>ENA-ORCV01000542-ORCV01000542.1-marine-metagenome-genome-assembly--contig:-NODE-542-length-23136-cov-3.735331_pt1 | contig 23136 bp, 20 predicted proteins | sample MGYA00237779_ERZ508509 | MGnify/ENA primary metagenome ERZ508509 (study PRJEB26180, sample SAMN06268772) | marine metagenome | isolation source: Bioluminescent Bay, La Paraguera, Puerto Rico | place... | reverse complement strand
AGCGATGGCTTGTTCCAGCCCAACATTGCCGCCAAGAACAATCACATCAGCAATCGATGCGCCATTATTTGCAGCGATAGGTTCCAACACACCAAGGACTTTTGCAAGACGATCAGGTTCATTGCCGACCCAGTCTTTTTGTGGGGCCAAACGAATGCGTGCACCGTTTGCACCGCCGCGTTTGTCAGATCCGCGGAATGTGCGCGCGCTGTCCCATGCAGTGGCAATAAGCTCTGCGGCCGAAACCCCGCTTTGGGCAATTTGCGCCTTAACCGCAGCAACATCGTAGTTTTTGTTGCCCGCGGGGATTGGGTCCTGCCAAATCAAATCTTCTTTAGGCACATCTGGGCCGAGATAGTTGGCGCGTGGGCCCATGTCACGGTGGGTGAGTTTGAACCAAGCGCGGGCGAATGTGTCCGCAAAATAGTCTGGGTCAGCGCGGAACTTTTGACAAATCTCGTTGTAGATTGGATCAACACGCATCGCCATATCTGCGTCAGTCATCATTGGCATTTGTGCCTTTGATGGGTCTGACGGATCGCGTGGCATTTCGCTCTCTGGCATATCAACCGGCTTCCACTGGTTTGCACCAGCAGGTGACTTGGTGAGCTCCCACTCATAGCCAAACAGATAATCAAAATAACCCATGTCCCATTGTGTTGGGTTTTTCGACCATGCGCCTTCAATGCCAGATGTGAAATTGTCAGATGCCTTGTCAGATTGGGCTGGGTTTGCCCAGCCAAAGCCTTGAGAATGCACGGGGCAACCTTCTGGCTCTGCACCGATGTTGGCATGGTCGCCGCCACCGTGAGCTTTGCCAACCGTGTGGCCACCACAGGTAAGAGCGGCTGTTTCCTCGTCATTCATCGCCATGCGCGAAAACGTCTCGCGTACGTGCAAAGCGGTGCGGGCAGGGTCAGGATTTCCGTTTACGCCCTCTGGGTTCACGTAAATGAGCCCCATATGCACCGCAGAAAGCGGGTTTTCCAGTGTTGAAGCGTCGTCCAAATCGCCGTAGCGGTTTTCGGAAGGAGCCAACCATTCGTTTTCAGAACCCCAATAAACATCTGTTTCTGGTCCCCAAATATCTTCGCGACCAAAGCCAAAGCCAAAGGTTTTAAGCCCCATGCTTTCATAAGCCATATTACCCGCCAAAACGATCAAGTCGGCCCAGCTCAAAGCGTTGCCATATTTCTTTTTCACAGGCCAAAGTAGGCGTCGAGCTTTGTCTAATGAGGCATTGTCTGGCCAAGAGTTCAAAGGCGCAAACCGAATGTTGCCAGAACCCGCGCCGCCACGGCCATCTTGCATACGATAAGAGCCAGCCGAATGCCACGCCAAACGGATCATCAAGCCACCATAGTGACCCCAGTCGGCTGGCCACCAGTCCTGACCATCCGTCATCAGCGCTTTCACGTCAGCTTTTACAGCGTCGAAATCTAAGGATTTAACCGCAATCCGGTGATCATAGTCTTGATCCATCGGGTTCGTACGCGCACCCTTTTGGTGCAAAATGTCGAGATTGAGCGAGGTTGGCCACCATTTGATCACCGACTGGTTCGTGGATGTGTTGCCGCCATGATTGACTGGACAACCGCCACCTGAATTTCTGCTTCCACCCATTTTTGAAATCCCTTTCCTAAGTATGGTTTGGGCGAAGCGTAACGCGGCGTTTTGATAATTACCAATTGCAAAATATTAAGTGCGTGATAGTTTTTTCTTATGATAAACTTCACAATGAAACACTTTCGGTATTTTGATGCGTTGGCACGTGAGCGGCATTTTGGCCGTGCGGCCGAGGCGTGCAACGTTTCGCAACCGGCACTTTCCGTGCAAATCAAAGAACTTGAAGCGTTGCTTGGCGCGCCCTTGGTGGAGCGAACCGCGCGACAGGTGCACCTCACGACGTTTGGGGCAGAGTTTTTGGTTAGGGTGCGTCGCGTATTGCATGAAGTGGATGAAATGTCCCAATTGCAACGCGGGGTCGAAGGGCCGCTTTCGGGCAGTTTGCGTATGGGAATCATTCCAACGGTCGCACCATATTTGTTACCCAAAGTCGTGCGCACACTCTCCGAGCGCTTGCCCGGAGTGAACCTGCTGCCACACGAAATGATCACTCAGTCTTTGGTCACAGAATTGCTGGAATCTCGGCTCGACTTCATTATTGCCGCATTACCCATTTCAGAACCAAGTCTGCGAGAATTCACCCTGTTTGATGAGGATTTTGTGCTGGTCCGTCACCAATCGGAGGCGAATTTGCCAGTGCCGCCGGCCGACCAAATGCACAAAATGAAATTGTTGCTCTTGCAAGAAGGGCACTGCTTCCGCGATCAAGCGCTGGCCTTTTGCGATGTCCGCCCGTCTGCCAATAGTGTTGTCATGGAGGGCTCATCCCTGACAACTTTAGTGCAAATGGTCAGCGCCGGGCTTGGTATCACCCTGATCCCCGAAATGGCCGTGCCTTTAGAAACCGAACATGCCAATTTGTCGGTTTCGCGATTTAACGGCAAAATCCCGAAACGTTCAATCGGGATGGCGTGGCGCAAAACAAGCCCTTTGGGCAAGCAGCTCATGGAACTCGGCGCCATTATTCGCCAAACCGGTCAGGAGCAAATCGGCAAATGCCGCAGCGTGATTTAGGTGGGGAATCCTAAGTCACTGATAAATCGTAATGGATCTAAGCATCTGATCCTCACGCATTCATCTCGCCGTGGCGCGCAAGCACATCAATGCCAGCTTGTTTGAACATGTGAAGAAGGTCGATAAAAATCCAGTTTTCGGCCAGCTTGTTGTCGGCGCGGCGGTAGATGTCGATCACGCGGAATTCCACGGGTTTGTCGAATGCGGGCATGCCCATGAAGCCGCCGACATGGTCTGCGGTGAAGTTCGGCCATCCAAAAAAACCGCCATAATTTCCTTCGGCCATGCGACAGACATGTTTGGTTTTGGAGCGGTTGGCGAACACTTTGCGGAAAATGCCGGAATGCTGCTGCGCGTAGCGAGGGATCGTGTAAGTTGCACCGATACCAGTTGGCCCCCACCACAACATGTCATGGTGCCAGGTGCGGGCCAGCTCTTCTTCTAGTGGAATGCCACTTTGCCACTGACCTAAATCGCCAACCATTTGGTTGATGACTTCAAGTGTTTTCTCGCCTTCTTCGGTTGGTTGCGGGTCAAACAGCAAACCATCGTGGGTCGCGGGACCTGGCTGCACCAATTGCGCACCAGACTGTTGCGGGAAGGGGTATTGCCCTGCCTGCGCCATGAGATGAGGCAGGTCGAAATACATGGCGGTTTGAATAATTTTGCCGTTTGAGATGAGATTGAACTCGCAATAACGCAGCATCGCGATTCTGCGTGTGGGCTGAATGGATAGGAGTGGCTGATCAAAGAGGCCCATCAAATGCCCCATGGAACAAACCCATACTTCATCTCCCGCAAACATGTTTTGCCCGGCAAAAAACACATCCTGTCGGCGTGTCATGCTAGAGAACGCGCGGCACAGCGGCTGGTAGAACTTTTTGACGACCGCTGAAGCGCCAGTTAGTTCGTCAAACGGGTGAAAGCCCCGCCATTGATAGTCTGGATCAGTTAGGGCTGACAGTTTGGCGGCAAAGGCATCAACATCGCCTTGGTCAAGTTCTCGATAAAGTTCGCGAACAAGTTTTTTAGATTCTTGAATCTTAGACATATAAGAAAAACAACTGGTTAGAGATTTGTTGAATACGATAATTAATCAAGTTGCATACGAATGCAAATTTTTTGTTGATTCATTTTTTTGTTTCTGATTTGCTAATTTGCATACGAATGCAAAAATTGCAGTTTACGCAGATCGGGGGAGGTCGGCTTGGCTCAAATTGAATTGAGAAATGTTACGAAGAAATTCGGGTTGTTTGTCGGTGTCGACAATTTTGACCTGACCATTGCCGATAAAGAGTTTTTGGTTTTGCTCGGACCATCAGGCTGCGGGAAAACGACAACCATGCGTATGATTGCTGGCCTTGAGGACGCGACCGACGGTGAGATCCTAATTGATGGAAAAGTCGTCAATGACGTCGAGCCAAAGGACCGCGATGTCGCGATGGTGTTCCAGTCATACGCGCTATATCCAAATATGAGTGTTTACGAGAACATTCGGTTCCCACTTAAAGTACGCGGCATTGACCCGAAGACCCATGACGAGCGCGTTCGGCGCGCGTCGGCCATGGTTGAGTTGGATGATTTTCTGCACCGTAAGCCTGCGGAATTGTCTGGTGGTCAGCGCCAACGTGTGGCCTTGGCGCGAGCGATTGTGCGCGAGCCGAACGTATTTTTGATGGATGAACCTCTATCCAACTTGGATGCAAAACTCCGCGTGTCGACACGAGCGCAGATCAAAAACCTAAGCCATGAGCTCGCTGTCACCACCATTTACGTTACCCATGATCAGATCGAAGCCATGACGTTGGCTGATCGCGTGGTGGTGATGAAGCAGGGTGTTGTGCAGCAGGTGGGTAGCCCAACTGAGATCTATGACAGGCCCGCAAACACGTTTGTTGCCGGTTTTATTGGCAGCCCTGCCATGAACTTGATCGAAGGTCAGGTAGTGGATGGCGTCTTCCAAGCGCAGCACGTCAAAATCGACAATGTCAAAGGCGTGAGCGGCTCCACGATCTTGGGTTTTCGGGCAGAGGACGCGACCATCGCCGAAGCCGGCGACGGGCAAATCAACGCCCCAATTTATACCCAAGAGCTTTTGGGTGACGCAACAATGATTGCGGTTCGTGTGGGTGGCGCGCTGGTTTCAGTAAAAACAGACAAGAGCTTCCGCGGCGAAATTGGCGACATGGTCTCCATCTCGGTACCGCAACAAATTTGCCATCTTTTTGATGGGGCAACCGGTGAACGCATCGACTCTTAATCCAAGGGTCGGTGATCACCGCATAAGCCGCGCATTCTTTGCAGCAAGTGCGCATTTAATTCAAGGAACAGGGAGAGAGAAATGTACTTGAAAAAACTAGTAATAGCAGCGACTGCGGCAGCCCTAATGGGGTCTACTGCTTACGCTTCAAACTGCGGACCGGAAGGTCAATCAATTCGAATTCTTGGTAGTGATTTCCCAGCCATTCAAGCTGTGACGGCACAAGCCAAGGCAGATTGTGAAGCGTCGGCATCTGAGTTCACTGTTACATTGCGCGACGATACACGCGACATGATGAACCAAGCGCAAACGCCTAACCCAGCGCAATACACATCGGTCGTCGTGGCGAACTCAACTTTGACACAGCTCATGAATGATGGCCTTGTTCGTCCACTCGACGATTTGGTCGAAAAGTATGGTGCACACATCAACAAAAACCAGCTGATTACAATCGAAGGTAATGTGATGGCTGTGGCCTTTATGGCGAACTCTCAGCACCTATATGCGCGGACAGACATCCTCGAGCAGGCCGGCATTGCTGAGATTCCAACATCAGTTGATGAAATTGTAGCGGCGGCTGAAGCTATCCGTGCCGCTGGCATCATGGAGCATCCAATCGTTATCAACGCAACAGGTTGGAACTTGGGTGAACTCTTTAATCTCTTCTTCTTTGCTCATGGCGGAGAATTGTTCATGCCAGGCTCAGCACAGCCAAATGTGAACAACGAGATTGGCGTTGCAGCGCTGAACTCAATCAAAGCGCTATCTGAGTACGCACACCCAGACTATTTGAGCCATGCATCCAACGAAACCCAAGGATTGTGGGAAGCCGGACAGGCAGCGTTGGGCATCATGTGGGGATCGCGCGGCGGCGCCATCTTGGATGATGAAGGTTCAAGCGCTGAGGTGACAGAGAACACTGTGTTGGCTGCTTCTCCAACTGCAGGCGGTGGAACAATTCCTGCTGCTACGCTTTGGTGGGACGGCTTTACAATCGCCACAAACATCTCAGACGAAGAAGCTGAAGCAACATTTGCTGCCTTGGTTGGTGCGCTTGATGCGGACATGGTCGCTGAGCACAATGATGATGCGATTTGGTTGATCGATGGCTACAAGCCAGGCCCAGCTGCTGCTGGTGTATCGGCCACAGCACGCGGTGGTGCCAAGCCTTACCCGATGATCCCTTATGTCAACTTCATGCACAATGCGGCAGCTGCCGAAGTTGCGGACTTCCTAAAAGGCGATGAGACAGCCGAACAAACCCTAGCCGACATCGAAGCGGCATACGTGACTGCTGCCAAAGAAGGCGGTTTCCTCCAGTAGACCACAAACTGTTGGGGCCCGCCTCGCGGGCTCCATTTTTTCATCCAATTTTTCTGGAGGGCTACCATGACGCATAGATCATTCTTTTGGTTCATATTGCCGACCTTATCCGCAATGCTGCTGTTCATTGCGTTGCCGATCGTTTCGGTGGCAATCCAGTCACTATTTATCGAACACGAACAAGTTCTTATTGTCACTGAGAGTTGCACGCCTTTTGGGTGTGAAGAGACCACAACAGTTGACACTGAGGCCTCTGCAGCTCTTTCCAAAGAGCAACCTCTCGGGCGCTTCAATGGCCTTGGCACCTACACCAACCGTTCGCATTTGGCTTTTGGCGAAATCGGTGAAATCTGGAACAATTCGTCAAATGTCGGTGAGTTCTTTGGCGAACTGCTTGACCTCCCGTTTTATTGGGCGCTTGCATTCACGCTGACCTACACATTTGTGGTTACACCATTCGTTTTGGTTCTTGGGTTGGCAATTGCTGTTGGCGTCAACAACTTACCCAAAATATTCAAAGGCCCAACGATTTTCGTTTCGCTTCTGCCGATGATCGTAACCCCGCTTGTCGGCGCGCTAACCATCTTTTGGATGGTGGACGTTGACGGGGTGATCGGCGCGACGTTGCAAAACATTTTCAACGACCCATCACTTTCGATGAAGGCCAGCACGCCGCTGGTGTGGGCGATGCTCATTGTCTATGGCATTTGGTCTTCATTGCCCTTCAGTTTCATCGTGTTTTATGCAGGGCTGCAAACCGTTCCGAAGGACACAATCGAAGCGGCGCAGATCGACGGCGCATCGAAATGGCAGCGGATGGTTCATGTGGTGGTGCCACACCTCATGCCGCTCGTCGTGTTCATTTCACTGATCCAACTAATGGACAATTTCCGGGTCTTTGAGCCGATCATCAGCTTCCAAGCTGAAGCGCATGCGACTTCATTGAGCTGGATTATCTTTAACGATCTGATCGCTGCTGGAAATCCACTTTACGGCTCTGCCGGTGCGACATCAGTTCTCACAATTATCGGAGTGGCCATACTCCTAATGCCGGTGCTCATCCGCACATGGCGCGACTTCAACCGTAAAGCACACTAGGGGGCTATCATGGCAATCAAAGCAGAAAAACGCATTACCCCGTTTAAGGTCATTTCGGTTGGCTTTGTCATCCTGTGGCTCGTGATCGCAGCATTTCCCTTCCTTTGGACGGCTTGGGGGTCCTTTAAAGTTCAAGGCGATTTCTTCTCCAAAGCGGACTGGACTAACGCAATTACTGGCGCGCTAACCATCGCGGAAACGGGCTCAGCCTTCACAGCGAATGGTTATGAAGGTGCTTGGATCCAAGAAGAGTTTTGGCGCTCTGTGATCAACACCTGCATCGTTGTGTTTTTCACCGTCACTATTTCGCTGACATTCGGTACCCTAGGCGGCTACGCATTGGCGAGATCCGGTTACAAATACGCGTTTTGGATCCTCATGGCGGCACTTGTGTTCCGCGCCATGCCACACATTACGCTGGTTTCAGGCTATTTGCTGCCGTTCTTTGAATGGAACATATGGGGCATCTTACCCACGACGATTATCGTGCTCGTGGCTATCAACCAACCATTCACCCTTTGGATGCTGCACTCGTTCTTCCTAAACATCCCTAAAGATATGGACGAAAGTGCGATGGTTGATGGCTGCACCCGTTTTCAAGCGTTCCGCTATGTCATTATCCCTGTGATGTGGCCTGGCGTGATCACCACGGGCTTGTTCAGTTTCTTGCTGGCTTACAACGATTTCACCGTCACACGTATGCTTTTGAGCCAAGAAAACGAAACCATCATTCCTAAGATCGCAAGCTTCTTGGGATCAACACAGGTCCAAGGCAACGTCATGTTCGCCGTTGCTGCAGTGGTATCAGCCACAGTGCCGCTTCTATTCCTTGTGATGTTCTTCCAACGTCAAATCGTGAGCGGCCTCACAGCTGGAGCGGTGAAGGGATGAGCGGCGCGAGACCAGAACAGGCTGCATTGTCGAAAGACACAGACCTTGGCAAAACCGAAGAAACCAAAGCTGTTATTGAGGCCATGGTTGATGGCCTTAACGACCACCGTATCCAAGATATTGGCGAGTTCTTTGCTGATGGCTTTAAGTGGATGGGCAACCAAGGTTGCGGGACAAAAAACGGCCTTAAAGAGTTCCAAGACAATTGGCAAAAGCCGTTTCAGGCAGCTTTTTCAGACAAGGTCTGTGTCGATGAAGCGCGTCTTTATATGGGCGAATGGGCCGCTGCCTTTGGTCGACAAGAGGCTGTGCATTCAGGCGAATTCTTAGGTGTCGCCCCAACCGGCAAGCGGGTTGAAATCCGTTACATGGATTTTTGGAAAGTGGTCGACGGCAAGATCGTCGACAATTGGGTGATGGTCGATTTTCCGGCCGTACTCGCTCAGCTGGGCGTTGATTGTTTCAACGGTGAAGGCTGGGAAGCATTTGACGAGGGGCGGCGCACGCCGCCCACGCCACAACAATAAAAAGCGGATCAAAAAATGACAATTAAATATCTTAAGTCGGGCAAATCGGAACAAGACCGAGGCGCAGACGATGCAAAAGTCCGCCAAGTCGTTGAACAAACCTTGGCTGACATTGAGGCACGGGGAGATGCCGCGGTTCGCGAACTGTCAGAAAAGTTCGACAATTATTCGCCAGAGAACTACCGCCTCAGCGCTGCCGAAATTGATGCGCTCATGGCCAAGGTGAGCGACAGCGACATGCGCGACATTAAGTTTGCACAAGAGCAGGTCCGCAAATTTGCACAGGCGCAGCGAGATTCAATGTTGGATATTGAAGTTGAAACATTACCGGGCGTCATTCTGGGCCACAAAAATATCCCCGTGCAATCTGTGGGTTGTTACGTGCCGGGCGGCAAGTTCCCAATGGTTGCATCTGCCCATATGTCTGTGGCCACGGCGTCAGTTGCCGGTGTGCCGCGCATTATCGCGATGACACCACCATTTAATGGCGAGCCAAATCCGGCCGTAATTGCGGCGATGCATCTTGGCGGCGCGCACGAGATTTACGTGCTGGGCGGCATTCAGGCCGTCGGCGCGATGGCAATTGGCACAGAAACCATTGATTCCGTGCACATGATTGTTGGACCGGGCAATGCATTTGTGGCGGAAGCCAAGCGACAATTGTTTGGCCGTGTCGGAATCGACTTGTTTGCTGGACCGACTGAAACAATGGTGATTGCTGATGAAACGGTGGATGCCGAAATGTGCGCAACTGATCTGCTCGGGCAGGCGGAGCACGGCTATAACTCACCCGCTGTTTTGTTGACCACTTCGCAAAAACTCGCTGAAGAAACGTTAGATGAGATTGATCGCATCTTGAAGATTTTGCCGACCGCCGACACGGCCAAAGTGTCGTGGGACGAATATGGCGAAATCATTGTATGCGACACCTACGATGAAATGCTTGCCGTTGCCGACGATTATGCGTCAGAGCATGTGCAAGTGATGACAGATCGCGACGATTGGTTCTTGGAAAACATGACCTGCTACGGCGCACTGTTCCTTGGACCACGTACCAACGTGGCGAACGGCGATAAGGTGATCGGCACCAACCACACCTTGCCGACGAAAAAGGCGGGCCGTTACACAGGCGGATTGTGGGTTGGCAAATATTTGAAAACCCATTCCTATCAAAAAGTTACAACAGACGAAGCAGCAGCGGAAATTGGCGCTTATTGCTCTCGTTTGTGCATGTTGGAAGGCTTTGTAGGTCACGCTGAACAAGCTAACTTACGCGTGCGTCGTTTTGGTGGTCAAAACGTACCTTATGGCGAGGCTGCACAATGACCGACGTCCACACAGACAATAAGGCTGCCCTGACTTCCTTGCGTCAGAGCATGTACAATTTTGACGAAGCTTCTGTTCGCGCCGCGCTAAGAGATTTGCTCGCGCCGGACGCTGTTGTGCATATGCCATGGCCACTTGGCGATTTCTCAGGCCCTGACGAGTTTTACGACAATTGCTACGCGCCGCTGCTCAGTGCGATGCCAGATATCGAACGTCGCGATTGGATCGTTATGGGCGGTCCAGATGAGCACGGTGGAGATTGGGTCGGGTGCGGCGGCCACTATGTGGGCACGTTTCAAAAGCCTTGGCTCGACATTCCCGCAACCGGCCACCTAGCGCATATGCGTTTCCACGAGTTTTACCGTTTTAAGGACGGAAAAGTCGTGGAAATACAATCGCTTTGGGATATCCCCGAGGTTATGATCCAGGCATGCGCCTGGCCTATGGTGCCATCGTTAGGGCTGGAATTTTGCATCCCAGGACCTGCCACACAAGATGGCATTGTTCCCGGACCTAGAGACGAAGCCAAATCGGACGCATCGTGCGAGCACATTATCTCAATGCTCAATCATTTGAAAAAGCACCCTAGTCAGGGTGGTCCAGAAGTCATGGAGATGGAGCGATTTTGGCATCCTCGAATGAATTGGTACGGTCCAGCTGGCATTGGCACCGGCAGAGGTATTGCTGGCTTTAGAAACTGGCACCAAATACCGTTTTTGAACGGCATGCCAGATCGCGGGAAGTATGTTGATGACATCACATATCATTTCTTCGGCGATGGCGAATATGCCGCTGTGACCGGTTGGCCAAACATGATTCAAACCATTACCCATGATGGTTGGCTGGGCATTGCACCATCAGGCCAACGCATCACAATGAAATCTCTCGATTTTTGGCGGCTTGAGGATGGGTTGATCCGTGAAAACTGGGTTATGGTGGATATATTGGACGCCTATAACCAACTCGGTGTAGATGTGCTGGCACGTATGCGCGAATTTAACAAAGCGCGTACGGGATTCGATAGCAGCACCGGGATTGCACTAAATGACTAAACTACCCAAAACGCCGTCAATGCGATTAGACGGCAAGCGCGCACTCATTACAGGCGCAACCTCTGGCATTGGCCTTGGTTGCGCGGCAGCGCTTGCACAAGCAGGGGCGTCAGTAACGATTGCCGCGCGGCGTTTGGAAGGTTTAGTGGACACGCAAAAGCTCTTCGCAGAAGACGGCTTCGACGTGAACACTTTGCAACTTGATGTTGCCGATGTTGAAGGCATTGAAAAGGCGTTATCGTCAGAAGATGCTTTCGATATCTTGATCAATAGTGCTGGCACTGCTCGACACGGACCTGCGTTGGAAACCCAATCTGATGATTTTGACGCGGTGATGGATGCCAATGTGAAGGGTGCCTATTTTCTTACGCGCGAAGTCGCCAAGAAATTGGTCGACGCAAACAAATCCGGCTCGCTCATTAACATATCGAGCCAAATGGGACATGTGGGTGGCATTGACCGCGGCGTTTATTGCGCCACCAAACATGCGGTCGAAGGCTTCACCAAGTCGATGGCGATTGAGTGGGGTGCGCACGGCATTCGCGTCAACACGATTTGCCCGACCTTTATCCGCACGCCACTAGCAGAACAGACGCTAAAGGATCCGGCGCGGCGCAAATGGATTGAAGAAAAGATCAAGCTCAATCGGTTGGGTGAAATCGAAGATATTATGGGCGCTGCGGTGTTCTTGGCGTCCGATGCATCGGCGCTAATCACCGGCACTTCAATTCTAATCGACGGCGGGTGGACGGCAGACTAATGGCAAACGAAAAAGTAACCTCACAAGATGTGGCGAAGCGGGCAGGTGTCAGCCAATCTGCGGTATCACGCGTTTTCACGCCCGGAGCATCAGCTTCCAAAACAACCATTGAAAAGGTGAAAAAGGCAGCCGACGAGCTTGGGTATCGGCCTAACGTACTTGCTCGTTCGCTCATTACAGGCAAGAGCCGGATCATTGGTCTTGTCGTTGCCTACCTAGAAAATCACTTTTATCCAGATGCGCTTGAAAAGCTGTCAAAAGCGCTTCAGCAGCGCGGTTACCACGTCCTGATTTTCATGGCCTCAAACAACTCAGACAACATCGACGAAGTTGTTGAAGAGATCTTGGACTATCAAGTTGCTGGCATTGTTGCTGCTTCCGTTGCCCTCTCATCAGAACTGGCCGAACGCTGTCAGGCGGCGGGTATCCCCGTGGTACTGTTCAACCGTAGCCAAGATGATGACAGATTGTCGGCTGTCACCTCCGACAACTTCGCAGGTGGCCGAAAGGTTGCAGAATACCTCATAGAGCAGGGCCACACACGGCTCGGCTATATAGCGGGCTGGGAAGGGGCGTCCACTCAGCGTGACCGGGAAATGGGCTTTAAATCTGGTGTCGATGCACATCTAAAAACCGGTTATGCCCGTGCCGTCGGCAATTATCTGCAAGAAGATGCCCGCGCAGCCACTCTAGAATTGTTTTCACGCCCGGGCCGACCAACCGCTGTTTTTGTCGCCAATGACCACATGGCCTTTATCGTGATGGACGTCATTCGGCATGAATTGGGCCTGCGGGTGCCTCAAGATGTTGCGGTTATTGGCTATGATGATGTGCCGATGGCCAGTTGGCCATCTTATGACCTCACAACCGTTCGGCAGCCGGCCAATCGCATGGTGGCGGAGACGGTGAACATTCTCATGAATACCCTCAAACATGGTGCCACAGAACCAAAACGGGTCGCAATTGATGGACCGTTGGTCGTTCGTGGCTCATCCAAACTGAACAAGGACGACTAAAATGCAAGGCTTTGACGCCAGGTGGAAGGATTTTCCCGACTACATTATCGGCATCACCAAAGAGATTTGGGAAGACCGCAAGATCGACACGCTGCATCATTATTACTCTGATGACATTGTCGTGCGTTCGCCGGCGTCAGTTGTTGTTGGCAACAAGTCCGTCATCGGCGCGACAATGGCCACCCTCTCAGAATTTCCAGACCGAACATTGCTCGCAGAAGACGTGATTTGGAGCGGCACGCCAGAAACCGGAATGCTCTCTTCGCATCGCTTGTATTCCACCGCAACCCATACGGGCGACGGGGTTTATGGCAAAGCTAGCGGCACAAAGCTGCGCTATCGTATCATTGCGGACTGCCATGCGATTAACAATCAAATCAACGATGAATGGCTGATCCGCGACCAAGGCGCGGTGGTCCGCCAACTTGGGCTCGACCCAATAGACTATGCGCGAGATCTGATCGCCAAAGAAGGCGGTCCTGAAAATTGTGTGCAGCCATTGACCCCTAAAACTGATCTTGAGGGCCCGTACAAAGGCACCGGAAATGACAATGAGTGGGGCGAAAAATACGCGCACATCATCTCGTCAATCATGAACGCGGATTTTGCGATTATTCCAAAAGAGTATGACCGCGCCTGCCAGATGACCTATCCGGGCGGCGAGCAGGCCGTCTCCTTTGATGGGGCAGACCGTTTTTGGATGGGCCTACGCGCTTCATTCCCGAACGCCAAGTTTAAGATCGAGCACCAAATCGGTCGCGATGACCCATTGATGCCCCCGCGCGCCGCCATTCGCTTCTCTTTGCATGGCAAACACGACGGCTGGGGCGCATTCGGCACACCAACGGGCAAAGAAGTCTATATTCTTGGCGCGGCACACGCTGAGTTCGGCCCGTGGGGTTTGCGCCGCGAACACGTTCTTTTTGATGAAACTTCGATTTGGAAACAAATCCTATTACAAACAGGTGAGTTATGACCCCGCAAGAAATGGAAAAACGGATCGTCAGATATGGCGAACTAAAACCGTGCAAAACGGCTTTTATCGACGCGCACACGCCGGGTTCTGACCAGAAGGAAAACTTCACGATCATTGGCGGCGGCGTGTCGGAAAGCCCCGACCAGCATGTCCACATCAAAGACACGCCCGGTTTTAATATCGGCGCGGCGGGCCAACCACCAAAGTGCCGCAATTCGTTGCACTCCCACCGCACAGCGGAAGTGTTTTATGTCCTTAAGGGTCGCTGGCGCTTCTTCTGGGGACGTTGGGGCGATGCAGGTGAAGTGGTGTTGGAAGAGGGAGATATCTTCAATATTCCGACTGGTATTTTCCGTGGATTTGAAAATATTGGCACCGACTACGGCATGATCATGGCCATTCTTGGCGGTGATGACGCTGGCGGCGGCGTGATTTGGGCGCCACAAGTCATTGAAGACGCGAAAGATCATGGTCTGGTCTTGGGTGAAAATGGCGTGCTCTATGACACGAAAAAGGGCCAGTCCTTACCTGATGGCATCGCGCCAATGCCGACCCTAACGGATGAAGAACTAAAAGCGTTCCCAGAGGTGCCGGTTAAAGACGTGCTTCCAAACTATGTCGCTCGTTATTGGGACATGATGGCGCTCGCAAAAGATGGTCCAGCAAAAGTGATTGGCGATGACGCCTTGCTTGTGGATCGGCCGGGTTTTGACGTCGACTTTGTCTCGCACCAATCTTTGCCAGATGAGAATTATTCCACGGATCAACATGAGATTTTGATGATCATGCGCGGCCATTGGAAGTTGAACTGGGATGGCGGTGAAGCCATTTTGGCTCCAGGTGACACCTGCGCGGTGCCGCCGGGGCTCGAGCGCCGTTTACAGCCTTCGATGAGCGGCGAAGCCAGCCTTTACCGTGTGCGCAACACAGCAGACCCTGCTGGCCCAACGCTAAAGGTATAGACATGAGCACACCGCTGCTTTTTGTTCCGGGCATGATGTGCGATGTGCGATTGTTCGCCCCGCAACTTGATGCCTTCTCAGCCCACTTGAGCGTGCAAATTGCAGCGGTTCCAAATCTCAATACCATCAGTGAAATCGCGTCTAACATACTCGCCCACGCGCCACCGCGCTTTGCGCTAGTTGGGCTTTCCATGGGCGGCATCATCGCCATGGAAATGTGGCGTTTGGCACCGGAGCGTATTGATAGGTTGGCATTGCTCGACACGAACCCACGCGCAGAGTTATCTGCGGTCGCGGAGGGACGGGCAGCCCAAATCGAGCGCGCCGAAAATGGCCAATTGCTAGACATGATGCGCGACACTTTCATCCCAAAATATGTCGATAATCCCGCAGATCATCCGGCGATTGTCGCGACCTGTGTTGAAATGGCAGAGGCCAAAGGCGCAGCCGCGTTCAAATCTCAATCACGAGCGCTACGTGATCGTCCCGACCAATGTGAAACGCTCAAAGCGGTAAATGTACCGACTTTGATCATGTGCGGTGAAAATGATCAGCTTTGCCCAATTGAACGCCACGTTATGATGCATGATTTGATTAAAGGCAGCGTTCTGGAAATCATCCCCGATGCAGGGCATCTCCCCACATTGGAAAAACCCACCGAAACAAACAAAGCGCTTCAAAACTGGTTGGCTACATAATGGAAAAGTCACTTTACGAACTTCTCAACCGTGTCGATACGCCGACCGTTTGCAACGCCATTGAAGTGGCGCAAGGCCAGCGCGGCTTCGCCAACTTCACCCGGCAAACCATGCAGTTTGCCGGCAACGGCAAAAAAGTGATGGTCGGCTTTGCCAAAACTGCTCAAATTGCGGCGGTTGAGCCCCCCAAGGAAGATGCCGACACCATCCGCGCCCGACGAATGGACTACTACCGCTACATGGCGGACGTAAATGGTCCTGCTGTAACGGTGATCGAAGATACAGATTTTCCAAATTGCATTGGCGCTTATTGGGGCGAAATCAACACAACCGTCCACAAAGGATTTGGCATCTCAGGTGTCGTCACAAATTCAGTGATGCGGGACCTAGACGATATGGCGCCAGATTTTCCTGTACTTGCCGGTTCCATTGGCCCCAGCCACGGTTTCGTGCACGTCAAATCATTTGATAAAGAAGTGAGCATTTGCGGCATGACCGTCCAGCCCGGCGATCTCCTTCACGCCGACCAACACGGCGCAGTAAACATCCCCAAAGACGTTGTGCCCAATCTCGAAAACGCCATAAATCAACTGCTCGAAAACGAACACATCGTCCTCGGCCCTGCACGAGAAGAAGGCTTTGATTTCGACGCTTTCGAAAAAGCCTGGGCCGCGTTTGAAAAAGCGCGGGCGTAACGACGGCCAGTTACTACTCAATTCCTAGTCGTTCAATTTGATGGACATCATAGAGTGTTTACGGTTTTTCGATTGGAGTTCGGACTAGTGAGCGAATGTGCCTAGCAATTTTACTTTTTGATAGGCATGCTCGTGCCACGCAAAAGATGAAATTGATTGGCATGCTCGAATTAAGTAGCATTGCGACGAGCGCATACACAGACTTAGGAAGATTGTTGCGAGTGAACCCGCAGCAGGTGTCGAGGGTAAGCCAACACTAAAGTTGCGTGGCGACAAAGCGTACTGGTATGCCACACGTCGCGTTGGACGCGACATGCGATTTTTCTATATTGGCGAAGACAATGAAGAAACGCGCACGCGTGTTGAGCGGATTGAAGAATTGCGCGCGACGGCTAAGATGCGGTGACTAGAACGCTCGCGATTGGTCAGATTGCAGCGCGCGGAAGGCATGACACCAACCGACCGGGTAACTGGTTCAGTTTTGTCAGCTATGGCAGGTGCTGGCACATTTCGACTAGGGGGTACATTGGTTGGCACAAACGCTTTCCGACTATATGAGGGGGAGCTTGGCGTTCGATTGCCTTTGGGCGGGATGGCCAATACTGGTGATATCGACATCGCTCAATTTGAGAGGTTGAGTTTAGCACTCAAAGACAAAGTAGACCCAGCTCTAGCTGACCCATTTTCTGCTCTAAAGTTCGATCCAGTACCCGACATCGATCCAAGCAAAACATGGCGTTGGGCACAAGGAGGCAGCGGCCAATTAGTAGAGTTCCTGACGCCAGCATTTGGACAAGAAATCGTCCGAGAGTTGCCAGCATTGGGTGAAAATGCACAAGCCCTAAACTACCTCAATTATTTGGTCGCGGATCCAATCTACGCCGCAGCAATCTATAGATCTGGCATTCTTGTACAGGTGCAAAGGCCGGAAAAATTTGCTGTCCATAAGCTAATTGTCGCTGCTCGTCGACGTGGTAGCGCGGATCAATTAAAGGCATCGAAAGGCCGCGAACGAGCGGCATTTTTAGTCGAGGCTATGGTTGAAGATCGTCCAGATGATTTGGCCACAGCATATAACTAGGCCTTGGAAACGGGCAGACGTTGGCGTAAATTCATCGAGAATTCACTTAAGCGCCTCCCAAGAACTCAAGAGATATTAAAACACCTTTAGACGCCAAAATGCCAAACTTGCGAAGTGATAAATTTTGGTTTGAGATCGAAATTGTCATTGTCGCACAATCCGTCAGCGAACGACAAAGTTGGCTGAAAATTCAGCGATGAAAATAGTGCGGCAACGAGTGTGCCGCGAGTTAAAATCGCAGGCCATCTACCCACGCGGGAGAGGCCTACTTTTCTTTCAATAGAAAAATGGGGCACTCTGTTTCCATTTTTGAGACACACGGAACGCAGCTGACTGCAAACCGGTCCAAAGGCCCGGTTTCCTTGCGTTTTTTGGCGAGTTCTTGGGTCAATTTGTGAGGAAACTAAATTTCGCATATTTTTCAAGACGTTACGGGGATTGCCCGCTTTTTGTCCGCAAGCTGTCCGCTTTTTGTCCGCTACATGTGAACCGTGTTTTAAGAGCTCACCAATCTAAATGCGTTCAGGTTCAGCCTTGATTTCCTTATCCGCTTTCTCATCCGACTCGAGAGAGTTTTTGTTGAGTTCGCGTTCTCGGAATATTTGCTGGTGAGCTGGTGAGTCATCTTATCGTTTTAGACATGCGCATTCAGATTGTAAGCTCGCGTGGCAAGATAAGCTGTAAGAAAATGGCATTGAACAAATATTCATGAGAGCCAGGAATAAACACTCAGAACTACGTTAAAACCATCGATGCGAACCGTGGTACGACAATCCGTAGTTTCTGCGGAATCGAGGAAGAGGACACGTAAACAATAGTGCGTAGGCATCGATCTCCAAAACATAGTTGGGCTGAGTTCGTTTCACTCGATTTCGATTACCGCTAGTTTAGGAAGAATATGGAGACGGATCTCTCAAACGGAACATTTAACTTGCGTGCCTACGCAAACTACCATTTTGGAAAAAGTTCCATAACGAAAATTATGCGTATTTGTGATATAAGAGCAAAGCAATAAGTTGACATTTCTGCAAAGCACAGACACGACACTCACACATCCGTCTTACATTAGGCGCCACAATTTCGGTGACGAGTTGAAAAAATATTCAAGACCTAAGCCAGATCGCACAATATCCGCTTTTTGAACTCAAGAATGCCTGGGCAGCGTTCGTTGTGGCTTCGAATATGCTCTTGTCCGATAACGGAGTCCTGGCCTTCGCAGTTCCCTATGAACTCTTAAACGTGAAATATGGCCAATTTCTACAGTCTTTTCTCGTAGAAAACTTTGAAACCGTTGAGATACTTACGCCTCACGACAAAGCATTCCGTAAGCTTGATCAGGACGCTGTCGCACTTGTTGCATCGAAAGCAACGTCGGAAACAAAGCCTGGGTTGACGCTCAGCTCAGTAAAATCACTTGCTAAGCTTCAACCCATAAGGTCCCGTAGCATACAACTCAGCGGCAAACGGGCAAATTCCGTCGATCATAACTCAGTTTAATTCGATGATGAGACGGCGGCTTTGTTTCACAAGCTCCGCTTTAGTCTGAAAACACTTGGCGACTATGCGACAAGTTCTGCCGGAATAGTCTCGGCTGCGAATGATTTCTTCATTCTCAGGGCAAACGAAATCGTCGAAAAACGACTGGAGAGCTGGGCGCGCCCCATCCTGAAGAAAGGTGCATTTCTTCCGTCAGATCCCATTTTCTCAGAAGACGAACTGTCCGAGATATCAAGACGCGAACCAGCTTTCCTATTAGATTTTGTTCGTGACGGTGCACCACCTCTATCTGAAGAAGCGCTAAACTACATCAGCGAAGGCGAAAAAGCCGGCCTCGATCAGAGGCCATCGTTCGCCGTGGTATAACATTCCCATTGTCGAAGCATCTGATGGGATATTTTTCAAACGGTCACACAGCTTCCCAAGATTGAGCATCAATCAAGTGCAAGTTCTCGTGACAGATACTGCATAACAGGTCACGATGCGCAAAGGATTTTCGATGCGAGACCTTTCATTCTCATTTTACAACAGTTTGGCACTACTGTTTTGCGAAATGGATAGGAGATTTTATGGTGGCGGTGTACTTGAGCTGACGCCAAAAAAATTCTGGGGCGTACCTATTCACTACCAACGTCCTACAGAATCACAATTTTATGAGTTCATACGGAAGTTTCCCAAATCGAAATCACCCGAAGCGGCAAATTTTGAACTTGCGGACTGCAGATTGGCAAATGAGTTGTCTCTCTCTGAGAAGCAAGCTCACATGATACAAAAAGCATTAAGATCCGTTAGGACCCACCGTCTAAGGCATGGAACATCACAACGAGTTTGATTCACTTCATCGCTAACAAAGCTGTCAATTGCAATGTCCGCTTTGGGCCGATTGTAACCGATGCAGCTGCTACCTTTCGCGCATGGAGTGAGCAATTTGGTCGGCCAATGGTTTGATGAGATAGGTCAGTACTGTCCTGTCCGCAGTCTTCACGAAGGCTTCAACAGGCATACCGGAAACAATACGTTGCTCGCCTAACTTGCTAAGTTCACTTGATGGTATTTTCAAACGAACTTGGTAGAACTGCTGTCCAGTTATTTGGTCCAGCAACAGGTCCGGTGAAATAGAGTTAATAGTGCCGACTAGTTCCGGCGTCGTCCGTGGATCAAGGCTCGGAAAACGAAGATTTGCCGACTGTGACAAGTACAGTTGATTGATGCTCGACGGTTCGATTTTGACTTCTATAATCAACTCATCGTCGCTCGGCACGATGGATAGAAGTCGTTCACCAGGCGCAACTACGGCTCCGATCGTATGAATTGCCAAGTCGTGAATCACGCCGCCTTTTGGCGCCACAATTGCCAAACGTTTAATCTGGTCATTTACGGCAACGAGTTCTTCGCTCAGGCTCGAGATCTCACTTTGAACAGCTGCGAGTGCTTCCAACACTCGTGTCGAAAAATTCTCATCAACTTGCAGAAGCAGGATTTCTTTTTCCGCAATTGCCTGTCTTTGTTGCGCAATCTTTGCATTGAGATCACCGATGTTTGCTTCAAGCTGGAGAACCTCACGTTCCAAGTCCAGCACTCGGCCAACAGTGACCAGTTTTTGATCGTAAAGCTTTCGTACATCGTCCAATTCACCGGATACTAGGTCCGATTGCACAATGCGTGCGTTGAGTTGTGCTTTGTATCCAAGGATTGTATTTTCCAATTGCGCGATCTGCTCTCGCAGTTGGCTTTTTTCGTTGATGAGCCGGTTCTTACGAGCGTGGAACAGCTCATTCTGACTTGTACGAAACTCCGATGCCACCACATCGTCTTCTGGGTCGACTCCATCGAACACGATCTTATCTGCACGGTCTCGTTCTGCAAGTAGCCGAGACTCTTGAGCCTTCAAGTCATTAAGCCGAACTTCGAGAATGGAACGGGTTGCGCCGATGGATTGATCGTCAAGCTTGAGCAAAACATCACCTGCTCGAACAATGTCGCTGTTGTCGACCAAAATCGATTTAACTACCCCTCCTTCTTGGTGTTGAATATGCTTGACGTTTGTTTCAACAACGACAGACCCAGAGGCAATGACGGCGCCAGAAATAGTAAAATGATTGGCCCATGCCAACGCGCCACCAAATAGGAGAACAACAAGCCCCAGCATAAATATGATGGTTCTGGTTATGCTTTTACCCAAGCTTTCATCAAACGTTTGGTCCATGGTGTCAGCCCGCCTCTCGGTCTGCGACGGGCGCTAGTGATTGGCGCAGCACTTCTTCTTTTGGTCCAAAGTTTGTTTGTAATCCTTCCTTCATACAAAGAATTTTGTCGACGCTCGCAATAGCGCTCGGACGGTGCGCAACGACAACGACAATCGAACCTGATTTCCGTATCGATTTGATCGCGTTTGAAAGCGCTGCTTCGCCATCTGCATCAAGGTTTGAATTTGGTTCATCCAATACGACTAGAAATGGGTTGTCATAAATTGCACGTGCCAAAGCAACACGCTGCCGCTGACCAGCCGACAAACCATATCCTCCTGATCCAATCAATGTATTGTAGCCATCTGGCAAAGATGCGATCAGTTCGTGGACATCTGCTGTCCTCGCTGCCTCAACAACCAAGTTGTCGTCAGCTTCTTCAGCAAAGCGTGAGATGTTTTGGGCGATAGTTCCGTCAAGCAGTTGAACGTCCTGCGGCAAATAACCAACGAATGAACTGCGAACGTCCGCTGCCCATTGATCCAAGGTCGACCCATCCAACCTCACAGAGCCTTGCAAGGACGATGTTATGCCGACAATGGCACGTGCCAAGGTGGACTTCCCCGACCCCGACGGGCCAATGATGCCGAGCCCATCGCCTGATTTGAGCTCAAACGAAATGTTGCGCACATAAGGTACATTTACGCCAATCGGGGCACAATTCAGCGCCTCAACACTCAACTTGTGCTTTGGGCGCGTAATATTCAATAGATCCGGATCGGCCGCCCTACCCTCTATATATTGTTTTAGCCGCTGGTAGCTTTGTCGGGCGGCTACCAGACTTGACCAATGTGCAACGGCCTGTTCAATTGGTGCCAACGCGCGCGACATCATGATCGATGCTGCGATCATTATCCCAGGCGACACTTGCTGTTGAATTGCGAGCCATGCCCCTAAGCCCAAAATGCCAGATTGCATCAAGAAGCGTACCGTTTTGGTCGACGTGCTAAAAAGGTTGGTAACATCGTTCGAACTACGTTGCTTTTGCAAGTATTCCTGGTTCTGTTTGCTCCATTGTTGGCGCAACCTTGCAAGCATTCCCATCGACTGGATTGCTTCAGCATTCGCACGGGCCATTTCCACAAATCCCGATCGCCGTGTCGCTTCTTGCGCCGCTTCCTTGGAAGGGCGGCGCGAAAAAACTTCCTTTAACGCGATCAAGATACAAAGAAGCAGGCCGCCTGAAAATGCAAACCAACCCAGCAAAGGATGGAAGAGAAAAACCACCGCGAGATAAAGTGGCATCCAAGGCAAGTCGAAAATCGCCGATGGTCCCGGTCCAGAAAGGAACGTCCGTAGTCCGTCAATATCTTGCACAGGTCGAACCTGGCCTGATTTTTGACCTACAACTATTGGCGCGAGCGTTGAGATTTCGAACGCCTCGCCGCTCAGCTGAGTGTCAACACGCTGACCAATTCTGAGCAACGCACGTCCTCGCAGACCATCAAGCAGTCCGTAAAATAAAAACAGAGCAGCTGTTAATCCGCCAAGTACAACCAGTGTCGGGACTGAGCCACTCGCCAGGACCCGATCATAGACTTGCAGCATGAACATTGGACCGGTCAGCATCAAAACGTTGATGAACAGACTTACAAGAGCGATGCCGGCAAACGCACCCCGAAGAGTGTTCAGTTTGCGGGAAATCCCTTGCCAACGATTTGTTTGTCTACGCACAACTCTTACTCAGCCGATACAACTTGTTACACAAATCTAAAGTCGTCTGCGTTCAGTTCACTCTCAAGAACGTTCAATAATTTGATATTGTTGCCTGACCCAAGATCAATGGTGGTGTTAACCCCATCATCTGAAGCTGCCAGCAAAACAGAAGCAAAATCACTTAGGCCAGCGATACCGTTCAATTCAATGACATCTTCATAACCCGTACCCGCAGCAAAATCAGAAATTGTGTCTGCGCCAGCATTTTCAGCAAAGACGAAAGTGTCGGAACCAAGATCGCCGTCAAGCAAGTCGTTTCCTGCTCCTCCAACGAGCGTATCATTGCCGACACCACCAAATAGATCATCATCGCCCGTGCCGCCAAACAGCCGATCGTCGCCTGCATTACCTTCAATAGTATCGCGATCAGCG
>ENA-ORCV01000541-ORCV01000541.1-marine-metagenome-genome-assembly--contig:-NODE-541-length-23151-cov-2.640461_pt1 | contig 23151 bp, 19 predicted proteins | sample MGYA00237779_ERZ508509 | MGnify/ENA primary metagenome ERZ508509 (study PRJEB26180, sample SAMN06268772) | marine metagenome | isolation source: Bioluminescent Bay, La Paraguera, Puerto Rico | place... | reverse complement strand
GCCCGCACATGGGAATTTCTCGCCCGCCGCATCGAGGACGTGATGCAGTTCGAAAAGGTCAAGGCGAAGGCGCGCGAGAACCGGCTTGTCTCGGGTCTGATGGCGGGGCCGCTGGCCGTGCTCGGTCGTGTCAGGGCCCCCGCCGCGCGACAGCAGGCGGGAATGCCGGGACGGTGGCGCACGCCGAATTGAGGAAAGGCAGACCATGACAGAGACGATGACGGCGGTGGAAATCGCCGAGGCGGGCGGCCCGGACGTGCTGCGCGCCACCACCCGACCGGTGCCGGCGCCGCAGGCAGGCGAGGTGCTCGTCCGCCTCGCCTGGGCAGGCGTGAACCGGCCCGACGCGCTGCAGCGCGCGGGGCTCTACGCGCCGCCGCCCGGCGCATCCGACCTGCCGGGGCTGGAGGGCGCGGGCGAGATCGTGGCGCTCGGCGCGGGCGTGAACGACTGGCAGCTAGGCGACCGCGTCTGCGCGCTGTTGCCCGGCGGCGGCTATGCGCAATACGTCACCACCCCGGCGGCGCATTGCCTGCCCGTGCCCGCCGGCATGGACCTGCGCGAGGCCGCCTGCCTGCCCGAGACCTTCTTTACCGTCTGGTCCAACGTGTTCGGGCGCGGGGCCCTCAGGGGCGGCGAGCGCTTTCTCGTGCATGGCGGCTCTTCGGGGATCGGCACCACCGCGATCCAGCTAGCCCACGCGTTCGGCGCGCGGGTCTTCGCCACCGCCGGATCGGCGGAGAAATGCGCGGTCTGCGAACGGCTGGGGGCCGAGCGCGCGATCAATTACCGTGAGGAGGATTTCGTCGAGGTGCTGCGCGCCGAGGGCGGCGCCGACCTGATCCTCGACATGGTGGGCGGCGACTACCTACCGCGCAACGTCAAGGCGCTCGCCGATGACGGTCGGCTGGTGCAGATCGCCTTTCTGCAGGGGCCGAAGGTCGAACTCAACTTCGCGCAGGTGATGATGCGCCGCCTGACCATCACCGGCAGCACCCTGCGCCCGCAGAGCGACCTGGCCAAGGTCCGCATCGCCGAGGGGCTGCGCGCCCATGTCTGGCCGCTGATCGAGGCCGGGCGCGTAACGCCGGTGATGGATTCCGAGTTCCCGCTGGCCGAGGCATCGGCGGCCCATGCGCGGATGGAATCGAGCGCGCATATCGGCAAGATCGTTCTCCGGGTCGCCTGAGTTGGGCGCGGTGCCGCTGGCGATCCTCGCGCTCGCGGCGCTGAGCCTCGGGATGAGCGCGCTGGCGATCCGGCGCGACCGTCCGCTCTGCTGGCGCTTCGCGCCGCCCGCGCCCCCGCCCGCGACGGGCACGGGGCGCTTTCGCACCGTGCTCGACCATCGCCCCGAAACCGGGCAGGCCCACGCCCCCGCCATCGTGCCGCACAAGGACGGGTTCGCGGTGCTCTGGTTCCAGGGGTCGGCCGAGGCACAGCCCGATGTCGATATCTGGGGTGCCGTGCTGCGGCGGCAGGGAGAGGCGTGGCACGCCTCCGGGCCCGCGCCGCATCTCACCCGGCCGGCGCTGGGCCGGGCCATGGAGCCGCGCCAGCTGGTGGTGACGTTGGGCAACGTGATCGCGCATGCAGGCCGGCCCGGTCACCTGCTGGCGACGGTGGTGTCGGTGGGCGGCTGGGCGATGGCCGCGATCGCCGACGTGGCGATGGGGCGCGACGGGCCGGTCCGCGCCCGCAAGCTGGACCTCTCGCCGATCCTGAACCGGTCATTCCTCGTGAAATCGCCGATGCTGGCCTACGAGGACGGCAGCCACGCCCTGCCCGCCTATTTCGAGATGGGGCCGACCTTCGGCGCGCTCGTCCGCCTCGACGCGGCGGGCCGCGTGCGCGACCGGCGCTGGATGCGCAGCGGACAGGCCAAGGTGATCCAGCCGATGATCGTGCCGCTCGATGCGCGGCGCGCGCTGGCCTTCCTGCGCGATTTCGACCGCAGCGGCAGCCTGTGGCTGAGCCGCAGCGAGGATGGCGGACAAAGCTGGAGCGCTCCGGAACGGACCGGTCGCCCCAACCCAAGCGCGCCGGTGGCGGCGCTGGCGCTGGGCTGCGGGCGAATCCTGATGGCGGCGAATGACGATGCCGCCGCGCCCGACGCGCTGGTGCTGTCGGTCTCGGAGGACGACGGCGCGCACTGGCGCGACATCCACCGGATCGCGGGCCCCGGCGCGCTGCGCTACCCGATGCTGGGCCGGGCGGGCGACGAGATCGTGCTGGTGCATTCCACCGGCGGCAAGCGCGGCATCGCCGCGCATGTCTTCGATGCCGCCTGGATCGCGGCGCGATGAGGGGCGCGGCGGAATGGGCCGGGCTGGCGCTGCTGCCGGGCTGGGCGGCCTTCGCGCTGAGCCTGCCATGGACGGGCCCGGCATATGCGAGCCTCTTCGGCGGCCTCGCGGTGGTGCTGGTGCTCGTCCTGCGTCACAGCCTCCCGGTAGCGGGCGCGATGGCGCTCCTGTCGCCGGTGGGCGCGATGCTGCCCGCGCTGGCGCTGCGCGACGTGGCGGCGGGCTGGGGGCTGCCGGTGATGCCGTTCGCCACGGTCGAGATACTGGCATTCCTCGCCGCCCATACCGCCTTTCTCGCCTCGGCCATGGGGCTTTGGCCCGTCGATCTCTACCGGCTGGGATACGCGCCGCGCCCGGTCGCAGCGATGGTGCTGGCGGTCTGCGCCTACGGGCTGGTGTCGGGTTCGCTGTTCCTGCCGCTGGTGGCGGTGGCCGGTCAGGCGCTGTGGCTCGCGCGGCTGGGCAGCAGCAACTGGTTCGACCACGTGCTCCATGCGGCGCTGGTGCCGGTTGCGCTGGTGGTGCTTGTCCTGCGTCTGGTGTAGCGGGCCGCGACGGCGGGACATGGGTATTTGTGCCAAGAAGAAGCGCCAACGTGCCACATGACCGGCAGGGGGCGCGCCGCCTCAGCGCACCGGATCGAGCAGCGCGTCGCGCAGCGTGCAGTCGCGCACCACGTCGCGGCCGCAGGGGACCGGATGCAGGGATTTGGACAGGCACAGCCGCGCCTCCTCTATGCGGCCCGCGCGGCAGGTGATGGTGAGCATGTCCGGCTCCCATTCCGGGTTGGCCTTGAGAAAGGCCGCCTCGACCACGCTTGCGGGCAGCCGGACCGGATCCGCGAGCCTGCGCAGCACGGCGGGGCGGGCGACCGCCTCCCACGCCCGGCGGGAGAGGGCGAAGTAATCGGCCGCCGACAGCCCCGTGCAGGTGCCGTGCTTCTTCCACTGGTGCCAGGCGAGCCCGGACGAGCCCATGATGTCGGCCATGTCGGCGGTCATGGCGCGCGAGGGCGGCGCGTGCGGGCTCTGGCAATGGGCGGGCCAGCCGCGATGGTATTGCGGCCAGAGCCCGTGCAGCACCCAGCCCCGCGCCCGGTCGCATTGCGCGGCCCCCCGTGCCCGCCCCTCGAGCGCGCACCAGGTGGGCTGCCAGCTGAGCGCGAGCACGTAATAGTCGAAGACGCCCGCGCGATCCGCCCGAGCCGGGAACGCGGCGAGGAGCAGAACCGCCGCCAGTCGCAGAAGGTCACGCATTCTTGGTCTTTCCTTTTCGGCCCGGGTTGAGTATACGGCGCATGATTTCCCCGACAATGGAAACTCGTCCCGGTCGCGCCGGGACCGCCCTCGCCGGGCGACGAAGAAGATGTGACTGAAGGAGACGTGGCATCATGTCCAAGCCGATCATGGCCAAGGCCACCGCCGTCTGGCTGGTGGACAACACGACGATCAGCTTCAAGCAGATCGCCGATTTCTGCGGGCTGCACGAACTGGAGGTGCAGGGCATCGCCGATGGCGACGTGGCCACCGGCGTCAAGGGGTTCGACCCCATCGCCAACAACCAGCTGACCGCCGAGGAGATCGCGCGCGCCGAGGGCGACCCGTCGCACAGGCTGCGGCTCAAGTTCAACGCCGCCGCACAGGGCGAGGAAAAGCGCCGCGGGCCGCGCTATACCCCGCTCAGCAAGCGGCAGGACCGCCCCAACGCGATCCTGTGGCTGGTGAAGTTTCACCCCGAACTGGCCGACAGCCAGATCGCGCGGCTGGTGGGCACCACCAAGCCGACGATCACCTCGATCCGCGAGCGCACGCATTGGAACATCGCCAACATGCAGCCGGTCGACCCGGTGGCGCTTGGCCTGTGCAAGCAGACCGAGCTTGACGCCGCCGTGCAGAAGGCCGCCGAGAAGAAGGCCGCCGAGGGCGCGGCGATGAGCGATGACGAGCGCCGCAAGCTCTTGAGCACCGAGCAGAGCCTCGGCGGCGATACCGAGCCGCGCATCCCCACCGCAATCGAGGGGCTCGAGACCTTTACCCTCTCGGGCGACAGCGACGACGACGAGGACAAGCGCGGCGACACGTTCGACGCCGACAGCCTGTTCAACCTGCCGTCGGATGCCGGGGACGAGGATGACGACGACGAGGACGACCGCCGCTGACGGCGCGCGCCGGGGCGGCGGCGGGACCATGCGTATCGCGGTGATCGGGCGCGGGCTCGTCGGCGCGGCGGCGGCGCGGCACCTGGCGCGGGCCGGGCACGATGTCGTGCTGATCGGCCCCGGCGAGCCGGTCCGGATCGCGGATCACCCAGGCGTCTTCGCCAGCCATTACGACGAGGGCCGGATCACCCGCAGCCTCGATCCGGACCCGTTCTGGAGCGCGGTGAGCCGCGCCTCGATCGCGCGCTACGGCGAGATCGAGGCCCAAGGCGGGATCGCCTTCTACACCGAGCGCGGCGTGGTCATGGCCGGGCCCGAGGGCAGCCAGGCGATGGAGCGGATCGGCGCGGTTGCCGCCCGCGACGGGACCGACTGCGACCGGCTGGACGATGCGGGGCTCGCCACCCGCTTTCCCGATTTCCGCTTCGAGCCCGGCACGATGGGCTGGCACGAGCCGCGCCGCGCAGGGTTCTTGAGCCCCCGCCGCCTCGTGGCCGCGCAGACCCGCGCGGCGGAACGCGCGGGCGCGCAGGTGATCGCGGCAGAGGTGCGGGCGCTCGACGAACACGGGCGCGGGGTGACGATCCGGCACGAGGCGGGGCGGATCGAGGCCGACCGCGCCCTTGTCGCTGCCGGGGCCTACAGCGCGGCGCTCACCGGCGGGGCGGTGCTCGGCACCGCGCTGTCCGCTGCGGTTGCGGCGGATTGATCGCACCCGCCGGAATTCGTTGGACCCTCCCGAGAATTCTCTTGCGCGAGCGCCCGCGCGGCCCTAATTGCGCCTCTCATAGACGCCAACGCACGCGCCTCTGGCCGGTGGTTCTTCCGCCCGTGTTTACGTAGCGACGGTAACGTCTCCTTTTGGAACTGGTCGGGTTTCGGCCCGGGTCTTGATCGGAGATGACCATGAACGCCTACGTAACCCCCGTCGCGGGCGGCAATCCCGTTTTCGCGCCCTCCCCTCTCGTCGATTTCATCCGCCGCACCACGTTCGACCGCCCCACGCTGGTGCTGTCGCGTGACATCGTGGCGCGCAACTATCGCGCGCTGAAGGCAGGCCTCGGCCGCGCCGATATCCACTACGCGGTCAAGGCAAACCCCGCCCGCGAGGTGATCGAGGTGCTGATTGCCGAGGGCAGCCGCTTCGATGCCGCCTCGCGCGGCGAGATCGAGCTGTGCCTGAGCCTTGGCGCGCAGCCGGCGCATATCTCCTTCGGTAACACCGTCAAGCGCGCCAGCGACATCGCCTTTGCCCATGGGGCCGGGATCACACTGTTTGCGGCGGATTCCGAGATGGAACTGGAGAAGATCGCCGAGCATGCGCCGGGCGCGCAGGTCTATATCCGCCTGCTGGTGGGCGCGACCGGGGCCGACTGGCCGCTCAGCCGCAAGTTCGGCTGCGCGCCCGACCGGGCCGTGGGGCTGATGGATCATGCCGCATCGCTGGGCCTCGCGCCGGTGGGCCTGTCGTTTCACGTGGGCAGCCAGACCCGCCGCGCAGAGATGTGGCGCGAGACGCTCGATCAGGTGGGCGGTGTCTGGGCCGAGGCGCGCGCCGCCGGGCATGCGCTGTCGCTCATCAATATCGGCGGCGGCTTCCCGGCCTTCTACGGCGACGAGATTGCGGCCCCCGAGGCCTATGCCGCCCAGGTGATGGCGATGGTCGAGCCGCGCTTTCCCGGTGCCACCCGCGTGATGGCCGAGCCGGGGCGCGGCATGGTGGCCGAGGCGGGCATGATCGCCGCCGAGGTGCTTTTGGTCAGCCGCAAGTCGGACGAGGATCTGTGCCGTTGGGTCTATCTCGATATCGGGCGGTTTTCCGGGCTGGCCGAGACCGAGGGCGAGGCGATCCGCTACCAGTTCCTGACCGAGCGCGATCACGAGGCGACGGGGCCCTGCATCCTCGCAGGCCCCTCCTGCGACAGCGCCGACGTGCTCTACGAGAAGCGCCCGGTGGCGCTGCCGGTTGGCCTGCGCGCGGGCGACCGGATCATCATCCGCGCCTGCGGGGCCTACACGTCGAGCTATTCCTCGGTCGGGTTCAACGGGTTTCCGCCGCTGGATGTTATGGTGATCTGAAGGGCCGCAGTGCACCGGAAACTTTAAAAGTTTCCGGTCCGGAATTTTTTGAAAATTCCGGCACGAGACCGCCCCGAAACCTGTGTTTCGGGGCGGTCTGGGTGTTACCCGAAGACGCGGGTCAGCGCCGCATCGGTGGCCGCGACGATCTGGTCGATATCGTCCTTGGTCGCGATCAGCGCGGGCGAATAGCACAGGGTGTTGTTGAAGCCGGGCAGCGAGCGGTTGGTCGCGCCGATCACCACGCCACCCGCCATGCAGTCGGCGACGACCGCCTGCACCATCTTCTCGGGCGCGGGTTCCTTGGTGGTGCGGTCCGAGACCAGTTCGGCCCCGAGGAACAGCCCCTTGCCGCGCACATGGCCGATGACCGCGTGCTTGTCCTGCAAGCCACGCAGCTGGTCGAGCATGTAATCGCCCATCGCCACGGTGTTCTCGAGCAGCCCCTCCTCCTCGATGATCGCCATGTTCTCGAGCGCTGCCGCAGGCCCCGCCGTGCAGCCGCCGAAGGTCGAGATATCGCGGAAATAATTCATCGGGTCGGTGGCGTCGTCGCGGAACAGTTCGAACACCTTCTCGTTGGTGACGCAGCAGGCGATGGCGGCGTAACCGCTCGCCACGCCCTTGGCCATGGTCACGAAATCGGGCTCGACCCCGTAATGCTGATAGCCGAACCAGGTGCCGGTGCGGCCCACCCCGCAGACCACCTCGTCGATATGCAAGAGGATGTCGTATTTACGGCAGATCTCCTGCACGCGGGGCCAGTAGCCCTCGGGCGGCACGATCACGCCGCCCCCCGCCGTCACCGGCTCGAGGCAGAGCGCGCCCACCGTATCGGGGCCTTCGCGCAGGATCACCTCCTCGATGGCGTTGGCGGCGGCGATGCCATATTCCTCGCCCTCCAGATCCCATTGCGCGCGGTATTCGAGGCAATGCGGCACCCGCACGAAACCGGGGGTGTAGGGGCCATACTGAGCGTTGCGCTCGTCCTGCCCGCCCGCCGAGAGGCAGGCGATGGTGGTGCCGTGATAGTCGCGCTCGCGGTAGAGGATCTTGTGCTTCTTGCCGCCATGGCGCTTGTGCGCGATCTGGCGGACCATCTTGAAGGCCTTCTCGTTCGCCTCGGAGCCGGAGTTGGTGTAATAGACCCGGCTCATCCCCGGCATTTTCTCGATCAGCTTCTCGGAAAAGAGCGCACCGGGGATCGAGCCTGCGGAGCCTGCGAAATAGGGCAGTTGAATGAGCTGGTCGCGCACCGCGTTGGCGATGCGCTCGCGCCCGTAGCCCACGTTGACGGTCCAGACCCCGCCAGAAACGCCGTCGATATGTTCGCGGCCCTTCTGGTCCCACACGCGCATGCCGCGCCCTTCCACGATGATGCGCGGATCGGCCTTGGGGTCGGGGCCGGTCCAGGGCGCGTGCTGGATCAGGTGGTGCCAGACATGGGCCCGGTCGGCCTCGACCACGTGGCTGATGTCATTGTCGCGAAGCTTTCCATCCATGTCGTCACTCCTTCAACAGATGAACCCGGCCAGATGCCCTGTGCATGGCCGGGAGAGAGCGGTTGCACCCGAGGCCTGATCTCGCCTCAATCGGAGGCAATCGGATAGGGCCAAAATCACGCATTCTATATTGCCAGACAGCGGCGACACGGACAATCCGTCAAACCAGAAGGCTGAAAATCCCCAGAAAAATCCCCGACCCCGCTCCGCGCGCCGCCGCGTCCGCCTATTCGAAAATCTCTTTTCCAACTTGCTGAAATCCCCGTAGGCTCATGATTAAGGCGTTGATCGGCGAGCGGTGATCGGGTTGACTTCGGACGCGGCGATGACGTCGACCGTGATCGACGCCTTCTCGACACGCGGCGCAGACCGCGACCACATTCCGGCCGAAAAGCGGGGACAAGCCCCGCACAACATGACCAACGGGAGATAGTAGAGACATGACAATCAAGGCGAAATTCCTCTCCGCCGTGACCGGCGCTGCGCTGCTTGGCGGCGCGGCCGGGGCACAGGAACTCAACGTGGCGTATTTCCTCGAATGGCCGATGCCGTTCCAGTATGCCAAGGAAACCGGCATGTACGAGGAAGCGCTCGGCATGAAGGTCAACTGGCGCGCCTTCGATACCGGCACCGCCATGAGCGCGGCGATGGCCAGCGGCGACATCCACCTGTCGGTGAGCCAGGGCGTGCCGCCCTTCGTCGTGGCCACCAGCGCGGGTCAGGACCTGCAGATCGTCGACGTGGCGGTCAGCTATTCCGACAACGACAATTGCGTCGTGGCCGAGGCGCTCGAGATCGACAAGACCAACGCCAAGGAACTCGAGGGCAAGAAGGCCGCCGTGCCGCTCGGCACCGCCGCGCATTACGGTTTCCTCAAGCAGATGAACCATTTCGGCGTCGATATCGCGACCATCGACGTGGTCAACATGGCCCCGCCCGAGGGTGCGGCCGCCATCGCGCAGGGCGCGGTCGACATGTTCTGCGGCTGGGGCGGCTCGCTGCGCCGCGCCAAGGAGCACGGCAACGTGCTGCTGACCGGGGCGGAAAAGGAAGAGCTGGGCATCCTCGTCTTCGACGTGACCTCGGGCCCCGCGGATTTCGTGGTCGAGAATTCCGACGTGGTGGCCAAGTTCCTCGCCGTCACCGCCGAGGCCAACGCGATGTGGGCCGATCCGGCCAATCGCGATGAAATGCTGCCGGTGATCGCCAAGGACAGCGGCATGGACATCGACGCGACGGCGGCGACCATCGACACCTTCGTCTTCCCGCCCGTGGACGAGCAGCTTACCGCCAAATGGCTCGGCGGCGGCGCGCAGGAATTCATGAAGGGCGTGGCCGACGTCTTCGTCGAGGCGGGCAGCATCGACGCCGCGCTCGAGACCTACGAGGAGAACGTCAATATCGGCCCGCTCCAGCAGGCGGCCGGCGGCTCCTGATCCGCTTTCTCCCCGCGCGGGCCGGGGCCCCTTGGCCCTTGGCCCGCGCACCCGTGTTTCACGATTCAGTCGAAAAGGGCGGAGAATGTCGACACTCACCATCGAAAACATCTCGATGCGATTCGACCTGCCGAATGGCGGTCACGTACAGGCGTTGAAGAATGTCTCGCTCGAGCTCAGGACCGGGGAGCTGATGAGCGTGCTGGGTCCTTCGGGCTGCGGCAAGACCACGCTTCTCAACATTCTCGCGGGCTTTCTCGCGCCCACCGAGGGGCGGATCACGCTCAACGACCATCCCGTCACCGGCCCCGATGCCGAACGCGGCATGGTCTTTCAGCAAGGCGCGCTGTTCGAGTGGATGAGCGTGCGCGACAACGTTAGCTTTGGCCCGCGCATGGCGGGCAAGCGCGAAAAGGAATGGGCCGGCACGGTCGATCACCTGCTCGACGTGGTGGGGCTCCGGGATTTCAAGGAGAAGGCGGTGTATGAGCTGTCGGGCGGGATGCAGCAGCGCGTGGCGCTGGCGCGCTGCCTGGCCAATGACCCCGATGTGATCCTCATGGACGAGCCGCTTGGCGCGCTCGACGCGCTGACGCGCGAAAAGATGCAGGGCCTCGTGCTCAGGCTCTGGAAAGAGACCGGCAAGACCATCATCCTCATCACCCATTCGGTCGAGGAGGCGCTGCTGCTGGGCGAGCGGCTGCTGGTCATGGCCCCGCGCCCGGGCCGCATTCACAAGGAATACCGCCTGCCCTTCGCCGATGACGGCGTGGGCAAGGACCTGCGCGAGGTCAAGAAGAACCCCGAGTTCGGGCAGAGGCGCGAGGAGATCCTGTCGATGATCTGGGACATGGAAGAAGAGATCATGGGCCGCACCGAGGAGGCAGGCGCATGATCATCCTCATCATCTACATCGCCATTTTCGCGGGCTCGTTCTTCGCGATCCGCTTCGGTGTGCGCAAGTTCCGCCAGATGAAGGATTTCACCTCGCTCAAGACGGTGACGTTCGGCGACGAGAGCGCGGTGCGCCCCGACCGCTGGGCGAGCGTCATCTCGGTCGTCACGATCTTTTTGCTCTGGGGGGCGTTCACCGGCTCCAAATGGGTGCCGATCCATGCGCCGGGGCCGTTCGTGGGCGATGCCGAGTTCACCTACACGCTCGAGGCGCCCGACGGCGCGCGCGACGACGCGACCGTTTTCGTGCGGGTCTTCAAGGTGGGCGAACAGGTCGAGCCGCCCGAGGTCGAGCCCGGCGAGGGCTTTGCCAAGAACGATGTCTCGACGGTCGGGGCGTGGCGCTCGGACCTGATCCTGATGGACAAGAACGACGAGATCACGCGCGACGACGGCGCGCGGGTCGTGGCCATCGACGGCCAGCCCGTCAGCGCGGGCGACACCGTGTCGGTCGCGTCGGGCAAGGTGACGATCACCTCAAAGGGCTCGATCAACTTCTCGCCCGCGGGCGGCATGCAGATGGAGCCGATCTGGCTGCCCCCGCCCGAGGCGGTGGTGGACCGCGTGGGCGAGATCGCCAGCGCGGGCTACCAGAACTTCACCCTCTGGGAGCATCTCTACTGGTCGCTTTACCGGGTCATCGTCGGCTTCTTCTTCGGGGCGCTGGTGGGCATCCCGCTGGGCTACGCGATGGGCCTTTCCGACTGGTTCCGCGGCTGGTTCGATCCGATCGTGGAATTCATGCGGCCGGTGCCGCCGCTGGCGCTCATCCCGCTGGTGATCATCTGGGCGGGCATCGGCGAGACCGGCAAGATCATCCTGCTGTTCCTCGCCGCGCTCTGGATCATGACCATCTCGGCCCGCGCGGGCGTGTCGGGGGTGGCGATCTCCAAGGTGCATGCCGCCTATTCGCTGGGAGCCTCGAAATGGCAGCTCATGCGCCACGTCATCGTGCCCAACAGCCTGCCCGAGATCTTCACCGGCGCGCGCGTCGCGATGGGGGTCTGCTGGGGCACGGTGGTCGCCGCCGAACTGGTGGCCGCCGAAAAAGGCGCGGGGATGATGATCATGGTCGCCTCGCGGTTTCAGCTTACCGATATCGTCATCATGGGGATCATCCTGATCGGCATCATCGGCTACGGCATCGACATCCTGATGCGCAAGGCCGAGACATGGCTGGTCCCGTGGAAAGGGCGGGGATAGGGGCCTGCACGGGGGCGCTGCAAAAGGGCGTGAACACCGCGTGAGACGGATTGCCGGGACCGGTCGCCAGGGCCTAGACTCGGGGCATGGAAAAAACCCGGCCCGCCCCTGTCGCCCTGCCCGAGCCCCCGCCTCTCAAGCTGGGCGTGCTGCGGGCGCTGGCGCGCCTTGCCGTCATCGCCCTGCTGGCGCTGGGTCTGCACCTGATCTTCGTGCAGGCCGAGGGCTGGATCATGCGCAACGAGTATGACTGGGCGATGCCGGGGCTGCTGCTGGCGGTGCTGGTGATCTACGCCCTGCTCATCGCGATCCCCTTCGTGCCCGGCGTCGAGATCGGGCTGTCGGTGCTGGCGGCGGGCGGCGCGGGCATGGCCCCGCTGGTCTGGCTCGCCACGGCCTGCGGGCTGTCTCTGGCCTTTGTCGTGGGCTGCACCGTGCCCATCGCGTGGCTGCGCCGCATCCTCACCGATCTGCACATGCTGCGCGCCGCACAGCTGGTCGGCCGTTTCGAGGCCCTGCCGCACAAGGGGCGGGTGGCCTTCATCCACGCGCTTCTGCCGCGCAAATACTGCGGCTGGATCGTGAAATACCGCTACGTGAACCTTGCCGTTCTCATCAACATCCCCGGCAATTCGCTGATCGGCGGGGGCGGCGGCATCGCCTTTCTCTCCGGCCTTTCCGGCACGTTCCGCGCCCCGCTGGCGATGCTGACCATCGCGCTCGCCACCGCGCCCGTCCCCCTCGCCATCTGGCTCTTCGGGATCGCATTGCCCTGGGGCTGAGCCCGCGATGCCGCGCGCGTGCCGATTTCTGACGCTTGCGGGCTGTCGGGTGCGCGCCTATGGCTTATGTTCCGCCACAGGCACATCTGAGCAGGACCCCCCCGATGCCGAACGATCCTCTTGTCGTCTTCACCCCCTCTGGCAAGCGCGGGCATTTCCCCGTGGGCACGCCGGTGCTGACCGCCGCGCGGCAGCTTGGCGTCGATCTCGATTCGGTCTGCGGCGGGCGGGGCATCTGCTCGAAATGCCAGATCACGCCCGGCTATGGCGAGTTCTCCAAGCATGGCGTCACCGTGCGCGACGATGCGCTGTCGGAGTGGAACAAGGTCGAGGAACGCTATGACCAGAAGCGCGGGCTGAAGCCGGGCCGCCGCCTCGGCTGCCAGGCGCAGATCATGGGCGACGTGGTGATCGACGTGCCGCCGGAATCGCAGGTCCACAAGCAGGTGGTCCGCAAGGCCGCCTCGGCCCGGGTGATCGAGATGGACCCGGCGACCAAGCTCTATTTCGTCGAGGTGGACGAGCCCGACATGCACGAGCCGACCGGCGATCTGGAGCGGCTGGCGCGGGCGCTCAAGGCCGAATGGGGCATCGACGCCATCCGCGCCGACCTGACCCTGCTGTCGAAGCTGCAGCCGGTGCTGCGCAAGGGCAAGTTCCAGGTCACGGTGGCGCTGCATCGCGGCCATTCCGACGACCCGGCGCAGGTGCTCGAAATCTGGCCGGGGCTGCACGAGGCAGGGCTTTACGGCCTCGCCATCGACCTCGGCTCCACCACCGTGGCGGCCCATCTGACCGACCTCGTGACCGGCGAGGTCAAGGCATCCTCGGGCATCATGAACCCGCAGATCCGCTTTGGCGAAGACCTGATGAGCCGCGTGAGCTACGCCATGATGAACCCCGGCGGCGACCGCAAGATGACCGCCGCCGTGCGCGACGCGATCAACACGCTGGCGGCAGAAATCGCGAAAGAGGCGGAGATCGACGCAGGGTTGATCGTCGAGACGGTGTTCGTCTGCAACCCGGTGATGCACCACCTCCTGCTGGGGATCGACCCGGTGGAACTGGGGCAGGCACCCTTTGCGCTGGCGACCTCGGGCAGCCTGAGCCTGGACGCGAAAGAGCTGGACCTGACCGCGATCAACCCGCGCGCGCAGGTCTATATCCTGCCCTGCATCGCGGGCCATGTGGGCGCGGATTGCGCCGCCGTGGCCCTGTCGGAAGAGCCGGGCAAATCCGACGATCTCGCGCTGATCGTCGATGTGGGCACCAATGCCGAGATCCTGCTGGGCGACAAGAGCCGCGTGCTGGCCTGCTCCTCGCCCACCGGCCCCGCCTTCGAGGGCGCGCAGATCTCCTCCGGCCAGCGCGCGGCACCGGGGGCCATCGAGGCGATCCGCATCGACCCCGAGACCAAGGAGCCGCGCTTTCGCGTCATCGGCTCCGACAAGTGGTCGGACGAGGACGGCTTCTTCGACGAGGTCGGCGCGGGCGGCATCACAGGCATCTGCGGATCTGGCATCATCGAGGCGGTGGCGGAATTGCGCATCGCCGGGCTGATGGACGAGTCGGGCCTTCTTGGCTCGGCGGAGGCCACCGGCACGGGCCGCATGATCCCCGAGGGCCGCACCCATGCCTACCTGATCCACGACGCCACCGCCGAGGGCGGGCCGCGCATCACCGTCACGCAAGGCGACATCCGCGCGATCCAGCTGGCGAAATCCGCGCTCTACGCGGGCGCGCGCCTGCTCATGGACGAGCGCGGCGTGGACAAGGTTGACCGCGTGGTGCTCGCCGGGGCCTTCGGCGCGCATATCTCGCCCCGGCACGCGATGGTGCTGGGCATGATCCCGGATGTGCCGCTGGAAAAGGTGACATCTGCGGGCAACGCCGCCGGGACGGGCGCGCGCATCGCGCTCTGCAATGTCGCCGCGCGCCGCGAGATCGAGCGCGTGGTGGGCGAGATCACCAAGGTGGAAACCGCCATCGAGCCGAAATTCCAGGAGCATTTCGTCGCCGCCAACGCCATCCCCCACAAGACCGACCCGTTCCCCGAACTGCGTCGCATCGTGACCCTCCCGCAGGTCGGCTTCAACACCGGCGGCGAGACGGGGGCCGAGGGCGGCCGCAGGCGGCGCAGGCGGGGGTAGGGCGAGGTTTGTTCCAAAGGTCTTTCCAAAGCGGGTGCGGCACGGCATTGATAGTGCATGAGGTTGACCTGGAACGAAATTCGCACCCGCGCCGCCGCCTTTGCCCAGGACTGGGAGAACGCCCGCTATGAGAAGGGCGAGACCCAGAGCTTTTACAACGCCTTCTTCCGCATCTTCGGGGTCGAACGGCGCAAGGTCGCGCAATACGAACTGGCGGTGAAACGCACCGGGCGCGCCAGCGGCTTCGTTGATCTCTTCTGGCCCCGCACCCTGATTGTCGAGCAGAAATCCAAGGGCCGCGATCTGTTCAAGGCCGAACAACAGGCGCTCGATTACCTTAGCGATATCGCCGATCACGAACAGCCGCGCTACATTCTCGTCAGCGATTTCCAGACCTTCAAGCTGATCGACCTCGACACCCGCGAGGAAACGCCCTTCCTGCTCCGGGACCTGCCGGACCATGTCGAGCGCTTCGGCTTCATCCTCGGGATTCAGCGGCGGCAGTTCCGCGATCAGGACCCGGTCAACATCAAGGCCGCCGAGTTGGTGGGCCTGCTGCATGACGAGATCAAGGCGAGCGGTTATGACGGCCACAAGCTCGAACAGTTCCTCGTGCGGATCGTGTTCTGCCTCTTTGCCGACGATACCGGCATTTTCCAGCCCAAGGATATCCTGTGGGATTATCTGGAAACCCGCACCGCGCCCGACGGTTCCGACACGGGGCCGCTTCTCGCGCAGCTTTTCGACGTGCTCAACACGCCCGAGGACGCGCGTTCACCGCATCTGGATGAGGACCTCGCGCAGTTTCCCTATGTGAACGGCGCGCTGTTTGCCGAGTATTTCCCGCCCCCGGTCTTCAACGCCTCCATGCGCGCGGCACTTCTCAATGCCTGCCGGTTTGACTGGACGCCGATTTCCCCGGCCATCTTCGGCAGCCTCTTTCAATCGGTGATGGACCCGGCTGAGCGGCGCGAGAAGGGCGCGCATTACACCACCGAGCAGAACATCCTCAAGGTGATCGAGCCGCTGTTCCTTGACGATCTGCGCGCCGAGTTCGAGCGGCTGAAATCGCTCAGACGCGACAGGCGCCGCCGCCTCACCGAATTCCAGAAACGGCTGAGCGGCCTCACCTTTTTCGATCCCGCCTGCGGCTGCGGCAATTTCCTGATCATCGCCTACCGCGAATTGCGCCTGCTGGAAATCGAGATCATGCGCGAATTGAAGGCGATGGGCGAATTGGCGCTGCTGCAATCGACCATAGACGTCAATCAGTTCTACGGAATCGAGTACGAGGAGTTTCCCGCCCGCATCGCCGAGACGGCGCTGTGGATGATGGACCACATCATGAACAACCGCCTGAGCCTGGAATTCGGCGAGGTGTTCACCCGCATCCCCCTGCGCCAAAGCCCCACCATCGTGCATGGCGACGCTTTGAAGACGGATTGGGCCGGGGTGCTGCCGCCTGAGCGGTGTTCCTACGTGCTGGGCAATCCGCCGTTCGTGGGCGCGAAATACCAGAGCACCGGGCAGCGCGAACAGGTGCGCCGCATCGCCGATCTGGGCAAATCCGGCGGCACGCTCGATTATGTCTGCGCGTGGTTCATCAAGGCGGGGCAATATGCGCGGGGCGACACGCGCATCGGCTTTGTCTCGACCAATTCGATCACGCAGGGCGAACAGGTGGCGCAGCTATGGCCGGTGCTGTTCGATCATTGCGGGCTGGAGATTGCCTTTGCCCATCGCACCTTTCCCTGGGGGTCAGAGGCGCGGGGCAAGGCCAATGTTCATGTGGTCATCATCGGGCTGGACCGGCGCGGGAATGCGCGCGCCGAACGGCGGCTCTATTCCTATCCCGATCCCAAGGGCGACCCGGTGGAAACCCGGCACAAGGCGATTTCGCCCTATCTCTTCGACGCCGGGGGGCTGAGCGATCCGCATCTGGTGGTGCGCGAGGAAAGCCGACCGATCAATGGGTTGGAACGGATCGTGATAGGATCAAAGCCCATCGACGGTGGGCATTTCATCTTTTCAGAGCAGGAGCGCGACCTTTTTCTGTCGCAGGAGCCGGGAGCGGAACCCTACATGCGCCCCTACATCGGCGCGCGCGAGTTCCTGCAAGGCGGGATGCGGTATATCCTCTATCTCGGCGATGCCTCTCCTGCCGATCTCGCGCGTTTGCCCAAGGTGCGCGAGGTCATCCGCAAGGTGCGCGCCTACCGTCTGGGGGAAATCCCGGCCAAGGGGAGAACGCCCGAGACGATCAAGAAGCCCGGAATGTCATCGCTGCAACTGGCCGAGACACCGACGCAGTTTCATGTGACGGTGGTGCCGGAACAGCCTTACCTTGTCTTGCCTAAAGTAAGCTCTGAACGCAGGCTTTATGCTCCGATTGGCTATATCGAGCCGCCAACGGTTGCGAGCGACCTGCTATTCGTTTGCCAAGATGAAAGGCAGGGATTGTTCGCCCTACTCACCTCCGCCATGCACATGGCGTGGCTCCGCCAGATCGGCGGAAGGCTGGAAAGCCGTTACCGCTATTCCATCGGCCTCGTCTACAACACCTTCCCCCTCCCCAAGGGCGACCTCTCGAAACTCGCCCCCCACGCGCAGGCGGTGCTCGACGCGCGGGCGAACCACCAAGGTGCCACCCTCGCCGATCTCTACGATCCCGATCTCATGCCCGCCGACCTGCGCCGCGCGCATACCGCGCTCGACCGCGCGGTGGACCGCATGTATCGCCGCACCGGCTTTGCCTCCGACCGCGAGCGGGTCGAGCATCTGTTCCAGCTTTACGAGGCGATGGTAAAGCCGCTGCTTGCCGGGAAACCCAAGCGCCGCCGCCGGGGCTGACGCCCCCGCCCCCTCACTCCTTCACATACATCTTGCGCGGGCGGTTGCAGAAGGTCTCGGCGGGGCCGGTTTCCTTGATGAGGATCGATTCGGTGATTTCCAGCCCCCAATCCGACATCCACAGCCCCGGCATGAAGTGAAACGTCATGCCCGGCTCCAGCACCGTCTCGTCCTCGGAGCGCAGCGAGATGGTGCGCTCGCCCCAGTCGGGCGGGTAGCTGAGGCCGATGGGATAGCCGCAGCGCGCGCCGCGCTCGATGCCCGCACGCTCCAGCGGGGCGGCCAGCGCGTTGGCCACGTCGCAGGCCCGGCTGCCCGCGGTCGCGGCCTCCAGCCCCGCCTCCAGCCCCTCGACCAGCGCGCGCTCGGCATCGAGCAGGAATTGCGGCGGCTTGCCAAGGAACAGCGTGCGGCAGAACGGCGCGTGATAGCGCCGGTAACAGCCCGAAATCTCGAAGAACGTCGCTTCGCCGGTGGCGAATTCGCGCCCGTTCCACGTCAGGTGCGGGGCGGCGGCATCCGACCCCGAGGGCAAAAGCGGCACGATGGCGGGATAATCGCCCCAAGCGCCCTCGACGCCCCGGATCGCGTCGCGGAAGATCTCGGCCACGACCTCGTTCTTGGGGATACCCGGCTCCACCCGCTCCATCAGGCCGTCGGTGATCTTCTCCGAGATCGCCGCCGCCTTGCGCATGAAGGCGAGTTCCTCCTCGGATTTCACCCCGCGCTGCCAGTTCACCAGCCCCGTCACATCGAGGAACGTCGCCTCGGGCAGTTCCTCGCGCAACACCTGCATGGCCTTGGCGGAGAAGTAGTAATTGTCCATCTCCACGCCGATCCGCTTGGTCGAAAGGCCCATGCCGTGCAGGCGCTCGGCCAAGTCCTGCATCGGGTGGCGGTCGGTCGACTGCACGTAATTGTCGGCATAGCCGATCACCCGGTCATCGGTCATCCAGACCGTGCGCACGCCGCCATTGGCATCCTGGTTGCGCCCCCACCAGATCGGGTCGGCTTCGGGCAGCACGATCACCCCCTGATGCACGTAGAAGGACCAGCCGTCATAGCCCGTGATCCAGTGCTGGTTCGACGGGTCGGTGACAAAGATCGCGTCGAGATCGCGGGCGGCCATTGCGGCGCGCGTCTTGTCGAGGCGGCGCTGGTATTCCTGCGGCGAAAAGGGGAGGTCTTTCTCGATCATGCGGCGCTCCGTCATCTGTCCAGGGGCTAACCCGCCCGCCTTGGGGGATTTTCCCGGCCCCTGCCCCAAGAAATACGTCCCTTCATGTCGTTTTCAGACCATTCCGTGACGCAGAGTTGACGCAGGGTCCGAGCAGCGCGCAGATTGCCCGCACCCGCAGACAAGGAGACCGCCATGCGCCCCGTTCTGGCCGACATATACGCTGCGGCACAGGTGATCGCCGCGGTGGCGGACGCCACGCCGCTGGTGCCCTCGCCCCATATGAGCGGGGTGGCAGGCCACGAGTTCCTGCTCAAGCTGGAGAACATGCAGCCTATCGGCGCGTTCAAGCTGCGCGGGGCATTGAATGCCGTGGCGGGGGTGCGCGAGGCGGCGGGCGTGACCTGCTGCTCCACCGGCAATCACGGGCGCGGCGTGGCCTATGCGGCGCGCGAACGGGGGATGCGGGCGGTCATCTGCATGTCCGAACTGGTGCCGCAGGCCAAGGTGGACGGCATCCGCGCGCTGGGGGCCGAGGCGCGGATCGTGGGCCGCAGCCAGGACGACGCGCAGGCCGAGGCCGAACGGCTGGTGGCCGAGGAGGGGCTCACCGAGATCTCGCCTTTCGACGATCCGCTTGTGATCGCGGGTCAGGGCACCATCGGGCTCGAGATCATGGCGGCACGGCCCGATATCGAGGTTTTGCTCGTGCCCCTCTCGGGCGGCGGGCTGGCCGCCGGGGTGGCGCTGGCCGCCCGGGCGATCAAGCCGTCGGTCCGCGTGGTGGGCATCAGCATGGACCGGGGCGCGGCCATGCATGAAAGCCTGCGCGCGGGCCGCCCCGTCGAGGTCGAGGAGGTGGCAAGCCTCGCCGATTCCCTCGGTGGCGGGATCGGGATGCGCAACCGGCTGAGCTTTCCGATGTGCCGCGAGCTGCTCGACGAGGTGGTGCTGGTGACCGAGGCGGAGATTTACCACGCCATGCAGGCGCTCTATTACGAGGACAGGATCGTGGCCGAGGGGGCCTGCGTGGTAGGCCTCGCGGCGGTGCTCGCGGGCAAGGTGAGTGTCACCGGCCCGACTGCCACCATCATCACCGGGCGCAATCTGGACATGGAGATGTTCACGCGGGTCGTGACCGGGCAGGATGTGGTGCTGGGCGACATGGTGATCGAGGGGAAGCGATATGGCACATGACATCAGGATCGTGACCGAGGCGGAATTGCGTGGCGCGGTGGGGCTGGATCCCGACACCTTTCGGGTGATCGAGCGGGCGTTCGGCGCGCTCTCCGACGGCGGGGTGGTGATGCCGCCGGTGATGTCGATGGAGCTTGCCGCGGCGCATGGCGAGGTGGATGTGAAGACCGCCTATATCCCCGGCTTCGACGGGTTCGCGATCAAGGTCAGCCCCGGTTTCTTCGACAACCCCAAGCTGGGATTGCCCAGCCTCAACGGGCTGATGATCCTGTTTTCGGCGCAAACCGGGCTGGTCGAGGCGGTATTCCTCGACAACGGCTACCTGACCGATCTGCGCACCGCCGCAGCGGGCGCGGTGGCGGCGCATTACCTCGCCCCCGACCTCGTCCATACCGCGGGGGTGATCGGCACCGGCGTGCAGGCCCGGCTTCAGGCGCGGGCGGCGCGGATGGTGCGCAAGTTCGACCGGCTGCTGATCTGGGGCCGGGACACGGACAAGGCGCGCGCCTGCGCCGACGACCTGTCGGACCTCGGCTGCGAGATTCGCGTGGTCGATAATGCCGCCGATCTGGTGATGGCAAGCCAGCTTGTGATCACCACCACCCCGGCGCGCGAACCGGTCGTCAAGGCCGCGTGGCTGCACCCCGAATTGCACATCACCGCGATGGGATCGGACCAGGCGGGCAAGAACGAGATCGACCCGCAGGCGCTGGTGCAGGCCGATCTCTACGTCGCCGACCGCGCCCCGCAGGCGCAAAGCCTTGGCGAATTGCGCGCCGCGCTCGAGGCCGGGCTCTGGGCCGAAGAGAACCCCGTGGAACTGGGCGACGTAATCCGGGGCCGCGCGCGCGGGCGGCGTGACGCGGCGGAGGTCACGATCTGCGACCTCACCGGCACCGGCGCGCAGGACACCGCCATCGCCACCCATGTCATGGCGCGGCTTGCGGGCCGCGACGTGGGCACGGTGATCCATACATGAGGCTCGACGCGCGCGATCTCGATATCCTGCGGGTGCTGGCCGATGAGGGACGCATCACCAAGGCGCAACTGGCCACCCGCGTCGGTCTCTCGGCGAGCCCCTGCTGGGAGCGTCTCAAACGGCTGGAAGAGGCCGGGCTGATCGAAGGCTATCACGCCCGCATCAGCCTCAAGAAGCTGGGGCCGCATGTCACGGTCTTTGTCGCGGTGGAACTGGCGGACCACACGCCCGCGTCTTTCCGCGCCTTCGAGGACAGCGTGCAGCATTACGGCGAGGTGACGGCCTGCTGGGCGCTGGGCGGCGGGTTCGACTACCTGATGCAGATCGTGACCCGTGACATCGACGCCTATCAGCGGCTGATTGACCAGATGCTCGAGGCCCGGATCGGGCTGGCGCGATATTTCACGTATATCGTGACCAAGCCGGTCAAATCCCCGCGCCTGCCCCCGCTTGAGATGTTTTTCAGATGAATCGTCTTTAAAAATAAGATTTTTCGCCAGAAAAATCTTTAACCGACCGCAATGTCAGCCTCACCCTCTGCCCGCGCAGCATATCTTTCTGCACGAAAGGAGGGCCCCATGTCCGACTCTGCGATCTGGACCCGTAACGGGATCACCGACACCCGCCTCGTGCGCAACTTCGCCTATCTGGGCGGCAAATGGGTGGCGGGCGAGGAGAACGAAACCCTCGCCGTCACCAACCCCGCCGATGGCAGCGCGCTGGGTGACGTCGCGAGCCTCACCGCCGATCAGGCGCGGCTGGCAGTGGATGCCGCGCAAGAGGCCTTCGACGACTGGGCCATGACCCTGCCGCAGGACCGCTCCGCCATCCTGCGCCGCTGGTTCGACCTGATGATCGAGCACAAGGAGGATCTGGCGCGGATCATGGTACTGGAACAGGGCAAGCCCCTGTCGGAAGCGCGCGGCGAGATCGACTATGCGGCGAGTTTCGTCGAATATTACGCCGAGGAATCCAAGCGCCCCAATATCGAGGGCGTCACCAGCCACCTGCCCGATGCCGAGGTCGAACTGTGGCTCGAGCCGGTGGGCGTTGCCGCGCTCGTCACGCCGTGGAATTTCCCCGCCGCGATGCTCACGCGCAAGGCGGCGGCGGCGATGGCGGCGGGCTGCACCGTGGTGGCGCATCCCTCTGGCGAGACGCCCTATTCCGCGCTGGCGCTGGCCGAACTGGCCGAGCGCGCGGGCATCCCGGCGGGCGTGTTCAACGTGGTGACGGGCCGGGCGGCGACGGTGGTGGAACCCTGGACCGAAGATACCCGCGTGCGCGCGCTCAGCTTCACCGGCTCGACCAATATCGGGCAGCTGCTCTACCGCCAATGCGCCGGAACCGTGAAGAAACTGGTCATGGAACTGGGTGGCCACGCGCCGGTGATCGTGTTCCGCAACGCCGATCTTGAAACCTCGGTCGAGGAATCGATCACGGCGAAATTCGCCACCTCCGGGCAGGACTGCCTCGGGGCCAACCGCATCTACGTGGAGCGCGCGATCTATGACGAATTCTGCCGCCGCTTCACCGAGGAGACGCAAAAACTGACCCTCGGGCGCGGCATGGACGACCCCGATATCGGCCCGCTGATGAACGAAAAAGCGGTGCAAAAGCAGGAAGAGCACGTGGCCGATGCCCTGAAACACGGTGCCAAACTGGCCTGCGGCGGGCAGCGCGACGATCTCGGGCCGCTGTTCTATCAGCCCACCGTGCTGACCGATGTGCCCGATACGGCGGCGATCATGTGCGACGAGACCTTCGGCCCGGTCGCGGCGATCACGCCGTTCGACACCGAGGAAGAGGTGGTGCGCCGCGCCAACGCGACGGAATTCGGCCTCATCGCCTATCTGCACAGCGTTGATCCGCGCCGCATCTACCGGATGACGCGGGCGCTGCAATTCGGGATGGTGGCGGTGAACCGCACCAAGGTCACCGGCGCGCCGATCCCCTTCGGCGGCATGAAACAGTCCGGACTTGGCCGCGAAGGGTCGCGTTTGGGGCTCGAGGCCTTTACGGAGGTCAAATATGTCTGCCGGGACTGGAGCTGACGCCTGGCACCGGAAAACCGAAACCACGAAAACGGGAAACCAGATACAATGCTGAGAAACGATCCGCTGGAGCAGTGGGACCGCGACCACTTCATCCATCCCTCCACCCATCTCGCGCAATTCGCCCGCGGCGAGATGCCGGAACGGATCGTCACCGGCGCCAAGGGCGTCTACATCGAGGACCGCGACGGCAACCGCCTGCTCGACGGCTTCGCCGGGCTCTACTGCGTCAATATCGGCTACGGCCGCCAGGAGATCGCCGAGGCGATCGCGAAACAGGCGCGCGAACTGGCCTATTACCACGCCTATGTCGGCCACGGCACC
>ENA-ORCV01000540-ORCV01000540.1-marine-metagenome-genome-assembly--contig:-NODE-540-length-23200-cov-4.816892_pt1 | contig 23200 bp, 11 predicted proteins | sample MGYA00237779_ERZ508509 | MGnify/ENA primary metagenome ERZ508509 (study PRJEB26180, sample SAMN06268772) | marine metagenome | isolation source: Bioluminescent Bay, La Paraguera, Puerto Rico | place... | reverse complement strand
GCGATTATGCAGCTGCTGGACGAACTGGCCGACCTCGCCGATGGTGACCTGACCACCTCGGCAACGGTAACCGAGGCCTTTACCGGTGCGATCGCCGACTCCATCAACTACACCATTGACCAGCTGCGGGTTCTGGTAAGCCGAATCAACGGCGCGGCTCAGGAAGTATCCTCCCTGTCCCAGGAAACCCAGCAGACCGCCCTGCACCTGGCCGAGGCCTCCGAGCACCAGGCCCAGGAAATTGCCGGCGCCTCCGCGGCGGTTAACGAGATGGCCGTGACCATTGACCAGGTATCTGCCAACGCCGCCGAATCTGCCCAGGTAGCGGAGCGCTCGGTACAGATCGCGAGTAACGGTGCCAAGGTGGTACAGAACACCATCAAGGGCATGGATACCATTCGCGAGCAGATTCAGGACACCTCCAAGCGAATCAAGCGACTGGGTGAATCTTCCCAGGAGATTGGTGACATCGTAAGCCTGATTAACGACATTGCCGACCAGACCAACATTCTGGCACTTAACGCCGCGATCCAGGCCTCTATGGCCGGTGATGCAGGCCGAGGCTTCGCGGTGGTTGCGGACGAGGTACAGCGCCTCGCAGAACGTTCCGCCGCAGCAACCAAGCAGATTGAAGGCCTGGTAAAAGCGATTCAGTCGGACACCAACGAAGCGGTGGTATCGATGGAATCCACCACCACCGAGGTGGTGCGCGGTGCACGCCTGGCGCAGGACGCGGGTGTTGCCCTGGAAGAGATCGAAACGGTATCCACCAACCTCGCATCCTTGATTCAGAACATCTCCAACGCGGCGCGCCAGCAGGCCTCGTCCGCGGGTCACATTTCCAACACGATGAACGTGATTCAGGAAATTACCTCGCAGACCTCTGCCGGTACCCAGGCTACCGCCCAGTCCATTGGTAACCTGGCCCAGACCGCATCCGCGCTGCGTGATTCCGTTGCCGGCTTCAAACTGCCGAGTGAAGATGACGTCGAGAGTGAAAGCGAATTTTATGACGGCGACCTCGCGGACCTGTCTGAAGAGTTCCCGATGCTTGAGGACGAAACCGCCGAGGCAGCGCTCTCTGAAGAACAGCTCTCGGAACTCTCGGAACAAGAGCGCGAAGAGCGGGCCCTGGCCTGATACACCGCAGATACCGATAACGATAATGCGGGCGCTCCGGCGGTTATCGGTCGCCGGAGCGTGAAGCAGCAGGCGGTGGCATTTTTACCGCCTGCCAGCGAGCAAACTGAATTACCGAGGACTTGCCGTGAGTCGCGACAATCCCAATTTTGTAGCCCTGGATTGGCTGATAGGCGAAATCAACGAGACGTTGGCGCAGGCGCGCCAGCAACTGGAAACTTTTGCCTCGGATTCCTCATCACTTGATGTCGCCGACGAATCGTCAGCCGCGCTGCTGAAAAACTGTCTCGGCCTGATTCACCAGGTACACGGTAGCCTGCATATGGCAGAGCTCACCGGCGCTGCCATGCTGGCGGAAGAAATGGAGCAGCTGGTGCAGGCACTGGCCAGCGGCGAAGTGGAAAACAGCGATGAGACGCGTGAATTCCTGATGCGCGCGCTGCTCGAATTGCCGCTGTACCTGGAAAAAATCGCCTTCCAGCGCCGCGACAATGCGGTTCTGCTGCTGCCTCTGCTGAATGACCTGCGCGCAGTACGCCGCGAGCGCCTGATTACCGAAGGCGCCCTGTTTTCCCCGGATCTGTCCGCGCTGGAACAGTTCTCCGGCAGCCGCCAACCGCTACTGAACAACCCCGCCAAGCTGAAAGAGCTGGTGGAAAAACTGCGCAAGATGTACCACGTTGCCGCAGCCTCCCTGATCCGCGATGTGAACAGCGGTGAGAGCCTCGCCTACCTGGCAAAAGTCTGCGAGAAAATGACACTGCTCTACAGTGGCAGTCCGCGTCAGCACCTGTGGGAAATTCTGCTCGGCCTGCTCGAGGGCATCGCCGACCACCGGGTGACGGTAATGCCCGCTTTGCGACAGCTGCTGCGTCGCATCGATGTGGAATTCCGCCTGTTGCAGGGGCAGGGCGCGCGTGTGCTCGAACTGCGCCTGGACCGCGACCTGGTCCGCAACCTGCTGTTTTACGTCTATCTGTGTGGCCCCAACGGAACCCGAGCCGAATCCCTTTACCAGAAATATGCGCTCGATCGCGCCGTGCCCGGCACGCCGCGTCCGGATACCGAGGATGCGCTGGCGATGGGACCGGAGGCCATGGGTACCGCGGTAAATGCACTGCGCGAAGAACTCGCCAGTGTGCGCGAGACACTGGACCCCACTGTAGCCAACAGTGAACGTCCGGCGCTGGCGGATACCGCCGTGGTTGCCAAGCGCATCGCCGATACCCTGGGCGTGCTGGGGCTGGAAAACCAGCGCACCCGCGCGCGCAGTATCTACGAATACCTGCGCGATGCCTCCCGCAGTGCAGATCCCGACGAACTGTTGATGCAGGCCGCGTCCGAGCTGGTACAGCTGGATTCCGGGCTTGCCGCCAGTATTGAGCGCGACAAGAAAGTCGATAGTGAATCGCCGCTGATGGGCGAGGCCACCGACCAGGTTCTGCGCGAAGCGCGCATCGGTCTCGAAACCGTCAAGGAAGCCGTGGTTGAGTATATTGCCAGCCACTGGGACACCGGACATCTCACTACCGTGCCCAAGCGACTGCAGGAAGTCTGCGGCGGTCTGGATATGGTGGGCTATCGCCGCGCCGGTGAGATTGTCGGCGCGTGTAAAAGTTACATTGAAGAGCGCCTGATCAGCGCCGGTGACCAGCCGGATTGGAAGCTGCTGGACACCCTCGCGGATGCAGTGACCAGTGTCGAGTACTATCTCGAACGCCGTGCCGACGGCATTGAAGATGCCGACATGCTGCTGGCGCTGGCGGAAGAGAGTGTCGCCACCCTGGGTTATTCCGTTTCCGGCGATGACCGCGCTGAGCCCAGCGTGGCCGATGCGGTTGCGGATTTGCAATCCCCGGAAGAGGCACTGTCACAAGAGGCACCTTCCCAAACAGCGGCGGAGCCCGCGGCCGGTGACTTTGCGCTGGACCTTGACCTGGAAGAGGACCTGAAAGAGGACCTGGAGAGCGCGCTGTCTGCATCCGACATCGATGCCGATGCCGACGCGGAAGACTCCCGCGTGCTGGATGAATTCGCAACCGAGGCAGATTCCAGCGCCGACGCGGTGCAGCCGCCGGCAGACGTTGCTGCAGATGCGCCGGAACTTAACCCAAGTTCTACCGAGACGGCAGCAGAAGAGCCGAGCCTGATCGACGAAAGCTGGTTTACCAGTGAAGCTGCTGTTGAGGCGCCGCTCACCGAAAGCGCCCGCGCCGGGAGCGGCGCGCTGGTTGATGAAACGGCGCCCGCAGCGGAGCCGCCAGCGGCAGAGGCCGAAGCTGAAGCTGAAGCGCCCGTGCAAGCTGCCGCACCGGCCGCCGTGTTCGACGAGGATGATGACGATGCGAGCATCATCGACGACGAAATTATCGAGATCTTCCTCGAAGAAGCGGAAGAAGTACTGGAAACCATCAGCCACAACTTCCCGATCTGGGCGAATAATTTCGCCGACAAAGACGCACTGACCGAATTCCGCCGCGGCTTCCACACCCTGAAGGGTTCCGGTCGCATGGTGGAGGCATTGGCGGTGGGCGAGCTGTCGTGGGCAGTGGAAAACATGCTCAACCGGGTGATTGACGAAACCGTCTCCCCGGTACGCGCCCACGCCGCGTTGATTGAACTGGTACTGGCGAAACTGCCGTCGATGATCGAAGGCTTCCGCACCCAGAGCGGCGATCCGGATCCGGCGCGCACCGCGGAGCTGGAAACCTGGGCCGGGCAGCTGGCCCGGGGTGAAGTGCCGCAGGAGATACAGCAGACGACTGCCGCCGGTACGTCAAGCACAGCTCCGGAACAAACTGCGCCAGTGCCCGAAGAGGACGCTGACGATGGCAATGCACAGCTGTGGGAAATTTTTGCCCAAGAGGCGGAAACCCACCTCGCGGTGGTGGCAGAGTTCCTCGATGAAATGGAACGGGCGGCGCCGCTGTATGGCATTCCCTCTGACCCGCTGCACCGGGCGCTGCATACCCTGAAGGGGTCCGCGCATATGGCAGAGGTGGCGGCCGTTGCAGAACTGGTGGCCCCGCTGGAGCGTTTCGTCAAAGAGCTGCGCACCTACCAGGTAACCATCGACAGCGATATTTTCGACCTCCTCAGCGATGCGGCGACCTACGTGAAGTCGGTGCTGGAGCAGATTTACCGCCGCGAACCGCTATATATCGAGCGCGCGGAACAGTTTGTGGCGCGCGTCGCCGAACTGCAGGAGCGCGCCGTCGGCCACCTGATTCGCGAGCGCGAGGCCAACGAACCGAAAGCTGTGGATCCACAGCTGCTCGCGGTCATCATGGCGGACGGCATGAAGGTGCTGCTGGATGCGGACCAGATGTTGGGCCAGTGGCGCGCGCGCCCGGGCGACAGGTCCATCCTGCTGCCGGTGGCGGAAGAACTGGATGTGCTGCAGCAGGCTGCCGGTCAGGCACAGTTGCCCACGCTGCAGGAGCTGGCACAGCTGCTGCTGGCGGTGTACCAGCAGGTTATTGACGGTCACCTGGAAGAGGAGCCGGCACTCTGGGCGGCGCTCGAACAGGGGCACAATGAGCTGCTGGACCTGGTAGACGCGGTTGCCGCGGCCCAGGACCTGCCGGAGGTGAGCCAGGTGGTGGGCGAGGCCCTGCGCACCCTTGCGCAGGGAGACGACAGCGAGGAAGAGGACGATTTCGATCTCTCCGCCTACGGTATCGACAGCGAGGATTACGCCCTGCCGCAGGTCGAGGCGGTAGAGCAGAGCGTGGAAAGTGACGAGTCCGAGCTTGCGCCGGCGGCGCCGGAACAGGAGTCTGGCGACGACCAGTTTGCGGATTTGAGTTTCGACGACCTGGTAAATGCCGAGCAGGCACGAGACGGCGAACCGGAAATAGACAGCCTGGATATCCAGCTGGACGGCGACCTGGACGACTCTGCGGAGGCGCTGAGCGCGGGCGTCTCCAGTGCCAGCTGGTCGACCCTGGAGTCCGGTGTCGAGGATATCGACCTCGGCACTGTTGAAGAGGTAGCCGCAGAATCTGCGGAAACCGCGGCCATCGAGCTCGAGGCAATTTCTGGCGACGACCAGGAAGCGGTTGAGCTGGACGATACCCAGTGGCTTGAAGCCGCACTGGATGTGGCCGGCGCAGACCTCCCGGAAACGGCAGAGTTTGCGACAGAGGTAGAAGTTGCGGAAACCGCAGCGCCGCAAGACACCGCGGTGGCACCGGGAGAAAGCACTTCCGGTGATCGCCAGCAGGCGCTGCTGGCGGATATCGACCCGGATGTGGTCGAGGTATTCCTGGAGGAGGCCGGCGACCTGGTAGACGAGCTGGAAGAGCTGATCCAGGCCTGGGAGCAGGACCCCGCCGACAAAACCCCTGCAGAAGCACTCAAGCGTGTGCTGCATACCTTCAAGGGTGGCGCCCGTATGGGGGCGCTGATGGGTCTGGGTGAAGTGGCGCACCGCTTCGAAACCGTAATCGAGAACATGCAGAGCGGCAGCACGCCGTCTGCGAGCTTTTTTGCTGACGCCCACGGAATTTACGACCGCCTCGCCGCAGGTGTGGAAATCGTGCGCGCCTGGATGGGTGGCGAGCAGCTGCAGGAATTCTGCGCACTGCTGGAAACCAGCTGGGCAGACGGGCATGTGAACGAAACTGCAGATTCAGTGGAATCCGGCGCGGAAGGTGCCGAAGCGACGTCCGCTTCGGATATTGCGGGCAACGACAGTGCTGATGACGCCGTTGCTGAAGCCGAAAGCGCTGCAGCGGATACACCGGCCGACGAAGCCATCGCCCCCACGGAAATTTTGCCGGCGCCGGCGGCACCTTCGAGCAACGTGCTGCCCTTTGTACGCAAGGGCAAGGGCGTCAACGAGCGCGACGGCGGCCAGCCGCGCAACCAGCCGCAGGAAATGGTGCGGGTGGCATCGGAACTGCTGGAAGAGCTGGTAAACCTTGCCGGTGAGACCTCAATTTCCCGCGGCCGCCTGGAAGAACAGGTTTCCGAGTTCGGCCTCGCCCTGGACGAGATGGATTCCACCCTGAGCCGCCTCAACGAACAGCTGCGGCGCCTGGACAAGGAAACCGAAGCCCAGATCCTGTTCCGTCAGGAGCAGCTGGCGGAGCAGGATGGCGATTTCGACCCGCTGGAAATGGACCGCTATTCGTCCATTCAGCAGCTGTCGCGCTCGCTGCTGGAATCCACTTCCGACTTGCTGGAACTGCGCCAGACCCTGGGCAATAAAACCCGGGATACGGAAACCCTGTTGCTGCAACAGTCGCGGGTAAACACCGAATTGCAGGAAGGCCTGATGCGCAGCCGTATGGTGCCATTCTCGCGGCTGGTACCGCGCTTGCGGCGTATCGTGCGGCAGGTCAGCGCCGAACTCGGCAAACAGGTTGATCTGGTGTTCTCCAACGTGGAGGGCGAGCTGGACCGGTCCATGCTCGAGCGTATGGTCGCACCCCTGGAGCACATGCTGCGCAACGCGGTGGACCACGGTATCGAGTTGCCCGAAAAGCGTAGCGCTGCGGGCAAACCGGAGCGCGGTCGCATCGCGGTCGCGGTCGCGCGCGAGGGCAGTGAGGTAGTGCTCACCATCGGCGATGACGGTGGCGGTATCGACCTGATGCGTGTGCGCGAAAAGGCGATCGAAAGCGGCCTGATGCGCGCGGATGCGGAACTGTCCAACAACGAAATCATGCAGTTCATCCTGCAGGCGGGCTTCAGTACCGCGGACAAGGTTACCCAGATTTCCGGCCGCGGTGTGGGTATGGACGTGGTGTCCGCAGAGATCAAGCAGATCGGCGGCAGCGTCGCGATCAGCTCGCAGCTGGGTGAAGGCACCGAGTTTGTAGTGCGCCTGCCGTTCACCGTATCCGTGAACCGCGCCCTGATGGTGAAAGTGGGCGACGATGTGTTCGCGCTGCCACTGAATACCATCGAAGGTATCGTGCGCCTGAGCCCCTTCGAGCTGGAGCACTACTACCGCGCCCCGGAAGCGCGGTTCGAATACGCCGGCGAACCCTACGAGGTGAATTATTTCGGCAACCTGCTGCAGTCCAACGCGCAACCGAAGCTGAATGTGGAAGACATGCAGCTGCCGGTACTGCTGGTGCGTTCCGACAATACCGCCATGGCACTGCAGGTGGATGCGATCATGGGCAGCCGCGAAATCGTGGTGAAAAGTCTGGGGCCGCAATTTGCCAGTGTGCAGGGGGTTTCCGGGGCCACCGTAACCGGTGACGGTACCGTGGTGGTGATCCTCGATGCCCACGCACTGCTGCGCAAACATTCCGCGCTGCTGGCGCGACCGGAAGCGCCGCTGCTGCAGCAGCCGCAAGAGATTGCGACCCGTGAAGAGCCGGAAGTACAGAAGCAGGTCATGGTCGTGGATGACTCGGTAACGGTACGCAAGGTGACCACTCGCTTCCTGGAGCGGGAGGGGTACAGTGTGACCACCGCCAAAGACGGCCAGGACGCAATCATCCAGCTGCAGGATGTGATGCCCGATGTGATCCTGCTGGATATCGAAATGCCGCGTATGGACGGCTTTGAGGTCGCGCGGCACATCCGCTCCAGCAACCGCTTGCGGGATATTCCGATCATCATGATCACATCCCGAACCGGTAAGAAGCACCGCGATCACGCGCTGTCACTGGGGGTAAACCACTACCTGGGTAAGCCGTATCAGGAAGAAGTACTGCTGTCGGCGATTCACGAATATACCGAGGCAGAGGCCGTGCACTGAGCAGGGTCCAGCATATGCAACCCGCCCCGTAGGGGCGGACTGACCAAGGCCGCAGGTGCGGCGGAGACTAGATCGAGATGAGCGGAGTAGACGCCCTGCCCACAACCGAGATCCCGCAGGAACTCAGCAGCCTGCTGCTGCCGCTGTCGGATGGCCAGCTGCTGGTACCGGTGGACACACTGTCGGAAATCATCGCCCTGCAGAGCCCGGTATCCGCATTTGATGCGCCTGACTGGTATATGGGTGAGCTTCACTGGCGCGAGCTGCGGCTGCCCCTGGTATCGTTCGAGGTGATGCGCGGCAATCCGATGCCGGTGTTGCGCAGTAACTGTCGGATTGCCGTGCTGAGCAGTGGCAATGCCGAGGGTGATCTGCCGTTTTTTGCGCTGGTGCTGCAGGGAACGCCGCGACTGGTGCGGGTGACGCCGCAGGAGCTGGCGGCACAGGGGGGAGAATGTGCCCTGGGCGAATTGATGCATGTGGCCCTGTCCGGGGAGGAAGCGGTGATTCCGGACCTGGGCGCGCTGGAGGAGGCTTGCCTGGCGTACCGCAGCCGCCGCTGAACCCCGCGGGTGCCGGCTCTGGCAATTGCCGGTGCGCAAACAAAAGCATAACCCAACAAAAAAGGCGCCACCCCTCGGGGTGGCGCCTTTTTTGTTACCAGGTGCGGGCGCGGTCTGTGGTGCGGCGCCTCGCTGAGATCAGAACAGTTCTTCCGGCAGTGCCTCCTGGGCCTGCTCATTCTCACTCGGGGTATCGGCGGCACCGTTGGAATAGATCGACGGGTAGTTGCCGTAAGTGGCGCGCCCGGGGATGCGGTTGGCGCGGAAGATCTCGAAGATGCCTCCGCGGGAGGTGCGCAGGCCGGTGCGCGGGTCAATGCGCATGGTGACGATGCCGTCCGGTTGCGGCAGGTGGCGCTCGGGCAGCCCTGCCAGTGCAGTATTCATGAAGTCGATCCAGATAGGCAGCGCCGCGGAACCACCGTACTCGGTTTTGCCGAGTTCGGAGTTGGAGTCGAACCCGACCCACACGCTGGTTGCCAGGTGGGGGCTGTAACCGGAGAACCAGGCATCGCGCGGTCCGTTGGTGGTACCGGTTTTACCGGCAATGTCACCGCGTTTCATCGCCAGCGCCTTGCGACCGGTACCCTTCTTGATCACGTCCTTCAACATCGAGTCCATGATGTAGGCGGTTTCCGCGGAAATGGCCCGGGGTGCGCGCGGGCGCGCCTGTTCGCCGGCATGCAGCGGGGCCACCGGTAGCGTGCGCAGTTCCAGCGGCTCTTCTTCCTCGGATACCGCCACTGCCTCGTGCTGTACCGCTGCGAGGTCGATCGGCTCCGCCTGCGGCTGGACCTCGCTGCCCACCTCCGGGCAATCCCGGCATACCGTCAGCGGCAGGGCTTTGTAGACCACCTCCCCGTTTACATCCATTACCTGGTCCACCAGATAGGGTTCGACGCGGAATCCGCCGTTGGCAAACGCGGCATAGCCGCGGGCGATTTCCAGCGGCGTCAGCGCCGAGCTACCCAGGGCAATAGTGAGGTTGCGTGCCAGCTTGCTGCGGTCGAAACCGAAGTTCTCGACGAAATCCAGCGCATAGTCGATACCCAGTGCCTGCAGCAGGCGGATGGATACCAGGTTCTTGGACAGGTACAGCGCCTGCCGCAGCCGGATGGGGCCGAGGAAGTCACCGCTGGAGTTTTCCGGGCGCCAGACATCCTTGAGGTTGGTTTCCTCGAAGATGATCGGGGCGTCATTGATGATACTGGCGGCGGTGTAGCCCTTCTCGATTGCCGAGGAATAGATAAACGGCTTGAAGTTGGAGCCGGGTTGGCGCGCGGCCTGGGTAACCCGGTTGAAGTGGCTCTGTTGGAAGTCGTAGCCGCCGACCAGGGCGCGGATGGCGCCATCCTCCGGTGCCAGGGACACCAGCGCACTCTGGGCTGCCGGGACCTGGGTCAGGTGCCACTCTTCGCGGGCCTGGGGTACCGGGAGCTCCTCTTGCTGCGCAGCGAGTTCCGACGGATCCGCGAACGGGTCCCGCTCCTCTGCGCCGCCGGATTCAGCCGCTTGTTCCTGTTGCTGTGCCAGCTCGGCGGCGACTTCATCCGCCGACACCAGTACCCGGCGCAGGCGGATGACGTCGCCGGGCGCGAACATCTCTTCGGCGCTCTGCAGGCGCGCGCCGCGGGCGTTTTCGGAGATGTAGGGGCGAATGTCACCGAGGCCGTGTTCCCAGGGGATTTCCACCACGCGGCGATCCCGCAACTGCACGCTGAGACTCTGGGGGGCAACCGCGGTCACAACTGCCGGCTCGAGCCCGCCGAGAACGGGGATTTCGTGCAGCAGGTCCACCAGCTGGTCGCTGTCCGACAGCAGCTCGGGGTCCAGGCGTTGCTCCGGGCCGCGGTAGCCGTGGCGGCTGTCGTAGGTTTCAAGCCCCTTTTGCAGGGCCTCGCGCGCGCTGTCCTGCAGGCGGCTGTCGACGGTGGTGATCACCTGGTAGCCATCGGTATAGGCGGCATCCCCGAACAGGTCCACCGCTTCCTTGCGCGCCATCTCCGCCACGTAGGGCGCATTCAGGTCGAGGTCGCGGCCGTGGTAACGCGCCGTGACCGGTGCGGTGATGGAGTTCTTGTAATCGTCCTGGTCGATATACCCCAGGTCCAGCATGCGTTTGAGGATCCAGTTGCGGCGCACCAGTGCCCGCGAAGGGTTGGCAATCGGGTTATAGGTGGAGGGGGCTTTCGGCAGGCCCGCCATCATTGCCCACTGAGCCAGGCTCAGCTCGTTGATGTCCTTGCCGTAGTACACGTGGGCCGCGGCCTGGAAGCCGTAGGCGCGGTTGCCGAGGAAGATTTTGTTGATATACAGGGCGAGAATCTCGTCCTTGCTGAGTTCCTGCTCGATTTGCAGCGACAGCAGGATCTCATTGAATTTGCGGATAAAGCGCTGCTCGCGGCTCAGGAAAAAATTCCGCGCCACCTGCATGGTCAGGGTGCTGCCGCCGGACTGGATGGAGCCGCTGGCCACCAGCTGGCGCGCAGCCCGCATCAGGCCCTTGATGGAGACACCGCTGTGGGAGTAGAAAGAGTCGTCCTCTGCGGCCAGGATCGCCTTGATGAACATGTCCGGGGTCTGCTCGATGGTGATCGGGCTGCGCCGCTTCTCGCCGAACTCGCCGATCAGCTTCATATCCGCCGAGTAGATCCGCAGCGGGGTCTGCAGGCGCACGTCCCGCAGGGTCTCGACCGACGGCAGCCCGGGCTTGAGGTACATATAGATGCTGGAAAACGCCATGGCGCCGGCGGCGGCCCCGGCGAAGGCAAGCCACAGCAGTGACAGCAGGCGATTGCGGGCTTTGAGAGTCATGAAGGTGCTTCTGTCTACGTCTTGATCAATTTTGTCGGCATTGTTCGACAATTATACGAATAATGTGCACTGATACCTATGCAAAAGGCGGTTGCGGCGGTAATTTAAAGTGCTATACCATGAATATTCCATAACCCACGGAAAAGATAAGAAAAATGGGGATGCTCCCTTTTCTCAGCAAGGGCCCTAAAGCCATGCTTGGGCTCGATATTAGCTCCACCTCGGTAAAGTTGCTTGAACTGAGTCGCAGTGGCGACAAATACCGCGTGGAAAGCTATGCGACAGAGCCTCTACCCCCGAATGCGGTAGTGGATAAAAATATCAACGATATCGCCGCCACCGCGGAAGCCATCCGCAAGGTGATACGGCGCTCCAAGACCCGATTGCGCCAGGCCGCCGTGGCCGTTTCCGGCTCGGCGGTCATTACCAAGACCCTGGATATGCCGGCAGACTTGTCGGACGACGCGCTCGAGGCCCAGATTGCGCTGGAGGCGGATCAGTACATCCCCTACCCCCTGGACGAGGTAAACCTGGACTTTGAGGTGCAGGGGCCGTCGGAGAAGGGCGAAGGGCAGGTGGAGGTGCTGCTGGCGGCGTGCCGCAGCGAAAATGTCGAGCAGCGGGTGTCCGCGCTGACCGAGGCGGAGCTTCAACCCGGGGTTGTGGATGTGGAAGCTTACGCCATCGAGCGCGCATATACCCTGCTGGACAGTCAGTTTCCGGCACAGGAGCAGCTGGTAGTGGCGGTGATCGACATCGGTGCCACCATGAGTGCCCTGTCGGTGATGGTGGACGGACGCACGGTCTACACCCGCGAGCAGCTGTTTGGCGGGCGCCAGCTTACCGACGAGATCCAGCGTCGCTACGGCCTGTCCGCAGAAGAGGCCACCCTGGCCAAGCGTCAGGGCGGCAGTGGCCTCCCCGACGATTACTATCCCGAGGTCCTCGAGCCCTTCCGCGATGCGGTGGTGCAGCAGGTCACCCGCTCCCTGCAGTTCTTCTATTCCTCCACTTCCTACAGCGATGTCGATTACATCCTGCTGGGCGGTGGCGTTGCGGCGATGGAAGGGCTGGCGGAACTGGTGGGCGAAAAGCTGAACAAGCCGGCGATGGTGGCCAACCCCTTCCTCAATATGAGCGTGGCTTCCCGGGTCAACAGTCAGGCGCTGGCCAACGAGGCGCCATCGCTGATGATTGCCGCAGGTCTGGCAATGCGCGAGCGGGAGTTCTAAGACATGGCAAAAATCAACCTACTCCCCTGGCGCCAGGAATACCGGGCGCAGAAGCAGAAAGAATTCCAGCAGGTTGCCGCGCTGGTGGTGGTTGCCGCGGGCTTCTCCGTATTTATGTGGATGAAGACCGTCGATGCGCAGATCGCCAACCAGAACGAGCGCAACCAGATTCTGCAGACCGAGATCACCGCGCTGAACAAGCAGGTCAAAGAGATCAAGGACCTGAAGAAGCGCCGTCAGGAGCTGATCGACCGCATGCGGGTGATTCAGGAGCTGCAAGGCAACCGGCCACTGGCGGTGCGCTATTTCGACGAGATGGTGCGCTCGGCACCGGAAGGGCTGTGGCTGAACAACCTGAAGCGCAGCGGGAAAATATTGCATATTTCCGGGGTGGCGGAGTCTAATAATCGCGTATCCTCGTTTATGCGCAGCCTGGACCAGTCCGAATGGTTTGAGTCACCCAACCTCACCGGGGTTACCGCCAAACCGGAGTTTGGCGAGCAGGCAAGTGCGTTTGAAATGACGGTGAACGTCAGCAAGCGCAAAAAAGAAGATCAGCAAGACGCTGACGACACCAACGGGGGAGCGTGATCGTGGCTCTGGAAGATACCCTCAAACAGCTCAATGAGCTGGATATCAGTGATATCGACTTCTCCCGCGTGGGCGTCTGGCCCGTGGCCGGGCGAATCGCACTGCTGGTGATTATCTCTGCGGTGTTGATCGGCGGTGGCTACTTCTTCCTGGTAAAGGACCGCTACACCGAGCTGGAGATCGCGGCCAATAAAGAGCGCGAACTGTTTGGCCAGTTCGAACGCAAGTCCTTCGAGGCGGCGAACCTGGAAGCCTACCGCGAGCAGCTGGCGGAAATGGAAGAAACCTTCGGTGCACTGCTCAAGCAGTTGCCAAAAGACACCGAAGTTCCGGGCCTGCTGGAAGATATCGATGAATTCGGTCGCGGCAGCGGCCTCACCATTCAGAAAGTCGCGCTGGAGGATGAACAGGTTGGTGAGTTCTACGTAGAGCTGCCGATCCGGATCGAGGTCCAGGGTGGCTATCACGAGTTCGGAGCCTTTATCAGCGGTGTCGCTGGTATGCCGCGTATCGTGACCCTGCATGATTTCGAGATCCAGACCAGTAAGGATGGCGCAGCGCTACTCAACATGGTGGTGAATGCCAAGACCTATCGCTACAAGGATCAGGGAGAAGAAGGATGAAAAAATACTTCGCTCTGACAGTGGCACTGCTGTCCCTGGCGGGTTGCAGCCTGGATGGCAACCACAGTGATTTGCGTCAGAAAATGGCGGAAGTGAAGCACAAGCCGAAGGGGCAGATCGAGCCCATTCCCACGTTCACTCCCTACAGCCCTTATGTCTACAGCGCGGCTGCACTGCGCAGTCCGTTTATCCGCCCGGTGCTGGAAGCAGACCAGCGCCTGGTCGGCCGCAAACTGGATGTGGCGCCGGATATGAACCGCCAGCGGGAACTGCTGGAGCGCTATCCGTTCGATGCCCTGTCCATGGTGGGCACGCTGTCCCGGAGCGGGCAGTTATGGGCGCTGATCAACGATGGTGAAGGGGGTATTCACCGGATCACCGTCGGCAACTACATGGGTAAAAACTACGGGCGTGTGGTCAACGCCTCATCAACACAACTTGATGTACTGGAAATTGTGCCGGATGGCACCGGCGGCTGGATCGAACGGCCGCGGGCACTGACTTTGGAAGAGAAGGAAAACTAAAAAATGATCACCACGCAACTCGCCAAAGGTTTGGCGCGCGTCGCTGCAGTATTGCCGCGTGCAAAAGCGCTGCTGCTAAGCGTGATGTTATTGCCGCTGCCGGCACTGGCCAGCCAGTTGAATGACATCCAGTTTTCCGAATTGCCGGGCAGCCGCCTGCAGTTGCGCCTCACTTTCAGTGACGTGCCGCCGGAACCCACCGGCTACACCATCGAGCAGCCGGCGCGGATCGTGATGGATTTTGCCGGCGTTGAAAGTGTGTTGCCGCAGAAAAAATATGCCCTGGATATCGGTGCGGCACGCAGCGCAGTGATTGTGTCCAGTGAAGATCGCACCCGGCTGATCCTGAACCTGGACGAGCTGCCGGTTTACACCAGTGAACGCGTTGGCAACCAGGTGGTGCTGGAAGTGGGCGCGGATACCGCAGCCACCGCCGCGGTAGCGGCGGCGCCGGTGCATACCAGCACCAACATCGGTGGCAATGCGCAGTTCAAGGCTGCGGGTAGTGTGGCGATCAATAACGTGGATTTCCGTCGCGGCGAAGGCGGTGAAGGCAAGGTTATCGTGAGCCTCACCGACCCGGCGGTAAATATCGATGTGGAGCGCACCAAGGGCAAAATCGTCCTGACCTTCCTCGGTGCCGAGCTGCCGCCGTCCCTGCGCCAGCGCCTGGATGTGACCGATTTCGCCACTCCGGTAAACGCCATTACCGTGGACTACGACGGTCGCAACACCGTGATCTCCGTGGACCCGCACGATGGCGACTACGATTACCTGGCCTACCAGGCGGACACCGAGTACGTGCTCAGCGTCAAGCCGATGACCGTGGCCCAGGTGCGCGAGAAAGAAAAAGAATTCCAGTTCAGCGGTGAAAAACTGTCGCTGAATTTCCAGGACATCGAGGTGCGTTCGGTACTGCAGCTAATTGCGGACTTTACCGACCTCAACCTGGTAGCCAGCGATACCGTACAGGGCCGCATCACCCTGCGACTCGACGGTGTGCCCTGGGACCAGGCGCTGGAGCTGATCCTCAAGGCCAAGGGCCTGGACAAGCGCCAGGAAGGCAACGTGATCATGGTGGCGCCGGCGGCAGAGATTGCCGAGCGCGAGCGCCGCGAGCTGGAAACCCGCAAGCAGCTGGAAGAGCTGGCGCCGCTGCGCACCGAATATATCCAGATCCGCTACGCGGATGCCCGCGAGCTATTTACCCTGTTTGCAGGGCAGCAGGGCGGCCAGGGTGGTGGCTTCAACCAGGGCAACTTTGCCGGCGGCCAGGACGATGAGCAAAATCGCAGCATTCTGTCCTCCCGCGGCAGTGCCATCGTCGATGAGCGCACCAATACCATTATCCTGACGGATACCGAAGAAAAAATTGCCCAGTTCCGCGACCTGATCAGTGCCATCGATATCCCGATCCGGCAGGTGATGATCGAAGCGCGTATCGTCACCGCCAATACCGATTTCCTGCGGGATCTGGGTGTGCAGTGGAACTACACCGAAGACCACAATATCGACGATGACAAGATCGGTATCGGCTCCGGCAGCCAGGATGCCTTCTTTGTGGAAGGTGACGGCAATGGCCCGGATGTGAGTGCGCCGGAAAGCTTCCACGATCCGCTGCTGGTCGACCTGGGTCTTTCCAGCTCTGCGGGCAGTGTGGCCTACGCCATCCTGAAGGACAATTTCTACCTGGGCCTCGAGCTTTCCGCACTGGAAGACGTGGGCAAGGCGGAAATCGTGTCCCAGCCCAAGGTGGTGACCGGCGACAAGCAGGAAGCCAGCATCCGTTCCGGTGTGGAAATCCCCTACCTGGAAGCGACTTCCTCCGGTGCCGCATCCGTGACCTTCAAGGAGGCCGTGCTGCTGCTGAATGTAACCCCGCAGATCACGCCGGATGACAACATCATCATGAACCTGAACATCGACCAGAACAGCGTCGGTGAGCTGTTCACCAACGTGATTACCGGTGCGCAGATTCCGGCGATCAATGTGAACTCGCTGCAGACCAAGGTGCTGGTACGCAACGGTGAGACTATTGTGCTCGGCGGTATTTTTGAGGCGCAAACCCTGGAGGGTGAGACCAAGGTGCCGTTCCTGGGCGACATTCCGTTCCTGGGGCACCTGTTCAAGCGCACCAGCCGCAGTGAAGACAAGCGCGAGCTGCTGATCTTTATCACTCCGCGGATCATGCAAGACGAGTTCATGCCCTTCACCAAGTGATCACCCAGCCCATTTTTCTGGTCGGCCCCATGGGGGCCGGCAAATCTACTATCGGTAAGTTACTGGCAGCCCAACTGGGGCTGCCTTTTGCCGATTCCGACAAGGTGCTCGAAGAGCGCACCGGTGCCGATATTCCCTGGATTTTTGATGTCGAGGGGGAACAGGGTTTTCGCCGGCGCGAGCATGCGGTGTTAGAGGATCTCTGTGTCGGTGAGCCGCAGGTGATTGCTACCGGCGGTGGTATCGTGCTGCTGCCCGAAAATCGTCAGCTGCTTATCGCCAACGGCCTGGTGGTATACCTGTGCGCCAGTCTGGATCAACTGGTGGAGCGCACCTCGAAAAACAGCAATCGCCCGCTGTTACAGGTTGCGGACCCGCGGGAAAAGCTGCGGGAAATTATCGTGCAGCGGGAGCCGCTGTATCGCGAGGTGGCCGACCTGGTGTGCGATACCGACGACTGTACCCCGAAACAGGCCGCCCAACTGGTGGCCGACCAGTTGTTGGCCAGCGCCCTTTCCTGACGGTCTGTCCACTTCAATTGCCGCCTTCCCTGTGCTTTTCTGCCCCTGCGGGTTGTTTGGGGCAAAGGTGGCCGTGCGCCTGTTGGCCCTGTGGTAAAGTGCCGCTTCTGCTTCTGCTTCTACTGGTGCGAGTAAGGGAGTCGCCATGCACAGTCTCAATGTGGATCTGGGAGAGCGCAGCTACCCCATCCTGATCGGTCCCGGCCTGCTGAAAGAGCCGCAACATCTCCAGTCATATATCCGCGGTCGCCAGGTGCTCGTTGTTACCAATGAGACGATTGCGCCCCTGTATCTCGAGCAGATTCTGCAAAGTCTGCAGGGGGTCGACAAGGTGGACAGCATCCAGCTCCCCGACGGCGAGGCATTCAAGACCCTGGACACGGTCAACCGCATTTTCGATGCCCTGTTGCAGCACCGTCATGATCGCAGTACCACCGTCGTCGCACTGGGGGGCGGTGTCGTGGGTGATATGAGTGGTTTTGCCGCCGCCTGCTACCAGCGCGGTGTTGACTTCGTGCAGGTGCCGACAACCCTGCTGTCACAGGTGGATTCCTCGGTGGGTGGCAAGACCGGCGTCAATCACCCCCTGGGCAAGAACATGATCGGCGCTTTTTACCAGCCGCAACTGGTGCTGATTGATATCAATACCCTGTCGACATTGCCGGATCGCGAACTCTCCGCAGGTATTGCGGAGGTAATCAAGTACGGCATGATCTGCGACGCACCCTTTATGGACTGGCTGGAGGCCAACATCGATCGCCTGCTGGCGCGGGATCCCGAGGCGCTGGCCTACGCGGTGGAGCGGAGCTGCGCGGACAAGGCCGCTGTGGTCGCGGAAGACGAGCGGGAATCCGGGCGCCGCGCCATTCTCAATTTCGGGCACACCTTTGGCCACGCCATCGAAGCGGTGCAGGGTTATGGCAACTGGCTACACGGTGAGGCGGTTGCCGCGGGTATGGTGATGGCTGCAGAGCTCTCCCGGTTGCGGGGCTGGATTTCGGCGTCGGATGTTGCGCGCCTTAGAGACCTGTTGACTAAAGCCAACCTGCCTCAGCAGTCACCGAAAGATATGGCGGTGGAAGACTATATGCAGGCGATGTCTGTGGATAAGAAAGTGCAGGACGGCAGGTTGCGTCTGGTTCTCTTGCGGGAAGTGGGCGATGCGCAGATAGTGGCGGATACACCAAGGGAATTGCTGATAGAAGCGCTGCACAATTGCGGTGTCGGATGATGAATTAGCTCACACCGGGAGCAGCTGAGGATTTTTTGACAAAAGTGGCGGGAAATAGAAGATAAATCGGTCAAAAGTTGTGTCAACAGCGAAAAAGTCTGTCGATTCTTGCAATTGCAGGGGGGCACGAGTAATATTGCGCGCCCCCTCGGTGAAAGCCGGGGTCGTGAGCCGATAATAAAAAACGCAGGCGCGTGAAAACCGCGCAAAAACAAAGCCCCGCAAGCGGGCTTTTTTTGTCACTGGGATACGGAAAATTCAGTGAAATCTGCGGCGTCTTCGGCTCGAATATAGATAAATATACCCCTGGGGCGGCCTGCGGGCTGTGAACTGAGCGGCACTCACGCAGCTCGGTGAATTTTGGGGTAGCGATAACACTTTGAGGAATTCTATGGGTAGCGGTCTGTATCGGTTGGATGAGTTCAAAGATAACTGTGGTTTTGGTCTGATTGCCCACCTGAAGGGCCAGACCAGTCACAAGTTACTGCAGACAGCGATTGAATCGCTGACCTGCATGACTCACCGCGGTGGTATTGCCGCCGATGGCAAAACCGGGGACGGCTGTGGCCTGTTGCTGCAGAAGCCGGACGCCTTCCTGCGCAAGGCGGCGAAGCAGGCCTTCAATGGCGAGCTGACCGATACCTATGCCGTGGGCTCCATCATGCTGCCGCTGGAAGAAGTGGAAGCCGCTAAAGCGCGCAACATTCTGCAGGCAGAAGTCGAGGCCCAGGGCCTGAAGGTCGCCGGCTGGCGCACCGTACCCACCAATGAAGACTGCCTGGGGCCGATTGCCCGTGAATCCCTGCCGCGCTTTGAACAGTTGCTGATCAACGATGCCGATCAGCCCCTCGGTGAGCAGAAGTTCAATGCCCGCCTGTATGTGATCCGTCGCAAGGCCGAGCAGCAGCTGAGTGAAGGTTGCTATATCGCCAGTCTTTCCACCGCGGTACTGTCCTACAAGGGGCTGATGATGCCCGCGGACCTGCCGAAGTTTTTCCCGGACCTGGCGGACGAGTCCCTGGAAACCGCAATTTGCGTATTCCACCAGCGCTTTTCCACCAACACCATGCCGCGCTGGCCACTGGCGCAGCCGTTCCGCATGCTGGCCCACAACGGTGAAATCAACACCATCACCGGCAACCGCAACTGGTCCGTGGCGCGCACGCCAAAGTTCAATACCGAGCTGCTGCCGGAACTCAACGAGCTGGCGCCGCTGGTAAACCGCACCGGTTCTGACTCCTCCAGCCTCGACAACATGCTCGAGCTGCTGATGGCCGGTGGCATGGACATGCACCGCGCCATCCGCATGCTGGTCCCGCCGGCGTGGCAGAACGTGGACACCATGGACTCCGAGCTGCGCGCGTTTTACGAGTACAACTCCATGCACATGGAGCCCTGGGACGGCCCCGCCGGTCTGGTGCTGACCGACGGCCGCTACGCGGTGTGCACCCTGGATCGCAACGGCCTGCGTCCGTCCCGTTGGGTAATTACCAAGGACGATCTGATCACGGTTGCCTCTGAAGTGGGCACTTACCAGTACGACCCCGCCGACGTGGTGGCCAAGGGCCGTCTCGGCCCGGGCCAGATCCTGTCCGTGGACACCGTAAAGGGCGAGCTGCGCCACACTGCGGACGTGGACAACGAGCTGAAAAAGGCCCACCCGTACAAGCAGTGGCTGAAGGAAAAGGCCCGCCGTATCCGCTCCACCCTGGTGACTGCACCGGTGGACAACAATTTTTCTTTCGAGCAGTTCAAGGTCTACCAGAAACTGTTCAGCTCCTCGTTGGAAGAGCGCGACCAGGTGGTGCGCCCGCTGGCCGAGTCCGGCCAGGAGGCCGTGGGCTCGATGGGCGACGACACCCCGATGGCGGTGCTGTCCCGCGGCAACCGCTGCCTGTACGACTATTTCCGCCAGCAGTTTGCCCAGGTGACCAACCCGCCTATCGACCCGTTGCGGGAAACCATCGTGATGTCCCTGGAAACCTGCCTGGGACGTGAAAAATCCGTGTTCGAGGAAACCGTGGAGCACGCGGATCGCGTTATCCTGTCGTCACCGGTGCTTTCGCATATCAAGTACTCCGCACTGCTGGACCTGGGGAGGGAAGAGTTCACCGCCAAGGTGTTCGACCTGAATTACGATCCGGCGCAGCTGGACCTCAAGGGTGCGATCGAGAAACTGTGCAGCGATGTCGCGGACTCCGTGCGCAAGGACGGTACCGCGATCGTGGTGCTTTCCGACCGCGCGATCGCGGACGGCAAACTGCCGATCGACGCACTGCTGGCCACCGGCGCGGTGCACCACCACCTGGTACACGCCGGCCTGCGCTGTGATTCCAACATCGTGGTGGATACCGCCACCGCGCGCGACTCCCACCAGCTGGCGTGTCTGATCGGTGTCGGTGCCACCGCGGTGCACCCGTATTTCTCCTACAGCATCATCAATCACCTGATCGAAACCGGTGAGCTGTTGCTGGATGCCGCTACCGCGCAGAAAAATTACCGCAATGGCATCATCAAGGGCCTGCTGAAGATCCTGTCGAAGATGGGTATCTCCACCATCGCCTCCTACCGCGGCGCGTTGCTGTTTGAACTGGTGGGCCTGTCCCAGGATGTGATTGATCTGTGCTTCCCGGAAGCTCCGGCGCGGGTAACCGGTGCCGGCTTCAAGGAGCTGGAAGACGATATGCGCACGCGCGCGCAACTGGCGTGGAAGCCGCGCAAGAAAGTTTCTCCCGGCGGCTTGCACAAGTTTGTCTACGGCGAGGAGTACCACGCGTTCAATCCGGACGTGGTCAAGGCGTTGCAACAGGCGGTGCGCAGTGGCGATTACGGTGCCTGGCGGGATTACGCCGCGCTGGTAAACCAGCGCCCGGTAGCGACTCTGCGCGACCTATTGTCAGTGAAAAAAGACGTGCAACCGGTTCCGGTGGAAGAAGTGGAACCGGTGGAAAATATTCTGCGCCGCTTCGATTCCGCGGCCATGTCCCTCGGCGCGCTGTCGCCGGAGGCCCACGAATCCCTCGCCCAGGCCATGAACCGCCTCGGCGGCCGCTCCAACAGCGGTGAGGGCGGTGAAGACCCGGCCCGCTTCGGCACCGACAAGGTGTCCAAGATCAAGCAGATTGCCTCCGGCCGCTTCGGTGTGACCCCGCACTACCTGGTCAACGCCGAGGTGCTGCAGATCAAGGTTGCCCAGGGCGCCAAGCCCGGCGAGGGCGGCCAGCTGCCCGGCGGCAAGGTGAACGAACTGATCGCGCGCCTGCGCTACTCGGTACCCGGCGTGACCCTGATCTCGCCGCCGCCGCACCACGACATCTATTCGATCGAAGACCTGGCGCAGCTGATCTACGACCTCAAGCAGGTCAACCCGGATGCGCTGGTATCGGTGAAGCTGGTATCCCGCCCCGGCGTCGGCACCATTGCCGCCGGTGTGGCCAAGGCCTATGCGGACCTGATCACCATCTCCGGCTACGACGGCGGTACCGCCGCGAGCCCGATTACCTCCATCCGCTACGCTGGTTCCCCCTGGGAACTGGGCCTGGCGGAAACCCACCAGACCCTGCGCGCCAACGACCTGCGCGGCAAGGTGCGGGTACAGACCGATGGCGGTCTGAAGAGCGGCCTCGACGTGATCAAGGCGGCCATCCTCGGTGCCGAGAGCTTCGGCTTCGGTACCGCGCCGATGGTCGCACTGGGCTGTAAGTACCTGCGTATCTGTCACCTGAACAACTGCGCCACCGGTGTCGCCACCCAGAACAAGGACCTGCGCGACGAGCACTACATCGGTACCGTGGAAATGGCGATGAACTTCTTCAAGTTCGTGGCCGAAGAGGTGCGCGAGTGGATGGCGGGCCTCGGTGTGCGCTCCCTCGACGAGCTGGTGGGTCGCGTGGACCTGCTGCAAGTGCTGGAAGGCGAGACCGACAAGCAGAAAACCCTGGATCTGTCGCCGCTGCTGTACACCGATGCGCTGCTGGAAAGCAAACCGCAGACCTGTCAGCAGCCGAAGAACGAACCCTGGGACAAGGGCCTGTTGGCGGAGCAGATGGTTGAGGACATCCTGCCGGCTATCGAAAACCTGCAGGGCGGTGAGTATCGCTACAAGCTCACCAACTGCGACCGCTCCATCGGCGCGCGCCTGTCCGGCGAAATTGCCAGACGCCACGGCAACCAGGGCATGGTGGATGCGCCGGTCAAGCTGCGCCTGACCGGTGTTGCCGGGCAGTCTTTCGGTGTGTGGAACGCCGGTGGCCTGGAGATGTACCTGGAAGGCGATGCCAACGATTACGTGGGTAAAGGCATGGCCGGCGGCAAGCTGGTGATCCGTCCGCCCCAGGGCAGCAGCTTCAAGTCCGAGGAAACCAGCATCGTCGGCAATACCTGCCTGTACGGTGCCACCGGCGGCAAGCTGTTCGCCTCCGGCTGTGCCGGCGAGCGCTTCGGCGTGCGCAACTCCGGTGCCTTTGCGGTAGTGGAGGGCGCGGGTGATCACTGCTGTGAATACATGACCGGCGGCATGATCGCGGTACTGGGCAAGACCGGGGTCAACTTCGGTGCCGGCATGACCGGCGGCTTCGCCTATGTGCTGGATATGGATCGCGATTTCTTCGACAAGTGCAACCACGAGCTGATCGAGCTGCGCCGTATCAGCAGCGAGTCGCTGGAGGAATACCAGAGCCACCTGCGCGAGGTGATCGAAGAGTTTGTCGCCGAGACCGGCAGTGCCTGGGGCGAGGAGTTGCTGGACAACCTGGACGACTACCTGAACAAATTCTGGTTGGTGAAGCCGAAGGCCGCCAGCCTCGCCGGACTGCTGTCCGATGTACGCAAGCGCGGCGAATAAGGGGGATTAACTTATGTCACAGCGTCTCAACAACGATTTTCAGTTTGTCGACGTGGGCCGAGTGGACCCCGCCAAGAAAGACATCATTACCCGCACCAACCAGTTTGTGGAAATCTACCAGCCGTTCAGTGAGCGGCAGGTGGCCAGCCAGGCGCACCGCTGCCTGGACTGCGGCAA
>ENA-ORCV01000534-ORCV01000534.1-marine-metagenome-genome-assembly--contig:-NODE-534-length-23360-cov-2.908903_pt1 | contig 23360 bp, 19 predicted proteins | sample MGYA00237779_ERZ508509 | MGnify/ENA primary metagenome ERZ508509 (study PRJEB26180, sample SAMN06268772) | marine metagenome | isolation source: Bioluminescent Bay, La Paraguera, Puerto Rico | place... | reverse complement strand
TCCAACGGTTTGTGCGACGGGCATGAAACCCATTGCGTCACCCGACCACTTCCTGCTCGTCATCAAACTCCGTGGCTAATCGAAAGAAGATGGTAGTGTCTCACAGGTTTGAGGGGCGGGATAAGTGTCAGTTAAACTGTAATTGGAACGGGACACCTTCGCTATAAAGCCCCGAAAAGACTTCCTTTGCTAGACGTGTTCTGTGCTCAAGCTGCTCTTTTTTTCTTTCGTCTAGTCGCCACAATTCATAACCTAGATCGCCTTTGCGCGGAATTGTCCAATTTGCAGCTAGTTCATCTACCCAATCTCTTGTAATACTCTCAATTACGCCGTCAGTGATGGGAACATTAAAGTCGATAATCGTAGACTTTTCTGGATATCTAAGTGCTCTTCGAAGGTTCGCCGAAAGCAATCTGGAACGCATATCGAGATAGTAGCGTCGGATCGAAACGTCCGGCTCATCTGCTACTAGCGTGTCCACTCGCTCGTAATGATCTCTTGCAAATGGTGATCCTAATATAGCCTTATAAACAGAAAGCCTAGTTTTGACGTCAGGGTGTTTTAAAAGTCCGGTGAGCAGACTAATGGTCGTTTTGTCTCGTGAATAAAACGATAACACACTTCGAAATATCATCATGAAATCTTTAGCTCGAATTTCCGTTTTTCGGAGTTGGTCGAACAAATAGTTTCGGTGAGAATTGCCTTCTAGTCGGTTTGCTTTAGCTGTAAAGAAGTAAATGTTTTCCTTGACATAATCATCTTCTACCGTTTCCAATAGCCTAGTCGCCATCGACAGTAGCTCGTCAGAGCCACGATAGTTTTTTTTATCAAGCTCATTCGAAATCCAGTCGATTTGGCTAGTCCAGTACATTCGTTTTACGAGTTGAAGTTGCCTATCTAAGTCAGGAAATTTTTTGAACAGTGCTCTTGTTTTGACTTCGTGGGCAAAAATAGAAGCGTCAATATCGGCATTTACAAAACAAGTGGCGTTGTCCCATTTAACGTTGGAACCAATAGCTCCACGCAAATCTGCACCGGTAAAGTCAAAACCAGATAAATCCGAGTTAGAAAAATCGACGCCTGCCAAATTTGAATGTTTAAAATCTGTAGTTTTGTCCAAACCAGCCAAAATCGCCAATTGCTGAAAATTGTCGGTATCCGCATTTGAGACACTAGCAATTGTATCTTGCTCTTCTTTTGTAAGCTCGATGCCAGCTAAGTAACTACTCATTTTCGTACTCAGTCATTGAAAGCTGCACGTGACCTGCATACTTCAATTGAGGATTGACTTCAGTATGAATGAACTTTGCTATCAAAATATCGTGTATTCTTGATTTAGTGCGGTTCTTTTGAGGACCAAGCCTACCTAGCTTTTTGCCATCAAGCGTATTCACATTGATGTCGCGTTGTTTTGCGAATGTAGTGACTTGGGCGTACGTACGATTTGCGTGGTTCATCGAGTAGCGTTCAAATCTGGCCAATTCTTCCCCGGCTAAATACGCGCCATCGAGGATTGGGTCGACACCCACCATTCCACGGATTTCCCAGGTCGAATCACCTCTTGCAACAACACGTTTGAATTGTGCACTTTCTTTAGTTTCGACTGCGACAATTGAGGAATCCTTGTTTGTATTCTTTTTCGAACCAAAAACACCTGCGCCGATTTTTGGTTTAGAATTTGTGGTTGATACATTCGCGTCAAGACCTACAGCTGACTCAGCAGCGCTAGAAATAGATCTCTCAACTTTATGACTCTGTTCGCTTACTGGACTGCGTACAAGGTAGTTGAAACGGGTCTCCGTAATCATCTTCATCCCCTCAGCAGTTACTGATAAATAAGCTCGATTTAAAGAAAGGATATAGTTTTGGAATTCGCATGTGAGTTCAGTTTCTCCAAATAGCTGGTAAGCGGTAAGTGAAACTTGATCGTCTTCCGTTTCCGTAAAAGTAGTTGTTAGCTCCGACAGTTCTGGTAGAGGATTGTCTCTCACAACGAACTCCAATAATTTCCATAAGTATTTGTAATTGAGCATAATTGCTCAAGTGAAAAAGAACAAGAATCGGTGGATCATAAACCTCGGAAGATAGCTGAGAACTTTACATATTTTATGCGATATCACGTACAAGCCTAGCCACGTTCCGGCGTTGCCGCACTCCCTCTAACCATAATTTGCAAATCAGATTAAGGTCGCTTTCAAGGTCAGTCACAAGCGGCCTCGGTATGTCGTTACACCACACGAAGCCGCTGACATCAGCTGTGATTATCCGAAAATTGCAGCGGGAGTGTTTGTTGATGTTCCTGCCTGGATTCCCGCCTTCGCGGGAATGACGGGTGTATGGAGTAGTTTGCTCTGCACAAATGATGAGCACCAATTGGCGGGGGTGCCGGGGTCGGGAGCGCAGCGACCAACGGCGGCGCTCAAAAAACTGCAGCATCCGCCAAACCGCAAATTACTCTCCGCACCCCAAACAAAAAAAGGGCGGTCTCGCGACCGCCCTTAATTCTAACAGACAAATGAGTAGCTGGCTTAGAAGCCCATGCCGCCCATGCCGCCCATGCCACCCATGTCAGGTGCGCCGCCAGCAGGTGCTGCTGGAGCTGGGATTTCGGCAACCATAGCTTCTGTTGTGACCAACAAGCCAGCAACTGATGCTGCGTCTTGAAGAGCTGTACGCACAACTTTCACTGGGTCAACGATGCCCATTTCGATCATGTCGCCATATTCGCCAGACTGTGCGTTGTAGCCGTAAGTTGCGCTTGAGTTTTCAAGGATCTTACCAACAACCACAGAGCCTTCGTCGCCTGCGTTTTCAACGATCTGACGGATAGGAGCTTGAAGCGCACGCTGAACGATTTTGATGCCAGCGTCTTGGTCAGCATTTTCGCCTTTAGCAGCAAGGTCAGCAGAAGCGCGAAGCAATGCAACGCCACCACCAGCAACGATGCCTTCTTCAACCGCAGCGCGTGTTGCGTTCAACGCATCATCAACGCGGTCTTTACGCTCTTTCACTTCAACTTCTGTTGCGCCGCCAACTTTGATCACTGCAACACCGCCAGCGAGTTTCGCCAAACGCTCTTGAAGTTTCTCGCGGTCGTAATCTGAAGATGTTTCTTCGATTTGCGCTTTGATCTGACCAACGCGACCTTCGATGTCGTCGTTTGAGCCAGCGCCATCAACGATAGTTGTTGTTTCTTTGGTGATCTCAACTTTCTTCGCAGTGCCGAGCATGTCCAAAGTTACGCTTTCAAGCTTGATGCCGAGTTCTTCAGAAATCACTTGGCCACCAGTTAGGATCGCGATGTCTTCAAGCATTGCTTTACGACGGTCACCAAAACCAGGTGCTTTAACAGCAGCAACTTTCAAGCCACCACGCAAGCGGTTCACAACCAATGTTGCCAACGCTTCGCCTTCAACATCTTCAGCGATGATGAGAAGTGGGCGTGAAGACTGAACAACTGATTCAAGGATTGGAAGCATAGCTTGTAGGTTTGAGAGTTTTTTCTCAAACAACAAGATATATGGGTCTTCCAAGTCAGCGATCATTTTTTCTGTGTTTGTGCAGAAATATGGTGAAAGGTAACCGCGGTCGAACTGCATACCTTCAACAACGTCTAGCTCAGTTTCCAAAGACTTTGCTTCTTCAACTGTGATCACGCCTTCGTTGCCAACGCGCTGCATAGCTTCAGCAATATCGTCACCGATTTGCTTTTCGCCGTTTGCAGAAATTGTACCAACCTGAGCAACTTCAGCAGATGTTGTGATTTTTGTTGCGCTTTTCGCAAGCTTTTCAACAACTTCAGCAACAGCTAGATCTATGCCGCGCTTAAGGTCCATTGGGTTAAGACCAGCAGCAACAACTTTAGCGCCTTCGTTTACGATGGCTTGTGTCAACACTGTTGATGTTGTTGTGCCGTCGCCAGCGATGTCGTTAGTTTTTGAGGCAACAGTGCGCACCATTTGCGCGCCCATGTTCTCAAACTTATCTTCGAGGTCGATTTCTTTCGCAACTGTCACGCCATCTTTAGTGATGCGTGGTGCGCCAAATGACTTGTCGATAACAACGTTACGACCCTTTGGGCCAAGTGTCACTTTAACAGCGTTTGCAAGTACGTTGACGCCAGCCAACATCTTGTCGCGTGCTTCAGTTGAAAACTTTACTTCCTTAGCGGACATATTCTTCTATCTCCTAAATGTGAGGAATGGGGGAATGCGAAGGGCTCAATTAGCCTTCGATTACGCCCATGATGTCGCTTTCTTTCATGATCAAAAGGTCTTCACCGTCGATCTTTACTTCGGTGCCAGACCATTTGCCGAACAACACGCGGTCGCCAGCTTTAACGTCTAGTGCCTGCACTTTGCCGCTTTCGTCGCGCGCGCCTGCGCCAACAGAAACAACTTCACCTTCAGAAGGCTTTTCTTTTGCAGAGTCTGGAATGATGATGCCGCCTGAAGTTTTTTCTTCAGAATCGACACGACGTACGACTACACGGTCGTGAAGTGGACGGAAGCTCATGTTCGTTCCTTCAATTTTTCATTCAATTGAGTGTCAATTTGGCTGTCTCATTAGCACTCTCGAAAAGTGAGTGCTAACAAACAGTCCGACAGAGATAATAAGGGCGTTGGTGAGAGTCAAGGATAAGTCAGAGAACTTTTTTCAAGTTTTTCAAAATTTTCCCTTAGCCGCTGGGCGATCCGCCAATCAAGGTGTGGTAGAGGGGCGGGGATAAGTCCTAACGGGAAATGGTGCGGCGGCGATTGCCTTTTGGTCGTGATTTTCGTATGGCTGTCGCGCAAATTTTTAATTCAGGACTTTGACCGGAATATGGACCGCATGACGGAAACCAACGCGTCGCAAAATAACGACACAGACAAAGCTTCACCTTTGCTCTCGCTCGTTGTGCCGACATTTAACGAAGCTGGCAATGTTGCGCTTTTGGTGGAAAAGCTGGAAGCCGTGTTGGCAGACATCGCGTGGGAAGTCACCTTTGTGGATGACAATAGCCCAGACGGCACGGCCGATGTGGTCAAGGAACTTGGCACGACCAAACCGAATGTGCACTGCATTAAGCGCATTGGTCGACGCGGCCTCTCGTCAGCTTGTATTGAAGGCATGGCGTCCAGCAACGCACCAATCGTTGCGGTTATGGATGCGGACTTACAGCACGATGAACGAATTTTACCGCAAATGTTGGAGCAAATCCAAGCGGGCAAAGACTTGGTATTGGGCTCACGCTTTTTAGGTGGCGAAACTGCTGAAGAAGGGCTGACCAAATTTCGCGAGATGGGCTCTAACGTTGCCAACGCAATTGCCAACGTGGTGACAGGCACCAAAATTTCCGACCCGATGACTGGCTTCTTTATGCTCAAGCGGGAGCGCTTTGAACAAGTTGCGCCCAAGCTTTCGGACGAAGGGTTTAAAATCCTTCTCGATATCATCGCAACCGCGCGTAATATTGGCAAACCGCTCGACATTGGCGAGGTGGGCTTTAAGTTCCGCGCGCGCCATGATGGTGAAAGCAAAATGAGCCCGTTGATTGCAATCCAATTCCTTGGATTGGCAGTTTCAAAAATCTCTGGTGGCATTTTGCCGATCAGCTTTGTGCTATTTGCCGGTGTAGGCGCATTCGGCGTGCTGGTGCATTTGGTGGCGCTGACGATTTTCGCGCAAATGCTTGGGTTTAACTTCACCAATTCACAGGTGGCGGCAACCTTGGTGGCGATGACCTCGAACTATCATTTGAACAACATCTTCACCTATGCGGATACGCAACTAAAGGGCCGTGACTACTGGCGTGGTCTTTTGAGTTTCTATGCTGTCTGCGCCATCCCTGCGATTGCCAATGTCTCGGTGGCGGCCTTTATCTTCGAACAAAACTCCTTGTTCTATCTGGCGGCAATTGCGGGCATCATCATTTCCATGGTGTTTAACTATGCCATGACCCGCATTTTCACTTGGCGTAAGTCACTTTAAATGACGATGAATGACCAAAGACACTCTCTATTTGCCCCGAATGGTTCGGCGCGAAACTGGGTGTTGTTGGTCATTATTGTTACCGCGCTATTTCGCATTTGGGGCGCGGCCACCATCGATCTAGTGATCGGCGAAGCCTATTATCTCAGCTCAGCGCGTCAGTTACATTTAGGCTATTTTGATCAGCCGCCGATTTTCATTTGGATCATCTGGCTCACCAAAACGCTGACCGGCAGCGAAGCCGCACTTGTGTTGCGCCTGCCGTTTATTGGCATGTTCGCCGCTGCGACATGGATGTTTTATCGGATTGGCGCGCGTTTCCATTCCGAACGGGCAGGGCTTTTTACCGCAATCATTGCAAATATCCCGATATTGTTCACCTTGTCCATCGGCTCCTGGATGCAACCCGAAGCGCCGCTAACGCTTTTATGGCTGGTCACAGTGTGGCTCTTGATGGATGTGTTTTTCGGTTCCAAAAAACGGAGCGACATAGCGAGCTGGGCGCTTATTGGCGTTGCGCTGGGGCTCACTTTTATGAGCAAATATCACGCGGTATTTTTGCTTTATGGTGCAGGGCTTTTCACGATCTTTAATAAAGATGCGCGCAAATGGATTTTAAACCCCGGACCATATTTGGCCGTGCTGATTGCGGCGCTTGTTTCGCTGCCAGTTGTTATCTGGAATGCGCAAAATGATTGGGCATCTTTTGCTTTTCAAGGTGGGCGCGCTTTGGGCGACGAGTTTAACGTTAGCCGCTTGCTGCGCATGGTTTGGGGACAACTGAGTTACATGACACCATGGATTGCGTTGCCCGCGCTTTGGGTCGGTGCACGTACACTACTTAAAGGCAGTGCTAGCGCATATCCGGATGCAACGCCAAAGGGCATGGCATTCTTCTTTGTCATGCTGGCCCATGGTCCAATTTTGTTTTTCACCTTGGTGGCCGCTTGGTCAGAAACGCAGTTTCATTTTCACTGGCAGGCGCCGGGCTATATGATGCTGTTCCCCATTCTTGGCGCGACGGCTGCCATTGTTTGGGAAAAGCGAAAGCAATTTGTCCGCGCATGGCTTGGCATAAGCACTGCGCTCAGCACATTGATCATGGTTGTTTTGATCACCCATACAGCCAGCGGGTGGGCAACTTTTTTGTTTCCAGCAAACCAACAAACAAACGACCCGACAAATGGGGCTTTGCGTTGGAACGCGCTTGAAACCTATTTCGAAGAAAACGAAGTGTTTGACGATCCAAACACCATCATAGCGGGCTATCACTGGACAGAATGTGGTCAAATCGACAATGTGGTGCGCGGACGCCTGCCGCTTGCCTGTTTAACGGATGATCCGCGCAACATCGCCTTCAATATTGATTTGCTCGATCATGTTGGCAAAACAGCCTATGTGGCAGCAGTGATGCACTCAGAGCAAAGCGTGATCGATGGTTTGTCGTCCTTTTTTGACAGCGTTGAATTGATTCATGCCGTTGAAGTGAAACGCGGCGATCAGTTGGCGATGCCACCGATTAAGATATTTAAAGCAACTAATCTGCGGGCAGAAAGAAGCTTTAAAGATGCTGGTGCGTCGGAAGTCCGCGTCTACACGTTGCCGCGCACACAAATTGCGCGCATCTCCGGTACAATTTCCAGGGAGCCTGCGAGCACGCTTGAAAAAGTGGAGTTTTGGCTCGATGATCAGCTGGTCGGTGACTTGGCGCTCAGTGACTGGCAGGAAACGTTCGAGATTGAACTGCCACGCAATTGGTCCGTGGGGTCGAAAAATCGTCGGCTAAGCGTGACGGCGCAATCTGGTATCGAAATTCGTTTTGGTGATCTTGAGATCAAGATGAGCGAGTAGGCGACCATTCCATTGTGATATCGACACCATCTTGTTCGCTAATCTCAAAGCCGAACTGCTCATAAAAGGAAATGGCGGGGCTATTTTCCAATACGATAAGGTTGCTTGAGCGCTTTTGTAACACCGAGAAGCTCGCCCATCACGAACTTGCCGATGCCACGCCCTTGGGTCTCCGGCAGCAAGTAGAAATGACCAAGATATAGATGTTTGTCGCGCGGCAATAGCGCAAAACAGCCGACAAACTTGCCATTCTGAAGGATCAGGCGGGTATGCTCTGGCTCGTATTCGTCCGTAAAGCGTTGGCGCGCGCGGTCGGGGTTAAACCGACCAATTGCCTCAAGGCTTGGGCGCATGGCTTTCAGGCGAAGATCAACCAGCAACTCCAAATCATCTTGGGTTGCTTGTGCAAAGCGAAGATTTTCCATTTGCTAAGCGGCAGAAACAGAGCGGGCGAGGGCTTCAGCTTCAAGCTTTTCCCAGGTTTGCTTTTTCCTGTAGATCGTTGATGGGCTGATTTCAAGCGCGGCAGCCGCTTGTGAAATATTGCCACCAAATGCGGTCAGCGCATCTTCAATGATCTTTTGCTCTTGCTTCCAAAGCGGTTGCATTTGCTGCACGGCTTCTTGCGCGTGACGGTTTGGCATATGCGTTGTCGGGACCGGCTGCGGCGCTCCATTTGCCTCAATGTCAGCCAAGCGCACCATGCGCAACGTGACCAACTCGTCATCATGCATCACGACGATGCGGCGAATGAGATTTTGAACTTGCCGTACGTTGCCCGGCCAATCTCGCGACATAAAGCGTTCTGCTGTCTCGCGGTCAAACCCAACAAAGTTTTTGCCTTCTTCTCTTGCATATTGCGCAAGAAAGTTCTCAGCAATCGGCATAATATCTGCCGGACGCTGACGCAGAGGCGGCAAATGGATCGGCAAGACGTGCAAGCGATAAAACAAGTCTTCACGGAACACTTTATCGGTGATCATTTGCATTGGGTTGCGATTGGTGGCGCAAATAATACGCACATCGAGCTCTCGCGGCATCGCATCGCCCACACGGTTGATGGTGCCGGTTTGCAAGAAACGCAAAAGCTTGGCTTGTAGGCTTAAGTCCAACTCGCCAATTTCATCAAGGAACAGCGTCCCGCCATTGGCCAATTCAGCTGCGCCTGCACGGTCTTCCATAGCACCTGTGAATGCGCCTTTGACAACGCCAAACAGTTCGCTTTCCATCAAATCGCGCGGGATCGCGCCACAGTTGATGGCAACAAAGCGCTTGTCAGCGCGCGGCGAACGCGCATGAAGCGCTTCGGCACAGACTTCTTTTCCAGTGCCGCTTTCCCCTGTGATGAACACAGGTGCAGAAGAAGGGGCAATGCGGGTGATTTGATCGTAAATCACTTTCATTTGTGGCGATGCGCCGACAAAACCTTCAAAGTCCACGGTTTCAGCTTGGGTGTTGGTTTGCGCAAACTGGCGGCGCTTGCCATGGCGCAACGAAAGCTCTTCAATACGTTCAAATACAACTTGTAGATTGAGCGGTTTCGCGAAGTAATCATGCGCACCGGAGCGCATGCAAGCCATGGCCATCGACACAGAACCGCCGTTCGACAGCGCAAGTACAAGTGCTCCTGGCGCCAAACTTGTTAATTTCAACAAGGCGGATTCGCTATCGCTATCCAAATCGGAAATTGTATCAAGATCGCAAATGATGACGTCATACTCGTGCGACTTAAGGGTGGATTGGGCGCTGCGTCCGCAATCCACTTGAGTACATGTGCCGTCACTATCCCATTGACGAGACAGGAACTTTTCGCAATTTTGGTGGACAGACCTGTCCTGATCTACAACAAGAATTTGCGTAGAACATGCTGTGCCATTAGCAACTGGCATTCTGGCGGTACTCCCGATTCTGGGTCTTACTTTCGCATTCTGCTGAAATTGATTTTTGCCAATTAGGGTAAACAAAGCGTTTGTAAGTGATGCAATTTTGAAAAAAAATGTGTTCAACTGCGTTTTCGCCTGTCTCATTTCACGCGGCGCTTTGAAGGCCGCGCTTGAAATGCTAAAGATGGTGCGAGCGGATTCTCTTGAGAATGAAGGACCCGAACGGTTTTGCGTGCGATCGTATTGTTATTTTTGGCTATTGCGTGCCTGAGCATTGGCGTGACCGCCTATTTTGCGCTCGGGTTCACGATGATCGAAGCCTTTTTGATAACGGTCGTGGCGCTGCTTGCGGGCATTGTGTTTATTGAAGGCGTGTTTCGCCGTCGAACCGAGAATTATCTCGTTAAGCAAACCGAAGAAATCGCGCGCCAACTCACCACCATCGCCAAAACAACCGAACTCGTGAGCGATCAGGTGACCTTTTTGTCCGACCTCAATATGAAAGAGCGCACGGACAATTTGGAAGCTGATGTTTCTGTGCTCGGCACTGTGGTGCGCCAGTTAGCCGAAGCCGTTGCCGAAGTGGAAGAAGCACAGGCTAAGGCCCCACCGCAAAGCGGCACTTACACCATGCACGCTGAACCCACTGAGACGGGCGGGATCGAGGTGATCAACGAGCCTGAGCCGGATCTCCCCATCGAGATGGTACAGCGCGCGCTGGCGAACAATCAAATCGAGCAATATTTGCAGCCCATCGTGACGCTGCCGCAGCGCCGAACGCTTGGTTATGAGTTGATGCCAAAACTGCTCGCAGATGATGGCTCACTGCATAGTGCAGAAGAGTTTTTGCATCACGATGATCTGACTGGCACAATTTCACAGCTTGAGCAGTTCTTGGTGCGCCAGGCAGCCAACATCGTCCACCGTTCAAATATCACTGGCGATCCAACCACAATTTTTGTGCCGATTTCGCGATCATTGTTGCGTGATGCGGAAGGGGCGGACACCGTTGCTGGCATCTTCAATTCAAATCGCGCGGTGGCGGTGAGCATCATGCTGATGATCCCAGAACCCGTCTTCAGCGTTTTGGATGGAGCCGAGAAGCAGATTTTGGCTGATTTGGTACGCGCCGGCGCTGGCGTTTGCTTGAGCGAGGCAAGCTCATTACGTTTGTCCTTCCAGCAATATTCAGAGCGTGGTGTGAAATATGTGAAAGCAGACGCGCAGCGCTTTATCGATAATCCGCTGCACTACACTGATTATCACCGTGCTGATATCGCCGATTATGTCGAGCGCTATGGCGTTGGATTAATCATGGACAATGTCTCTTCAGAGCAAGAAGTGCTCGAGCTATTGGACGACAAAATCCCATACGCGCAGGGCGATCACATCGCACCCGCATCGCCTGTAAGACCCGACCTTGCCGGAGCCGGTTCACGCCGCGCCGCACGCTAATCCAGAGCCCAGACCCAAGGAACCAAAATGATTGAACGCATTGGGCTTGGCGCCCTGTCGAGCCAATTCAACACGCTTTTTTGCGACGTTTGGGGCGTCGTGCACAATGGTGAGCGGGTGCATAAACAGGCCGTTGATGCGCTACAACGTTTTCGCCAAACAGGCGGGGCTGTGATTTTGGTCACCAACGCGCCGCGCCCTTCGGCTGAAATCACTGCCGAAATTCTCGATATGGGTGTGCCGCAAGATGCGTTTGATGCGCTTGTGAGTTCGGGCGAAGTGACCCGCGATCTGATCGCAGATTATGCGGGACAAACCATTTATCGTTTGGGCCCGGAAAGTGATGGCGGCATCTTTGACGGGATCGACGTAAAGTTCGGCGCTTTAGAAGATGCAAAGGCGATTGTTTGCTCGGACCTCGAATATGGCAAAACGCCGGAGGATTATGCTGAGGAAGTGCACGATTGGAAACGGCGCGATTTGCCATTCATTTGCGCAAATCCCGACAAATTTGTCGAAATTGGCGATGAGCTTGTTTATTGCGGCGGCGCGCTTGCCGACGTTTATGATGAGGTAGGTGGCAATGTGATTATGGCCGGCAAGCCTTATCCGCCAATCTATGAAAAAGCCGCTCAATTGGCGGCTGAAACGCGCGGCATTGCACCTAACGATCAACGCGTCTTAGCGATTGGCGATAGCACGCGCACAGACGCGACGGGCGCAAAAACAATCGGGGCAGGGTTCTTGTTTATCTCAGGTTCGATCCACGCCCATGAATTGGGTCCCGTGGATGCGCCAGATGCTGCGCTTATTGAAAAGCTGCTGACACCGGTTGGCGCCAACAGCGTGGGATATAGTCCAAAGCTTGCGTGGTGAGGACTGAAAGGTCCGGTTCAGATCGCTAGAACATTGAATCAATGGCGTCTTGGCTAATGCCTTCGCCTTGATTGGCAGGGCCTTTGACCAAACGCGCCCTATTGCGCTTTTCAGTATCTGAGACTTTTGAAGCGGTGGGGGTGATTTGATTGTTCTCAATCATCCGACAAAGCACTTCAATGCGCTCTTCAATAACTTCAATGGTTTGAATAACCCGCGTCACGCGTTGGCCGGTGAGATCCTGAAAGGTGCAGGCCTCAAAAATCGCCATCATGTGCTGTTCAACAAGGGCGCCATATGCTGCCGGGTCCGACTTATCGGCGGCCAAAACCTGTTCTGCAATGTTCATGATCGAGTTGGTGGCCACCTCGGTTGCTGACACAATGGCGCTCAACTCGCGCCCCATTTCTGGAATGCGGCGGGAAAAAATGTCGTCCGGATCGACTTTTGATAAATCACCGCGCAACGCCTCAATGCTGTCGAGCATGTCTTTAAGCTCGCGATACATGGCTTTATCAAGGCTACGCACCAAAGGTTTTAATGCGGCAGTGACCTTTTCAGCCATGCTGATGACTTCGCGCAACGGAATGGCATTGTCCGCATTGCTGTCCAACTCGGCCTGTTGCGCAAAGGGTGCGCCATCTGATGCGGTTGCAACACTCATTTTAGGCCACCTGCTGATGAAACACAGCTTCAAGTTTGCCGCGCAAAACTTCCGTTGTGAATGGTTTGATGATGTAGTTATCAACGCCAGCACGCTTGGCGGCAATCACGTTTTCGGTCGCGCTTTCAGCGGTGATCATAATGAACTTGGTGCCTGCCGTTTCCGGGTTCGCCCGAACGGCTTTCAATAGCTCAAAGCCGGTCATTGGCTCCATGTTCCAATCCGAAATCACCAGATCGTAACGGCAGGTTTCGAAGCGCCGCAGCGCTTCCTTGCCGTCAGATGCGTCGTGGACATTTTCAAAGCCGAGTTGTTTTAATAGATTTCGAAGAATACGCAGCATGGTGGCATAGTCGTCCACAATGAGAATGCGCATATTTTTGTCTAACGTCATGGTTGGTCCCCAGTACATTTCCAACTCTAATCACGTCGATGTTACAGGGGCGGTTTGAAATGGGTGTAAACCAACACTTGCGGAAAACTACTGAGTTCGTCTAAACGAATGTCTCTGTATCTACAGCTTGCAAAACCAAGTTGAAAAGGGCAGGTTGCGCGCGAATTGTTGCGATAGCTCCCCCTTTGGGCTTACGAAGGACCACCCGCATTATGGCGTTCACTATTGTTGAGGATGTTTCCCAGTTCCCCGCACATTTGCGCGGCGCGGCCATCGCCATCGGCAACTTTGATGGATGTCACCGTGGCCACCAACGCGTGTTTGAAAAGGCAAAGGCGCTAGCCGCCGCTAAGGGTAAACCTGCGCTTGTATTGACCTTTGAGCCGCATCCGCGCGACTTCTTTGCCCCAGAACCATTTATGTTTCGCCTGTCCGAACGCGACCAAAAAGCACGTCTTGTCGAAGCGCTTGGTTTTGATGGGATCATCGTGATGCCGTTCAATAAAGACCTTGCGGGCAAAACTGCTGAAAGCTTTGTCGCCGACTATCTTGTTGATTCGATCAATGTCAGCGCCGTTGCCGTGGGCGCAGATTTCCATTTCGGCAAGGCGCGCGCAGGCACGCCGGACTTTTTGGCCGGCGCCGGCAAAGAACACGGGTTTGATGTTGAGATTTGTTCAATGCTCGATGTCTCGGACGAACATGTTTCGTCATCTCGTGTGCGAGACGCATTGCGAGAGGGTGATGTCCCGGCGGGCAACGCGCTTTTGGGCTACCACTTTTTCATCACCGGCGAAGTTCGACATGGTGATAAACGCGGTCGCGAACTGGGCTATCCAACAGCCAATGTGGCGCTTTCACCCTTTGAAGGGTTGAAGCAAGGCGTTTATGCGGTGCGCGTATTGCATAACGGCAAAGCCTATGACGGTGTGGCGAGCTATGGCCGCCGCCCGATGTTCGACAATGGCAAGGTGCTGTTTGAAACCCATATCTTTGACTTCCAAAAAGAAATCTACGGCGAACGTTTGGAAGTTGCGGTGGTCAAGTATTTACGCAGCGAAAAGAAGTTTGATGGTGTTGACGACCTGATCGCCGCTATGGATCAGGACAGCTTGGACGCCAAAGCGATTTTGGCCGAAGAAAAAGCAATTTCCGATCTTGATCGCGCACTTGGGTTTTTTGCCGCTTAGTTTAAAGCGGATTGCGCCCGTTCAGTTGACTTTAAAGCCTTTTCTGCATTATTTCGGGTGACCGAAAAAGTTTGAAGACAATCAAATGACCAAGAACCAGAAATTGGACCCAATCTTGAATGCGAGCCTGACGGTGCGCGTGAAGATTATTGGTGCATTTGATCCTATACCGCGAATTACTAGCCGGCCTTCGTGAGCTGGCGCGTTACAAAACGCGAAGCACGAAGTGTCGGGTGACCATTCAAACAGACCGACAACGCGAAACGTCCCAAGCGGACTTGCGATAATCTGTCGGCAATCTACCCAAATTTTGAAGATGCGGATTTATTCCAAATGAGCGACGATAAGAACGCTTCAACAGAAGCGCAAACTGCAGATAAAAAAGACTATTCAGATACGCTTTATCTGCCAAAAACAGAATTCCCTATGCGCGCAGGTTTGCCAAAACGCGAACCAGGTTGGCTTCAGCGCTGGGAAGATATGGACCTATATAACGAGCTGCGGAAGTCTTCCAAAGACAAAGAGAAGTTCACGCTGCATGATGGCCCGCCATATGCGAATGGCAACATCCATATCGGCCACTCGTTGAACAAAGTTTTGAAAGACATGATTGTCCGTTCAAAACAAATGCAGGGCTTTAACGCAGCATATGTGCCGGGTTGGGACTGTCACGGTTTGCCAATTGAATGGAAGATCGAAGAGAAGTACCGCGCCAAAGGCAAAAACAAAGACGAAGTGCCGGTCAATGAATTCCGCAAGGAATGTCGTGACTTTGCCACCGAGTGGGTGGGCGTGCAGCGCGAAGAGTTTAAACGCCTTGGTGTGACAGGTGACTGGGAAAACCCATACATCACCATGAGCTACGACGCGGAAGCGCAAATTGCGCGCGAATTGATGAAATTCGCCACGTCCGGTCAGCTTTATCGCGGTTCAAAACCGGTGATGTGGTCTGTGGTAGAACGCACTGCATTGGCAGAAGCGGAAATCGAATATCATGATTATGAGAGCGATGCGATTTGGGTGAAGTTCCCGGTTCAGGCGGTGGGCGGTACAGAAGAGCAAACCAATCTGCTTGATCATCTGTCTGATGCAGCCGTTGTGATCTGGACCACAACGCCATGGACGATTCCGTGTAACCGCGCGATCTCATATTCTAACGCGATTTCATACGGCCTTTATGAAGTCACAGCAGCGCCAGAGGACAATTGGGTCACTGTCGGTGAAAAGCTTGTCTTGGCTGATGCGCTGGCTGCTGATGTTTTCGCTAAGTCGCGCGTTGAAGAATTCAACCGTCTAGCGGATGTACCGGCTGACGTTTTGGCGACGCTTGAGTGCGAACACCCGCTAAACGGCCATGCCGATGCTTATACCCACACAATTCCATTGCTTGATGGCGATCACGTGACCGACGACGCGGGTACGGGTTTTGTGCACACGGCGCCGGGCCATGGCGCGGATGACTTTGAAATCTGGATGGCAAATGATCGTCAGCTCAATGATCGCGGCATCGACACAACCATTCCGTTCTGCGTAGATGATCGTGGTTTTTACACCAAGGATGCGCCGGGCTTTGAAGGTGCGCAGATCATCGATGATAAAGGCAAAAAGGGTAAAGCCAACCAGGCAGTGATCACCGAGCTGGCAGCGCGCGGCAACATGGTCGCTCGCGGCCGGGTGAAGCACTCTTATCCGCACTCTTGGCGCTCGAAGAAGCCGATCATCTTCCGCAACACGCCGCAATGGTTTGTCTATATGGACCGCGATATTGACGGTGCAGCAGAAACATTGCGTACACGTGCATTGAATGCGATCGACGATACAAACTTCGTTCCAGCAAACGGCAAGAACCGCTTGCGCTCTATGGTTGAGGGCCGCCCTGATTGGGTGCTTTCACGTCAACGGACTTGGGGCGTTCCAATCTGCGTGTTCGTGAAAGAGGATGGGGAAGTCCTTAAAGACGAAGCAGTCAATCAACGCATCGCGGAAGCTTTTGAAGCTGAAGGTGCCGATGCGTGGTTTGAAGAAGGCGCGAAAGAGCGTTTCCTTGGCAACGAATATGATGCCAATGAATGGGACCAAGTAATGGACATTTTGGATGTGTGGTTCGACAGTGGCTCGACCCATGCATTCGTTCTGGAAAAACGCGAGCACCACAATTGGCCAGCAGATGTTTACCTAGAAGGTTCTGACCAACACCGGGGTTGGTTCCAATCATCATTGCTCGAGGCATGTGGCACGCGCGGCGTTGCACCATACAAAAACGTTATCACCCATGGTTTCACCATGGCGGAAGACGGGCGCAAAATGTCGAAGTCGATCGGCAACACAATCGCGCCGCAAGACATCATCAAGCAATATGGCGCGGATATCCTGCGTTTGTGGGTGGCCTCTGTTGATTATTGGGAAGATCACCGGATCGGTGACACGATCATCAAAACGTCTGTTGATGCCTACCGAAAAATGCGCAACACGCTGCGCTTCTTGTTGGGCAGCTTGGCGCACTTTGACGAAAGCGAAAAAGTCGCGTTCGACGACATGCCAGAGCTGGAGCAATATATCTTGCACCGCGTGGCACAGCTCGATGTGATCGTGAACGATGCCTACAACGCATATGACTTTAAAAAGGTTTTCTCGAGCCTCTTTAATTTCATGATTGTTGATCTTTCGGCATTCTACTTCGATATCCGCAAGGACGCCCTATATTGTGATCCGAAATCAAGCGTAAAGCGCAAAGCGGCACTGACTGTTTTGGACGTGTTGTATAACAGCCTAACCGCATGGCTCGCGCCAATCCTAACCTTCACCATGGAAGAGGTTTGGTTGGAGCGTCACCCGGAAGAAGGCGCGTCTGTACATAAGCGCGAGTTCCCAACGATCCCGACGGAGTGGGTGAATGATGAGCTTGATGCAAAATGGCAAAAGATCCGCAAGGTTCGTCGGGTTGTTACCGGTGCGCTGGAGATTGAACGCCGTGAAAAACGGATTGGTTCGTCGCTAGAGTCAGCGCCAGAAATCTACGTGGCTGACGCAGATCTTTATGTGGCGTTGCACGGCCAGGACACAGCGGAAATCGCGATCACCAGCCAAGCCAACGTACTGCAAAATGAAGGTCCAGCCGAGGCGTTCCGTCTTGAAGATGTGCCAGGCGTTTCTGTAGTGCCAAAAATGGCTGAAGGTAAACGTTGCGAACGGTCTTGGAAGGTGCTGCCAGATGTGGGCACTGACCCAGAATACCCAGACGTAACACCACGCGACGCGCAGGCGCTGCGTGAATTGGCAGGTCAATAAATCTGATGAAGGCAAATTTCGCGCATATGTCGATCTTTGCCTTCATTTTGGCCGTGTTGATCGATCAAGCGCATAAGCTTTACATGATCAATGTGGTGGGCTGGAAAGGCGGCGAAGGCGTTGTTGTCACGCCGTTTTTCGACTATGTGCTGGTTTGGAACCGGGGCATTTCATACGGCCTTTTCTCCGCGCTGCCGCCATTGGCACTCACCGGCATTATGATGATCGCAGTACTTGGCTTGGCCGTCTGGTGGGCCACATCTCACAATGAATGGGTGCGCTGGGGTATTGCGCTAACGCTTGGCGGCGGCGCAGGAAACATCATTGATCGGCTCGTGCATGGTGCCGTGGCAGATTTCTTCTCGTTCCACGCTTATGGCTTTTACTGGTATATTTTTAACCTCGCCGATGTAGCAATTGCACTTGGACTATTCGCGCTTATATGGGATATGGTCTTCCATAAAGAGGCCGAAGCCCAAAAGAAGGACTAATTGTTGCCTAATTTTCGGATTACCGAACAGGCTGCGTACAATTTGAGGATGCAAAACCAAATGGCTGTCACAATCTCGACAATTCGATCATCTTTGCGTCCTGCAAAATTGCTATTGATGGGTTCTGCTGTGGCAGCGCTTGCAGCATGTACCACTGTTGAGGGCACCAACGCGTTTAAAGATGGCGAAACTTTTGAGCGCGAGGTTTTGACCTCTACGGCGCAAGGCATTGGTTTGATTCCACGCGAGAAAAAAGAAGACGTGACCTCTGAGCGCGCGCCATTGGTGTTGCCAAAAGACGCGAAAGTTCTGCCAATTCCAGTGAAACGCACAGCAAGCGCTGGATTACCAGAAGACAGTAGCAAGGTGCAGCTTGATACCTCAAAGCTAACGGATAATGAAATCCGTTTGCTACGTGGCGCACGCGTTATCGATCTTAATACGGCGGGTCGCGAAGGCCGCGCCTTTACGCCAGAAGAAATGGCTGAAGTTGCGCGTCGTTTCCGTGAACAGCGTGAAGCTTACGCAAAAGCGCTGAAAACCGGCAAAAACCGTCCGCTGTTTTTGCCGCCTGAGCGTTACTTCACTAAGGTCAACGATGTTGATTTGATTTGTCTAGCCGACAATGGCGATTTGGTGCCGCTTGATAGCCCTCTATGCCCGCCAGAAATTAAGGCTGCGCTTGAAGGAAATTAGTGAGTCCGAACCCTCGGCGCTAGTTGCATCGACGCGGCGAAACCTATAAACCGCGCACTAACATTCAAAATTTTGGAGCCAAAGATGGCGACTGGGAAAAAGCCCGCAGACAATGCTGCGCGCGAAGGCGACCGCGTTGCGAAAGTGATCGCGCGTTCAGGATATTGTTCGCGCCGCGCTGCTGAAGCGTTGATCGAAGAAGGGCGTGTTGCGGTAAACGGGGTGAAACTGACATCCCCGGCGGTCAATGTGACCGACAAAGACAAAGTGACGATCGATGGTGATCGGATCACCCGCAAAGAAGCGACGCGGGTTTGGCTTTATTATAAGCCAGCTGGTTTGGTTGTGAGCGAGAGCGACCCTGAAGGGCGCCCAACGGTGTTCGAAAAGTTCGAAGAGGCCGGATTGCCACGTGTGGTGACAGTTGGCCGGCTGGATATCAACACAGAAGGCCTTTTGCTACTGACCAATGACGGTGGGCTAAAACGTGTTTTGGAATTGCCATCAACTGGTTGGACGCGCCGCTATCGTGTACGCGCGCATGGCCGTATTACCCAAGATAAATTGGACGAGTTGAAAGACGGGATTACCGTCGACAAAGTCCATTACGGTCCAATTGATGCGACATTGGAGCGCCAACAGGGCGCAAACGCTTGGGTGCTTGTGTCGCTGAAAGAAGGCAAGAACCGCGAAGTCAAAAATGTATTGGCCGCGCTTGGGTTAGAAGTGAACCGCTTGATCCGTTTGTCATACGGCCCGTTCCAACTGAACCAAATGAAACTGGGCGAAATCGAGCCGGTTAAAATGCGGGTACTGAAAGATCAGTTGAGCGCAAAACTGATCGAAGAGGCGGACTTGGATTTCGATGCGCCGGTGAACCCTGTTGAGCTGAAGAAGCCAGAGAAAATCAATAAATATGGCCGTGGCAAGCCGCGCGGTCGAATGGACCGACCTGAGCGCGCGAAACGCGAAGAGCGTCGCGATGAGCCGAAGAAATTTGAGGGGCCAAAGTCTCGCGTTTTCTTTGAAGATGGTCGCACCGAATATATCGACAAACCCCTGCCAAAAGAAGATCGTGACGAGCGCGGTCGTGGCGATCGCCGTGGTGGCCGGGATGATCGCAAAGGCGGCTTTAAGGGTAAGTCGGATCGCGGTGACTTTAAGCGCGGTAACCGCGACGAGAAGCGCGGAGATTTCAAAGGCCGCAAAGAGGGCGGGCGTAACAATGCGCGCGGCGATTGGAAAGACAAGTCGGATCGCCGTGGACGCGATGATCGTCGTGGTGGTCGTGATGACAAACGAGGTGACTTTAAAGGTCGCTCCGAAGGACGCGGTCGCGACAATGACAAGCGCGATAACCGTGGTAGTAGTGGCAAAAGCAAGACATTTGTGTCAGCTAATCGCAGCAATGACTTTGGCGATAAGCGCGGTCCAAACCGTGGCGGCGCCAACAAATCTCGTCCGGGTGCTGGCCAGCGTTCAGGCGGAGGCCCACGCACTGGTGGCAAACCGCGTTTTTCCGGCGGTAAAGGCAAAGGCGGTAGCCGCTAATGCGCATTGTTGCTGGCAAGTACAAAGGCAAGAAGCTCTTTAGTCCGGAAACAGACGAGATCCGGCCAACGTCTGACCGCGTGCGTGAAAGCCTTTTTAATATCCTCGCCAACCATTTCGGTCCGGTTTATCACGAAGTGCGTGTGCTGGATCTATTTGCGGGTTCTGGTGCGCTCGGCATCGAAGCTTTGTCGCGTGGCGCGGAGCACGTCACGTTTGTCGATACAGGCGTTGAAGCGCGGGCGTTGTTGCGCGAAAACATCCAGGATTTCGGCATTGCGGGACAAAGCCGCATGTTGCGCCGTGATGCGACCGATCTTGGTCAGGTGCAGCGCATTCCACCATGCAATCTTGTGTTCCTAGACCCGCCATATGGCAAAGGGTTGGGCGAAAAGGCTTTGCGCGCCGCCATCGATGGCGGTTGGGTGGCTGAGGATGCAATTATTGTTTGGGAAGAAGCCAAAGCGAGCGAACTCGACGTGCCGAGCGACATCGAAGAACTTGACCGCCGAACCTATGGCGATACGCAGGTTATGATTGGTCAATTAAGCGCTCAATAGCGGTTCTCACCGCTTTGTGAGGTGGTTATGGCCTTTTGCCCTCTTGCCGCCACGATTGTCATATGTAACATCATCGCAAAAAAGATGCTGAGGAGTTTGGTGCAGTGAATATTTCCCGTAGAACAGCCATGGTAACTGGCGCGAGCTTTTGTGCGCTTATGCTTGCCGGTTGTGATAATTCTGGCGGTGCAGCGAACGCTGAAAACCAAACGCCTGTAGCTGCGAACGATCACACTTCACCAACAACGGACATCACCCGCACAGGTGATTTGAACAAGCCGATTGGTTTTGCTGACCGTTGGTTGGGCGATGAAAACGCCAAAGTGACCGTGATTGAGTACGCCTCACCAACGTGCCCACACTGCGCGACATTCCACACGCAAATCTTCCCTGACTTCAAAAAAGAGTTCATCGATAGCGGCAAAGTTCGCTTTGTCATGCGCCCATTCAGTCGCTCTATTTTGGATGCCGTTGTGTTCATGGTGGCCGCCTGTGACGACCCTGCAGCCGACTATTACAAGCTGACAAGTGCCTATTTCGACACCATGCGGTCTTGGGCAATTGCCGAAGATGCCAAGTCAGAAATGGCAAAAGTGGCAATAAATAACGGATTTACACAGGAAAGCTTTGAGGCTTGCTTGACAAACCAAGAGCTTTTCCAAGGATTAGAGAAGGTGCGTACTCAGGCTTTGGACGAATTTGGCTTGGATGCGACACCGACATTCTTTGTGAACGGCAAGAAGCTGTCTGGGGTTATATCGGTTGAAGAATTCGCGAAAGAGATCGACCCGCTTTTGTAGCGCTGATCAGCTTTCCCGTGAGGGGGCGCGATGAAGTTTTCGCGCCTGCGCCTAACCGGCTTCAAATCGTTTTGTGATCCAACTGACCTGTTGATGGAACCAGGGCTGACCGGTGTGGTTGGCCCAAATGGTTGTGGCAAATCCAACCTTGTGGAAGCCATGCGCTGGGTGATGGGTGAAAACTCATACAAAAACATGCGCGCATCGGGCATGGACGATGTAATCTTCTCAGGCTCAGCCAACCGCGCATCGCGCAACAGCGCCGAAGTCACACTTTTCCTCGACAATAAAGACCGCACCGCGCCAGCCGCCTTTAATAAAGAAGACGAGCTGGAAGTTACGCGCCGCATTGAGCGCGAACATGGCTCGGTTTATCGCATTAACGGCAAAGAAGTGCGGGCCCGCGATGTGCAGTTGCTCTTTGCCGATGCGTCTACCGGTGCGCGATCCCCGGCGATGGTGAGGCAGGGCCAAATCGGTGAATTGATCTCAGCAAAACCAAAGCAGCGTCGTCTGATTTTGGAAGAAGCGGCGGGTATCTCCGGCCTTCATTCACGGCGGCACGAAGCGGAGCTGCGGCTCAAGGCGGCGGAGACCAATCTCGAGCGCGTTGACGATATCATCGCCGCGGTTGATGGGCAGCTGGACAATTTGAAACGCCAAGCGCGGCAAGCCACGCGCTATCGCGGCCTAAGCGGCGAAATTCGCAAGGCCGAAGCGACATTGATGCATTTGCGTTGGGTTGCGGTGAAGGTGAAGGAAAAAGAAACCGAAGCCGAACATGCGCGCTTGGTGCAGTTGCTGGCCGATGCGACGCACGTCGATCTATCGGCGAAAAAGCGCCTTGAAGAAAGCGAAACCCAGCTTCAGCCGCTTCGCCAAGCTGAGGCCGAAGCGGCGGCAACCTTGCAGCGGTTCCGCATTGCCCTGACGCAGTTGGAGGAGGACGCGAAGCGCGCCAGCCAACGAAAAACTGAACTCGAAGGCCGTTTGGTACAGGTGCGTGTTGACGCACAACGCGATGGCGACTTGATCACAGAAAGTCGGGAGCTGCTGTCTAATCTCGCGGAAGAAGAAATGCAGCTCAATTCGGACGCTGCGAATGCATCAGACGACGCGCTGCGTGCGCAAGAAGATGCGCAGCTGACCAGCGAGGCAGTGCGGAGCGCAGAAGGTGCGTCTCGTGCCAAGGCTGATAAGCTGAGTGAAATACGTGCGCACCGCGCCTCAACGCAACGCACCTTGAACGACAGCCAACAGCGCGTTGAAAAACTAGATCAGCAACTCGCCGATGTTGCAGACGAAGCAGAAAAAATTGTTCGCGCACTTCAAGAAGACAAGACGCTGCAAGCCAAGCGCGAAGCGCTAGAGGCAGCACGCGCGCACGCGGAAAAGTCTGAGAAAGAGGCGGACGCCGCAGAGGCTGCGACACGTGACGCCGAAACGGCGCTTAATGAATCGCGCCCACAATTGACCGAACTTGAAGCCGAGCGCACCAAACTTGATGCTGAGGCGCAAGCTATCGCCAAGATGTTGCAGGTCCACGACCAGTCACTGTGGCCAGCCATCGTCGATAGCTTGGACGTGGAGGTGGGATATGAAACCGCACTTGGTGCAGCGATTGGTGATGACCTTGATGCCTCATCGGATGACGCTGCGCCGCTTTATTGGACGGAACCCGGTGCCGC
>ENA-ORCV01000533-ORCV01000533.1-marine-metagenome-genome-assembly--contig:-NODE-533-length-23391-cov-4.816677_pt1 | contig 23391 bp, 19 predicted proteins | sample MGYA00237779_ERZ508509 | MGnify/ENA primary metagenome ERZ508509 (study PRJEB26180, sample SAMN06268772) | marine metagenome | isolation source: Bioluminescent Bay, La Paraguera, Puerto Rico | place... | reverse complement strand
GAAGCTGCGAACCTGCTGGCTCTGCAGACCCGTCAGTCCCTGTCGCAGAACTCGCTCTCGCTGGCGAGCCAGGCCGACCAGTCGATTCTCCAGCTGATCCGTTAATCGGTCAGCATCCGTTTCAGAATCACTGGAAGGGCGGGTCGCAAGACCCGCCCTTCTCTCTTTGGAGCGCCGGAAACCCTCGATTTTATGGTTTATGATTGGTCAATCCGCATGGTTAACGCCCCTTTAAGAAATGGCGGTTAACTCTTTGGGCAAGGGGCCGGAACGGCCTGAGGCAAGGATTGCATTCAATGGCGGACATCTCACTTTCGAAGGCCGTTCGGGCCAATCTTCTCTCCCTCAAAGGCACCGCCGACATGATGGCGACGACGCAGAATCGTCTCGCCACCGGCAACAAGGTGAACTCGGCTCTGGACAATCCCTCCAACTGGTTCACTGCCAAGGGCCTTACCAACCGCGCAAGCGATCTGAACTCACTGATCGACTCCATGGCCAACGGCATCCAAACCCTTGAAGCTGCTGACAATGGCCTTTCGGCCATGACCAAGACCCTGGAATCGATGCAGTCGACCCTGCGCCAGGCCCGTCAGGACAAGTCCTTCCAGACTGCCTCCTACACTGTTCCGACCACTGGTCTTGGCACCGGCGACGTGATTTCGTTCTCCGGTGGCGCTGTCGGCACCACTGCCGTTGATATCAACCTGACCAAGGCAACTCCAGGTACGGCCGGTATAACCTTTGGCGGCGTTGCCTTCGAAGCCGATGCTGGTGACAGCATTACTTTCACGGTCTCCGTGGACGGTGGTGCAGCCCAAAACGTTACCATTGACGCGACCACTATCGCTGCTGCTGGCGATGGCGATGCTCAGATCGAAAATGCCGAAGAATATGCCGAACTGATCCAGAATCAGATCACCGGCGCGACGGTGTCGTTCTCGGGCAACAACCTGACCATCACCTCGGACACCACTGGCACCGCATCCGACGTCAACACCACGATCGGTGTTCTGACCGACGCCGACACAAGCTCCGCAGGCCTGACTCTGGCCAATACCGGGCTTACCGCTGCCATCAACGGAACGGCCGGTGCAGCCGACGGTGGCGCCATCAAGACCGTCGACGAACTCGTCAGCGAGATCAATTCACAGTCCAGCCCGCTCTTTGGCAAGATCCGTGCGTCTAACGACAATGGCAAGCTGCGCATCGAAAACCAGTCCACCCAGGACTTGACGGTCGATGGCGTGACTGCCCTTGGTGCTGTAGACGGCTCCACCACTGGCGCGAGCTCCATCCTCGGCAACTCCGTCCGTGCCGGCCTCACCGACCAGTTCAATGAACTCCGTGATCAGCTCGACAAGCTTTCCGATGACGCTTCGTTCAACGGTATCAACCTGTTGCGCGGCGACAAGCTGACCATCACCTTCAACGAGACCGGCACCTCGGCCATCGACATCCAGACCGAGAATGGCGAGACCATCAACGCCTTCAATCTGGGCGTGCCGACCCAGCTCGAGGAAGAGCAGCTCGATAGCGACGTGACCATTGACGGTCTGCTGTCTGACGTGAAGGCCGCCCTGGATGAAGTCCGCTCACAGGCCTCGACCTTCGGCTCGAACCTCTCGATCGTGCAGAACCGCAAGTCGTTCACCGAAGCCATGATCAATACGCTGGAAACCGGTGCCGGCAACCTGACCCTGGCCGATATGAATACCGAAGCGGCGAACCTTCTGGCCCTCCAGACCCGCCAGCAGCTCTCGCAGAACTCGCTCTCGCTGGCCAGCCAGGCCGACCAGTCGATCCTGCAGCTCCTGCAGTAAATCGCTTACCAAGCAATTCTTAGGAGGCGGGCCTTGTGCCCGCCTTCGTTGTTTTCGCCGCAATCTCGGGATAGACAGGTCCGGTCACTTTCTCTGTTGCGGACAAATCGAAGATGGCGCTCAAGGTTGAACTCAAGCCCGGTGAGAAATTGCTGGTTGGCAATTGCATCATCACCAATTCCGACCAGCGCACGCGCCTGTTCATCGATGGCCACGCGCCCATTCTGCGCGAAAAGGACATCCTGACCTCCGAGACAGCCAACACCCCGGCCAAGCGCATCTATCTGGCGGTGCAGCTGATGTATATTGAGGAGGATTCGGAGCGCGCCCAGCAGTCCTACAACGACCTTTCAAAGGACTTTGTGGAGGCCGTGCCCAGTTCTCTCCCGATTGTCGACCAAATCAATAACGAGATATTAACCGGGTCCCTGTACAAGGCTCTGAAGGCTGCCCAACGCCTCATTGAATACGAACAGGACCTGCTTTCTCATGCATCAGCACGGCGCTCAGGCGTATCAACAGACGGCGAAAGTCGTTGAAAATCCACGCCAACGCGAATCCGCATTGCTCATGAAGGCCGCAGCCGGCCTGCAGAAGGTCAAGGACGAGTGGGATACTTCGACCCAGGAAGAGCTGCGCTCGGCGCTCACCTTCAATCGCAAGCTGTGGACCATCTTCATGTCCGCTGTCACCCAGGATGACAGCCCCCTGCCCCAGGAAATCCGTCAGAACATCGCCAATCTGGGCATGTTCGTGATGAACCAGACCCGCGAAATTCTCTATGAGGGGGTCCCCCAGGCCGAACAGCTGACCGTCCTCGTGCAGCTCAACCGACAGATTGCGGCGGGCCTGCGCGGTATGTAATCCGCTGGACCGTTAAACAACGAAAAGCCCCGCATCGCTGCGGGGCTTTTCTTTTGGCTGCTGTCAGGGGCGCCGGCTACTAGAGATAGTTCACCAGGCTCAACTGGCTGACCATGGAGGTCACCTGATAGCTGGCCGTGAGGCGGGTTTGCAGGGCCAGGATTTCCATCGCCACATCTTCCTTGCTCACCGTTTCCACATCGCTCAGCAGGTTGTCCAGTTGCGCCTTGTAATTGGTGTGCCGATCGGTGGCCGCCTTCAGGCCGGCTCGGGCAACGCCCAGCTCCATGGTAATCAGCTCGATCGAGCCGCGCTCCGAGTTGCGACCTTCGGACAGCTCAAGCTGCTGCCGGCGGGCCATGGCGTCAAATCGTGCTTTGGCCGGGTTCAGGTCGACAGAATTGGGGTCGGCGGCGTTGGTGATTTCAGGATAGGTCTCCACGGTCATCGCTGCCATGGTGCGGATCAACCGCAAATATCCGCTTTCGTTGGCCTGCATGCCATAGGCCACTCGACCTGAGTCCTCCACCGCCGCCGTAACCGACTGGCGCGGATTGCCTTCGGCCGCCGCGGCTGCCTCGGTGACCGAGCGGATCATGGCTTTTTCGAAGTTTTCGGCCGAGGCCTGTTCATCTGCGCCGATGGTAAACTGGCCAGGCCCAGCGCGGCCCGTCACCGCGGTCAAGGTCACCTGGCGGCTCGTGCCGTTCGGCTCGGTCAAGGTTACCGTGACACTGTCTCCGGCCGTCAGCGCGAATGCGTCGTCAAAGACCACCGACATATTGGCCGGATCGCCTGGCGTGTGCGTCGCCGTCAACGCACCGGCATTGGCCACCGTGGATGACACGGCCGAGATCTGGAAGCCATGCGCGGACGAAACCGGGATGTTTTCGGTCAACGTCACCGTTTCAGCAGCGCGAGTGGATGTGAGCCGTCCCATGCCGACCGCGGACACCGCCGCCGTATCGCCGCTATACCACATGACCGTGTCGGTCTTGGTGGCGATCCGGAGGCTGGTGGACGAGTAGGGATCGGCACCATTGACGCGCAGCACCGGCTCGCCAGCGGCGTTGAAGAAATTCTGCGAGGCAGCATAGGTCGAGGCCGCCTTAAGTTCACTCTCGGCCGTCTTCTGCAGCGATGCCTTGAGGGCATTGTCGAAATTGGTCGCTGTTGTGATGGTGGCCGTCAAAGGATCATCCCCAATGACGAATTCGCCTGTGGCGCCGCTGGCATTGGCCGCCGACACAGCCTTGAGCGTGATCTGGGTTTCAGTGCCGTCAGGCAGGGTGAAACCAAGGGTGATGCTGTCCCCTTCCGCCACCGTTCCAGGATCGCCTGGAAACGTGAAATCGATATCGGCCGGCGAGGCTGCAAAGTCCGAGACAATGCCGATATTGGCGCCGATGGCCGAAACGGTCGAGAGCTTGAACCCGAAGGGATGGTCGCCGTCTTCGGCCAGCGTAACGGTGACCGGATCAGTCGGCAGCGCCGGAGCCACTGGGTTGATCGCCGTCGTCAGCCGCCCCTGCCCCGCAGCGCCCAGATCGGCCATTTGCCTTTCGGTCACCACGGTCTTGTAACCAGCGCGGCCCCCGGCCCCTTCGAGCATCTCCGTGGTGGTGGGTAGCGGCGCCGCGTCGGTTTTCGAACCGCCGAACAGATGCCGTCCTGCAATGTCAGAGTTAAGCAGAGTGACCATCTCGTCCAGTCGGGCCCGAGACAGGCCGGGAATGGTCGCCATGTTGATATTGTTGGAGCCATATTGCCCCTGAATGGCGGAGTTACGCGCCTCACCTTCGATGGCATCCAGCCGCGACAGCGCATTGTCGTAAAAGCTCATGCGCAAATCGACCTGCTCGATGCTGGCATTGTAGCCGGCGATGGTCGTCAGCCGGGAGCGCACCGACAGCGAGATCGGCAGGTCGCGCCCCATTTCCGACAGGGTCTGCGCCTTGACGCCGGTGCCAAGCTGCATTTGCAGCTGTGCGAACTTGTCCTGCATCTTGGAGATGACGGAAAAGCCCGTAGTCAGGGGGTACATCGACTTGTTGACGATCATCTCACGCTACTCCTTCAGGTCGACGCAAACAGGGTGTCGAGCAATTCCTTGACCACCGACACCACGCGGGCATTGGCGGCATAGGCGCTCTGCAATTCGGTCAGCCGGGCCATTTCCTCGTCGAGGTTGACCCCGTATTCGCTCTCCATCTGGGTCGTGATGGTGTCCAGGGTCAGCTGGCGATTGCTCTGTGCGGTAAGGGCCGAACCAATCGTCGTGCCCTGATAGTTCAGCACCTGCTCGATCAGTTGCTCGACCGTACCGTTGAGCTGGTGCCGTCCTGCATTAGCGGCCGGCGTGCTGCCGGAGACAAAGCTCATGGCATTGAGCTGTTCCAGGACATATTCGGGCCGTGCTGCATCACCCAGCGAATGGTCGATATCGAACTGCACCAGCAGGCGATTGTCCGAAATCACCGCCGGATTGACCGAAATACGCGAGGCAAAGCCGACGATCTGCGGCGGATTGGTGTCGAGATTGTCCGTGAAGGGTGAATTGCCCTGGTCGACGAACAGGGCCATGGCCAGTTCGCCCTGCTGCGTGCCGGTCGCCGTGCCGCGCGTCGTCAGGCCGGTGATATCGCGCGCACCGGCAGCGCCATCGTCCAGAACCCTCAGAACTCCGGCGCTGGGGCTGGTGATGCCCAGAGCCGGCAGCTTGGCCTGCAAGGCCCCAGCTACGGCCGTGGCATTGGGTGGATCCCCAAAATCGACCGAGATCACCCGCTGTCCGCTGGCATCCACAAAGTCCTCGCCATTGGCGCTGTTGACGATGCGGACGCGCTGCTCAGTGCCGTTGACCGTGTAGTTGAGGAGGACGTCGTTACCGGGCCTGAGGTGCGAAATATCGGCCGAGAACCCGGTCGCGCCCAAGCCGTCATCGGCGGCGGTGCCGGGGGTGGTGATGGTCGAAAATACCGACGCAATACCAGCAGCGATCTCGTCGAGCTGGTTCTGTGCTTCAACCAGGATCTTGTCCCGCAACTGCACGAGGCCAGCCAGTTCGCCGCCCTGCAGCACGCCCTGGTGCACCAGGTCGATGGTGAGCCCGGACGGTGTGGTCAGGGTGAGCTTGCCCACGCGGCTCTGGTCGGTATCGATATTGGTCTGCGATGTCGCCGAAAGAGAGCCGGCCGTGGTGAACTTGAACGTGGAAAAGCCGTTGTCGAGCAGCCCCACGCCCGAGCGCGTCATCAGCGCTACGGTGCCGTCGGCCCGATATTCGGCCTGTACGTCGATGACTTCAGCCACCGAGGCAACCAGGCGGTCCCGCTGGTCATAGAGCTGGGCCCGCGCCGTGTCGGTCATGCCCAGGTCCAGCATGCGGTTGTTCACCTCGTTGAGCGAGATGAGCATGGCGTTGACTTCGGAGACGTCGTTGGAGATCCGCGTCTCGGTTTCCTGGCGCAATTGCTGCACTGAATTGGAAAGCGAGTTGAGCTGCCGCGCCATGGCCTGCGCCTCGGCCACCACATTGGCGCGGGTCGGGTAGTCGTCCGGGCTGGTCGCCAGCGCCTGCAGCGAATTCTTGAACGAGCCGAACATGGTATCGAGCGAACCAGCCTCGCCAGGCTTGCCCAGATAGCCCTGCAGCTTGTTGAGGTAGTCGCCCATGACATTGGACATGGACGTGTCCGACACCTGCCGGTTGTAGTAGGTCTGCAGGCTCTGGTTGAAGGCGCGATTGACCCCGGCTGTCCGGGCATAAGTGCTGTTGACCGACGAATAGTCGATAATGTTCAGCGATTGCCGGTGATAGCCCGGCGTGCCGGAATTGGCGATGTTGCGGCTCAGGATCGAGATCGAATCCTGGCTGGTCCGCAGACCCGACACGGCATTTGAAAGCGACGAAACCAGACCCATGAAAGCGGCCCTCAGACTGGACTGAGGTCCGGGGCACCCTGCCCCGGACCCTTACTCAATTTCCGCCCTAGCGGATCATGTTCAGCGCTTCCTGCAGCATCTCGTCGGCAGTCGAAACGATGCGGGTACCGGCCGAATAGGCCTGCTGCGTGATGATCAGCTTGGTGAACTCGTCCGAGATATCGGTGTTGGACGCCTCAAGCGCGCCGCCGATAATGCCCGAACCGGATAGGTCGAAGATCGGCTCACCAGATTCCGACGTGGCCTCATAGACACCGCCGTCAAGGCGCTTGAGCGAGTTGACGCCGTTGAACTGGGCCGTCACGACCTGCGCCATTTCGATGCGCTCGCCATTGGAATAGGTGGCGACGACACGGCCGGAGTCGGTGATGGCAACCGAGAGGAATTCACCGGCACCATAGCCATTCTGGTTGAGGGTAGAGACCGTCACGGTACCGTTGACGTCGGCAAACTGCGACACGCCATTGGTCTCATGCTGGAGCACCACATCGCCGATCAGCACGCCATTGACGCGCAGATTGCTGATCGTGGCCTGCGGCACGCTGGTGGCGAGCGATCCATTGCTGTTGAACTCGTATTCCTGCCCGATATTGGTCCAGGCCGTCGCTCCGCCGACCGCCTGGCTATCGGAGAGATAGAACAGGTTCCAGGTGTCCGTGCCGCCCGAGGCCGCACTATCCACCTTGGCCCAGCGCAGCTGCACATTCACCGGCGCGCCATTGCTGGCATAGACGGTGATCGCGCCGCCCGAGATCGAGTTGGCGATAAAGTCATCAGCGTCATCGGCAGTCACGGTATTGACCGTTGCCAGGGTCGGCGCCGAGGAAGCCTGCGGTTCGGTCAATCCGAGGGTTGCCGCCAGAGCAGGCGTTGTGCCGCTGATCGAGAAGGAGGCGTGATAGTCAGCGCCCAACGAGATCGCGAGCTGGTTGCCGCCATTGAGCCCAACCGTCGCCGAGGCCGCTGCCCCGCCGCCGAAGTCGCGCAGGCCGGCCTGCATGTCGTCGAGCACGTTCTGCACGGTCCTGGGCGCATCAAGGCTGATCGCCACGCCAGTCGTCGGTGCAGGCGTCGGCGCCGCGTAGAAACGGAACCGCACCGGTGCGCCATTGACCGTCACGGTCATTTCCTGGCCATCTGCAAACACGGTGGTCGCCAGGTTTGCGCCCGCGCCAGCGCCCAGATTCGCCGTACCGTTGGCGGCTGCGGGGGTCGCAGCGGCGCCGAAATTCTCCGAACCCAGCAGCTCGCTATTATAGACCGTCGAATTGTAGCTGGCCGTCTTGGGCAATTGCGGCAGGTTGGACTGGTAGTTGATCGTGGTCGTCACATTCGCCGGCAGGAAGGCGTTGGACAGCTGGATCACTTCGGGCACAGAGCCCGAAATATTGCCCGTCGCCGGGTCGATCGGCAGGCCCTTGAGATAGTACCCGGCGCCATTGACCAGCAGACCGTCCTTGTCGATTTCGAAGTCGCCGCGGCGCGTGAAATAGTTCGAGCCGGCAAACACCGAATTGCCATCTGACTGGCCAACCTTGGGCTCGACCACAAAGAACCCGCCAGAGTTCAACGCAATATAGGTTTCGTTCGAGCTGGTCTGGATATCGCCCTGGATATTGTTGGTAGCGCGGGACTGCGCCAGCACGGCGCCCGGAACCTGCGCCTTCAGCGGCGCATCGGGAATGAGATCGAGGAAACTCGTCTCCATCCGCTTGTAACCGGTGGTCTGCGAATTGGCGATGTTGCCCGAAATGTTCTCCAGCGCATGCGACTGCGCCCGCAGGCCGGTCACCGCACTGGAAAGAGCCCCATAGATACCCATCTGTAACTCCGTAATCCCCGTTGCGCCGCAGGGCGCGTTCACCGTGTCAGATGCAAACCCGATGCCAATTGCCTGAGCCATTGATTTTGTTATGATTTTTCAGGAGGAAGCGGCCAAATAGGGCAACGAGGCGGCAAATGAGTCCGAGCCACCGGCAGATTTTGCCGATCGCTTGAGATCGGGACACGCTTGCTTTAAACGCAACTCAGGCAGTTTGGCCGCCCCAGGCCATCGGAGCGTCTGAATATGCTGTTTTCCAGCGTCGATGAGTTTGTGAAGGCCCCAAGGCGCGCTGTGACCGTGTTCGGCATGGCTGGCGTTGGCAAGACGCGCCTGTCCAACATGCTGCGGGCCAAACACTGGTTCCACTATTCGGCCGATTATCGCATCGGCACGCGCTATATGGGCGAGTTCATTGTTGACAATTTCAAGCGCGAGGCCATGAAGGTGCCGTTCCTGGCGCAACTGTTGCGCACGGACTCGATCTACATCTCGTCCAACATCACCTTCGACAATCTCGACCCGCTCTCGACCTACCTGGGCACGCCGGGCGACGTGGAGCGCGGCGGCCTGCCATTGGCTGAGTATCAGCGCCGCCAGGAACAGCACCGCGTTGCCGAGATCGCGGCGCTCTGCGACGTCCCCTACTTTATCGAGCGGGCCAAGGCACTTTATGGCTATGACGACTTCATCGCCGACACCGGCGGTTCCTTGATTGAGGTCGTCGACCCGAACGATCCCGAAGACCCTGTCATCCGGACACTGGCAGCGCATACCGCGCTGATCTACATCCGCGGCACGGACAAGGACACGACCGAACTGGTCAAGCGCTTCAAGAAGTCGCCCAAGCCGATGTATTATCGTCCCGAATTTCTTGTCGAGAAATGGAACGAGTACAAGCAGATCAATGGCATCGGGGACGACAGCGACGTTGACCCCGCCGGCTTTGGCGCCTGGGGTTTCGAAGCCCTTCTGCATGACCGCCTGCCCCGCTATCAGGCGCTGGCCGACAATTTCGGCTATGTGGTGGAAGCCTCGGACTTGGCGAACGCGCGCAATGGCGACGAATTTGTCGATCTGGTCGCCGCAGCGATCGAGAAGCGAATGCGCTAGCGCGTCTCCCTCAGGGAGATGCGCGCCAGCCTGAATCGTTTTCTCACCGCACCCCGTTAAGAGGCTGATATGCCTATCAGAATTCCAGACAACCTGCCCGCCCGAAAGACGCTCGAAGAAGAGGGCGTCAACGTCATGGACTCCAGCCGCGCCGCGCGGCAGGACATCCGCCCGCTCGAATTCGGCCTGCTCAACCTGATGCCCAACAAGGAGCGGACCGAAACCCAGTTCGCCCGCCTGATCGGCGCGACACCGCTGCAGATCAATCTGAGCCTTGTGCGGGTGACCGATCACCAGTCCAAGAACACCCCGGAAGACTACCTCAATACCTTCTACCAGACCTGGGAAGAGGTGAAGGAGCGCAAGTTCGACGGTTTCATCGTCACCGGCGCACCCATCGCCAACCTGCCCTTCGAGGAGGTGCGTTACTGGCCCGAAATGCTGGAGATCATGGAGTGGACGCGCACCAATGTGCACCACACCATGTTCATTTGCTGGGGCGCGCAGGCCGCCTTGCACCACTTCCATGGCGCCAGGCGCTACCGGATGGACAAGAAGGCCTTCGGCGTCTTCCGCCACAAGGTGGTGGGCACACGCTCGCCCTACCTGCGCGGCATGTCGGACAGCCCGATGATCCCGGTCTCGCGCTATAACGATATCGACCGCACCAGCCTCGGACCAAATCTCGAAGTGCTGATCGACCAGCCCGACATCGGCCTCTGCATGCTGGGCGACCGCAATGAGCGGGCCGTCTATTTCCTCAACCACCTGGAATATGACAACCGCTCGCTGGCCGACGAATACGAACGGGATAAGGCCGCCGGCCTCGACACGCCGCCGCCGGAAAACCTGTTCCCCAATGGCGACACCAGCGCCATCCCGGAGAACCGCTGGCGCAGCCACGCCCATCTCCTGTTCCAGAACTGGATCAACGAGATCTACCAGACGACCCCGTTCGAGCTGGAGAAGATCGGCAGCTAGGTCTGCAGTTACAAAGGACGTCAACTCCACCGGCAAAAACGGCGCATGTCTCAGCCGGTGGAGCTGACTGATTGCGTTCAATCCAGGGAAGCAGGTCCTGAGCGTCTTGGTAGCTGCGCGACCTGCAGCTATCCCCTTTTTGAAGGACCAAAGAGCACTATGACCAGAACCACCGCGGGATCCTGTTCGTGCGGCACCGTCAGGTTCCAGATTTCAGGTGAGTTTGAGAACTTCTTTCTCTGTCACTGTACGCGCTGCCGAAAGGACACGGGGTCAGCCCATGCTGCCAATCTGTTCTCATCCACAGCAACTCTGCGCTGGCTCTTTGGTCATGAGAGTGTTCAGACCTATCGACTTGCCGACACTCGGCACATGAAGAGCTTTTGCACCAAATGCGGGTCCGCCCTTCCAACTGTCCAGTCAGATGGCGCCTTGGTGGTTGTGCCTGCCGGATCCATTGATGACCCGATCGATATCCGACCCAATGCGCATATCTGTGTAGCCAGCCGAGCGAACTGGGACGAGCATCTGGAGAACATCCCAAAGCTGGATGGCCTTCCGGGTTAGGTCATGCCAGCTTGTTCTCACGCGAGCAACAAGTCCTGAGTCTTACCGCAACCCCTCAACCACCGGCTGGCGATAGATGGCCACGGCCGGTAGGACAGCGAGCGCCGCCCCGGCACCAATCAGCATCAGCACCAATTGCACCTCCTGCCAGGAGATGGTCACCGGAATGGCGATGCCGCTCTGCGCTTCGAGATAGCCGCTGACGGCCCAGGAGACCCCTGCCCCCAGCCCCAGACCCAGCACGGCACCCGCCAGGATCAGCAGCGCCACATAGCTCCAGGCGACCAGGAACACATAGCCTGCCGTCGCGCCCAATGCCCTGAGCACGGCAAAGCGCGTGCGATAGAGCTGCAATATGATCATCACGCCCGACAAAATCGCCGCAACCACCAGAACTTGCGTCGCCAGCGCCAGAAAGCTCATGATCGCCCGCGCGTCACCGAGCAGCGCATAGAGCTGCACCAGAATTTCGGCGGGAAAGATCGCTTGGGTCGCATCCGTGCGATAGGCGTTGCGCAGCCCATAGGCGGCCGGAACGGTCGCTGGCTTCACCACAATGGCGGGCACACCCGGCAGTTGATCGGTAACAAAAGGCGGACCAATTCGTTCATCGCCCGGGGCATGGCCGGTTGGCAGGCCATGGCTGCCCCAGACCTGCTCGACCGGCACCACCACCACATTGTCCCAGGCCGAATGGGTGCGCGCCATGCGCCCGACCACCTCGATCGTGCCCTCGTGCAGCATCTCTTCACTGTCGAAACCGTCATGGGCGGCATGGAGGTGTTGTCCCAGGTCAAGACGCACATTGGCGCCCAGCACGGCTTCGTATGCGGACGTGAACAGGCGGCCCTCTTCGATCCCGCCGGAAAGATGTTCAACGAATTGCGGCGTGGTGCCCATGATCGGATAGCCGCTGGCACTGTCACCGAACGCAATGGGCGCGGCAAAATCAATGCTGTCCTCGGCCATGATGCGGGCCAGCATCTCGCCGTCTACCAACCCCATGGCAGCAGGCCGGGCATAGACAGAAGCCAGCACCAGGTCGAATGGACTGCCGGGTGAACCGATCACCAGGTCGAACTTGTCGGCGGCCCGCGCGCTACCCTGGCGCACGGCGCGCTCCTGAGTGGTGATGGCAATGCCCAGCCCCACCGCGAAGGTGATCAGCACCACGAAGAAGATCAGTGTCACGCGATTGCGGTTGAGCAGGGAGAGGACGACAGGAAACGGGTTCATGCCACCAGCTCCCGTTCCACCACCCGCCCATGATCAAGCCTCACCACGGCATCGGCAGCTTCGATCAGCAACGGGTCATGCGATACCGCAACCACCGTACGCCCCTCGCTCGCCAGCCGCTTGAACGACTGGCAAAGCTCGGCCGAATTGGCTTCGTCCAGACTGGCAGTGGGCTCGTCGGCAAACAGGATCGGCGGATCGAACACCAATGCCCGGGCCAGCGCCACGCGCTGCTGCTCGCCGCGCGAATAGCTGGATACGTGCCGCGCCTCGTCGGGAACGCCGAACTGCTCAAGCAAGCTCCTGCCGCGCGCCCGCACATGGCTGTCGGTAAAAGCCGAGAAATAGGCGGCCAGCGTCACATTGCCCAGGGGGCTCATTTCTTCGATCAGATTGAAATTCTGAAATACAACACCGGCATTGCGGCGGCGCCAGCGATCCCGCGCGCCCTCTCCCAGCCCAGCGATGTCGACACTATCCCAGCGCACCTGACCCGAGGTCGGCCGGACGAGGCCACTCAGCACATAGAGCAGCGTCGTCTTGCCTGAGCCCGATGGTCCGCGAATGACCGTCAGGCGGCCTGCCTTCATGGACAGGGAGGGGATATCGAGCGCCGGCGGCGCCCCGGCAGACCGCCCCTCGAAGCGATGTTCGATGGCCTCCAGATGCAGCAATCACGCTCTCCAATGGGCGGCATCGACGACCCGCACGCGCGATACAAAGCCCAGTTTCTCATCGGTATAGGTGCCGATCTTGAGCGTGCCCTCGACTTCGATCGGCACGTTGAACGGGGTCACGGTGATGATATCGCGCGCATAGATCGAGACGATATCGCGCGGCCAGTCGGCTTCGTTATCGCAGAACGGGCAAACCGACATGGGAATTTTGGTCAGGACAAAGAAGCTCCATTCCGCCTTGAGCGGCGGCGCCATGAACCCTTCGAGCAGGACAGGTTTGTCGGCCATTTCAAGGGCATAGTCGGAAAACGACCCGTCCGGATTGTAGAGCTCACGCATACGCACCGCTTCCCTGGCTGCAACGCGCGAGGCGCCCAGCGCCAGGCTGGCGGGGATGGCGGCGGACAGGGTAATGAACTTGCGACGATGCATGGCAATCTCCGTCTAGCAGGCGAGGATGACGCTTCCGCGTAACACCAAAACGGAGGGGCCCGTCACAAACGAGCCCCTCCCCAATCTTTGAACGAGACTTACTCGGCCGAAACGGCGTGGTTCATCACGTGGAAGATGTAGTTCTGCTCCTGGGTACCGGTGAGCAGGTGAGCCCACGGACCCTTGGCCCAGGACGCGACGTCTTCACCCGAATGGGTTTCCGAACCCATCGGGATCAAGGCCTGCTGCAGGTAGTCCACGTCCAGCGCTTCTTCCTGGGTCACGTTCGGCCGGGTGCCGAAATAAGAACCGTCAGCCTGTTCGGTCAGGACCGAGCCAGCGCCATTGAGATAGCCAACGACCGAATAGGGCTTGCCATCATCGGCCAGTTCGGGCTCGCCGGTATGCTCGACGCCATCGGCATTGATGCCCATGCACAGGCCGGTGATCGGCGTACCGCGACCGCAATAGCCGTTGAAGGCAATGGCGTGTTCGTGGTCAGCCGTGACGATGATCAGGGTATCTTCGTCGTTGGTCATTTCGTCGGCCATGGCGACGGCCTTGGCGAAAGCCACGCCATCCATGAAGGCGCGGTTGGCATTGCCGGCATGGTTGGCATGGTCGACGCGGCCACCTTCCACCATCAGGTAGAAGCCGTCTTCATTGCCTTGCATGGCCTTGATGGCGGCGACGGTCATGTCGGCGACCGAAGGTTCGGTTTCCGGACGCTCGGTTTCGTAGCTCATGTCCGAATTGGTGAAGAGACCAAGCAGCGGCGATCCGGCCGCAGCGGCTTCCAGGCCAGCCAGGTCGCTGACGAACTGGGCACCGGCTTCTTCGGCGCGAGCGACCAGGTTCAGCTCATCCTTGCGGCTGGAGTCGCCGCCATGCACAGTCTGCGTACCAGCCGGATAGAAGTTGCGGGCGCCGCCAGCAAGCAGCACGTCAACGGTGCCGGCTTCCATGGCGTCGATGGCCTGAACGGCAATATCGGTGCAGCCTTCAGGAGCTGCAGCTTCCCAGTTGCGGTTCGCGGTCTTGGCATAGACAGCAGCCGGAGTGGCGTGCGTCGCGCGCGCGGTCGACACAACGCCAACCGATTTGCCCATTTCCGAGGCGATCTCGGAGAACAGGGTGACCTTGTTACCCTCTTCGCTGGCGCAATTGTCGTGGCGGCCATTCTCGTTGAGGTTGATGGTGTTGAACACCTGCTTGATGCCCGAGTTCATTGCGCCGGCGGTCGGTGCGGAATCCGGGGTCTGGGCGTTGATATTGTAGGTCTTGATCAGCGCGGTATAGGGATATTCTTCATAGGGTAGGACATGCTCTTCGCCCAGCTTGCCTTCAAGCTGACCGGCGAAGAGACGCACGGCATAGTTCGTGCCGACGCCCTGGCCATCGGCAACGAACAGGATGACGTTCTTGGCCTTGCCGGTATTGGGCTGCATGTCGATCATGGCCTGCAGCTTGGCATCGGCATCGGTGTACCAGCTGCTCTCGGCCTGAACCAGGTCCTGGGAAACGACCGGAACGGTCATGCTGGCGGCGGACACGCCTGCCAGCAGAATGCGTGCAACGCGATTCATTGCGGAAAACCTCCATGCGCAAAATATGCGAGCCGCGGCGCCCTTGCGCACGGCAGGCATGGAGTTAGGGCCCGGCCATTTCAGCCGGGTGACACATCGGTGACAATGCCATGACATTCCCCGCCCATCCGGGGAATGTCATGACCTGCAGGGCGTCAATGCGGTGCCAATTTAGTGGCTGTGCCCCGCATGGCTGTGTTGATTGGCATTGGCTGCTTCCACCGCCACCTCAATATCCACCGGGCCGGCATTGGCAAAGTTGAGCACGAGGTCGAAGTGGCCACCCTGCTCCAGGGCCGCAGTGAGGCCATGCAGTTCCAGCGCCAACCCGCCCGGATCGAACGCGAATTCGCCCTCGGGAATATCGATCTCACCGACCTCCTGAACACCCGTGCCGTCGGTGCTCATGGTCAGACCGACAATATGCACATCTTGGGCCGCCAAGCTGCTGGCGCCCAGCAGCGTGTCGGCTGCGCCCTCATTGTGCAGCTCAAAAAAGACGAAAGTCTCCTCGCCCGTCGCCGCGGCCCGTGCCCAGGGATGCACGATCTCGATGCCATTGGCCTCGAAAACATGATGCTCCTCATCGCCATGGCCGGCATCCTGCGCAAACACCGAAGAAGCGGCCAGACCGGACACGAGAAGGGCAATGGAGAAAGCGCGGATCATCAGCACACCTGTAATGTTAGAACAGCACACCTAGCGACGTTTCATGACATGCCTATGACGGGAGTGCGGCTTTCGCCTCTTGCAAACCCCTCCCCAAACCCTACCTTGCCATAACACGGGGACAGACCTTCTTTGCCGCAGCCGCCGACCACCATCACCGACGAACTGGGCATTGCCCTCTCCAACCTGGCCGACAGCGCTACTGGCGTGCTGACGCCGACCCTGCGCCTGGGCGTCACCGGCCTCAGCCGCGCCGGCAAGACCATTTTCATCACGGCTCTGGTGCACAATTTGCTCACCCAGGGCCGCCTGCCCGGTTTCACTCCGCTGGCCGATGGCCGCTTCATCGGGGCCAGGCTGGCCGAATATCCGGACGCCACCATCCCGCGCTTTGCCTATGAACAGCATCTGGCGGCGCTGACCGGCAATCCGCCCACCTGGCCGGAAAGCACGCGCCGCATCTCCCAACTCCGCCTAGTGCTGAAGTTTCAGTCTGCAAAATGGTGGGCGGGCATGACCGGCCCGGCCACGCTCAATCTCGATATTGTCGATTATCCCGGCGAATGGCTGCTCGATCTGCCCCTGCTTGGCCTCAGCTTTGGCGAATGGAGCGATCAGGCCCTGGCGCGTGCCCGCCAGCCCGGCCATGCCGACGAGGCCGCCGAATTTCTGCGCGTGCTGGACAACGCCGACACATCTGGGGAAGCAAACGACCCGGATGCAGAGCGCCTGGCGACGGCATTCACGACCTATCTGCGCCGCAGCCGCGAGCATGGCGCGCTCTCCACCCTCCCGCCTGGTCGCTTCCTGCTGCCCGGCGACCTCGAGGGCTCCCCGGCCCTGACCTTTGCCCCCCTGCCGCGCCCGGCGGGCGCAACCGCCCGTGGCAGCCTCCACGCCATGCTGGAGAGCCGCTATGAGGCCTACAAGTCCCAGGTGGTGCGCCCCTTCTTCCGCGATCATTTCGCGCGTCTCGACCGGCAGGTTGTGCTGGTCGATACCCTGCGCGCACTTAACACCGGGCCGGCAGCCGTCAATGATCTGGAGACGGCATTGACCTCGGTGCTCGCATGCTTCCGCCAGGGCGAAGCCAACCCGCTGCTGCGCCCCTTCTCGCGCCGCATCGATCGCATTCTCTTCGCCGCCACCAAGGCCGACCATGTCCATCACACCAGCCACGACCGGCTGGAGGCCATTCTCAACCGCCTGGTGTCCAATGCGCGCAAGCGGGCCAGCTTTGCCGGCGCGGAGACCAAATCCATCGCCATGGCAGGTATTCGCGCCACCAGCGAAGGCACCATTCGCGAAGGCGGCGAAACCCTGCCCACCCTCGTCGGCACCCCGCTTGGGGGCGAGACGCTCGATGGCACCGCCTATGACGGCAAAACCGAAATCGCCTTGTTCCCCGGTGACTTGCCGGAACGTCCGGACTCACTTTTTGAGAACGGCAAACCTGTGTCGCTGAACTTCCTGCGCTTCACGCCGCCGCAAATGCTGGAGCGCAACGCCTCGGGCGATGTCGTCCTGCCCCATATCCGGCTGGATCGGGCACTCGATTACCTCATCGGAGATTGGATGGCATGAAGCGCCCCATCGCCCGTCCCACCGCAGTGAATGACAGGCAAACGGACGCTGTCCGCGCGCCACGCGCTTTCACGCCGGACCGGGCAGAGATCGTTGAAGTCGCCTTTGAGCCCGAGGCCCAGCCTGAACTGGTCACGCCACCGCCCCGCCGCATGGGCTGGCTGGCTCGCGTGACCTGGACCACCGGCGGCATCCTCGTCTCGGCAGGCCTGGGTCTGGCCGCCGACCGGCTGATCCGCGATCTCTTTGCCACCAATGAATGGCTGGGCTGGGTCGGGCTGGGTGTCCTCGGTGCCTTTGTGGTCGCTATCATCGCTCTGGTCATCCGGGAGATGCTGGCGGTGCGGCGTCTCTCGGTTCTGGACGCGCTGCGCGCCGACGCCGCTCGCGCCCATGCCGACAACGACCCCAAACTGGCCCGCGCCGTTGCCAGCCATCTCCACGGCATTTACGCCGCTCGCCCCGATCTGGCCCGCGCCCGGGAGAGCCTGGACGCCCACACGGGTGACCTCTTCGATGGCACGGACATCATCGCGGTGACCGAACGCAGCCTCATGTCACCGCTCGATGCCCGCTCCCGCACCCTCGTCGCCGCCTCGGCCCGCCGCGTCGCCCTGGTCACGGCAGTTTCGCCACGCGCCCTCATCGACGTGGCCTTCGTGATCTATGAGAGCATCCGCCTCGCCGGCGCCATCGCCGCGCTCTACGGCGCGCGCCCAGGCTTCTTCGGCTTCTGGCGCCTTGCCGGAGCGGTGCTGGCCCATCTCGCCGTCACCGGCGGCCTGGTGCTGACAGATGGTGTTGTCGAGCAATTGGTGGGCCAGGGACTGGCGGCGAAGCTCTCTGCCCGATTGGGCGAGGGCGTGGTCAACGGATTGATGACCGTCCGCGTCGGCATCGCCGCCATGCGGGTGGTCCGCCCCCTGCCCTTTGAAACACTGCCCCAGCCGACGGTGCGGGATTTTATTCCCGACCTCGTCAAGGTGACGGCCGACGCCGGCAAAAAGTCAGGCGACTAGCTGCAATTGCTCGCGCGTGGCGAAAGTTTCCACCTGCGGCTTGGCAAAGAGATAGCCCTGGAACAGGCTAATACCAGCGGCGCGCAGCGTGGCAAGCTCACCCCCGGTCTCAACACCCTCAGCCAGCACCGTAATGCCAAGAGCCTTGGCCATGGCCACGATGCCGGCGACGATCGCCTGCCGCGCCACCGAGCTATCCACGCCGCGGAGCAGTTCCATATCGATCTTGATCAGATCGGGCTGGAACTGCGCCAGCAAACCCAGTCCGGCATAACCCGCGCCGAAGTCGTCAATGGCCGTGGTGAAACCCATTCGCTTGTACTCGGCCACGATATTGGCGACATGGCTGGTGTCCATGCGCTCGTTCTCGGTGAACTCGAACATTAGCCGGTTCGGACTAAACCCCGCCCTGGCCGCCGCCTCCAAAGTCGCGCGAATACAGGCGCGCGGTTCATAGACCGCATTGGGCATGAAGTTGATTGAGAGGCGCGAGTCCGACGCTGCCGACAGATTGGCCCCAGCCAGTTCAATCGCTTTGACCCGGCATGCCTGGTCGAACACGTATCGATTTGCCTCAGTGACCGCCGAGAGCACCGAGGCCGCCGACTGACCGTCCACGCCGCGCACCAGCGCCTCGTAGCCCCAGATGCGCTCCTGGTCGATATCGATGATCGGATGGAATGCCATCGTGAATGGCACGGGGAAATCCTGGCCGCCCCTGCAGCCTTGGCAAGTGGATGTCACAATAAGACCTGCATCAATCACGCAACGGCAATTGGGCCCATCCTGGCGTGACAGGTCTTAATCTAACGACAATGGGCGAGACTTGTGATCAGTCCTTTGCCGCACTCGGCGCGAGGGTCAGCTTGAGCCCGTCGAGCTCATCCGAACACAGGATCTGGCAGCTCAGCCGCGAGTTCGATTTCACATCGCCCACGCTATCGAGCATGTCTTCTTCTTCCTCGCTCGGCGCGCCCACCGCGTCGAGCCATTCGGAATCGACATAGACATGGCAGGTGGCACAGGAGCATGCGCCCCCGCATTCGGCCTTGATGTTGAGGCCCCAGTCGCGAATGACCTCCATGACGCGCCAGCCCTCAAGCCCCTCGAGCTCGTGCACTTCGCCTGACTGGTCGGTAACGGTGATCTTCATGGGGCGCTCCTCAACAGCGCGAAGGGGATAGCCAGATATGGGTTGAACGGCAAGACCAACTTTGGCCGTCCATCATCTCAACCCACACCGGCTGTCATCCCGGCATTCGCCGGGGTGACATCGAGTGGATGGGATGGGCGCGGGCCCTCAGGCCACGCCGAGCTTCTTCTGCAGCTTGGTCGAACTGGTGGTGTACTGGAACACGACGCGCTCACCAGGCGAGATGATCGCCTTGGCCGCCTGCGCCATCAGGGCCGCCTCGTGGAATCCGCTGAGGATCAGTTTGAGCTTACCCGGATAATGGTTGATGTCGCCGATGGCGAAGATGCCGGGCACCGATGTCTGGAACTTCTCTGTATCAACCACGATGGTGTTGTCGTTCAGTTCCAGCCCCCAATCTGCGACCGGACCCAGCTTCATGGTCAAGCCGAAGAACGGCAGCAGACGTGTCGCCGGAATCGAGAGGTCACCTGCTTCGGTGGTCAGGTGCACATGGTTGATCATGCCATTCTCGCCGTCGAGCTTGGCGATCTGGCCGAGCTGGAAGTTGATCTTCCCGTCTGCAACCAGCTCCTTCATCTTGTTCACCGAGGCTGGCGCTGCCTTGAAGGCGTCGCGGCGATGCACCAGCGTCAGGGTGCGCACGATCGGCGCCAGGTTGAGCGTCCAGTCCAGGGCGGAGTCACCGCCACCGACAATGACAACGTCCTGATCACGGAAATCCTCGATCCGGCGCACGGCATAGAACACCGACTTATTCTCGAACTGCTCGATACCCGCCACTGGCGGGCGCTTGGGCTGGAACGAACCGCCGCCGGCGGCAATCACCACCACCTTGGTGAAGAAGGTTTCGTCGGCGTCGGTCACCAGCTTGAACGAGCCATCCTCCAGCTTCTCGATGGAGTTCACCATGCGCGAGAAATGGAATTCGGGCGAGAACGGCGCAATCTGCGCCATCAGATTGTCGGTAAGCTGTTGGCCGGTCACCACGGGGAAGGCCGGAATGTCGTAGATCGGCTTTTCCGGATAGAGTTCGGCGCACTGCCCGCCCGGCCGATCGAGAATGTCGATGAAGTGACATTTGATGTCGAGCAGCCCGAGTTCGAAGGCGGCGAACAGCCCGCAGGGGCCCGCGCCAATAACGACAACATCGGTGGTGATCTCAGTGCTCATGTTTCAATTCCGTCTCACCGGGAGGCAGACAGTTTCTGCCCGGCGCCGTCCCCGCGACAGCGGGAACCTCTGTTTCAGGTAGAGGGGCATGCCACCATTGCGGCAATGCCCCTGCGGTGAATGGGACCAATGCGCTCCACTTATCTCAGGAGACGCGGCGAAGGAAGGGACGTGTGCCCACCGGAACCTCGGCGGTGCCCACGGGCTGGTAGAAGATGGCTACCTCCGGCAGACGGTTTTCCACCAGTGCATGACGCGTCGGTTCATGCGTGACGACCAGCGCATTGATGCCACAGCGGCGCATCAACGGAATCTGATCCTGCAGAACATCGCCTACGGCCCTGATTTCACCGGCGAATCTGTAGCGCTCCGCCAGCAAGCGCGCCGTCGAATAGCCCCGGCCGTCCGAGAACGCGGGGAACCGGATGGCCACGGAGGCGAAGCGCGACAAGTCCTCTGCAACATCCTCGACAGACTCGCCTGGCGACACCAGCAGCCCCAAAGGATGCGGATTGGCCAGATAGGCGTCACGGTTGGCCAGGAACTCCGGCAGCGGGACATGCACATAGCGCGCACTTGCCGGGTCGGTGCCCTCGGTCCATTCCTTGAACGGATCTGCAATAAAGGCCCCGTCTTTCCACAGGGTATGGCGCGAAGCGGCAGTCATCGGGGAAGCAATGGCTCCGTTGAAATCATAATGGATGCCGCACTCTTTCTTGTTGAGGCCGCGCCACCGTCCGGCGCGCGGGTCCTCGCCATCGGCGACTGCGGAGGTGCAGGGTGCACAGCCAATAGACTTGAAGCCTTTGGCATAGAGCGGGTGCTCGGGCAAGTTACGCGTCTGACGATACTCGACAACGTCCGCGTCCGAGAAATAAGCCAGTGGATTGACCTTGATGCGATCATCGCTGGTCAGCTCGAAATGTGGCAGTACGCCACGCTCGGTCGTCTGGTAGCGCTTTCGTCCGGTGACCCAGCCACCATACTGCTCGGTGATCGGCTCAAGCGGCTCGGTCTTGCGGATATGGCAGCAGGAATCCGGATCGGTCTCCCACAGGTCACCATCGGGGTCGAAACGCCGCACATCATCGGGGTTGGGATGCACCGTGTGGACGTTGAGCAGCCCCAGCGTCTTCTTCAGCGTCTCCACATAAGCCAGCGTTTCCGGGAAATGCTTGCCGGTTTCTAGGAAATAGACCGGCAGGGAGGGATCCACCTGCGCCACCATATGCAGCAAGACGGCCGAGTCCGCGCCGAAGGACGACACGATGGCCAAATCCCCCGGCAGCACGTCGCTGACGGCGTAGCGCAGCACACTCAGCGCATCCATCTCGTCGAACATGCCGTTCAGCGCCAGAATGCCCAGCGCCTTGAGCTTCTCATGCGCAGCTGGCGCCACGGCGACGTTAGACTGTGCCATAAAGCGCCTCCTTGAATGGAGCCTCGCCCAGCCGCCGATAGGCATCCAGGAAGGGTTCGTCCGCACTGGTCCGATTGGCGATGTAGAAATCCACCAGCTTCTCGATCGCGCCCGGCACCTGATCGGCTTCAAAGCCCGGCCCGATGATCTTGCCCACCGACGCGCCCTCTGTGGCATCACCGCCCAGCGTGATCTGATAAAGCTCGCCGCCCTTCTTCTCGACGCCCAGAATGCCGATATGGCCGACATGGTGATGGCCGCAGGCATTGATGCAGCCGGAAATCTTGATCTTGAGATCGCCGATTTCCTTCTGCCGGTCCGGAGCCGCAAAGGTCTTGGAAATCTCCTGCGCGATCGGGATCGAGCGGGCATTGGCCAGGGCGCAGAAATCCAGACCCGGGCAGCAGATCATGTCGGTAATGAGGTTATTGTTGCCCTCGGCCAGACCGTTGGCGACCAATACGTCATAGACGGCCCGCAAATCGGCAATGGCCACATGGGGCAGAACCAGGTTCTGCTCATGGGTCACGCGCAGCTCGTCATAGGAGTACGTCTCCGCCAGGTCCGCGACCACATCGATCTGCGCATCGGTGGCATCGCCCGGGGCGCCGCCAACAGGCTTGAGCGAAACCGTTACCGAGGCATAGCCAGGCTGCTTGTGCGGATGCAGGTTATTGTCGAGCCAGCGGCCATAGGCCGGGTCAATGATCGACTCATAGGCCACGTCCACCTTGTCACCTGAGCGGTCGGCAAAATCGGGCGGCGCGAAATAGGCCGTGATGCGGTCAAGCTCTTCCTGCGGCAGGGTAAGGACGCCGCCGCGCACTTCGGCGAACTCGGCTTCCACCTGCCCTTTGATGCTCTCAAGACCCTCTTCGTGCACGAGGATCTTGATGCGCGCCTTGTACTTGTTGTCCCGGCGGCCATAGCGGTTGTAAACGCGCATGATGGATTCGAGATAGGCCAGCAAATGCTCATTGGGCACAAAGCTGTTGATCAGCTTGGCCACCATGGGCGTACGGCCCAGGCCACCACCGACCCACACTTCCCAGCCAATTTCGCCGGCCGCGTTCACGGCGGCCTGCAGGCCGATATCGTGGAAGCGGATGGCCGCCCGGTCATTGGGCGAGCCGGTCATGGCGATCTTGAACTTGCGCGGCAGGTACGAGAATTCCGGATGCAGGCTCGACCACTGGCGGATGATCTCGGCCACCGGACGCGGATCGATGATCTCGTCGGCAGCAGCACCGGCGAACTGGTCGGTGGTGACATTGCGAATGCAATTGCCCGAGGTCTGGATGGCGTGCATTTCCACGCTCGCCAGCTC
>ENA-ORCV01000532-ORCV01000532.1-marine-metagenome-genome-assembly--contig:-NODE-532-length-23425-cov-4.720704_pt1 | contig 23425 bp, 19 predicted proteins | sample MGYA00237779_ERZ508509 | MGnify/ENA primary metagenome ERZ508509 (study PRJEB26180, sample SAMN06268772) | marine metagenome | isolation source: Bioluminescent Bay, La Paraguera, Puerto Rico | place... | reverse complement strand
CTTTGTGAGACACGCCGTAAACCCATCCCTGGGGGCTCTTCCGCGAGGTCCCTCTCGCGGAAGGTCTCACAAAGCTGCACCCGGCATCGATACCTTCGCAGCAAGTTCAACCAAATGAACAGATCATCGCCACAGCCAGCGCATGGCCATCCTGTAAATTTTCTTGTAGCCCAGTAAATATTTCCCCGATTTATGAAGTAAAAAAACTACATCACCCAAACAAATTAAATTTTTGCAAAAAAGTACCCGACAGCGCTGTCAAATGCACAAAAAACATACAGTTTTCCTACCGGACTAAATTGAAGTTTGCCATAATGCGCCCCCGGCTAGGCAGGTCGTCGCTTTTGGCGGCACCCCCTACTATTTGTTTGACTGATACAACTTTCACGGGTAATCAACGAATGGCACAGAAAGACGACACGGTGCAGGTATTCAAAGACCTGGCGCCCGCGCAATTGGTGGAACAGGCACTGCAACGGGGTGAGGGCCATCTGTCCCACACCGGTGCCCTGGTAGCCGTCACTGGCGCGCGCACCGGCCGCTCGCCCGCTGACCGCTTCGTGGTCGAAGAAGCCTCCACTTCCGACAGCATCGAGTGGGGCGGGGTAAACCGTCCGTTCCCGGCAGAAAAGTTTGATGCCCTGTGGAACCGCGTGGAAGATTTCGTTGCCAGCCACGACAGCTTCGTAGAGCAGCTGCACGTGGGCCAGGACGACGACCATTACATCCCCGTGAAAGTCACCGCGCAGACCGCGTGGCACACTCTGTTCGGCCGCAACATGTTTATCCGCGCGGAGAACTACAACCCCAAGGGCAAGGAAGAGTGGCGCATCCTGCACGCGGCCAACTTCGAGTGCGACCCCTCCCGCGACGGCACCAATTCCGACGGTTGCGTGATCATCAACTTTGCCCAGCGCAAGGTCCTGCTTGCGGGCATGCGCTACGCCGGTGAGATGAAGAAGGCCATGTTCTCGGTGCAGAACTTCCTGCTGCCGGAAAAAGACGTGATGCCGATGCACTGTGCCGCCAACGTCGGCGAAGATGGCGATGTATGCCTGTTCTTCGGCCTGTCCGGTACTGGCAAGACCACCCTGTCCGCGGACCCGGAGCGCTACCTGATCGGCGACGACGAGCACGGCTGGGCCAAGGGCGGCGTGTTCAATATGGAAGGCGGCTGCTACGCCAAGACCATCAACCTGAGCCAGAAAAACGAACCGGTGATCTGGGACGCGATCCGCTTCGGCGCGATTATCGAGAACGTGGTAATCGATGAAGCCGGTGTACCGGACTACGACGACACCAGCCTGACCGAGAATGGCCGCTGCTCCTACCCGCTGGAGCACGTGGAAATGCGCCAGCTGGAGAACCGTGCCGGCGAACCGAAAAACGTGATCTTCCTGACCTGCGACGTGTCCGGCGTTCTGCCTCCGGTATCCGTGCTGTCCAAGGAAGCGGCCGCGTACCACTTCCTGTCCGGCTACACCGCCCGCGTGGGCTCCACCGAGCTGGGCGCGGAAGCGGGTATCCACCCGACCTTCTCCACCTGCTTCGGCGCGCCGTTCATGCCGCGCGCACCGCGCGAATACGCGGACCTGCTGATGAAGCGTATCGAGGACTTCGGCTCAAAAGTGTACCTGGTCAACACCGGCTGGACCGGTGGCTCCGGCGACAACGGCAAGCGCTTCCCGATTCCGGTCACCCGCGCGGTGATCGCGGCGATCCAGAGCGGCGCGCTGGAAAATGCCGAGACTCAGCACCTGGAGACCATGAACCTGGATATCCCGGTGAATGTACCCGGTGTGGACAAGTCCTACCTGAACCCGCGCGACGCCTGGGCCGACGCCGGTGCTTACGACGCCGCCGCCAGCAAGCTGGCCGCGCTGTTCGCGGACAACATCGAGAAGTTCAGCGTCAGCGACGACGTGAAAGCGGCAGGCCCCCGGGCGTAAGCCCACGGGTTATCACAACCTGCAGCTTTCCCAAGGCGGCCAACCGGCCGCCTTTTTTGTGTCCGCCAAAAATCCGCGGCAACCGCGGACACCGGCCCGGCGCCGTACGCTACAGTGGCTATAGTGTATGGAGGGCCAGCTGCCCCGCCGGGCAACTGGAAACACAATAACGCGACCAACCGGTCCGCGGGTACACCACCAGCAAACCTGTATCCATGTTCACACGCCACTATCGCAAACTGTCGCCGAGCCAGCAGACCAACTGGTGGGTGTGCGTCGGCGTGGTTGCGCTGTTGCTGGCGCTGCTGCTGACGCTGTGGTTATACCTGTATTTCAAGGCGATCGAAAAACCCTACTACGAACTCAAGGGCTACCGCGTGGCCACCACTGCGAGCCTCAACCAGTTCCTGCGCGAGGGTGACAACCGGCGCGCGCTGGCGCAGCTGGCGAAGTTCCTGCAAGAGGCCGGTATTGCCGACGCCACCAAACCGGAAAACCTGCTGCGCCAGGGCAGCGACTGGCTGGATATCCACGAACCGCCATTTGCGATTCCACCCCAAGACTACTGGAACAACATACTGCCCACCCTGAAACTGATCCGCGACGAACTGGTACCGGTGATCGGCCCGGTGGACATCGTTTCCGCATTCCGCACCGAGCGCTACAACCGCAAGGCCGGCGGCTCCGGCAAGAGTAAACACAAGACCTTCTGTGGCCTGGACCTGGTACCGGTGTCCAATATCAGCCGCCCGGAACTGATCGAGGAACTGCGCAACCTGCAGGCGCGCCTGGGACCGGAAAGCCACATGGGGCTCGGCATCTACAGCGGCATCCGCTTCCATGTGGACACCTGCGGTTACCGGCGCTGGTAGCCACCGGGAGCGCCGGGCCGCACACTGGTAAAAGCGCACCCTATCTGGTTACATAGCCGCCCTGATAACAACAATTCCCCGGGGTCCCGCTGGTGCAGGAAAAACTCGAAAGGCGTTCATTCATTTTTGCCCTGTTGCTGGTCACGGTGGCATTTACCTTCCTGCTCAAGCCGTTCTTCACGCCCATTTTCTGGGCCTGCGCGGTGGCACTGATTTTTCACCCGGTATACCGCTACTTTTCCCAGCGCTACCCCAGGTGGCCAAACCTCACCGCCCTGATGACCCTGATGCTGTGCATCGTGGTGGTGGTGATTCCGGTATTGCTGGTGGCCAGCTCTTTTATCAGCGAGGGCGCGGGGCTTTACCAGCGGGTACAGTCCGGTGAAATCAACCTGGGGGAGAAGGTCGAAAAGGTGCGCGCAGCCTTCCCGGGTATCAACGCCGCGCTGGAGCGATTCGGAATCGACTTCCAGGGGCTCAAGGAAAAACTGCTGGGCGGCCTGATGACCGCCGGCAGCTTTCTCGCCAAGAACGCGCTCGCCCTGGGCCAGAATACTCTCAACTTTTTTGTCAGCCTCGGGCTGATGCTGTACCTCACGTTTTTCCTGATCCGCGACGGCAACGCACTGGTGGCGCTGCTGATCCGCGCACTGCCGCTGGGTGACGAACGGGAAAAACTGCTACTCGCCAAGTTCGCCGAAGTGACCCGCGCCACCATCAAGGGCAACCTGGTGGTTGCGGTAACCCAGGGCACCCTGGGCGGGCTGATCTTCTGGGCCCTGGGCCTGCCGGCGCCGCTGCTGTGGGGCGTGGTCATGACCATGCTGTCGTTGCTGCCCGCGGTGGGCGCGGCACTGATCTGGTTCCCCGCGGCGCTGTACCTGTACGCCACCGGGGAGGGCGTCAAGGCCACCGTGCTGATGGCATACGGCATCGCGGTCATCAGCCTGGTGGACAACCTGCTGCGCCCGATTCTTGTGGGCCGCGACACCAAGCTGCCGGACTATATCGTGCTGTTTTCCACCGTCGGTGGCCTGATCATGTTCGGTATCAGCGGTTTCGCCATCGGGCCGCTGCTCGCCGCGCTGTTTATGGCGTTCTGGGAAATTTTCATCCGGGAATTTATCAGTGAAGAGCAGCCCCTGCTGCCGCCGCGGAAGCCGGAAAAAATCGAGCAGATCCCGCCGGAGTAAGCACCCATGTTTTCACTACATCTTCGCACCCTGGCCAGCGCGCTCGCGCTCACCGGCAGTACCCTGCTGCTCGGCGCCTGCGCCGGTCAGCCGGGACAACCAGACAGCCGCGACCTCCGCCAGGCAGTGCCGGACTACCCGCCGGTCTCCCTGTTTTACAAGCATCCGAGCGACAGCCTCGACAGTGAGTGTCGCGCGTTTGACGGCCAGTCGCTGCTGCACCACTGCAACAGCAACCGGTTTGATCTGCACGCCCTGCAGCAGAACCTGGAGCAGTCCGGAAAATTTCAGCAGGTGTCACTGGCAGACAACGCAGCGCAATACCAGGTACTCACATCCATCGCGGTACTCGACCAGGAAACCGGCGACGAGCTGGGCAATGCCGCACTCTCCGGCGCGACCCTGATGATGCTACCGATGGTCACCAAGAAAACCCTGCGCGCCGAAGTGGTGGTGACCTGGCAACAGCTGCCAATCAAGCAGTACAACTACACAATCCCGTTTGAATTTTCCGCCTCGCTGTTTAACGGCGCCAACAGTTACGACAAAAAACTCACGGCAAATATTGGCGAGCACCTGCTGGCGGACCTGCAGCAGGAAAACATTTTTTCCGGCAGCTACCTGATGGCCGCTCTCGACGCCAGCGACTACGAGCACGACCTGGTGGTGCCAGACGCAGTTGAGGATTATTTTCTGGATGAAAAATACATTCTCAACAATCCGTTCCACGGCGCACTGCTGACGTTCCAGCACAAGCAGTTTGCATTCGATCGCGCGGAAGTTTTTGTGTACCCGATTCGCAATACAGACTGGCAGGACGCCGGCGCCCTCAGCGCCAGTGAAGCGGAAAACCTGCGCGCGGAACTGAATCTGATGCTGCGCCAGGGCGAAATACAGTCCCTCGACCTGGGGGCGGTGGAACCGCGCCACTGGCGTATGGATGGCCGGAATTACCGCGGCATTTTTTATACCGGCACCCTCACCGACCTGGAAGGGCAGAGCGGCCGCACCGCCACCTACATCTTCACCAAGGAAGACAAGTTCGTGCGGGTGCGCGCGGTATTTCCCACCCTCGAGGACAACAGTATCGAGGCGCAAAACCCCGACGCATTCGTAAAGGCGCTGCTGAAAAATATACAGCCGCCCGGGGAATCCCTGTTTATGGCCAAGCTGCGCCAGAAGCGCCGCCAGTCAACTATCGCCTCCCCACAGGAATAATTCCGGACAGCCGCTGCAACTTCACCAGCGCTTTAATTCTGGCCCTGTTGTAACGCCTTCAGGATCCGGCTCATTTCCGCCATCGGCCCCTGGTCGAGAATGATCACGCCCTCGGTGGCGCGGTCGAGATCCGCGATCAGCAGAATCACGGTGGCGAATGTCAGCCCCAGGGTCAGTGCCAGCTGCATCGAGCCCCCGCGACTGACGCCAAACTGGAAACCGATGGCAACCATCGCCAGTCCGGTGAGGAAGTAGAGCGCGATCCAGATAGGCCCGGGGATGCGGTATTCAAGTCCGACCACAACCCGCGAATTGTGGAAATTGATGAGACTGCTCACCGGCTCGACAAAATGGCGCAAATAGCCGGGGTTGTAACCCTGTGTCACATGCTGATCCACCAGGTTCCACAACTGGTTTTGTATCTCAACACTTTTTACCAGCGCCGATGCGACTTTTTCGCTTTCAAAAACCTTAAAGTCGCGCAATTCTGTGTATTCGATTAGCAGAGATTTGGCTTTGCGTGCCGCGTGCGGCTGTAGGAAATCCGCGTGCAGGTAGGCGGCGTGGATGGCGTTCACTTCATCCAGCAACAGCGCCTTGCGGTCGTTGTAGCGGGCCGCGGTCATATTGAAGGTAAACGCCAGCAGAAACGCCAGCAGGCCCAGGGTAGCGGTTACCGCACTGCCGACGGATGGCTCCTTGCCCGGAGCCAGGGAGCGCACATAGTGGCGCCCCAGCAGCAGCCCCACCCCCATGGTGGAGAGCACCAGAGTAACGGTGAACAGATAAATCACCGCCAGCGGAATTGTGTGGAATAGTTCGTCAGCAATCATGGCCTGCCCCGGGATCCTTCACCAAGTTTGGTTCAGATTCCGCAGGCAGGCCAAAGTCCAAAAAAACGTCAGGCTTTTTTGACGAATTCCGATTTCAGTTTCATCGGGCCAATACCGTCGATCTTGCAATCGATATCGTGGTCACCTTCCACCAGGCGGATATTTTTCACCTTGGTTCCCACTTTCACCACGGACGACGAGCCCTTGACCTTCAGATCCTTGATCACGGTGATGGTATCCCCGTCCTGCAGCAGGTTGCCGTTGGAATCCTTGACCACCAGCCCTTCCTCCGCCGGTGCCGCGGTGTCGCTGGCAGACCACTCATGGCCGCATTCCGGGCACACGAACAGCCCCCGGTCTTCATAGGCGTAGCTGGACTGGCACTGGGGACAGCTTGGGATCTCACTCATTTTCGCGTTCCGTATTACATCGATTTGTGAAATGGGTTACTGGCATTAAAGCAGAGATGGAGCCTGCGCAGCCAAAACGAGCCACGCACTATACTCCTCACTCTCCGCAAACGAAAACGGGCACCCCCAGGTGCCCGTCTCGCGCTGCTGGCGGTGGTGCGAATCCTCTCAGTCCTCACCGCCGTTCATGCCCAGCTCCTTGAGCTTGCGGGTCAGGGTATTGCGCCCCCAGCCCAGCAACTCGGCGGCGTCGCGCTTGCGCCCCGCGGTGTGCTTGAGGGCGATCTCGATCAGCGCGCGCTCGAACGCGGGCACCGCTTCGCTGAGGATTTCGCGGCGGCCATTGGCCAGTGCCTGATCGGCCCACAGGCGCAGGGCCTTCTGCCAGTCCTGAGGCGCCTCGCTGCTGGCGACCTGCTGGTTCAGCTCCGGCGGCAGGTCATCCACATGGACTTCGCGGCCGGACGCCATCACCGTAATCCAGCGGCAGGTGTTTTCCAGCTGGCGCACGTTGCCCGGCCAGTCGAGACCGGAGAGGTACTCCTCGGTTTCCGGCAGCAGGATTTTCGGCTCCACCCCCAGGTCTTTGGCGGCGCTGTTGAAGAAGTGGCGCACCAGGCGCGGGATGTCCTCGCGGCGGTCGGCGAGGCGGGGGATATGGATGCGGATAACGTTGAGGCGGTGGAACAGGTCTTCGCGGAATTTGTGTTCCTGCACCAGGCGTTCCAGGTCCTGGTGGGTGGCGGCTATGATGCGGACATCGACTTTCACCGGGGTGTGGCCGCCCACCCGGTAAAACTCCCCGTCTGCCAGCACCCGCAGCAGACGGGTTTGCGTCTCCGCGGGCATATCGCCAATTTCATCCAGAAACAGGGTGCCGCCGTTGGCCTGCTCGAAGCGGCCGGCGCGCTGGCTGCTGGCGCCGGTAAACGCGCCCTTCTCGTGACCAAACAGTTCCGACTCCATCAGGTCCTTCGGAATTGCCGCCATATTCAGCGCGATAAACGGCTGGCTCCTGCGCGGGCTGTGGTTGTGCAGTGCCTGCGCCACCAGCTCTTTACCGGTACCGGACTCGCCGTTGATCAGCACGGTGATATTGGAGTGGGACAGGCGGCCGATCGCGCGAAACACCTCCTGCATCGCCGGCGCCTCGCCGATGATTTCCTTGGAGCTGGTGCCGTTGTCGATGACCACCGGCTCCTCCACTTCCTGCTCGTTGGCGTGGGCCAGGGCGCGGCGGGTAACGGCTACCGCCTCGTCCACATCGAACGGCTTGGGCAGGTACTCGAAGGCACCGCCCTGGTAGGCCGCCACCGCGCTGTCCAGGTCCGAGTGCGCGGTCATGATGATGATCGGCAGTGCCGGGCGCTCCGCCTGGAAGCGCTGCAACAGCTTGAAGCCGTCGGAACCGGGCATGCGGATATCGCTGATCACCACATCCGGTTGCTCACTGTAGAAATCGTCCAGTGCGCGGTCGCCGCTCTCGTAACAGGTGGTCTCAATCCCGGCGCGGGAGAGCGCGCGCTCCAGCACCCAGCGGATTGAACGGTCGTCATCAATAATCCAAACGCGATTGTTCATAATAATTTTCCGGCCTGCGTCTCAATTTCTGTGTTCGCTGCGCTGGTCAGTCATCCACCAGCGGTAAATAAATCTGGAATTCCGTCTGCCCGGGTTCGCTCTCGCATTTGATCAGTCCCCGGTGCTGGTTGATCACGTGCTGGGAGATGGACAGCCCCAGCCCCGAGCCCTCGGCGCGCCCGGAGATCATCGGATAAAAGATCCGCTCGCGGATGTCCTCCGGAATCCCCGGGCCGTTGTCCACGATGTCGATCCGGCACACCAGCGGACAGTGGCGGCGACCGATGGTGAACTGGCGCTGCACCCGGGTGCGAATGGTGATACTGCCGGCGGCGAGGCCGATGCTCTCGTCGATCGCCTGCATCCCGTTGCGCACGATATTCAGCACCGCCTGTATCAGTTGCTCGCTGTCCGCGGGAATATCCGGGATCGAGGGGTCGTAGTCGCGCTGGATAGTCAGCGCGCCGTCGCACTCGGCCTCGATCAGCTGCGCCACCCGCTCGGTGATCGAGTGCACGTTCACGGGTCGCAACTGCATGGGCTTGCGCGGCCCCAGCATGCGGTCCACCAGGTTGCGCAGGCGGTCTGCCTCCTCGATGATGATCTGGGTGTACTCCGCCAGCCCCTCTTCCGGCTGGGCGCCCATCTCCACGTCTTTCAATTCCCTTTGCAGCAACTGTGCCGCTCCGCGAATTCCGCCCAGGGGATTTTTCACTTCGTGGGCCATTCCCCGTACCAGATTGCGGGTCGTCTCCTGGGCGGAGATCAAAGCGTCCTCCCGCGCGATACGCAACAACCGGTCCATCGACTGCACTTCCAGCAGCAAAAGCCCCAGCTCCGTCAACGGTGTCACCGAGTAGTCGACGGTGGTCTCTTCCAGGTTGTGCAGGGTCCACAGCGCCCGCCGCACGGTGTATTTCTGCCCGCTGGCCAGGGCGGAGCGCAACGCGCGCTCGGAGGCGTGGGATTCCCGCACCACTTCCGCCAGCGGCTGGCCCTGGGCGCGCGCGTTGGAGGTCGCCAGCAGGTCTTCCGCCGCGGAATTGAGGTAACAGAACCCCAGGTTTTCATCCAGCACCAGAACGGCCGAAGTAAGGTTGTCCAGCAGCAGGCGTAACTGGCGGTCGTTGAGCATGCGGGTGTCCGGTTCGCTTTATGGTTCGTTCGCCAATTGGAAGTGCAAAAAGCAAACCAAAATGGCGCAGGAAAGGCGGGCTCTGGAGCCCCTTACAGGGCAGTGGCGGCAGAGCCCCTGTCACAGCGCACCATTATTGTGCACTGAGTGAAAAATGGCCAGCCTGAGCGTTCACAACGGGGCAGAGGGAGGCGGGCGGGTACGAACCTGGGGCGGACCGGGAGAGGAAAACCGGGAAACAACGGGGAGAAGATGACGGGAGCGGTGACGCAGAAGAGCGGGCGGAGCCTCGGCTCCGCACCGCATGGTCCCCCGCTAGCGGCGCGGCTGTGCCTGCGGCGGTTTTGGAACCCCCGGGGCCTGGGGCGTTTTCGGCATCTGCGGGGCCTGCTCGGCGGGGAAGTCCGGAACCTGGCCGCCCGGTCGCTTCACGTGAATCCGGATCGCCTGCGACTGGGCCAGGGGACGACCGCCGGCCCCCAGCAACACCGCCTGAATGGTGTGGGTACCGCGCTCCAGGGCGGAGATATCCAGGCTGGTGCCGCTGGAGGTACCGGCCCAGCGCTGGCCGTCGACCACCGCAAAGAATTCATGGCCATCGACCGGCACCGGATTCATCGCCACCTGCAGCACGATAAAGCGCTGCCCGGGTGGGATGGTGGCATCGTTGGCCGGGCTGACGATAGCGAACCTGATCGGCCCCTGATCGCGGCGGTCCCTCTGCTGCTGGTCATCCGGGGTCAGGCGGCGGGTAGGCAGGTCCCGGGGTAAAGTGATGGGCTGAACATTGGTTCGGCCGATGGTGACTTTTTCCGACTTCTTGCCAGGGGGTGGCGAATCGCTGAAGGTCACGCTGCCGTCCGGTCCCACCACCTTGTACACCGTCTTGGTGTCGGTCTGCGGCTCCTCGGCATCGACCTTTTCGTCACCGGCCGCGAACAGCGGTGCGGACAGCGCGGCAGCCAGGCTGGCGCCGAGGAACAGCGCCACTATACGGCGCTTCAGAATGCTTTCCATGGTGCTTTAGCCTCCTTGGTCACTTATTAAAGGCTAGTGTACTCCGACTCGAGCTACCGGCATAAAAAAAGCCCGCACCATAAGGTGCGGGCTTTTTCATCCCGTGCAAGATCGCCAGAAGCGAGCTACACGGAAGGGCCTGCGGCGCCTCGGATTGAGGTGCCTACGGCTTATACGGAGTAGTACAGTTCGAACTCGACCGGGTGAGTGGTCATGTTCACACGCTGCACCTCTTCGCGCTTCAGGTCGATGAAGGCGTCGATGGCGTCGTCGGTGAATACACCACCTTCGGTCAGGAAGGCGCGGTCCTGATCCAGGCAATCCAGCGCCTGTTCCAGGCTGGAAGCAACGGTCGGATACTCGGCCAGCTCTTCCGCCGGCAGGTCGTACAGGTCCTTGTCCGCCGCGTCGCCGGGGTGGATCTTGTTCTTCACGCCGTCGAGGCCGGCCATCAGCAGGGCGGCGAACGCCAGGTACGGGTTGGCGGTCGGATCCGGGAAGCGGGTCTCGATGCGCTTGCCTTTCGGGCTCGGCACGAACGGAATGCGGATGGACGCAGAGCGGTTGCGCGCGGAGTAGGCCAGGATAACCGGCGCTTCGAAGCCCGGAACCAGACGCTTGTAGGAGTTGGTGGAAGAGTTACAGATCGCGTTCAGGGCGCGCGCGTGCTTGATGATACCGCCGATGTAGAACAGGGCAGTTTCAGACAGGCCTGCGTAGGCGTCGCCGGCGAACTGGTTGACGCCGTCCTTGCTGAAGGACTGGTGCACGTGCATACCGGAACCGTTGTCACCTACCAGCGGCTTGGGCATGAAGGTGGCGGTCTTGCCGTAAGCGTGGGCCACGTTGTGTACCGCGTACTTCAGGATCTGAACTTCGTCCGCCTTCTTGGTCAGGGTGTTGGCGCCAACGCCGATTTCACACTGGCCCGCAGTACCCACTTCGTGGTGGTGCACTTCGATTTCCAGGCCCATGGCTTCCATGGCGGAACACATGGCGGCGCGCACGTCGTGCAGGGAGTCGACCGGCGGAACCGGGAAGTAGCCGCCTTTCACGCCCGGGCGGTGGCCCATGTTGCCCTCTGCGAAAGAGGCGCCGGAGGACCAGGCCGCTTCTTCAGAGTTGATTTTGTAGAAAGCGCCGCCCATTTCGGCACCCCAGGTGATGTCGTCGAATACGAAGAACTCGGGCTCCGGGCCGAACAGCGCGGTGTCACCCAGACCGGTGGACTTCAGGTATTCCTCGGCGCGCAGCGCGATGGAACGCGGGTCGCGCTCGTAGCCCTGGCCGGTGATCGGGTCGACGATGTTACAGCGAATGATAACGGTCGCTTCGTCGGTGAAGGGGTCCAGGAAAGAGGTCTCGTCGTCCGGCATCAGGATCATGTCGGATTCGTTGATGCCCTTCCATCCAGCGATGGAGGAACCGTCGAACATCTTGCCTTCTTCAAAGAACTCGCCGTCAACTTCCTTGGAAGGAATGGAAACGTGTTGTTCTTTACCTTTGGTATCGGTGAAGCGCAGGTCTACCCATTTGGCTTCGCTCTCTTTGATCAGTCCGAGCGTTTTCGCTGACATTGCAGTCCTCCAAGAATGAAAAGTTATGTGTCGCGCCAATTCGCTTTATCTTGTGGCAACTGACGAAGCAAGGAGTGTGCCAAATTGGGGCGAAAGCACTGGAAAGGATGCCGGAATAGCCGATCACTGGCGCAGCGCCATAAATTCGGTACTCGCGACGCCAGCATAGCCTCGGATTCGGGGCAGCCACAAGCGCAATTGCACCAAAATGAGACCATGAATTCTCTGGCAGCACCAGTTTGGTGCAACAAGCAAATTCCTGTCGGCGAGTTTATAATTCGCCACCCTTAATGCCCCGGCAGCCGGCAATCCACCGCCGCTGCAGAGGCCATCAATTTATTCGCGGTAGCCGGCACACTCCCTATGCACTTCGTCGTCAAATTTTTCCCAGAGATCACCATCAAGAGCAACCCGGTGCGCAAACGCATGTCGCGCCAGCTGGCGGACAACCTGCGCAAGCTGATGCGGCAGCTGGACGACCGCATCCAGGTGCGCAAGGACTGGGAAAAGATCGACGTGGTGTTCGATGAAACACAGGCGCCGGATGCAGTATCCCACCTTTCCGAGCGCATCGAGGAGGTACTGGCGCACACTCCCGGCATTGCCAACTTTGCCCGGGTACAGCAGTTTCCCCTCGGCGACCTGGACGATATCTACCACAAGACCCTGGCCATCTGGGGCCCGCAGCTCACCGGCAAGACCTTCTGTGTGCGCGTGAAGCGCACCGGCAAGCACGACTTCCAGTCCCTGGATGTGGAACAGTACGTGGGTGGCGGCCTCAATCAGAACACCGAAGCCGCCGGGGTTAAACTGAAAAACCCGGATATCACCGTCAAGCTGGAGATCCGCCACGACAAGCTGAACGTGATCGAAGAACTGCACCAGGGCCTCGGCGGTTTCCCGCTGGGCACCCAGGACCCGGTGCTGTCGCTGGTATCCGGCGGCTTCGACTCCACCGTGGCCAGCTACCTGACCATGAAGCGCGGCATCCGCACCCACTTCCTGTTCTTCAACCTGGGCGGGCGCCAGCACGAGCTGGGGGTCAAGGAAGTGGCCTTCTACCTGTGGAACAAATACGGCGCCTCCCACCGGGTGCGGTTTATCACCGTGCCGTTTGACGAGGTGGTCGCGGAGATCCTGGAACGGGTCGACGATTCCTATATGGGCGTGACCCTGAAGCGCATGATGCTGCGCGCCGCCTCCGCGGTGGCCAAGGAGCTGGAAGTGGACGCGGTGGTGACCGGCGAGGCCATCGCCCAGGTATCCAGCCAGACCCTGAAAAACCTGGCGGTGATCGACAGCGTTACCGACACCCTGGTACTGCGCCCGCTGATCACCTCGGACAAGACGGACATCATCCGCACCGCGCGCGCCATCGGCACCGAGGAGTTTGCCGCAAACATGCCGGAGTACTGCGGCGTGATCTCGGTGAAACCCACCACCCGCGCGAAAATGGAAAAAGTGGAACACGAGGAAGCGCGCTTCGACTTCACCGTGCTCGACCGCGCCATCGGCAACCGGGTGATGCAGAATATCGACGAGGTAATGGCCGATCTCAACGAGGACGTACCGCCGGTGGAAATCGTCAGCGAACCGGGCAGCGCCACCATCATCGATATCCGCCACCCCACCGAGGAGGAGGTGGATCCGCTGGAACTGGACAACGTGGAAGTGGAAACCATCCCGTTCTTCCGCCTCAGCACCGCGTTCCAGACCCTGGACAAGGACAAGCACTACCTGCTGTACTGCGCCCGCGGGGTGATGAGCCAGCTGCATGCCTCGCACCTGCTGGACGAGGGCTATCGCAATGTCGGCGTCTTTCGCCCGCAAAAGCCGAAACATTGACCCCACCGCCCTCGCCGTCGTACACAACGAAAAAACCCGGTTTTTAAGCCGGGTTTTTTGTTACTGGCACTCTCTCATTGATGGTCGAAACTATCAGGTAACTGCCGGGAGTTAGAACCGATAGAGGATCAGCCATGCATCGCAAACCCGCGCTGGGCCACCGCGGCAAACCGCGCGCACTGATACGGGCGACCGCCACGCCGCTGGCATCGATCTTCGGCAGCGGCTTCCTGGTGATGGTGCCTATCCTGGCGGGCGCGGTAGGGGTCTATGCACCGCTGGCGATGGCACTGGTGTGCGGACTGGCGTTTTGCGTGGGCAGCGTCATCCGCTTCAATATCCGCCGTGCGGAACCGGCCCTGGCAAAGAGCCCCAGGGAATCCACACTCGCATTCGAACGCAGTTCCGACCTGGCGCTGGTACTGGCTTATGTAATTTCCGTATGCCTTTACCTGCACATCCTGTCCGCGTTTGTCCTCGGCAGCCTGCATCGGGACACCGGATTCAACGAGGATTTGCTCACCACAGCAGTCATTGTCTTCATCGTGGCGATTGGGGTGACCCGGGGGCTGGCGAGCCTCGCGGCGCTGGAAGGGCTGGCACTGCTGGTGACCCTGGTGATTATTGTGCTGCTGATCGGGGGCTTTGCGCTCTACGACCTGCACGCCTGGCAGGCGCCGGCAGGAATCACGCTATTCAAGGCCAAGCCCCACAGCCTGTGGGAAATACTGACCATTGTGGCCGGCACCCTGATCGTGGTGCAGGGATTCGAGACCACGCGTTATCTCGGCGACAGATTCCATGCAGACACGCGCATTCGCGCATCGCGATGGTCACAGTTTATCTCCACCGGCGTTTACCTGATATTTATTGCCGTGGCGCTGCCACTGGTGCATACGCTGAACGGCAAGTATGACGACAACAGCCTGATTCACCTCGCTGCCGCGGCCTCGCCATTTCTGGTAGCGCCGCTGGTGATTGCCGCCGCCATGAGCCAGTTCTCCGCCGCAGTGGCCGACACCCTCGCCGCTACTGGTAACCTGGAAGAGGTAACCCACCACCAGCTCAAGCTGCGCTTCGCCACGGTGCTGGTGGGCGCCGGGGCGATTGCGCTGACGTGGACCGCGGATACCCTGGAGATTGTCGCGCTGGCATCGCGGGCCTTCGCCTTCTATTACCTGCTGCAATGCCTGGTAGCCATCAGTGTCTGTGAGTCGCCGGGACAGCGCGGCTTTTTCTGCCTGGTCGCTGCCGCACTCGCTTTCATTACCGCATTTGCGGTTCCCGTCAGCTGACCGGCAAACACCCAGTCCCGTTACGCCGCCATAAATCCCAGAACCGGTAGTTTTATAGAAATGTATTCCACTGCAGCCGCAAATGGCACAGGGTGAACCCCAGTTTAGGAAACTGCGATGCAGTCCGATGGCAGACTTTCCTCCTGCAAATCATCGGACCGGCCGGACAAAGACCAGAATATTAACGGTTTGTAACAAATTGTACTTTTTTTATCCGGCCCGTGGGACGGCCAGAACTCCCTGTGGTACAAACTGTCCGAAGTCTCCTGTACAGCCCGCAATAATGTGCAAAAAAATTCTAACAACGCTATTTACGCTCGCACTCTCAGTATCCGCCGTTGCCGAGCAGATCAGTGCGCCCCAATGGAAGCTGAGCCTTGCTGCGGGCCGGGGTGTGCTGGAAAACCCGCTCGCTGACCACCCGGACGCCGAGGTCAGCGTCCTGCCGTCCTTCAGTTACTACGGCGACCGCTTTTTTATCAGCAACCTGACTGCCGGCTACACCCTGCTGGAACAGAGACATTTCTACATCGACCTGGTGGCGCGCCCCAACGAGGACGGCCTCTACTACAAGCTGGGTGATGACGCCATAGCCTCCGGCTCCCTGTCTTCGTTTATGTTCCAAAGCGCGCCTCTGTTCCCGAGAGCCGCGCCAGAAGTAAGCGAAGTAGAGCGCGATGTATCAGTGGTTGCCGGTCCCAGTGCCACCCTGGTTACGGATTACGTGGACCTATCCTTCTCCTGGTTGCACGATGTCACCGGTGTGCACAACGGCAGTGAAACGCACCTGAGCCTGGACAAGCAATTTCCGCTTTTTGGCGGCGTGATTGGTGGCAGTATCGGTGCCATCAATAAAGATGCCGACCTGGTCAACTACTACTATCAGTTTTCTTTAGAGGAAGCGGGGCCCTTATATGCCCGCCGCTACGCGAACCTGTATCCGGTAGACGATGTCACCGACCAGTACGCGCGACTGCATTTCGCCTATCCGCTGGGCAAGCAACTCGAGGTCCGCCTCGCAGCCCGCTACAACTACTTCGACCTCGACGGCAGGAACGCACGTTTTATCGAAGATGATGAAACCCTGCACTGGTTTGTCGGCCTGCAATACACCATCGGTAGTGGCCAATGAACAAATGGGGGCGACTGCTGGTGTCCTTGCTATGGCCACTGCTCGGGTCACCGCTTTCCGTGGAAGCCGCGGATCTTCGGGTAACGCCGTCACTCTGCGCAATTGGCGAAGACGAGGAAAAGTGCAGCATCTCTGTCACTGTGTTGTTCAACGCAGATGACGACGACCGCTACTGCCTGAGTATCGTCGACCGCGGACTAATCGAATGCTTTTCCGGGAGAGCCGGGAGTCAGCTGCAGGTCTACGTGGCGGCAGATGAAGATATCCAGTTTCAGGTGACCGAGGCCGAATCCGGCGATCGCGTCGCCTCCACCATATTGAAGGTCGCAAAATTCCGTCCCAAGCGACACCAGCGCCGTTACGGTTGGGGGCTATTGTGAACAAGCGGGATTACCGGATTCTGCTACTGGAAGATGACGCCGAGCTCGCCTCGCTGATCTGCCGCTATCTGGAACAGCGCGGATGTGAAGTCACACATACCGACAGTGGTGCCTCTTTTATGAAGGCCCTGCACCACCGCGAATACGACCTGATCCTGTCGGACATCATCCTCCCCGACGCCAGCGGCTTCCAGCTGCTCGAACACTATCGCAACCAGCTCAAATGCCCGCTGATTTTCCTCAGTGCGCTAAGCTCGGTGCGCGACCAGGTAAACGGCCTGGAACTGGGTGCCTGTGACTTCCTGGTAAAGCCGATAGACCCGGAACTCCTGTGGGCAAAAATCGAAGCCAAGTTGCGCACCTCACGCAACCCGGCACCTGCAACCAGCGACATTAATTTCGGCACGCTACAGCTGGACCTGGCGGCGCGCCACGCGCTGGTCGACGGCGAGCCCCTGAAGCTGACCGCCAACGAATTTGATCTGTTGCAGATTTTCGCCGAACAACCTGCTCGCCCCCTGAGCCGGGAATACCTGTTCCGCCGGGTGGTAGGCCGCGAGTTCGATGGGCTCGACCGCGTGGTGGACATGCGCATCAGTCGCCTGCGCAAAAAACTCGATGCCATCGGCCAGGGGGTCGCCATCCGTTCCATTCGCGGTCGCGGTTACGCGCTGCACACCGCCAGCAGCGAGGCGTAAATGCGCCTGCAGATGCTCCGCATGCTCGGCGTCATGGCGCTGGCACTCATCATCGTCTACACCGCGATGACAGCGCTGTACCAGCGCTACTCGGACGATCCCGGCGAGTACACCATTTCTGCCCTGGAGCTCGCCCGCGCGCTGGAGCGTGGCGATGCGCCGCTGGCGCAAACCTACCCACTGGATGCGGTGTATTTCCCCCCGGAACTGGAAGCGCGCCTCAATGCGGGGGATATCATCGGGCTGGAAAATGGCAGCCGGGAAATTCTTTTTTACCACCGCAGCAACAACACCCTGCTGCAGATAGGACCGCTGCCGCAACATCAGGGCCCGAATGTCTCCCACTGGCGCCTGCTGTTTATCGGCGCCATGCTGCTGGTGCTTTTGCTGCTGATATGGCCCATGTTCCGCGACCTCAACCGGTTGCAGGGCCTGGCCATTCGCTTCAGTAAAAAACCCTTCCTGATGCCGGAAAGGGCCCGTCGCGGTTCGGCGATCTACCCGCTGGCAGAAACCTTCAGACGCATGGCGAATATGGTGATCGGCTACTGTCAGATGAATCAGGATCTCGCGCGCACCATCGCCCACGAAATCCGCACACCACTCGCGCGTATCAAGTTTCAACTGGCACTTGAAAACGGAAACAGCGAATGCAATCGCGTCATTGCCGGCGCCGTGGACAATATCGAACAGCTGGTGGAAAAATATCTGAGCTTTGCGCGGGTGGAAATTCAGGAGCAGAGCATTGCGCCGCGACCAATTTCTGTCGGCGACTTTTTTGACGGCCTCGCGGATTCCCTCGAACAACAGTGTCCGGACCTGGAAATCGGTTATTACTTTGCCGACGGCGTGGCCCGGCTGGAACCGGATGCGCTCTCCATTGCAGTGCAGAACCTGGTTACCAATGCGGGTAAATACGCCCGCGGTCGGGTGGAGCTGCATTTCGCCATCGAGGAGCAGCAGTGCGTGCTCAAGGTGGAGGACAACGGCCCGGGCCTGGGTGACAACGCACTGGAACTGACCGATGCCTTCACCCGCGCCGCCACCGACGATCAGGGTTACGGGCTCGGCCTGTATATCGTGAAGAAAGTCATGATGTGGCACGACGGCGAGCTGCGCCTGGATCGCTCGCCAACCCTGGGCGGCACTCGCGCCACCCTCAGCTGGCCCAACTGACGCCCGGCGACCGATCCCCCGCCGGGGGTGCCGGGAGTGTAGTCAGCCCGCTTGCGCGGCCTTGGTGCCGGTGACATCCTCGTAGGTCACCATGGCCAGGTTCTCCCTGCTCTGCTGGCCGATACCCATAGGACAGCGCACGCCCGGCAGCACCGCAATATCGAACAGCTCAGTGACCGGGCCGTCGAGGCGAATCCAGTGCTCTACATTGCCGTTCTTCAGGTTGATGAACTGCACCCCGCACCAGGCCTCGGATTCCTTGTCGGCGAGGTTCTGGTCCAGCTCCAGACCGTTAAAGCGCCCGTGACGGGGCTTGGACAGGCCGACAATCGCGTAATCGCCGCAAATCTGCAGGCCGCGCATAAAGCCCGGACAGAAGGTGTGCGCAACGAAACTGCCGGTGTCGAAATTCACCGTGCCCAGATAGCCGGTACCGCTGTTCAACACCCACAGCCTGCCATGCGCCCAGCGCGGCGAGTGCGGCATGGAAAGGCCTTTACAGACAATTTCATTGGTTTCTATATCGATGATGATGCCGCCGTTGCCGCGATGCTCGCGCCAGCCGTCGGGGGTGTCCGACTTGCACAGGGCGGTGACATACTTCGGCTTGCCGTCGACCATGGCCATGCCGTTCAGGTGGCAGCGGTCTTGCGGCGCTATCTCACTGATGAATTCCGGCTTCCAGATCGCGCGAAAACTGTGGGTCAGGCTCGGCTCCGCCAGGCAGTTGTACCTGGTGTTGACGAACGCGATCTTGCCGTCTTTCTGGATGCCCAGTTCCCGGATATCCACGTCACCGGTGAATTGCGCGTTGCGCGGTACATAGCAGGCATCGAAGATCCCGTTGGCCACCTGGCCGGGTTGCAGCAGGTTCTCGAAGCGCCACACCTGATACAGGCCACCCAGATAAATGCGCTTGCGGTTGCCGACAATACCCGTGGCGCGCTGGAAGATGCGCTCGCGGAAAGACAGCCTGCCACCGGGCTCGGCGCCCACCGTGTACACACGGCCGGGGCGGTAGGAAGTAAACGCGATGGCAAGCTGTTGCCGGCGCATCCACTGCGCCAGGCCCGCGGAGCAGGATTTTTTCACCGGCTCCGGCCTTGCCTCGACCGGGTGCTGCGCTGCGGCTTCGGTGTTCTGTGTATCACTCTGTTTCCGTGGCACCGGCGCTTTTTTTACTGATTCAGTCATTCCAGTACCCTGTACATCTTTATTGGGATTGGGACCGCGGCATTGGCACCACTGCGCTGGTGGCGGTCCCAACCCTGTTCTCGTCGCCAGAAAATTCTGGAAACCTCGCAATGTACCTCGCTGATATCGCGGACCGGGTCACATGTCTGTAACAGTTTGTCGCCAAACCCAGGTCTGGCGCCGTTTGCAGAACAGGGTTCCACACGCGGCCGGCCAGCCGGAATTTCATTGCCAGTGGCTTTTCGGTCACATTTTCACCAGCTTTTCCGTCCCCACCCGCTGACAATCCGCAAAAAACCGCCGGTAATTGTCGTTTTTTTGTGCAAAATCTCTCCCATTTGTCACGTCGGCCCTCTATAATCGCCGCCCTTGGCCGGATAGCCGCTGTAACAACCCCGCAGCCCCCCGCCCGCATTGAATTTCCGCGACATACACGATTTCGCGCTTTACCCGTTAGAGGCCCCCTGTGATAGACAATCTTCGCAATATCGCGATCATCGCCCACGTTGACCACGGCAAGACCACCCTGGTGGACAAGCTCCTGCAGCAGTCCGGCACCCTGGACCGCCGCAGCGCCGACTCCGAGCGGGTGATGGACTCCAACGACCAGGAAAAAGAGCGCGGTATTACCATCCTCGCCAAGAACACCGCGATCCGCTGGAACGACTACCGCATCAACATCGTCGACACCCCCGGACACGCCGACTTCGGCGGTGAGGTTGAGCGCGTGCTGTCCATGGTGGACTCGGTACTGCTGCTGGTGGACGCGGTGGACGGCCCCATGCCGCAGACCCGCTTCGTGACCCAGAAGGCGTTCGAGCAGGGCCTGAATCCGATCGTGGTAATCAACAAGATCGACCGCCCGGGCGCGCGTCCGGACTGGGTGATGGACCAGGTGTTCGACCTGTTCGACAGCCTCGGCGCCACCGACGAACAGCTGGACTTCCCGGTGGTCTACGCCTCCGCCCTGAACGGCATCGCCGGCCTCGACGACACCGATATGGCGGAAGACATGACCCCGCTGTTCCAGATGATCGTGGACAAGGTTGAGCCGCCCAAGGTAGACCTGAACGGCCCCTTCCAGATGCAGATCTCCGCGCTGGACTACAACAGCTACGTGGGCGTCATCGGCGTGGGCCGTATTTCCCGCGGCACCCTGAAGCCCAACCAGCAGGTTGTGGTTCTGGATCGCGACGGCAAATCCCGCAAGGCCAAGGTGCTGCAGGTGATGGGCTACCTGGGCCTGGAGCGCGTGGAAGTGGAGCAGGCCAGTGCCGGCGACATCGTGTGTATCACCGGTGTGGGCGAGCTGAACATTTCCGATACCCTGTGTAACCCGGAGCACCCGGATGCGCTGCCACCGCTGTCGGTGGATGAACCCACCGTGAGCATGACCTTCCAGGTGAACGACTCCCCGTTCGCCGGTAAAGAAGGTAAATACGTAACCTCGCGCAACATTAAGGACCGCCTGGACCAGGAGCTGATCCACAACGTGGCGCTGCGCGTAGAGCAGGGCGATTCTCCGGATAAATTCAAGGTTTCCGGCCGCGGCGAACTGCATCTGTCCGTATTGATCGAATCCATGCGTCGCGAAGGTTTCGAATTGGGTGTATCCCGCCCGGAAGTGGTACAGAAGGTCGTTGACGGCGAGGTTCAGGAGCCCTACGAGCAGGTAGTGATCGACGTCGAAGAACAGCACCAGGGTCCGATCATGGAAGAGCTGGGCCTGCGCAAGGCCGACCTCACCAATATGGAACCGGACGGCAAGGGCCGTGTGCGCCTGACCTTTATCGTGCCATCCCGCGGCATGATCGGCTTCCGCTCCCAGTTCCTGACCATCACCAGTGGCTCCGGCATCATGACCAGCATCTTCGACCACTACGGTCCGGTAAAGATGGGCGACGTGGCCAAGCGTATTAACGGTGTGCTGGTCTCCATGACCAAGGGCAAAACCCTGGCCTACGGCCTGTTTGCACTGCAGGATCGCGGCCGCCTGTTCATGGGCCACGGCGAAGAGGTCTACGAAGGCCAGGTGATCGGCATTCACTCCCGCGGCAACGACCTGGTGGTAAACCCCACCAAGGCCAAGCAGCTGACCAACGTGCGCGCCTCCGGTACCGACGATGCGCTGACCCTGTCACCGCCCATCCGTCACACCCTGGAGCAGGCGCTGGAGTTCATCGAAGACGACGAGCTGGTGGAAGTGACCCCGGAAAGCATCCGGATTCGCAAAAAGATCCTGCAGGAAAACATGCGCAAGCGCGCGAAGAAGTAATCCTTCAGGAAAATAAAAAAGCGCCCCTAAGGGCGCTTTTTTTTAACCTCCAAAACAACCGAGAGTCTTAGAACTCGTAGCTCGCTTTCAGGTAATAGAAACCACCGCCGATGCCAAAGGGCGAAGTTTCGTAGTACTGGCCACCCAACACATTGTCCGCGTCACCAACAATGGACCCATCAATCTTTCCGCCCTTTTCATCCAGCAGGTTGGACGCACCGGCAGTCAGGAAAATCGACTCTGTTGCCCGGTAGGAAGCCTCCATATCCAGGGTAAAGGTGGAACCCAACTGCTCGCCAAACCAGTCGGCGTGCACCCCGACATATTCACCATAGAAATTTGCGCGCACGAAGGCGCTGAGCTTGTCCCAGTTTTGCGCCATGGTGAACGAGGCGCGGTGCTCTGGCAGGCCGCGTTCCAGACGCACCGCTTTACAGATCTCACCCTGATTATTCACAAAGGCACCACCACAGGTGGCGTCACCGCCATTGACCTGGGTCTTGGTCCAGTTGTAGGCCAGGCTGAAATCGGTACTGCCACCCAGCAGCTCCGCACCGTAAGTTGCCACCACATCGACACCGGTTGTTTCGGTATCGAAATCATTGGCAAAGTAGTTGATCTGTCCGATCAATTCCGGGTTGGGCACACCGGCTGCCGCCATGGCTGCGCGCTGGGCGTCGGTGGGTGCGGCGTTATCGGTCAGGGCAATGCGGTCCTGCACTTCGATGTAATAGGCATCGACAGTCAGGTCGACAGCGCCCGCGGACATCACCAGACCGGTGGCAAAGTTGACCGACTCTTCCGGCATCAGTTCGGCTTCACCCAGCTTGGTGGCCGGCAGGGTTTGCGCCTGGGTCAACTGGCCGCCGACGATGGAGGTCTGGGTATTGACCACAGAAGCCTGGCCCATGGTGGGTGCACGGAAACCGGTGCTGTGGGAGCCGCGCCAGGCGATGTTGTCGCTCAACTGCCAGTTAAACGCCAGCTTGTAGTTGGCGGTATCGCCGAAGGTATCGAAGTTTTCGTAGCGCACTGCGCCGCCCAGCAACAGGTCGTCGGTCACCTGGTTCTCGACGTCCATATACAGCGCGTAGTTGCTGCGCTCTGCGGTGCCGGCAGAATCAATGGAGAAGCCGGCAAAGCCGTGTGAGCCGATATTGAAGCCCTGCTCCGCCAGCGGTCCTACCTGCCAGGACATGCCCTCACCGGCGATAATCTGGAACGACTCCTGGCGCCACTCAGTGCCCATGGCCAGGCTCAGGCTATCGAACTGCTTTTGCACGTCGAAGTTCAGGGTCTTTTCCAGCTGGATGTAAGCGCCGGTTTCGAAATCGCGCTTGCTGTCCGGGCCAAACGAGGGGTTGATGGTGTTGTTCAGGCCGAATTGCGCCTCGTTGCGCCCAACGGAGGCACTGGCATCATAATTCCAGCCCTGCATGAAGCCATCGGTGAATTCTCCGCGACGGCCCGCGGTAATCGAGGTGTCGGTAATCTCGCCGACAAAGCGCGGGGTATACCCGCCGGGGATCATTTTATTGAAGACGAAGCAGTTATCGTCCGCCAGCAACCCGGAAGCCACCATATCGGAACCATCGTCCAGTGGCGTGGTGCGGTAGGCATCGCAGCTCGCTGCGTTGCCATCCAG
>ENA-ORCV01000530-ORCV01000530.1-marine-metagenome-genome-assembly--contig:-NODE-530-length-23453-cov-2.828029_pt1 | contig 23453 bp, 17 predicted proteins | sample MGYA00237779_ERZ508509 | MGnify/ENA primary metagenome ERZ508509 (study PRJEB26180, sample SAMN06268772) | marine metagenome | isolation source: Bioluminescent Bay, La Paraguera, Puerto Rico | place... | reverse complement strand
CCGACATGATCCTGACCCTGCGCAATTCGACCGACAAGCTGCAAGGTCTTCTAGACCGGCTTGGTCGATATGGCGCGCAGTCACAGGGCGGTCGTGACCTGATTGCACTCGACGAGTTGATCGCCCGCGTTGCCAGTCAATATCAAGGCAAGCACGAGGTTATCGCCTTCGAAAGCGTTTCCTGTGAAGTGAAAGGCGACGCCGAGGCGCTGGAACAGGCCATCGTTCATTTGGTGCAAAACGCTATCGAGGCGAGTCCCGACTTCGAACCCGTTTTCATCGACTTGCGGGTCGATGCTGCCAGTGCGGTTATCGAAGTGGTCGATTCCGGTTGCGGCATGAGTCCCGAATTCGTCCGAACGCGCCTGTTCAAGCCGTTCCAGTCATCCAAACAAGGCGGATTCGGTATTGGCGCATACGAAGCGCGGGAGATGATACGGTCCATGGGCGGGCGCCTCGATGTCGAATCCCGCGAAGGAATCGGAACGCGTTTTTTCGTGAGGCTGCCGCTCGCAAGGACTGCGGAGCTCATGAGCAATCTCAACCAAGATCCTAATACAAAGGCGGAGGTGGCCTGATGGCCGAGAGCAAACCCAAACTCCTGATCGTTGAAGATGACGAGGGGCTGCAGGCACAGCTCAAATGGGCATATGACGACTTCGACGTGGTAATCGCGGGCGACCGGGAAAGCGCGATCGCCGCTTTGCGTTCCGAAGAACCAAGCGTGGTGACTCTCGATCTGGGCCTTCCGCCGGACCCTGACGGGACAACCGAAGGCTTTGCCGTGCTCGATGCGATCATGGAATTGAAGCCCGATACCAAGGTGATCGTGGCATCTGGGCATGGCGCGCGCGAAAGCGCACTGCAGGCAATCGAGCGCGGGGCCTATGACTTCTATCAGAAGCCGGTCGATATCGACCAGCTGGGCCTGATCGTGCGCCGTGCCATCAACCTTCACAAAATCGAAAGAGAAAACCGTGCACTGGCCGCCAAGGCGAACGAAGGGAACCAGGTTCTTGGCGGCATGATCACTTCAGCACCTGAAATGATCAAGGTCGCCCGTACGATCGAACGCGTGGCCAACACCAATGTCTCGGTCATGTTGCTGGGAGCGAGCGGCACTGGCAAGGAATTGCTTGCAAGGGGCTTGCACGAGACCAGCGACAGGTGGAATGGCGCATTCGTCGCGATCAATTGTGCTGCGATCCCGGAAAACCTTCTCGAAAGCGAACTATTTGGCCATGAGAAGGGAGCCTTCACCGGCGCAGTCAAGACCACCCTGGGCAAGATCGAACAGGCCGATGGCGGTACGCTTTTCCTCGATGAAGTGGGCGATATTCCTTTGCCGCTGCAGGTGAAGCTGTTGCGCTTCATCCAGGAACGCACGATCGAACGTATAGGCGGGCGCGAGCAGATCGCAGTCGATACACGCATCGTTTGCGCAACCCACCAGGACCTGGAAAAGATGATCGGCACTGGCGGGTTCCGTGAGGACCTGTTCTATCGTCTGGCAGAAGTCGTCGTAAAGATCCCCTCGCTGGCGGAGAGGCCGGGTGATGCCACGCTGCTTGCCAAGGCGTTCCTCAAGAAATTCGCCGACGAGATGAACCCGCAGGTGACGGGCTTTGCGCCCGATGCGCTTGCTGCCATCGATGGGTGGCCGTGGCCGGGCAATGTGCGCGAGCTCGAAAACCGCGTGAAGCGGGCAGTTATCATGGCGGAGGGCAAGCTGGTGCATGCCGAAGACCTCGACCTGATCGATAGCGAGGACGAAAATGCTACCGCCCTCAACCTGAAAAGCGCGCGCGAACAGTCCGACCGCAAGATCATCCGCCATGCTCTGGCGCGGACCGAGGGTAATATCTCCAGCACGGCCAAGATGCTCGGGATCAGTCGACCGACGCTCTACGACCTGCTCAAGCAGTACGATTTGCAGACCTGATATCCGGCAGAGAGTTCGCAAATTGATCTGGTGAGGACAGGCTGACCCCATCTGGACAGCGCAGCATGCCAAGGGCACTGCTTCGCGATGCCCGTTGCCCGTATCATGTCCGCATTCGATCCGCTGGTCCGGCTCCTCCTGCTGGTGATCGTGTTGGCTTCTGTCTTGCCGGTGACGGGGGAAGGGCGAGAGATTGCCCGGACCATTTCCAATAGCGGTATCTTCCTTCTCTTCCTTCTCAACGGGTTGCGTCTTCCGCGAAATGATGTGCTGGCCGGGATTCGTAATGCGCGTTTCCTATTGCCGCTTTCGGCATGGTGCTTTGTCGCCATGGGTGCGGCGGGCTGGATGTTATGGCGGATTGGCGCAAATGTTTTGCCAGAGCAGGTGGCGCTTGGCCTGCTCTTCCTTGGTATCCTTCCCTCAACCGTGCAGTCGGCGACTGCCTATTCCTCCCTTGCAGGAGGGAATGTGGCTGTCTCCGTAGTTGCTGCAGCAGTGCTCAATGTCACCGGGGTGTTTATCACCGCGCCGCTACTTGCCCTTCTGGCGGGAACGGAGGCTGTTGAGATTGACATTGGCGGGCTGGAACGCATCGCCACGATTCTTCTGCTCCCGTTCCTGCTGGGCCAGATTGCGCAGGGCTGGCTCGGCGAATGGGTTCGCCAGCGTCGCCGTGTGACGAGTTGGGCAGACAGGCTCTGCATCGGGATGGCTGTCTATGTCGCGTTTTCGGGCGCAGTGGAACAGGGATTGTGGACGCTGGTGGACTTGCAGGCTTGGGCGATTCTCCTAGCGCTTGTGGCCGTGTTCCTGCTGGTCGGATTTGGCGGTTCCTGGCTTTTTGGAGGGCTACTTGGACTTGCAAGACCCGACAGGGTCTCCTTCCTTTTCGCCGGGGCACAGAAGAGCATTGCCATCGGCGCGCCGCTGGCGGCCGTGCTGTTTCCTCCCGCGATAGCCGGGCTTCTCTTGCTACCGGTGCTGACCTATCACCTGCTGCAGCTGATGCTTTCCGCGCCTTTGGCAAACAGGCTCAATCGCCAGCTCCAAGGGTAGCCGCATCGCTGCGCTTCTTGTGGCGTACCGACCACCACAAGGACAGGCCAATCAGCGTAGCCCCGATCAGGCCGGTGATCGTCTCGGAAATATGGAAGCGCGCCGAAAGGAGCATGATTCCACCCAGTGCGATGATGGCCCAGAATGCGCCGTGTTCAAGGAACTGGTATTGGGCCAGCGTGCCCTTCTTGACGAGGTGGATCGTCATCGAACGCACGAAGAAGGCACCGATGGACAAACCCAATGCGATCACAATCATGTTGTTCGACAGGGCAAAGGCTCCGATCACACCATCGAAGCTGAAGCTTGCGTCCAGCACGTTGAGGTAGAGGAAACCGCCAAGTCCCGAGCGCACGGCAGCGCCAGCAGCACGGCGCATCTCGTCATGATATTCGAGCCACTTGCTGACACCTTCGACCGCAATGAATGTCACGATGCCGAGCATGCCAGCGACAAGGAAGGTCAGCGCTTCTGCATCGGGCAACAAAAGCGAAATGAAGAACATCGTCAGAAGCAATATGCCCACTTCGATGGCGGGAACCCTCGCGAAGCTGGAAAGCCATTCCTCCAACGTGTGAATCCAGTGCACGTCCTTTTCTAGATCGAAAAAGAATCGCGAACCCACCAGCGCAAGGAAGGCCCCGCCGAAACCGGCAATCCCGACATGGGCGGAAGAGACGATCTGCTCGTATTGTACCGGATCGTTGAGCGAGAGCGTAAAGGCCTCGATCGGACCGATATGAGCGGCGATGGCAACGATCGCGAGCGGGAAAACCACGCGCATGCCGAAGACCGCAAAGGCAATACCCCAGGTCAGGAATCGCCTTTGCCAGATGTCGTCCATTTCCCTGAGGACGGTGGCATTGACCACGGCATTGTCGAAACTGAGCGATATTTCGAGGATTGAGAGGACGAAGATGATCCACAGCAGGTTTGCAGTGCCGGCAATGGTTCCTGTACTCGCCCAGCCATACCAGGCACCCAACGCCATGCAGATGGCAGTAAAGATCAGCGATCCACGATAAAACTGAAGCAATGTGTTGGTCCTGTAGGCCTATTTGGGCTGGTATGTCTGTTCTTTACCCGGAAAGCTACGTGCCCGCACTTCTTGTGCATAGGTTTCCGCAGCTTTCGATATGGTTGTGGCGATATCCTCATACCGCTTCACGAAGCGTGGAACGCGCTCAAACATGCCCAACATGTCTTCTGTCACGAGCACTTGCCCGTCGCATTGGGCGGAGGCGCCTATGCCTATGGTCGGGATCTCGATAGACTGGGTGAGGGCGATGGCGATCGGTTCGACCACGCCTTCCACGACGACCGCAAAGGCTCCGGCATCGGCGATTGCCTTGCCATCCGAGATGATCTTTTCATGCTCTTCCTGGCTGCGGCCGCGCGCCGCATAACCGCCCAAGGCGTTGACCGCCTGCGGAGTCAGCCCGACATGCGCCATCACCGGGATGCCGCGCTTGGTAAGGAAAGCAATCGTTTCCGCCATCACCGCGCCGCCTTCCAGCTTCACAGCCGCGCAACCCGTTTCCGCCATGATCCGCGATGCGCTCTCAAACGCCTGTTGCGGGCCCTGTTCGTAGGAGCCAAACGGCATGTCGACTACCACCAGCGAGTGGTAGGATCCGCGCACCACCGCTGCACCATGCGCGCACATCATCTCCAGCGTGACGGGCAGGGTGGAGGGCAGGCCATAGATTACCTGGCCGAGTGAATCCCCCACCAGCAAGATGTCGCAATGGGCATCGAGCAATTGCGCCTGCCGCGCCGTATAGGCGGTGAGCATGACAAGGGGCTCCTCGGTCTTGCCCTCGAACTTGCGGCGCTGGATGGCAGGAACGGTCAGCCTTTTCATGGGGCTGGGCGTCGGGTTGGCCCGGCTGGTCGATGTGTCGAGATTGAAGGTCGTGGACATATGCCTCTTCTAGCAGAGGATGCCCTCGACGCGAGGGGGTTTTCGTTGCATCAATATGGTGTTGTCCGGGTTGGGGAGGTTTTGAGTTATGGCACTAGTCGGGTCCGCTCCGGCGCATGAAGGATGGTCGTCGCGCACTGCATTCGTGCTCGCAGCAATCGGTTCTGCGGTCGGACTGGGAAATTTGGTGCGCTTCCCCGCCGAAGCGGGGGCCAATGGCGGCGGTGCTTTTGTCCTCTTCTATGTCGGCTGTGTAGTTTTGATCGGTTTGCCGATCCTGCTTTCCGAGACCTTGATCGGGCGGCATGGACAGTCTGCCGCACCCGAAAGTTATCGCAAACTGGCACAAGAATCAGGGGCTTCCACCGCCTGGGAAGCTGCAGCCGGACTTGGTGTGCTTTCGGCGTTTCTTATCCTTGGATTTTATTGCGTTATCGGCGGGTGGGTTCTCCACTACGCTTGGCTGTTCCTGAGCGACATCTTTGTTTCTGGCCTTGGTGGTGGCGCTTTTGCTGGTGTTCCGTTTGCTGAGGTTGAAGGAATCTTCCCGGCGATGATTGGCAGTGGTTGGCTGACCGTATCGCTCGATATCGTGTTCCTGATTTTGACGTTCTTTTTCGTTGTCCGCGGTGTGAGCGGGGGGATCGAGGTGGCTGCAGTCTGGCTCATGCCCGCCTTTTTCGTCCTTCTTCTGGGCATCACAATTTATGGTGCCGTCGATAGCGGGTTGAAAGATACGCTGGACTACATGCTGACATTCGAACCGGAGAAACTGACCGGTCCGGTTATGCTTGCTGCCGTTGGCCAGGCGTTTTTCTCATTGTCGCTGGGCGTCGCCGGAATGGTGACATATGGCGCTTATGTCGGGCGGAACGTGAACCTGGCCAAGACCTCATCGATTATCGCCGCGGCGGATACCTCTGTTGCTTTGGTCGCAGGTCTTTGCATTTTTCCGATCGTCTTTGCGGCGGGGCTGGCGCCCAATGGCGGGCTTGGCCTGATGTTCCAGACCTTGCCGCACGCTTTCCAGGAGATGACGGCGGGTGCACTGATTGGCTTTGCCTTTTTCGTGATGGTTGGTTTTGCAGCACTGACCAGTTCCGTGGCGATGATGGAAGTCCCGACGGCGTGGTTGATGGAAAAGTTCAAGTTTACGCGCGCCTTCAGCACTGCGATTGTGTTTATCGGGGCTGGCATACTCGGTGTGCTTTCCGCACTATCAACGGGTGTGCTGGGTGATTTTCATCCGCTTGGCTTTGTCTGGCTGTTCGAGGGGATGGGTATGATGGATACGCTTGATACCTTTACCTCGCGCTTGACCATGCCGGTTGGCGCTTTGCTGACGGCAGTTTTTGTTGGCTGGTTCGCAGATAGGCGCCTGATCGACAGTGAAAATGGCCTGTCTGGTGGTTTGCATCTGTTTTGGCGTTTCCTTGTGGCGTGGCTTTGCCCTTTGGCTCTGACGGCTATCTTGATTGTGGGTCTGTTTCCCGAACTCCTTGGCTCCTGAGGCTGATTGATCTTTTTCGACCTGTATGCGGAGGCTTCCTCCGCTGATTTTGTGCGTCTGCAATCCATCTCTTCCATTGCTTCGATAAGAATAAGAACATAAGAAGAACATCGGAGTTGATTCGATGGATATGTCCCGCCTTCCCAAAGCTGCCCAGCTTGCCTCGCTGGGTGAGCGCGCACCGCGCTGGCGCCCCGGCCTGGCGCGCGCAAAGCAGGGCGTGCGGCACAGCGAGATATTTGCTTCGATCGACGATGCGGGCGGCGCTGCATGTGCCTTGGCGCTCGCGCTGGATAATCTGCGGCACATGGTGACGGACAGGCTGGAGGAAAAACCGCTGCTGTGGGTGCAGGACGAACTTTCCTGCAAGCGTAGCGGGCGGCCCTATCGCCCCGGCCTGCCGCAAGAATTGCGCCACCGGTTGATTCATGTCGCAGCCCGCAAGCCGGAAGACGCGCTCTTCGCGCTGGAAGAGGGGATGCGTTGCCGCGATCTTGCCTGCGTGATCGGGGAGATCGCCGGCAATCCGCGCGCGCTGGACCTCACCGCCACGCGGCGGCTCAGCCTGGCGGCGGAAAAACATGGCGTGCCGCTGTTCCTGATCCGCCATGATGCGCGCGCCGATGTCAGTTCGGCCCGCATGCGCTGGAATGTGCGCTCTGCTCCATCCCCGCAGCCGCGCTGGAATCCGGCGGCGCCCGGTCAACCGACCTGGCATGCCGAATTGTTCCGTGCGCGCACCCATGCCCCCGGAGAATGGATCTTGCGCGATGACGGACAGGCCCTCGTCGCCGAGCGTCCGGCAGCCGAGCGCGCCACCACGCCGGATCATGGCGATCTGGCTGGCGCTGCTGGCGCTGGATCGCTGGCGGCACTCTGAAAATTGCCGAAGGGGCGAGAGGGCCGATGCCGATCCGCTCGCCCTGATTGCCGAAACAGCACATGGCCCGCGCGTGGAAGCGGCCAATGATGCCGGACTGGAGGCAGGGGCCGGGCCAGGCATGATGCTGGCCGATGCGCGTACCCTGTGTCCGCAGCTGAAGGTCGCACCCAGCGATCCGGCGGGCGATCTCGCATTTCTTGAAAGGCTGGCCGTTTGGGCGCAGCGATGGGGCCCGTGGTCAGCGATGGATGCACCCGATGGCTTGCTGGTGGATGTAACTGCGGTTGCGCACCTCTTTGGCGGGGAAGAGCGCTTGCTGAAAGATGTTCACGCCCGCTTTGCGGCGCAGGGCCTGACTGCACGCGCCGCGATTGCGCCCACGGCAGGTGCGGCATGGGCGCTTGCGCATTACGGGCCGAAGGGGGCGATCCTTGCTGCCGATGACGATGACATGGCGCGTCTCTCCGGCCTGCCGATGGCGTCACTCCGCCTCGACGCTGACGTCTTGCTGGTGCTACGTCGGCTTGGTCTCAAGCGTCTGGGCGACTTGGCGGAACTGGGGCGCGACGCGGTGCAGCGCCGTTTCCGCAACCGCCGTTCGCCTTCCGCCAATCCTCTGGTGCGCTTGGACCAGTTGCTGGGGCGTGTGCCGGAACCTTTGCTGCCCGTCATCTCGGTAGAAGCCCCGCTGGTGCAGCGCCGCTTGATGGAACCGATCCGTCACCGCGCGCTGCTCGACCAAGTGCTGGCCGACCTGGCCGATGACATGGTGCGTGATCTGGAGGCGCGAGGGGAAGGGGCGAGGCGGCTCGAACTCGGCCTCTGGCGCGTTGATGGCGAGGTGCTGCTGCGCAAACTCGAACTGGCCGCAGCGACGCGCGAGGCAGCGCATATCTGCCGTCTCTTTGCCGCCCGCCTCGACGATGTGGATGCCGGTTTCGGGATCGAGATGGTGCGCCTGCGCGCCGCATGGTCCGAACCGCTCGCATTGGCGCAGAAGGACCTCGATGCAGCGGCGGAAGAACATGGCACGTCGCTGGCGGCCTGTATCGATCGGCTGACCGTGCGCCTGGGAGAAAGAGCGGTGCGCAAGCCGGTCTTGCGTGGCAGCCATCTGCCCGAACGCGCACAGGTCTGGCAGGCACCTTTAGAGCCGGAGCAAGCCTCACAGGAAATGCTCGATTTTCATCCCAGACCATTGAAATTACTCGACAGGCCGGAACAGATTGCCGTGCTTTATGCAAGTCCTGACGGCTATCCCCGGCGCTTTCGCTGGCGCGGCGGAGTGCATGAGGTGGTGCGGGTGGAAGGCCCCGAACGCATCGCCCCCGAATGGTGGCGGGAGAAGGGTTCTGCCCGCCTGCGCGACTATTACCGGATCGAGGATGGCGAGGGGCGGCGCTACTGGATCTACCGCTCAGGGCTAGCGGGTGACGGGCGCGGTGGCATGCCGGACTGGTTCCTGCAGGGGCTCTTCGCCTGATGCCCGACAAGCCACTCACCCCGCCCAGACCGCATGTCGATAGTGATCCATCGCTGACTGCGCCGCCCGAACGCGCGCTTTTCGTCGAATTGGGGGTGATGAGCTGTTTCAGCTTCCTGCGCGGCGCTTCGGATGCGGTGGCGCTGGTCACGCAGGCGCGCGCGCTGGGCTATGATGCGCTGGGTATTGCCGATGCCAATTCCATGGCAGGCGTGGTGCGCGTGCATACGGAGGCGCAGGCGCTCAGGATCAGGCCGCTGATCGGTTGCCGGATAGAGACGGCCGAAGGTCTCTCCTTCCTTGCCTATCCGCGCGATCGCGCTGCTTACGGACGACTGACGCGATTGATCTCGGCGGGCCGCATGGCGACGCTGGAGGGTGAATGGCAGGAGAAGGGCGTGTGCGAGATTTCGCTGCCCATGCTGGCCGATCACGGCGAAGGCGTGCAGCTGATCCTGATACCTCCGCGCGATCTGGCTGAGCGTTTTACGGTTCCCGCCTGGGCCAGCAATGTGGTGACACTGGATGGCGATGCCTTCGAAGAGCGGATTGCGGGCAGTTTCGCGGACATATTGCCGCATCTCACTACAGGTCTCCCCACCATGCGCCATATCGCCGCCAGCTATCTCTATCGGGGAGACGATATCGCCCGGATAGAGCACCTCGACGCACTGGCGCGGGCCAATGGTCTGTCGATCCTTGCCACCAATGACGTACACTATCATGCGCCCGAGAGGCGGCCTTTGCAGGACGTGATGACGGCCATCCGTCACAAGGTCACGGTGGCCACTGCCGGACACTTGCTCCACGCCAATGCCGAACGGCACCTCAAAGGCCCCGAAGAGATGCTCAAGCTGTTCGAGAAATGGCCGCATGCCATCGCGGCGGCGCGCGCAGTGGCCGATGCCTGCAATTTCAGCCTGGATGAGCTGCGATACGAATATCCGGAGGAGATTTACCCTGACGGGATGGGGCCGCAGGATTATCTCGTGCAGCAGACATGGGAGGGTGCGAAAAACCGTTATCCTAATGGCTTGCCGGAATCGGTTAAGGAAGTTCTGGAACGCGAGCTGGCGTTGATCGCCAAGCTGGAACTGGCCCGCTACTTCCTCACCATCAAGGATATCGTCGATTTCGCGCGCGGGCAGGATCCGCCGATATTGTGCCAGGGGCGCGGGTCTGCGGCGAATTCTGCCGTTTGCTATGTGCTCGGCATCACCAGTGTCGATCCGGCCAAGCATGCGCTGCTGTTCGACCGCTTCATTTCCGAGGATCGCAACGAACCGCCCGATATCGACGTCGATTTCGAGCACGAGCGGCGCGAGGAGGTGATCCAGTATCTTTATGCCAAATATGGCCGCCATCGCGCGGGCCTGTGCGCCACGGTGATCCATTACCGGCCGCGCATGGCGATCCGCGAGGTGGGCAAGGTGATGGGCCTGTCCGAGGATGTGACCGGCGCGCTCGCCCGCACCGTCTGGGGCAGTTACGGGCGTGAAGTGGCGGAAAAGCACGCGGCAGAGATCGGCATGGACCTCTCCGATCCGCATCTGCGTCGCGTGCTCAAACTGACCGAGCAGATGATCGGCATGCCGCGGCACCTGTCGCAGCATGTTGGCGGTTTCATCCTCACCGAAGGCCCGCTGGTGGAGACCGTGCCCATCGGCAATGGCGCCATGCCCGATCGCAGCTTCATCGAATGGGACAAGGATGATATCGACGCGCTGGGCATCCTCAAGGTCGACGTGCTGGCGCTGGGCATGCTCACCTGCATCCGCAAATGCCTCGACCTGCTGGAAGAGCATCACGACCGCACGCTCACACTGGCCACGGTCCCGCGTGAGGACCCACAAACCTATGCCATGCTGCGCAAGGGGGATTCGCTCGGCGTGTTCCAGGTGGAAAGCCGCGCGCAGATGAACATGCTGCCGCGCCTGCGTCCGCGCGAATTCTACGACCTCGTGATCCAGGTGGCGATCGTACGGCCAGGCCCGATCCAGGGCGATATGGTGCACCCCTATCTCAAGCGCCGCCGGGGGGAGGAGAGGGTAGCAATCCCCGCGCCGGGACCGCAGCATGGCCCACCGGATGAGCTGACCAGCATCCTCGCGCGTACCTTGGGTGTGCCGATCTTTCAGGAACAGGCGATGAAGATTGCGCTCGATGCCGCCAAGTTCTCCGGTGCGGAGGCAAACCGCTTGCGCAAGGCCATGGCCACCTTCCGCAGCCGCGGCATGGTGCATGAGCTGGAGGACATGATGGTCGGGCGCATGGTGGCGCGCGGCTATGATCCCGATTTTGCCGAGCGATGCTTCAACCAGATCAAGGGCTTCGGCGAATATGGTTTCCCCGAAAGCCATGCGGCCAGCTTCGCGCATCTCGTCTATGTGTCGAGCTGGCTGAAATGCCATTTCCCGGCTGCGTTTGCCTGCGCCCTGCTCAATTCGCAGCCCATGGGCTTCTATGCACCGGCGCAGATCGTGCGCGATGCGCGCGAGCACGGCGTGGAGGTGTTGGCAGCGGATGTGAACCATTCGGAATGGGATTGTACGCTGGAGCGTGTGAGTTCCTGCGAAGGCAGGAACCTCGTGCCACAGGTGGGAAGCCGGATAGATGGAGGTCCCCGCCTTCGCGAGGACTCACGAGTCGCCCTGCGCCTGGGCTTGCGGCAGGTGGATGGCCTGCCCGAACATGTCGCCGCGCAATTGGTGGCCGCGCGCGCAGTGGGCGGGGCCTATGGCGATGTCGGCGCATTGCGTGAGCGGGCTCGCCTGTCCCCGGCGCACGTAGAGCGCCTCGCCAGCGCCGATTGCTTCGGCTCGATGAACCTCACGCGCAGGCAGGCACTATGGGATGCGCGCAGCCTTGTTTCCGGACCGGACCTGCCATTGTTCGCTCATGCCCAAACACGCGAAGAGGGAGCGGAAAAGGGTAGGGCGATCCTACCGCAAATGCCCTTGTCGGAAGAGGTGGTTGCCGATTACCAGACCACGCGCCTGTCACTGAAGGCGCACCCGCTGGCCTTCCTGCGGGCTTCGCTGGCTGAACGCGGATTCGTACGCGCCTGCGACCTCAGGGATCGCAAGACGCGCAGCATGGTGCAGGTGGCGGGCGTGGTGCTGATCCGCCAGCGGCCGGGCAGCGCCAAGGGGGTCTGTTTTATCACGCTGGAGGACGAGACCGGCGTTATCAACCTGGTAGTCTGGCCCGATCTTAAGGAAAAGCAGCGCCGCGTTGTGATGGGATCGCGGCTGATGGAAGTGCGAGGGCGCGTGGAATATGATGACGAGGTGATCCATGTCATCGCCCATCATATGCGCGATGCGACAACGGAACTGCATCGCCTTTCGGATGATCTGCTCCAGGCGCCGACCGCCCGGGCGGATCATGTGAGCAGCCCTATTGGGATGCGCGAAAGCAAGTCTGGAGAAGCCAAAGCGATCCGCCCACGAGACATGATCGACGAGCTATCGCCGAACGCGAGAGGGCATCCACGTAATGTGCGGATCATCCCCAAGTCACGCGATTTTCATTAGGCTTTTGCGATCAGACAGGATCGAGCGAATAGCCTGCCGAACGCACCGTCCGGATCGGATCGCGGGCATTTTCGACTGTGATTGCCTTGCGCAGCCGGCGGATATGGACGTCGACGGTCCGCTCCTCGATCTCGCTGCCGGTACCCCAGACCGCATCGAGCAGTTGTCCGCGTGTGAACACACGGCGCGGGTGCTCCATGAAGAACTTGATCAGCCGGTATTCGGTGGGGCCGATCTGCAGCTGGCGGCCGCGCCGCTCCACGCGATGAGCGACCGGATCGAGCTTGAGGTCGCCCACTTCGATCGTTTCACCCGCCAGAGCCGGACGCACGCGACGCAGGACCGCGGCCACTCGGGCCAACAGCTCGCGCGGAGAGAAGGGCTTGGTCAGGTAATCGTCGGCACCGGTTTCAAGACCGCGCACGCGGTCATCCTCGGCCTCGCGCGCGGTCAGCATGATGATTGGTACATGCGCGGTCGCCTTGTCGCGGCGCAGGCGGCGGCAGACTTCGATGCCGCTGATGCCTTCGATCATCCAGTCTAGGATCACCAGGTCCGGCACGTCTTCGGCCGCAAGGATCATTGCTTCCTCGCCATCGCCGCAAACGCGCACATCATAGCCCTCACTCTCGAAGCGATATTCGAGGAGTTCGGCGAGCGCCGTATCGTCTTCTACCAGCAGCAGCTTGGGAGCGGACATGGATCAATTCCTAAGGGCGCCGGACCGTCCGGTGCCTTCGATTCGATCCTGTAATATGTCAGGAATGCGACAGAATTGTTTCACCGGTCCACATCGGTCGGATAGGTGCCGACCGCTGCGAAATGCACCATTTCCGCGACATTGGTGGCATGGTCGCCGATCCGCTCGATATTGCGCGCGACGAAGAGCAATTGCGCCGCGCTGCTGATGGTGGCGGGGTTCTCGACCATATAGCTGACGAGGTTGCGGAAAATGCTGTCATAGAACGCATCGACCTTCTCGTCCCGCTGGATCACCTCGCGTGCCACAATCGGGTCGCGTGCGGCATAAGCGGTAAGCACATCATGCACCATTTCCGCGGCCACTTCGCCCATAGCGGGCAACAGGGTGAGCGGTTCGAAACGACTTCGGCCTTCGATCCGCCCGGTGCGTTTGGCGATGTTCTTGGCGTAATCGCCGATGCGTTCCACCACACCGGCAATCTTCAGAGCGGCGATGATCTCGCGCAAGTCGTCCGCCATCGGAGCGCGGAGGGCGAGGACCCGTACCGCCAGAGCATCAACTTCTGCTTCGAGAGCATCCAGTTTGACGTCGCGCTCCACCACTTCCTTGGCGAGTTCCTCGTCGCCGGTAACAATCGCCTGCAGCGATTGCTGGATAGCGAGTTCGGCGAGGCCGCCCAGTTCGGCAATCAAGCCACGCAGGCGGGTGATGTCTTCATCGAATGCCTTAACTGTATGTTCTGCCATTAGCCGTACCGCCCGGTGATATAATCCTGGGTCTTCTGTTCCCTGGGATTGGTAAATATATCCGAAGTATGCCCATATTCCACCAAATGTCCTAGGTGGAAGAAGGCCGTTCGCTGCGAGACGCGGGCGGCCTGTTGCATCGAATGGGTGACGATGACGATGGCATAGCGGCCGCGCAATTCGTCGATCAGTTCCTCGATCTTGGCCGTTGCGATGGGATCGAGCGCCGAACAGGGCTCGTCCATCAGAATGACTTCGGGATCGACTGCAATAGCCCGCGCGATGCACAGGCGCTGCTGCTGCCCGCCTGACAAAGCGGTGCCCGAATCCTCGATTCTGTCCTTGACCTCATCCCATAGGCCGGCGCGCTGGAGGCTGCGCTCGACAATTGCATCCAGCTCGCCTTTGCCCTGTGCAAGGCCGTGGATACGCGGGCCATAGGCGATGTTTTCATAGATCGACTTGGGGAAAGGATTGGGTTTCTGGAACACCATGCCCACGCGCGCGCGCAGCTGAACCACGTCCATTCCGGATTGGTAGATATCTTCTCCATCGAGCTCAATCGTGCCTTCCACGCGCGCCGAAGGAATTGTGTCGTTCATCCTGTTGAGCGTACGCAGGAAGGTCGACTTGCCGCAGCCGGACGGGCCGATAAAGGCCGTCACATGTTCTGTGTGCACGTCGATGGAAACCTCATCGATCGCTTTCTTGTCTCCGTAATAGACGGACACGTCGGTGGCGCGAATCTTGGGTTCGCCCGTCGGTTCGTCCTCTTCCGGCGTCGTCAGTGGAGTCTGCTCGGTCACCATCTCTTCTCGAATTTGTTGCGCAGATAAATGGCGAGGCCATTCATCAGCAGGAGGAATATCAATAGCACAATAATCGCGGCGCTGGTGCGTTCCACAAACCCGCGGTCGATCTGGTCGGACCAGAGGAAGATCTGCATCGGCAACACGGTGGCATTGTCAGTAAAGCCCGAAGGCGGAGTGGCTACAAATGCACGCATACCGATCAACAGCAGCGGCGCGGTCTCACCCAACGCGCGGGCCATGCCGATGATTGTGCCGGTAAGGATGCCGGGCAGCGCCAGTGGAAGCACATGGTGGAACACGACTTGCACCGGCGATGCGCCGATCGCCAGGGCGCCATCGCGGATCGAGGGTGGCACGGCCTTGATGGCATTGCGCCCGGAAATCACGATGACGGGCATGGTCATGAGGGCCAGCGTCATACCGCCAATCAGCGGTGCCGAGCGAAAGGAGGGGAAGAGGGTCAGGAAAACGGCAAGACCGAGAAGGCCGAAGATGATCGAGGGTACGGCTGCGAGATTGTTGATCGACACTTCGATAATGTCTGTCCAGCGGTTTCGCGGCGCATATTCCTCCAGATAGAGCGCCGCCAGTACGCCGACGGGAAATGCCAACAGCAAGGTCACGATCATGGTCAGGATCGAACCCTTGAGCGCACCCCAGATACCCACGAGCTGAGGGTCGGTCGCATCGCTGCGGGTCATGAAACCGGGATCGAACGCATCATGCAGCAATCCCTGCTCGGCCAGTTCATTGGCTAGCGGTTGCAGGTGCAGCTTGCCATCACCTGCATAAGCGGAGGCAATGTCTTCATTGGTCGGCAGGGAGTAGGTGTTTGAACCACGCAAGAGCGCAGGGTCTGCGATCACTTCCTGCGCCACGATCCGCCAGGCTTCGGAATTGATCTGCGACGCACCTTCGGATCCCAGCGCCTCTTCAGCCGCATATTGAACGATCTCGGGCAGGCCTTGCGATTGCAGCGAGCGGACCGCGGAAGCTTCATTGTCTGTCGCCGGAACAGACAGCGCCATGCGCGAGAGGTCCACCGGAACCTCGAACACGGTGCGCTGGAAGCCGCCGAGCCCGTTCGAAAGCATATTGCCCAACAGGAAGACCAAGATTGCCACGGAAAACGCGATAGCGCCAAGGCCAGCCAGCTTGAACCTGCGCTCAGCTGCATAGCGCTGCTTCAACCGCGCTTCGAATTCCGGCGTACGGGTGGGGGCGCGCATCTCACTCATAGGCTTCGCGGAACCTCTTCACGACGCGCAAGGCGATCACATTCAGGATCAAGGTGATGATGAACAGCACGAAACCCAGCGCAAAGGCGCTGAGCGTGGCCGGATGATCCATGCTCGCTTCACCGGTCAGCATGGCGACAATCTGCACCGTGACTGTGGTCATGGCCTCAAGCGGGTTTGCTGAAAGATTGGCGGCATAGCCTGCCGCCATAACGACGATCATGGTTTCTCCGATCGCGCGACTGACCGCCAGCATGATGCCGGCAACGATTCCCGGCAGGGCGGCGGGGATGAGCACGCGGCGGATCGTCTCATTGGTAGTCGCGCCCATGGCCAGAGACCCATCGCGCATTGCTTGCGGGACCGCGGCAATCGAATCGTCTGCCATGGAGGAGACGAAGGGAATGATCATCACGCCCATCACGAGGCCTGCAGCCAACGCGCTCTCGCTAGATGCATTGGCAATTCCCACTGAAACGGCGATCTCGCGGATCGCGGGAGCAATGGTGAGGGCGGCGAAATAGCCATAGACCACGGTGGGCACGCCGGCGAGAATTTCCAGCGCAGGCTTGATCCACTTTCGCAAAGTCGGGTTGGCATATTGCGTAAGGTAAATCGCGCTCATCAGGCCAAGCGGTATGGCCACGATCATGGCGATGATCGCACCGATAAAGATCGTGCCCCAGAAAAGCGGGATTGCGCCGTAACGACTGCCATCGGTGCTAGTCGTGGCCGCCATCGGGTCCGGCCCCCAATGGGTACCGAACAGGAAATCGACAGGGGAGACCATTCCAAAAAAGCGGAAAGTCTCGAACACCAATGTCACGAAGATGCCGAAAGTGGTGAGAATGGCGACGAGCGATGCCAGAAACAGCACGCCCAATACTCCACGTTCCACCTTCGTGCGTGCAGCAAAATTCGGCTTGAGGCGCAAGAACACCCAGACCGCACCGATCAGGGCCAACACCAGCGCTACGGCAATGCCGATCCCGTCATAAAGCAGCGTCGCTGCGCGGAACGGTTCGACCAATGGCTCGGCCTCGGGAATCAGGACACGGTCGGCCGCGCCCGAAGCTACATTCTGCGCCTCCCTGAGAATTGCATCGCGGCGCATGCCGAACGCGGGAAGATTGGCCGCGCCGGGGCTAGCGAGCACATGCTGCATGATCAGATTGCCGCAAATGGCATTCCAAACAACACCGAACAGCAGGACCGGACCACCGATCCACAGCGCGGCGTACCAGGCATGGTAGACGGGAAGCGACGCGAGGCGACCGTCGGCCGCCTCGCTCTTGAACTTCCATGCACGCCCGCGAGCCACCAGCCATCCGGCGAGTCCCAAGCCTATGGCGAGGAGAAGCGGTATGGCTGATGACATTATTCGGGTTTCACTTACCTATTCGAAATCAGCTGCCGTCAGTGCAGGAAGTTCCGTTACAGCGGCGTTGTTGCGCGCCATAACGTCCTCGGGGCTGGCGACAAGTCCGATCTGCGCGAGAGGACCATCTACTCCCCAGCTTTCCGCCCATGTACCGAGGAATTCACGCAGGCCGGCAATAGCATCGACGTGATCGTTCTTGACATAGACGAAGAGCGGACGAGCGCCGGGATAGGCGAAGCTGGAAATGTTCTCATAGGTCGGCTCGACACCATTGACCGTCAGGCCCTTCACGCGATCGGCATTCTCTTCCAGATATGAGAAGCCGAAAACGCCAACGGCGTTCGGATTGCCTTCGATCTTCTGGACGATAAGGTTGTCCTGCTCGCCCTGATCGACAAAGCCACCATCGCCGCGCACTTCGGTGCAAATCTGGTCGTAACGGTCTTCATCTTCATCCTTGATTGCCTCCATGGCCGGATTGGCTTCACAACCCACTTCCAGGACCAGTTCCTTCAGTGCATCGCGCGTACCTGAGGTGGACGGCGGGCCGTAGACGAGGATCGGCAGGTCAGGCAGAGAGGCGTCGACGTCGCTCCAGTTGGTAGCAGTCTGTTCTTCGCCATAGGGGTTGGCCGCAAGAGCGCGATAGACGATCTCGGGCGTCAGGTTCATGTCGATACCGCCCTGCGCAGCGGCAAAAGCGATACCGTCGAGGCCGACCTGAAGCTCTGTGATCGAAGTCACGCCGTTTTCCTGGCAGGTCTCGAATTCGCTTGCCTTCATCCGGCGCGAAGCGTTTGCGAGACTCGGAGTGTCGGCGCCGGCTCCTTCGCAGAACAGCGCCATACCGCCGCCAGTGCCGGTCGATTCGATCAGCGCGGCGGGGAAATCGGGATAGTTGCGAGCGAAAGTCTCAGACACAACGGTTGCAAACGGATAGACCGTAGAGGAACCAACAGCACGAATGGCCTGGTTGGAACCACCGGCGGAATGGTCACCGCAAGAGGCCAGAGTCAGGGCGCCCAGGGCGATGGCGGCATATTTGAACTTGTTCGTCATTTCACTTCTTCCACTTCAAAATCTTGGGTGGCGTTAGAACCCGTGTGTTACGGAACGACGACAGAATCCTGACATGCCATTGTCACAAGCGTAACGAAAGGCATGTCAGCTTCTGTCCACATGCTTAGAAGTCGATCTGTCCGCGAATGCCGAAGACATCGGCACTGTAGAACTGGTCGCCGCCGGGCAGCGCGTAAACGGCATCATCATATTCGAGATGACCGTAATTCAGCATCAGGCGGGTGTAGTCGGTCGGCACCCAGACAAGCGATGCGTAATAGGCATTCTGCTGTCCGCCCATGATCGTGCCGCTGTTGAGGTCGAGATAATCATAGCGCAAATTGACCTGCCATGCGCCCGAACCACCTTCATCGATCGGGTTAGCGGGACGTGTGCGATCGAACTTGCCGCCCTTGTATCCGCGCTTGTCCTCTCCGGTGAGGAAATAGCCGACCTCGACATAGCCGCCGAAGAAATCGGGGTCCGCGCCGGCGCCCGGCATGTTGACGCTCTGCCAAAAACCCTCGCCAACGGCGTGGAAGGGCCCGGCGATGACACCGGCTTCAAGCCCTGCACCAAATTCGCTGTCAGCACCGATATTACCCGTATTGATCAGGCGCTCGGATGTGAAGTGCACTTGCGGACGCTGGCGATAACGCACGGTGTCGCCCGATTCGAGCTCTGTCAGATGGAGCGATCCGCCGAAGTGCAGCTGCGTGTCGCCAGCCTTGGGGGAAGCGACCACGCGGCCATCGAGGCTCCAGCTTTTGCCGGGAAGGTCACCGATATTGTCGGTAAAGGCACCGAGCTGCAGCAATACGTCTCCGGTCTTCACCTGCGTGGAGAGGCCCAGGCGGCGCTCGAAACCGAAAGCATCCGTAAAGGCGGCGCGCTCGATAAATGAAGACCAACGGCTGCTGGTCAGTTCTTCCAGCGACTGGAAGTTGTTGTGCTGGCCTGCGGTCACGGTCAGGCCGTCATCTTCGTAGGTGATGATGGCATCGGTGACTTCCGCGTCATTTCCCGCAAAGTCGATCTCGAACTTGTATCCGAAACCGCCCGGAATATCGCCGGAGAGGCCGATGCGGGCGCGGCGGATTTCACTGCCGAAACCGTCTTCGCGGCCGAGAGCGTCGGGGAAGCTGATCGTGCCGGCGTCAGCCTGGATGCGGCCGAAGGGCTTGAAGGACCAACCGCCGGGGGCCTCTATTTCCGGGGCACCGGAGAAGCTGATCTCCACCCCGTCATCTTCTACCACCGGAACTGCCGCGATCGCCGCGGCGTTGGTCGCAACTGCGGCGGAATTGGCTTCAAGTGCTTGGGCGTTGGCGGCGGTTGCTGCTTGCGTTGCCTGCGCCTCGTCTTCCATCGAATCGAGTCGGTCGGAGAGCATTTCGATCTGCGCCTGCAAGGCTTCAATCTGGTTGCGCAGCGCGGTGACTTCGTCATCCTGCGCATGGGCAGCAGGGGCGACAAGCGCCGTGCTGGCGATGAGCGATGATAGGATTAGCTTTTTCAACTTCGACTCCATTTCTGTCCTAGATGTGACAAGAATGGGTCGCCCCTATGACCGCTACTTTACACTTTTGTGACGGTATCCCCATTTGAGTCGCAAAGGCGCAAGATTCCTGTGCATAACGCGCGCACTGCCCTCCATCGCGTCTATTCGGATATGAGTGGTATCCGGACGCTCACGGTAGTTCCGACGCCCAGCTTGCTGGAAATGTCCATGCGCCCGCGATGGCGCTCTACGATATGTTTTACGATAGCTAGACCAAGGCCTGTCCCGCCTGCGGCCCGGCTTCGACTTGGGTCGGTCCGGTAAAAGCGCCGGGTCAGATGCGGTATGTGTTCCGCAGCGATACCTTCTCCACGGTCGACAACCGTGAGTTCAGCCATGCTTCTTTCACCGTGCCTAAGGCCCACAGTCACCTGTTCGTCCGGCCTGCCATACTTAAGGGCATTGTCGACAAGATTGCGTACGAGCTGTTCCAGCTGCCTCTGGTCACCGCGGATCATGGTGGGGGTTGAAGGCAATTCAAGTTTCAGCCTGTCCACCGCATCGGGCCCTGCGCCGTCACGGGCGGCTTGTTGCACAAGACGCGTGAGATCTACTTCCTCCTGCGGCTGATCGTGCTTTTCCGCTTCGACGCGGCTCAATGACATCAGGTCTTCGACAAGGCTTTGCAGGCGTCGCGCTTCGCGCAGGACCGTATCATAGAATTTGGCCACTTGTTTGGGAGGGACCTCTGCGTCTTCATCGGCAAGCGTTTCCATATAGCCGATGATCGATGCCAGCGGAGTTCTCAGTTCATGGCTGGCATTGGCGACGAAATCGGTATGGGCGCGGCTGACATCGGCCTCAGAGGTGCGGTTGATCAGCTCGATCATGCGATAGCGTTCATCGATAGGCTGGACGGACAACTGCCAGCTGCTTCGCGGACCTGTCAGGCCCTGGACTGTCGCAATGCCCCCCTTGTTGCGAGAGAGAAGGTCGACTGCCACGGGATGCCGCAACGCGACACGGGCGTCCTGACCTACGACGTGGGCTCCGATGGCTTCCCTTGCTGCCTTGTTGGAAACGATAATCCGGTTCCCGTCGAGGAGCAGGATCGGCAGACCGGAATGCTCGATAAGATCGCGCATGCCCGAATGAGAGATCTGCAGCCCTTCGACGGGAGCTTTTGCAGTTACCGGCGGAGGAGGGGCAGCCAACCAGAATGTGCCTGCCCAGACCAAAGTTACCGAGATTACGACAAGGATATCGACCCCGGTCAGAGCCAGGATCAGTCCGGTCACGAGAGCAATTGCAAGCCCTGCAATCGGGATGTTTCGCCCACCCATGTCTGTCGCCATAACCGCAAGCTTGGCGGCGTGCTACAGCCAATGTGATCTTGTCATGGATTGGCTCGAAACAGACAGGTAGATTCTGTCAGTTGGCGATCAGAAGATCCAGTTGGCTCTCGGCTGCATCCGGCCGGGCGCGGTAACCATCTCGATTTCAGCTGCAAGTTGTTCCCAACGTTCAGCCGCCGCGAGACGTGTTTCGCGCACATGCATCAAAGTAGCTGCCATCGCCTGCTGGCGAAGGCCCTCTGCAAGATTCCTGTATTCGATCGCGGTTTCCATTCTCACCTCCATCAAATGATGGATGAAGAATGAATGATTACATGAATTTGGGAAGCTGATACTTCAGCCTGTCTCAAATCGTGGTTATTTCCATCTTAACAGTAACCAGCGCGCAATGGTGCACCGATCGCCGCGTATATGAATATGGATTTGGTGACCCCTACGGGAATCGAACCCGTGTTTCAGCCGTGAGAGGGCCGCGTCCTGACCGCTAGACGAAGGGGCCTGAGCCTTGCTGTATCAGATATCAGGCAAATCCGCACCGCTGGTGACCCCTACGGGAATCGAACCCGTGTTTCAGCCGTGAAAGGGCCGCGTCCTAACCGCTAGACGAAGGGGCCATCGCGGTGCGAGCGGCGCACTTAGGGGGGCTTTGGCGCAGGGTCAAGCCCCGCAATCGGCTTCGCCTGCTTTATCCGCTCAATCGGCCCATGCAGCATCTTCGAGATGCAGTTCCGCGGCAGGCCTTGCTCCCCAATCGTCGATCTTCGCGCGGCCTGCCAGCCACAGCTTGCGCCCACGCGCGCCATGAAGGATTGTCTGGCCCATTTCGCTGTCTGCAGCGCGAAATGCGATGGCCTTGAAAGAGGCCCCATCATCTCCCGCTGCGATCAGGCGTAGATGATCGGTTCCGACGATATCAGCCTTTACGAGCCGAACAGGTCCTACGGCGATTCGGGGCGATGGCCAGCCAACTCCGAATGGCCCGGCGCGCTCAAGTTCTTCCACCAGATCTGGCGTTAGCCCGCGCGGAGCCAGCGCGAGGTCCAGTTTAAGTGTCTGATTGGCAGAAGCCCGCGCAACCGCATCGGCCAAATGGTCGTTGAGCCAATCGCCGAAGGCGTCAATCTTGCTTTCTTCGATGGTGAGACCGGCAGCCATGGCGTGACCTCCGCCGGCGACAAGCATGCCACTTTCTCTCGCCGCTATGATGGCTGCCCCCAGGTCTACACCCGCAATGGAGCGTCCAGACCCCTTTCCTTGCCCATTTTCCTTGTCCATCGCGATGACGATCGAAGGCTTTCCTGTCTTTTCCTTGATCCGGCCTGCGACGATACCGATCACGCCCGGATGCCAGCTGTGGCCGGCAAGAAGAACTACGGCCCGGTTATGCTGCGACGGGAGCTGCTCTTCAGCGGCTTCCTGAACCGCGGCCTCTATGGCGCGCCTGTCTTCATTCAGACGAGAGAGTTGCTCGGCAATCGCTTGAGCTTCTTCGGCATCCTCTGTTGTCAGAAGGCGAACGCCCAATGTCGATTCTCCCACCCGACCCCCGGCGTTTATCCTTGGACCCAGTGCAAAGCCGCAGTCGCTGCATTTGGGGGCTCGCTTGAGGCGTGACGCGTCGATGAGCGCGGACATGCCGATATTTGCGCGTCGCGCCATCACCTTCAGTCCTTGGGCCACAAAGGCGCGATTGAGCCCCTTGATCGCGGCAACGTCTGCCACTGTGCCAAGTGCCACCAAGTCCAGAAGGGCAAAAAGGTCCGGTTCCTGTCGATTCTCGAAGAAACCACGATTTCGCAAGGTCCGTACAATGGAAATTGCCAGCAAGAATGCCACGCCAACAGCGGCAAGATGGCCGTGGGATGCTGCAATGTCGTTTTCATCGAGCCGGTTCGGGTTCACGAGAGCGTAGGTGCGAGGCAGATCTGGGGCACATTTGTGGTGATCGACCACTATCACATCGATCCCCGCCTCATACGCAGCGCCAAGTGCATCGTAAGCCATGGCACCGCAATCGACAGTGACCACCAATGTCGAGCCCGCTTTTCCCAATTCCACCAACGCTTCGGCGGAAGGGCCGTAGCCCTCCAGCAGACGATCGGGAATGTAATATCCCGCCTCGTGGCCAAGCATGCGGAGAAGGCGCACAAGCAATGCAGAACTCGTCGCGCCATCGACATCGTAATCACCGTAAATCGTCACTTTCTCGCGCGCGATGATCACTTCGGCAATGCGTTCGGCAGCCCGATCCATGTCGGAAAATTCCGATGGATCAGGCAGAAACTCCTTGAGACTGGGATCGCGTTGCCGTGCAAGGTCTT
>ENA-ORCV01000529-ORCV01000529.1-marine-metagenome-genome-assembly--contig:-NODE-529-length-23467-cov-3.288970_pt1 | contig 23467 bp, 24 predicted proteins | sample MGYA00237779_ERZ508509 | MGnify/ENA primary metagenome ERZ508509 (study PRJEB26180, sample SAMN06268772) | marine metagenome | isolation source: Bioluminescent Bay, La Paraguera, Puerto Rico | place... | reverse complement strand
GCGGCCCCATGTTGGAAGCGGCTCGCGGGGGTGCAAAGACGCGTTCGGGGGCACCCTGCCGCTCGCCAGCCGTGCACGGGAAGAGGAGGTGCCGCATGCATGGCGGTGCAAAGGGTTCCGGTGCACCGCCTGGAAACCGGAATGCCCTCAAGCATGGGCTGCATACCCGTGAAATGATCGAGTTCCGGCGGCAGATGGCAAGCCTGATGCGCGATGCCCGAGAGACGCTGCGAGAGATTGAATGAAGCGGCCTCTTCTTTTGCAGAAGGCAATCCCGCAAGTAATAATGGGAGATAGCTTCAGAGCCGTTGCTTCGAACAAGACGCCGACAATGCCACGTGGACCTTAATTACCCACCAAGAAGAGAGAGGCGTTCCCAACGCTGTTCGTGGATCCTTCTTGCCGCGGCATTCTCGACGTATCGGGCGAGCACGTTGACGCTCCTCCAGCCGCCTGCCTGCATGATGGCGATCTGATCGATGCCGGCCAGCATCATGTCCTGTGCTGCGCCAATCCGCATCGAGTGGCCAGAGAGAGCTTGCACGTGTTCGGGTTCGAGCTTTGCGCGTTGGGCTGCGCGTTTGACGATGCGCCTGATCGATGAGGGATCGAGGCTGCGGCCTTGTAGTTTTCCCGTGTGCAGCCCCTGAAACAAGGGGCCTTCTTCCAGTTGGCTCACTTCCAGCCATTGCCGCAAGCGTGTCCGAGTTCCAGGGGAGAGGTAGGCGATCCTGCCTTTGCCGGAGATATCGGCTTTCGAGCGCGGAACGAGAATGCTCCAGAAGTCATGCGAGAGGTGTCCGACGCGCATGGCAGCCAGTTCACTGCTGCGGCAAAGCGTGTCATAGCCAGTAGTGATCAGAGCTGCATCGCGTATTCCGATCAGCGATAGGGGACAGGCAAGCAGGATAGATTGCAGCATCTCGGAGGTCAGACCGAGCGCCTGCGACGGTCGCGATGGATTTTTGCGGACTGTGCGGCGTAAGGCTAACCGAGGCGCGCTATGGTCGGCCGGTGAAGGCAGGTCGAGCATGCGGTGTGCGAATTTGATCGCTTCCACGCGGCGTTTGACCGTTGCTGCGCCAAATCTATCGGATTGGTTGTCGATAAAAGCAGCCAAGGTCTCGGGTGATGCTGGTGCCCAGGCAGCTCTGTGTCTTGCGCACCATCTCTGGAACTGGCGAAGGTCGCTGGAATAGCCTGACAGGGTCTTCTCGGAATAAGCGCCTTGGCAGCGCGAGAAGATACGGGATAAGGTAGGACTTGAAACATCCATGTGGGGTAAAATAGGACTTAACGGGGCGTTGTCAATGATCTCTGCAGCACAAATACGTGGAGCTCGAGCGTTGTTGCGGATTTCTGCGCAAGAGTTGGCAATTCTTGCGGACCTCAACTGGAAAACCATCCAGAGATTTGAAGCAGCCGAAGGAATTCCTCCTTCACGAAGCGGCACGCTGCAGCGGGTAAAAGATGCCCTCGAAGAAGCTGGCGTCGAGTTTATTGGAGACCCTATCGCTTCGCCTGGAGTGCGGCTGCGGCCTACTATCCCTTGAGTAGGCGCACAGTCATTTTTGGTGCGCCGCTGTCTTATGAGTGAAGGATGGCTCTTGTTTGCACAACTTCATTCTAATCCCTCCTCTTCAAAGATTGGCCCCTGATCAATAGTCAAATATTGAGGTTCAATGATTTTGGACGCAAAAGCCAAAGACGCAAGTAAGGGGGCCTTGATGACAGCATGGATTGATCGCTTCTTTGTTCCGATATTGATTGCTTTGTCGCCGGCCTTGACCTTCATTGTCACCTGGAGTCTTGAAGGTGATCTATCTGCATATCAAAGGTTTATGCGGACCTACTCTTTGCCCCTCTGGTTGTGCGAACTTGCGGTGATCGTTATTGCTGTGCGCGAAAGCGGCGGACGAACCCTTTTTGATGGACTGAAACGAGTACAGATTTTCCTACCATTGCTCATCTTGGTGGGCGTGGCTTTCTGGACCGCTTGGGCGGTCGCGCCCAATCCACTAATCGCATATCTGCGCAATGGGTTATGGTTGACTCATCTTCTCTTTGGTCTCTCGATATGGAGACTCGCCGGCAGAAAGTTTTCGTCACAGGATTTTGTCGATGCGCTTATTGCTGGCTACCTGTTCGTCAGTCTGATGTTCCTCGTTTTTGTATCGTCGATACCAGACCCACAATCCTTTGACTGGACGAACGATCTACCGCTTGCGAGCCACATTCGCCACTTCGGGTACTACTCAGCTGCCATGGCGGGTTTGGCAATCGGCATTGTCGCCACCAAGCCCCCATCTTCCTGGCGATGGCCAGTAGGCGTCATCGTGATCCTTCTCTCTTTCACTTTCGCATTTTGGTCGGGCACCAGAGGAGCATTGGCAGCATCAGCTGGAGGATTGGCCATAGGTGTAGTCGTTCTGCCGACTTTTCGAAAGTTTCGCGTATTGACCTTGGTGCCAGCGCTTTTGGCTGTATCCGCTGCGGCTTCGCTCACTCTTCCTTCTTATGCGGGAAACATGGGGCTTGATCGCACGATCAGTGCTGCTGTGGGCGATCAGGAAGGAGGGCTGACAACAGGGCGAACAGTCATGTGGCGAAAGAATTGGCACGACATCCTGGAGCGATCGTTGGTCGGTTACGGCGAAGGTCAAATGATAAGTGTCTCGCGGCATGCCAATGCGATCCAACCCCATAACGTGCTAATGCAAGTCTTGTTGGCTTGGGGCTTTATTGGGTTGATCTGCATTCTTTCACTGACGCTTCCACTCGCTTGGCGGACAATTACAATAGTCCGGAAATCACCCGGCGAGCTCGCCGCTCCATTTGTGGCGATGGCTAGCCTTGCAGCCTATTCGTTGTTCGACGGAACGTTTTTCCATGTTTTGCCACTTGCACTCTTTGCCGCATTTCTTGGAATAACTCTTGCGCCACTCTCGGCAAGAGAGGCGAGTGGTCCCGAAAGGGCAGCTGGAGCGATAGCGAAGATATGAAAAAGCCTGCGCGTACCACGGAGCATGTTTGTATCGGAGGGGTGGATGTGTCGATCGCTTCGCGGACTCAATTAGTCGAGATAGTTCTTCAGCCCTGCGCGCACAGCCCCAATGACAAGCCCAAACTACTGTTTGACACTAATGGGCACGCCATTTCTCTCGCCGCAACTGATAGCAGTTTCTCCTCGGCACTTGAGCATGCGGATATTATACATGCTGATGGCGCTTCTGTTGTTGCAGCTTCACGATTTCTCACGCCAAAGGTAATTTCAGAACGCTCCGCTACCACGGATCTGATCCACGACTTGGCTAGAAGGTGCGAAGCAATAGGGCAGAGTTTCTATCTCCTGGGCGGCACGGAACAAGTGAACGCAGAAGCTGCAGCGATACTTGCGAAGTTGTACCCTGAGCTTAGAATTGCAGGAAGACATCACGGTTTCTTCTCAGAAGATGAAGTGGAATCTGTCCTGACCTCGATTGCGCAGGCGAACCCAGACATACTTTGGGTAGGAATGGGGAAGCCACGTGAGCAATTATTTTCAATTCGCCATCAAGAAGAAATTTCGGCCAAGTGGATAATCACCTGTGGCGGCTGCTTCAATTTCATAAGTGGGCACTATCGGCGGGCGCCCAAGTGGGTGCAGGCGATCGGGATGGAATGGTTGTGGCGTGCCCTCACGAGCCCACGTACGCTTCTCTGGCGATACCTAACAACCACACCTCATGCGGTATGGCTCATGGTTCGACATCGAGCTCTCTCTTGAGATGGCCCTTATAGTGGAGGAGAGTGTGAATCGACCGATCTTCTCGGTTGTGATCCCAACATACAACCGCTCTGCGAAGGTGCTTCCAACTTTGTTATCAGTCCAACATCAGACGTTGGTGGATCTTGAATGCCTCGTTATTGACGACGGATCCCACGATGGTGATGCATTACGCCAGGTGGTGATGGATCTGGACGATGTTCGTTTTCGCTATTTCCGGCAGGATAATTCCGGAGGCGGTGGCGCGCGAAACACAGGCATATTCGCCAGTACGGGAAAGTACATCGCATTCTTAGATAGTGATGATCAGTTCAAACCATATAAGCTTGAAGAAGACCTTCATGCTTTGGAGCAGGCCGGCCCGATGGCCGTTGTCTTTTCTCGAGTATGGGCAATCCAAGACAAGGGACGGAAGAAGCTAAAGCCAGCACGTGGTCCAAGAGCGGGAGAGCCAATCGCCGAGTATTTGTCTTGCGGGCAAGGTTTTACGCAGACTTCGACTATCGCGCTGCAGAGAGAATTAGCACGCCAAGTGGGGTTTCGTAGCGAGCTTCGTTTTGCGCAGGACACCGATTTTGCAATCAGGCTGGAGGCTCACGGAGCCCAATTTCAGTTCAGGAATAAGGCTGATGTTATCATGGATGACCAGTTAGATCCAACTCGCGTATCGCAGAGACCAGCCTTTGCCCCCTACTTGACATGGTTGGAAGAAATGCGCCCGAAAATGACCGATCGAGCATATTTCGCTTTCCGTGGTTGGACGGCAGCAAGGCTTGCGGCCCCATCAAGTTTAGGGGTAGCTCTAAGGCTGTATTTTGGAGCACTCCTGCGAGGGGCCCTGCCGCCGCCACTAGCGATAAAGGCCCTCATCCAGATACTTGTACCACGTAGCATCTATCGTAGACTGGATCCGAGGGGGCCTCCTCACCAAATTAGTACGCACGATCGTGGACCAGCACACCGAAGGTGCGGAAGATGATCACGAGATCATTCCACAAACTCCAATTTGCGATGTACTCGAGATCGGCCTGAACGCGATCGCTCAGTTCATGTGCGTGATTTGTCGCGCCCCGAAGTCCTCTCACTTGTGCTAATCCAGTGATTCCCGGCTTGATTGAGTGCCGATCCCAATACTCCCCATGGACCTCCCAGAAAGGCTTTCCTTCAGCTTTTGAAGCGGGAGCGTGCGGTCTAGGCCCGACGATGCTCATTTCACCGCGTATCACGTTGATAAATTGCGGAAGCTCATCGATGCTCGTTCGTCTAATAAAACGCCCCACTTTGGTAAGGCGATCATCCTTCCTGCTGGTGGAATTACTTCCGTCAACATCGACTGGATCCCACCTCATGCTGCGGAACTTGAAGATATCGAACAACTTGTAACCAGACCCCATTCTCTGCTGCCGAAAGATAACCGGGCCGGCGGACTCTAATCGGATGGCTACAGCCACAATGATAAAGATCGGAGAAAGTATAACCAAGGCGCAAGCTGCGAAGAGGAGATCAAACGCTCTTTTCAGGATTTGATCACCAACACTCAGCGGTCCCGAGGCAACAAGTAGAGTTGTCCGCTGGTCTGCAGAACGCAACCTTATAGCGCCAATCTCGCGCAATTCAGGGGCGAGGATCTCAACATCGATGTCTGCACCACGCATCATCTCTGCCCAGGCGATGCGCCTATCTGGAGGGCATGCGATAACTACCCTGTCGAAGCTCTCTATTATTGGCGCAATGCGCTCGAGCGATTGGAAGTTATCCCGGCCCGGAAATATATCTTGGTCTTTGGAGAAAATTACTTCCGCAAACCCAGGAGGATAATCCACGTCGTCAACGATAAGCAGCTCTCGCAAGAAGTTCCATCCTGCCAGCTTGCCGATGATTCTGCCGATGAAGATTCGAAAACCCAAGACATAGAATACAGTCGCGCTTACGCCGATCGCAAAGACAAGCCGCGAAAATTCCGAGCTGACCTTGAAGGCGAAAAGAACCGCGAGAAAGCCGAAAGACGCGATCAATAGTGAATTCAGCGCCCTCTTTGCGCCCAATTGAGGGATAGAAAGGACATCTTGGCTGTAAGCACGACTGTTGAAGGCAACGATCAAATAGGCTGGGCAGAAAACGAACAGACTTTTAAGGCCGTAGGAGTTGAGCAATTCGCTATAACGAAAAACATTCGCTGTAAGGAAGCCGAATGAGACCGCGAGCATATCTGCAAGAACGAGGAAACAATATGACCTCGCTCGAAGTGCGCGAAAATTTGCGCCCGGTGGAATGTCAGCCTCTCCTTTTGTGTAGTTGCGTACGATCTCAATCTTCATAACAGTCGATATACCATCAAACAGCTGGCCTAATAGAACTATTGTCCTCCTTATCGCCTCGGATAAGTGAGATTAGCCGCGCCGTCTCATACTAGGTCGATAAGGGCGGGGCCTCATTGAAGGCTGCATGTGCAACAAATTGCGGTACCGCAAGAGCATTCCAAGACATCATAGCTAGTCTGCGGGGCTAAAGATCACGGGCCATAATCCCATGGCACATAAGCTTGGGAGGTAATGCAAACCTATAGCAAATACCTTTTTGGGTTGAGGCGGCTGACACGCAGCAATACAAAGCTCAAAAAGCGATTATGCAGAAGGCTCTCAAGATGGAGCGGCTCCAGAAAATTTATCATGCGATTCACTTTATCCGTTGAGGTTCTGCAGCGACTTATGAAACCGCTTTTTGGGCAGGTGGCGCGCGGATCTATTCAAAGCCTGATTGTGCGATTATCGGGCCTCGCCGTTGCATTCTTGCAAGCAATTTTGACAGCACGGCTGCTTGGGGCAGAGGGATACGGCCAAGTGGCCGTCGCACTATCTGTCGCTCAAATTGTCGCGACAGTTTCGATGTTTGGCTTTGGTCCGTTGGCAGTTCGTGAAGTTGCGAAATTCCGCGCTGTCAAGAATGCATCTGCTGAGGCGAATTTCAACCGATTAGCCTTAACCGTGGTTCTGACATTGTCGCTGCTGGCCTGCGCGGTACTTGCCATCCTGGGAAGTATCGGAGGTATCGTATCGGCGGACTATGCAAGGCCTACGGCATTAGCTGCGCTTCTTGTACCGCCACTAGCATTGATAGCCTTGCTTCGGGGTATAGCTTGCGGACGAGGGCGCATTGTTCGATCGCAATTACCGGGAGAGGTGGTCAGGCAGTCTTTGATGACAACCTCACTCTTGCTTGTGATCCTGTTTGGTTTTTCGATTGGCCCTCAAAAATATATTGCAATTACAGCAATATCGGCGTCCGTAGCCGCCTTGGTTGCATATATTCTGACTTTAAGGAGGGAAATTAGATCAGTTCCCTTTCGCATTGACATTCTCGCAGGTGCTCAGATTCGCCAAGCAATGCCGTTCTTGGGTCTTGCTCTTATAGGAATAGCACAAGGCGAGATAAACACTCTGCTTCTCGGAGCACTTTTAGGACCTCAAGAAGCTGGCCTGTTTCAGCCGATAGCTCGGCTCATTCCGCTTATGACTCTTCCGGTTCAAGCAGCGGCTATGCGCTATGCTCCAATCGTATCAGAGCTGTGGCACGCCGGTGAAACTATTCGGTTTGAGCGCGTTACTCGTCTCTTCACCTTGTGGACGTCCGCTCTTACAATTCTTCTCGCTTTGGGAATCGCATATACAGGGAACTGGATACTGGTCCTGTTTGGCAGTGAGTTCAGCGTTGGAGCAGAGCTGCTTTGGTATATGGCCTGCGCCCAAATCTTTAACGCGGCCTGCGGTCCAGTCGGCGCACTTCTTACGATGACAGGTCGTTCCAATGCCGCGCTTGCAGGGCAACTCGCTGGTTTGGTCGTAAATCTAGGGCTCGGATTGTGGCTAATCCCCCAATTCGGATTGCTCGGAGCGGTGCTTGCTATGTCAGGCGGTATCGTAAGCTGGAATGTTATCTTGCTAGCGATCACCGTCAGACATGTTCAATTCGATCCATCTTTGCTTGGATCACTAATGCGATGACTCTAGATTTATCTATTTTAAGCAGACATATTTTGCCGCTTTATCCCAAAGTTTTTCTATGCAGGAGCCTATCGCCTCGCTTGGTGCCGGATAGATCTTTCCCACTTGAAAAAGGCAATATAGACTAGAAGATGCCAGCCAATTTTCACCTTGGAGACCATTGATTGTCGCGGTTTCACCGAGCAATTTTAGCTTTAAGGTATCGAATTCCACTCATGGGAAGCGGGAAAAGGGGGCCTCCAGTCTTTGTATTTGGAAACCAAAAATCTGGAACAACGGCAGTTGCCGCCTTGCTGGCTCGTTATCTCGGTTTGGAATACAGTCACGACATGTTTTTCCAGAACGGGTGGATAGATAATGACGCAGCATTTCGTAATTCGCTTGAAATTTCCGAGTTGGTCAAAAGAAGTCCAAGGTCATTTTCTGCAGGAGTTATAAAAGATCCAGATCTAACATTTATGATGACACAGTGTTTACGCCACTTTTCAGATTCCCAATCAATATTCCTGATTCGCGAACCTCGAAGAAACATTGCAAGTATTCTTCATAGGTTGGGGCTTGAAGGGAATCATCCAAGCGCCAGTGTGCCCCCTATGAGGTTCGAACAGAGCATACTTTGGGGCAATACGCTCTCTTCGGAACGCCTAGGCCTTCCGCCAGGGAATTATGTCGAAACATTGGCGCGCCGCTGGAGGCGGGCGGCCGAACTGTATCGGTATCATGCGTCGGAAACCATCTTGCTCCGTTATGAAGACTTTACAAAAAATAAATATAGATCAATTTCTAGGATAGCGGAGGAATTAAAAAGAGAGCAGGTGAATAGTATAGATAAAATGCTAGATTTCAAATTCCAGCCAAATAGTAAAAATATAGAAAATTTCGATGAATTTTTTGGTGATGAAAACTCGCAAAGGATCAAATCAATTTGTGGGGATTTGTCCAAGTATTTTGGATATATGTAATATTTTGCAGGGGTTGTCATGGCTGATAAAATAATGAAATATTACAATGAATTCCTATCGAAAAGAATGATAAAATATCGTTTGGAAAGGAATAGGAGAATAAGTTCGATAGAAGAGCTTGTAACCTCATATGTTAATGATGAAGATTTGGTGCTCGATATTGGGTGCGGTATAGGAATTATCGTAGAGGCGATTGCGAAGAAATTTCGAGAGGCTCAAGTTATAGGAGTAGATTTGTCTCCAGAAAATATTTGGTACTGTAAAAATACAATTTCGGAGAAAAATGCGACGTTTTTTCAGCTGAGCGTGACTGAGCAGATGGATGACATCAAGGCTGCTGCTGGCGGTGCTGTCAATCTGATCTGTATGGTTGATGTTATTGAGCATATTCCACAAGAGAAAAGGCGTTCTACCTTAAAGGCTATAACCCAACTGGCAGCGTCGAATGCATTCTTCATTCTGTCCTATCCCAGTCCGAATTATCAGCGTTATCTTAGGGACAACGAGCCGGAGGAGTTGCAGGTCATTGACAACGAATTGGAAGTGGCTGATCTGATTGAAGAAATGAACGAAGCCGGTTGGTCGCTTTACCGGCTAACCCATGAGGATATTTGGCGAAAGGACCAGTATATCCATGCTGTATTTCGAAGAAACTCAAGGGAAGAGATTTCGGAACCGCACAAGTCTCCTATCCTCGGTGAAATCATTAGAAAATCATTAGACCTGTTGCGACGGCCATATAGGTATTTCAAGTATGTGGTGGTGCCCTACCGAAATAGAAAAGCGATAGGGTTGGAGAATGAACCAGAACAAAAGAGCGATAGTTAGGGTGCTGATGCGCGAATATAGCTTAGCCACCATAAACGGAGCATTCGTTGATTTATGACGCCTGGAAAAATGCCTTAGGATAACCAATGGTTGCAACTCCATCGTCAGTGAACGACGCTAGTCCGCGGCAAGAAGTCATCGTGATGACTCATACTTTTCCAACATTGTCCCAAACATTTGTCTTGGATCAGATTGAGGGCCTGCTGTCAGCGGGTCTGGACGTCCGAGTAGTTGCTCACTTGCGCGACAAAGGCGGCCATCTGCATGAAAAGGGGCGTCGCCTTGCTTCGATTGCCACTTTTGCAGAAGACTATGTGCCCTTAAGGAGGTTGTTGCCCCGCAGTCTACGATGCGGAATCGCACGGTTGCTGCAGCGACGAGTATATCGAACTGCTCTGCGCGACGCAGATTTAGTAATTTGTCACTTCGGTCCGGTGGCAAATCGCGCTGCGCTGGCTATCCAGAAGGCAAAGCGGCCTCTCCTTTGGACCATATTTCATGGCTACGACGTTTCGTCATATATCGAGAGAAATGGTGTCAACGTCTATGATGGCTTGTTCGACCGGTCCGATCGATTGTTCTGCGTGAGCAAGTTTTGGAAAGAGAGGTTTGCAGCTTTGGGGTGCGAACCCGCTCGTGTTGAAGTGCTTCGGATGGGCATCGACGTGGACCGCATGAAATTCCAATCGAATAGTTACGATCCGGAGCGCGGATTACGTATCCTGACTACCTGCCGATTGATTGAAAAGAAAGGTGTAGAATACACCTTACGGGCGCTTGCAGAATTAGATGCAAAGCGTCCTGATATTGATTGGAATTATGATGTGATAGGAGAAGGGCCCCTTCGCAAGTCACTAGAGAGACTATGCGAGGACCTAGGTATTAGTGAGAAGGTTAGTTTTCTCGGTCAATTGTCTGCTGATGACGTGCACAAAAGACTTAATCGATCTGACATTTTTGTATTATCTTCGGTGACTGCCAATGACGGTGACATGGAGGGGATTCCAGTATCCTTAATGGAAGCAATGGCCGCAGGAATTCCTGTACTTTCAACGTATCACAGCGGAATTCCTGAATTGATTGAGCATAAGGTAAGCGGTTTGCTTGCTCCGGAGAAAGACTATCTTTCGATTTTTCAAAACATATTGCTCCTCGTCGATAACCCTCGCCTGTTTCGCTCAATGGCGGTCGCGGCAAGAAATAAGATCGAGTCTGATTTCAACCAACGGAAAATTTTGAACTGGCTGACTTCGGAAGTTAAAATGGCTCTCTCAGCGACAAATGCAGTCGATCCAAAAGCTGGCGATCAGCTAGCAGGCCGGTAGGGGCGATTGGGAAAGTTCAAGAGGCTCCTTTTTCTGGCACACGCCGAAACGCAACCGATCTAACCACTTCTTAAGCTCTACTCACCATACAGCGTGAGTCATGAGCACATTTGCGACCATCTTGAGTATGTTCCTGAAATGCAGCGCCGTCCTCTTCATCATAAACGAGGTGCGCGGCATGGTGCTTGCAGTGCCCGTGCTTGTCGGGATCTACAAGGCCGGCGGTGACTGGATGGCAATATGGATTGGCGTCTGCTCTTTGGCGGGCATTGCCCTGTCGGTGGTCGTTCCGTTGATCGCTGCCAAGCGCCTCGACAAGGTCATCAAGACCCGTTTTGCTGTCTGAGCACACACATACCAGAAGTTGATCTTAAATACTCATGCTGGTGCGGTGACCAGTTGGCTCTCCTTTGTTCGCTGCGAGACTAAATAGCCAGCTAGCTTCCAGACGAGCAGTGTCAGGATGATTGAGAAATAGCCGTCCACTGCATAGTGGTAGGCGGTGTGGACCGATCCGAGCAGGACCGCCACGAAGAAGATGAAGAAGGCGATTCCGGCCACCCGGTTGACCTTGCGGATGGCGAGGAAGAACAGGAATGCGAGAGCGACATGCATGGACGGCATGGCCGTGATGCCCCGGCCGAGACCGTAATCGTCTGCCATATACCAGGCGAGTAGCAATTTCTGTACGTCCAGGACCATTATGGGGAACTGCTCATTTGCGGCGGTCAACAGCGCCATTTTCTCATCGAATGTGTCCATGCCGAGTAATGGGCCGACAAAACAGGGGCCAACAGACGCGAATATGATTGCCAATACGACGCCTCCGATCGACCAGATCGCGAGATAAGACAAGAAATAGCGGTAAACGAGTTGGCGCTCCACCACATAGAACGCAAAGTAGATGCTGCCGCAATAGATCAGCAGGATCCACAGATGGTACAGGGCGGCAATTGCCGCAGTTATTAGGGGGCTGCCAAATAGGGGTTGCAGGAAGCGCCAGGGATCGGTGCCGTGGATGGTTCGATCCAATTCGATAAAAGTGCTGTCCCAAGTGAAATCGTTAAGCAACGGAATGGCACTTTTCATTGCTGAAAAGGCAGGCATGAAAAGGACCAGCCCGATAACGATTGGAAGGCCGTGGCGCACCCTCGACCAATAGCTTGCGCCGAACATGGTGCGCACATGCTGGACAGGCGATTTTGGCCGCTCGCGAACAAGCTCTATGAGAATCTGGAATGAGACGATCATCAGCCAAGACACGGTAAAGAGCTGGGCATTGTAGATGAAGTTTGAAAGCTGGAAGATTGAAATACCAAAGGTAGCTAGTGTGATCGCTGCGATTGCCGTCAGCAAGATTGACAGCATGAGGATCACTATTTCACCATGCCTCAACATTATCGCACTCCAATACGCGCCTAATGGGTCACCATGTCGTACTAGTGTCAGGGTGCTGAAATATTGCAAGGCTGCACCCGCCTTGGTGCTAGACGCCTAATCGCGTATCATCTAAATCCGCAAATCGTTAACGCGCCCGTAGCATCATGGTACCATCGCAACAGATTACGGTGAGGATTCCACTGTGGAGCACAAGATCGTGACATTGCGTTTCCTGGGCTTGGTTATGGCTGTTGCGTGTGCTGTTTTTCCTCGTGCCGATGCTATTGCGGGTGCTGACGATGACCCTGTCTCTGTTGCGACAGTTGAAGTGGCAACATTGGACCTCGAGCAACTCGATCAGTCTCGCCCCGTCATTACCGTATCGCGTGCAGCCGACCTTGTTGGAAGTCCAGTTATTCCAATCTTTTCCTTGGCCAAAGGCGAAATTGCTGTGCTTCTGGCGTCGCGCCTGCCCTTTGCACGCTCCTCACTCAGCTCAGGATTCGGCAGTCGTCAGCATCCCATTCTCGGCCGGTGGCGGCAGCACAATGGTTTGGATTTTGCCGTCCCACAGGGTTCGACCGTCTCCGCTCCTGCACCCGGAGAAGTGGTCAGAGCAGGATGGGCAGGCAATTACGGCAATATGGTTGCGATCCGTCACGCCGATGGTTTCGAGACACGCTATGCTCACCTGTCGTCGATTGCGGTGAGCGTGGGAGAAGAGGTGGAAGCAGATGAGATCATCGGACAGGTAGGGACAACCGGTCTGTCGACGGGACCCCACCTGCATTATGAAGTCCTGCACAATGGCAGGGCTGTGAATCCGCTATCCTGATTTGCGGCGATTTTCCAATTCAGTGTGACATTTTTGGGCGTTTGCGGTGTCGAATCAGAGCCGAATCAATGCTGCATTTGCGAAGTAGGTGGTTGCAAGAAAGGTGAATTCGGGTTCCCCTGAGGTTCTACGAACGCGCCAGATTAACCAATCTCGGAAATATTTTTTCCTCATAATATATTGAAAATCAGAGATAATAGTTTCCGTTCAATCGGAAGTTGAACGACTCAGTGATAATCTGAACAATGTAATCACTTCGTTGCGGGGCTGACTTCACCCCGGGGTTTCGATCCCAGGTGATCAGTCGACAAAGGCTCCAAGGCGAGGGTTGGAGAATCCGGAAATAGATGCCGGAATCTAACTGATTTTATTGCGCCGCAAAACTTTCTGGTATAGGCGCTTCAATGTTGTGGGGTTTAAGTCATGAAGAATTTTCTGAAGAATTTCGCTGCTGACGAGTCCGGTGCTTCGGCTGCCGAATATGCTCTGATCCTGGTTATCGTCGGCGTTGCTATTGTTGCCGGTGCGCTCACCCTGGGTGGTGCTATCGGTGATGCAATGTCGGGTGCTGCTACTTGCATCGATTCCGACGGCACAAACTGCTAATTGTGGCAATATGGACCCGCTCGTGATATCACGAGCGGGTCTATTTTTGTGAAGCTTTGGGGAGCTTGATCTATGGACCGACGTAATTTGATTATCGTTGCTGTGGCGATAGTCTTGGGCTTGGTCGCGGTCTATCTCGCCAACGCCTGGTTTTCCGGAATGGAAGAACGGTTCGTGTCGTTGTCTCTTCGCGCGATCTCGATTTCGGTGGTCCTATTACCAATGACTCGGTGCGCCTTGCCAATTGGCCACGAGAATCGTTGCCCGCCGGAGCAATCACCGATCTTGACAGGATCTTGAATGAGCGCAATGTCGCCATCCGCCCGATTGTGACGGGTGAGCCTGTCCTGATTTCCCGAATTTCAGACCGCGCCATCCTCTCTGCCAATATCCCGGAGAATATGCGTGCGGTGACCGTGCCTGTGAACGCTGTAAGCGGCGTTGCGGGCTTCATTTTTCCTAGTGACGTTGTTGATGTTTATCTCACGCGCCAGATACCAGGCGAAGGGGCTTCCAACGACGACCAGATGACCACCGTCCTTTTGCAAAACATTCAAGTTCTTGCTGTCGACCGTCGGTCGAGCGAGAACGCCACCGAGCCTACCGTAAGCGACACTGCCACCCTACTTGTGAGCCCCTTCGATGCGCAAAAGCTCACGCTCGCGACCCGGTTGGGCGGTCTGTCGCTGGCCCTGCGTAATGTTGAGGACCAGCTGGCCGAGGGTGGTAGCCGCATTGCTACCACGCGCGATTTAGGTGGCGGTGGCTTGTATATTGGCGAGCGCCGCCAGCGGGCAAGCACGCCTGCAGCCGCTCCCGCAACGAGCGGAGGGAACTCTGCTGCGTCAACCAGGAGTAGCGGGCCCAGCATGGTGATTTACCGTGGAACCGAAGCCAGCCGTCAGGAGGTTCTTACCGATGCGAGCTATTGACATGAGCAAGCGTCTCGCCGCTTTGATGGTGCCCCTGGGGCTGCTGGTTGCTGCACCGGCCATGGCGCAGGTGCATGCCGGAACTTTGGAAGTTCCGCGCAACAAGAGCCAAGTGGTCACCGCCGACCGAGCCATATCGCGCGCCATGATCGGAAATCCAGAGATTGCCGATATCGTCCCGCTGACCAACCAGTCGATCTATGTTCTGGGCAAGGCGATGGGGACGACAAGCCTGACCCTGTATGACGAAGCCGGTCGTGTGCTGTCGGTCATGGATATTTCGGTCGGTCCGGATGTCGATGCTTTTCGCGCCCAGGTGGCCGATGTTATTCCTGGCTCCACCATCGATGCCCATATCTCGGGTGAATCCATGGTGTTGACGGGCGTTGCTGGCGACGCCGGCGCGGTGAGCCGTGCTGTCCAGCTCGCGCGTACCTATGCTGGCGACAATGTCGTTAACCTGATAGGCCTTGGCAGCAGTCAGCAGGTAATGCTGGAAGTGCGATTTGCGGAAGTGCGCCGTGAAGTGGGCGAAGACGTGGGTGTGCGCGGGTTCGCCAATGACGGCAGCTTCAATGCTGCCATTGGACCAGGCGCTTCTATCACGCAGGATCCTGATACGGGCGAGCCGCTTTTTAGCGTCGGCAGTGTTCTTAATTCATTCGGTGTCTTTGGAGACAGTTTCCGTGCGTTGGGCATAGATTTTGATGCTTACCTAAATGCGCTCGAGAATCGCGGTTTTGCCAAGACGCTGGCAGAACCGACGCTGGTGGCATTGTCTGGTGAAAGGGCAAGTTTCCTTGCCGGCGGCGAATTTCCAATTCCTGTCGTCCAGGGAAGGGGTAGTGCCTCAGGTGGTGATGGTGGCGCAGGAAGTGTCACGATCGAGTTCAAGCCCTTTGGTGTGAGCCTCGGTTTCACACCCACGGTCTTGGGTGACAATACGATCAACCTGGTGGTTGAGCCTGAGGTCAGCTCCATCGATCCGGCTGCATCGATCCAGCTGAACGGCATTTCGGTTCCGGGGCTTCAGACACGGCGCGCTTCGACTACGCTGGAGCTGCGCGATGGCGAAAGCTTTGCCATTGCCGGTCTGTTGCAGGAAGACTTTCAAACCACGGTCAACCAGGTTCCGCTCTTGGGGAATATCCCGATATTGGGAGCCTTGTTCCGCTCAACTGAATTCCAGAAGGGCGAGACCGAGCTGCTTATCGTGGTAACGCCGCGCCTGGTTCAGCCGATCCGGCCTGACCAGGTTCGCTTGCCCACCGACCGGGTGGAAGATCCCGATCCGATGGAGACGATCATGCTCGGTGATGCTTATAATCCTGTTCCAGCGGACGAGCTGACCCGCGGAGAATCTGCGGCTGAGGAGGCTGGCGATTATGAATTCTGATTGGAAACCGCGCCTGGGAGCCCTCGGCGCACTGCTGGTTTTGTCCGGCTGCATGACGAACCCTCTTCTTGAGGAGCCAGGCGATGCGAAATTCGGCGAGGCCAACCGCCAGACGATGATGGCGCAGGTGATCAACCCCGATCCGCAATATGACGAGCCGATGGTGACCAGCGGTGAACATGCTGAACAGGCAATCGAGCGTTATCGTACAGATAGCGTCAAGGAGCCGGAGACTATAAGCACCACTGATGCGGTAAGCAGCAGTGGCAGCAGCAACTAGGCGATTGGTCCGGACAGTTGGAGGCTATCAGTAACAGTTATGAAAGGGCTTTCGTGGCGTAATATCAAGAGTGACGAACGCGGTGCTACTGCTGCCATGTATGCCCTTGCATTGCCCGCGCTGGTGGCCGTTGCCGGTATCGGCTTCGACTATGCTCAATTGGCCTCGCTGGACACCGAACTTCAGAACGCCGCGGACCAGGCTGCGCTGGCGGGCGCCACCCAGCTAGATCAGTCGAGTGGAGCCATAAGTCGCGCTATTGATGCCGTGCAGGGCGGGCTTGTTGCAAATGAGACATTCTTTGCCAACGATGGGCAGGGCACGGGCATCGATGTGCCAACCAACCAGATATATTTTTACGAGACGAAGGTAGATGCCGAGGCTGGAACCAATCCTGTCGACACGACCGCGGCTGATGCCGATACAAAGGCGAATTTCATTCGCGTTGTGGTGGAAACCCGCACAGCCAACTACGCGCTGACACCTGTCGTCGGTGCTTTTAGCGGCACAATTGATGCCGAAGCAGTTGCGGGCATCGGTTCGGCACTGTGCCGCACGCCGCCCCTAATGATCTGCAACCCAAATGAGCCAGATGATGGTGTCGGCGATGAGAATGCAACATTCAACGCCGATAATTACAAGGGCTACGGCCTCCTCCAGAAGAAGGGCGGTGGCGGAGCCTGGGAACCTGGAAACTTTGGCTTTCTGGACATTGGGTTAGGCAATGGTGCCACCGGTGTAAAACAGGCGCTTGGCTGGGATACCTATCCCGGAGCATGCACCGCCACATATGGCGGGGTTGACACAGTGGACACCCAGACCGGCAATATTGCAGTCGCGACAGACCTCTTGAATACGCGCTTCGACATCTATGATGCTGGTTGCGAAACAGGCGGCAATTGCCCCGCTTCGATCAATAGCCGGAAGGATGTGGTTCGCGCCAGCGATTCCACTTCTTGCGGATTTAATTCAAGTACGAGCACCGAGTGGACACTTCCGCCGCTCGCGAACCGCTACATGCCGACGTCGGGCTCTGTTCCTCTGACAGATGCGCAGGCAGACGCGATTGATGCCATGGGGCATCCGAGGGATATGTGCCATGCCATCGCTGATGGCGGTGTTTGCGGGACGGCCGGAAATCCTTTCGGTGATGGTCTTTGGGATAGGAACGCCTATTTTCGAGTAAATTATCGCAGAACAGAAGATGGCTCCCGTGGGCTAGAGGGAGAACCATGGGACTCAACCGATTGGCCAGTAAATACTGGGCTTGGTGCGAATGCGACCCGATTCGAAGTCTACGAATGGGAGATCGAGAACGAGGGTGACTTGATAGACGGCGTCAGAGTCTTGGAACCGGTTCCATCAGCCAGTGGATCGACACTTGTCGATCATGGCACGCCGATCTGCAGCGCTGCGGAGGGCTTCGGCTCGGGCATTGACCCCACCTCAGGTGCTCCCGATCGGCGCAGGGTCTCTGTTGCAGTCATTAATTGTGTGGCCGAGGGTGTCAAAGGCAATTCGCCGGGAGTGCCGGTAACAAATTGGATTGATGTTTTCCTTGTTGAGCCCTCGCTGACCAGGGGTAGCGGAACTGACAAACGGACCGACAAGGACGAGATCTATCTCGAAATTATTGGAAATACCGATGGTGGTTCTCTCGGCGAAACAGCAGGATCGGTCATCCGCCGCGATGTTCCGTACCTAATTCGGTGAGCCGGTTGTTTCGCCTGCTGCGTTGTGAAAGTGGCGGTTCCGGAACGGAAATGGTATTGATGCTGCCTTTCCTGACCGTGCTACTTTTTGGCTCAATTGAAGTCGGCTACTACTTCTATAACGAGCATCTGGTAGTTAAAGGTGTTCGCGACGGTGCCCGTTATGCGGGCAGGCAAAGCTTTGCCGATATAAATTGTGATGGCGGCAGTATTCCGAGCGCGGTGCAAACGGCGATCAAGGAAGTAACCCGCACAGGTCGAGTATCGGGAGGTACGGCGCGCATTGCCGGTTGGACAAATTCTGAGGTGACGGTTGCTCTCTCTTGCCCAGGAGATGGTGGAGGAACTGCAGTTACAACTGGTATCTACAAGACCGAGTCTGATGCGCCCATCGTGACCGTGTCTGCTAGTGTATCTTTCACTTCGCTTTTCGGTTCACTCGGCGTGATCGATTCCACCTATTCGCTGAACGCTTCGCAGCAGGCCGCGGTGATGGGGATATGATTAGGATTGATACACTGAATGCGATCTTGAATGATCAGCGTGGGACAGCAGCGGAGTTTGCACTCGTTCTTCCGATTGCTTTGCTGTTCTTTGTTGGCATCATGGATGCGGGGCTTTACGCCTACACTTTCAACCGTGGCGAAAAGGCTACGCAAATCGGTGCACGCTGGGCGGTGGTAACAGATCCACTCACACCAGAGTTGGCAAGCAAGAGCTATATTGGCGAAACAGTGGGTGGCGTCAGGATTAACCAGGGGGACCGAATACCTGCCGGCGCCTTGGGTGAGATCACCTGCACGTCGGCTTCCTGCACATGTACTACGGCGCCATGTCCTAGTTCGATGACGCTGGACTCTGACGCGTTCACTGCCCTACTTTCACGTATGCAGGATATCCTGCCCGAAATTGGAACAAGTAACTTAATTGTTGAGTATACAGGGTCCGGTTTGGGGTATGCAGGCAATCCACACGGGATGGATGTTGCGCCTTTTGTGACCGTTAGGCTGCAAAATATGCAATACCAGTCCACCCTCTTGTTTGGAGCTGCCGTCGATCTGCCGGATTTTTCCTATACGCTGACGATGGAAGATGGTTCAGGAACGGGGTCAAATTAAGTGGCTTGTCGATCTGGACGTTGGATAAGAAACTGGAATTAAATCAATGGGCAAATCTGTTGTGGATCCCGATATGACACGAAGCGCAGCTTCGAAGCTGTCGTCGCGCCTGGCGATTGTGGCGCCGCAAGATCATATTGATATTCTCAGTTCGGATCCTTCAAGCGCATGGTTGGTCGATGCCGAGCTTGTGCCGCTTGAAAGCGGTCAGCCCGTTCCATTTTCGAAATTGATCGGTTCTGAAATCGTGGTTGTCGAGGTCGATCCGGATGATCCGGTGAGCATGAATCGCATTGATGCGATCAAGGATGAAATGCCTTCCGCATCGATAGTCGTTGCCCTTGAGGATTCCAGTTTGAGCCTTGTGCGTCGCTTGGTGAGGGTAGGCGTAGCCGATGTGGTTGCGTTGCCACTTTCGGCAGAAGAAATCTTGCAGGTCATTATATCGATCGCGGAAGTTCGTGCGGCGCATGTAAGAGACGAAATCCAGCTGGCACCGGTAATCTCGGTGTTTAAAGCCCTTGGTGGCAGCGGTGCTACAACTTTGATTACTCACCTTGCGCATCAACTTGCCGATCCTGAAGCAAAGAAGCCCAATGTCTGCATTCTTGACCTTGATCTGCAGTTTGGTCGGGTCACGGAGGTGCTGGACATGTCTCCGCGGCGCAGCATTCTTGACCTGGTCGAAGCAGGGGGCCGCCTTGATGCCGACTATTTCCATTCAGTTGAGGTGCGTCGTGATGACGGTGTGTCTGTCGTGGGTGCGCCAAGTGAGATTGGCCCGATAGAGGCAGTCGATATTGAAAGTCTCGACCGCATTGTGCGCCTTGCTCGACAAGAGTTTGACTACGTGCTGATCGAAATGCCCTCCAGCTTGACCAATTGGGCGCTTTCTCTGCTTTCAGAGTCTGACAGAGTGCTCCTGATGGCTGAACAAAGTGTTCCTAGCTTGCGGCAGGCACGTCGCCGGATCGATTTGCTGCGTTCACTTGGGTTTGACATGCGACTTTTGTCTATAGTGATCAACCGCGCCGACAAGCGTCTCTTCAAGGCGATCGGCATCGATGATGTCGAAGATGCTTTAGGCTGCAACGTCTTTGAGACCTTGCGTGAAGACACCCCCTATGTCGCCAACGCTCAACAGCAAGGTCTCCTTGTCCAGCAATTGCGCAGCAAGAGTGTATATGCACAGGACGTTGCTCGGCTTGCGGCAAGGCTTGAAGCCGGCTTGTTGAACGAGAAGCAGTCATGAAGTGGGATATTGTCAGGAAGGCGGACCTCAATCCGGCCGAAAAGCCATTGCCTGCGGCCGAGAAGCCCGAGGACACCGAGCAGGAAGTTCTCAAATTTCTTGCCCTGAAAAACACAATTCATCGCAAACTTCTCGATGCAATCAATCTTGGCAATCTCGACAAGATGTCTCGTGCGCAGATCAAGGATGAAGTAGGCGACATCGTTCTTGATCTTCTGGTCGCAGAAGATGCTGCGCTCAATTCACAGGAACGCGAACGCCTGTTGGGCGAGGTGCTCGACGAGCTGCTTGGCCTTGGCCCACTCGAACCACTTCTGGCAGACGAGACAATAACCGATATTCTCGTGAATGGCCCCAACGACGTTTTTGTCGAGCGGTACGGTTTGCTTGAGCGTTCACCTACGCGGTTCAAGGATGAGCGCCACCTTTTGCGCATCATTCAGAAGATCGTAAGTGCGGTAGGCCGCCGCGTGGATGAATCCTCACCTTTTGTTGATGCCCGATTGGCTGATGGTTCGCGCGTCAATGCCATCGTTGCGCCGCTTGCGCTTGACGGATCACTGCTTTCGATCCGTAAATTTGCCAAGAAGAAGATTGACATGGCCAAGCTTGTCGAACTTGGCAGTATACCGCCAGCAGTTGCTGAAGTGCTCAAGGGCGTTGTCCAGGCAAGACGTAATGTGCTGATTTCAGGTGGTACCGGCTCGGGCAAGACCACTCTTCTGAATGCCCTTTCCTCCTTTATCGATGGCCGTGAGCGTATCGTGACGATCGAAGATTCGGCAGAACTGCAATTGCAGCAGGAGCATGTTGCCAGGCTCGAAACCCGACCTGCGAACATTGAGGGCAAAGGTGAGGTGAGCCAGCGCGATTTGGTCAAGAACGCGCTGCGCATGCGGCCTGACCGAATCATCCTTGGCGAGGTGCGTGGTGGTGAAGCCTTTGACATGTTGCAGGCGATGAACACGGGGCATGATGGTTCCATGACCACGGTCCACGCCAATACTGCGCGGGATGCCTTGTCGCGTATCGAGCAGATGATCGGCATGAGCGGAATTGACATCTCGCCCACCTCTGCGCGCGCCCAGATCGCTTCTGCCATAAACGTTGTTGTCCAGATCGGTCGCCAGGCAGACGGCCGACGGCGCTTGCTAAGCTTGTCGGAGATTGTCGGCATGGAAGGTCCGACCATCACCATGCAGGAAATCTTCCGATTCAAGATGATGGGGCGTGGCGAGAATGGCGAGGTGCTCGGCCATTTCGAGGCAACCGGCATACGACCCAAGTTCATGCAGCAACTTGCGGATCGTGGGATCGAGCTGTCGCCGGAGCTTTTCCGTCCTTCGTTGAGGCTGGAGACCGCCTGATGCTCACTGGAGAAATCGTCCGTTTTCTGGTTTTGATCGCAATCTTTGCATCAGTTTTTCTGCTCGCGGCCGTCATAGTGCGCTCTGTAGCAGACAGCCAGGCTCAGCTTGGAGCGATCAATCGCCGCATGAAGTTGATCGCAAAGGGTGCAGACCGTGAAGAAATCATGGCCATGCTGCGCAAGAATGATCCAAATGCCGACCTTGGTCTATTGGCGCTGCCTTTGGGGTTTTTCCAAGGGTTCCGTCGTAAATTGATGATGTCAGCCATTCCTTTCTCCGCAGGTCAGGTGTTGCTGGCGATGGTCGCGCTTTTCGCCCTGCTCATTCTGATCTTGGTCTTAACTTGTTGGCTGCTCAACTTTCCGCTTACGGGTGGTGTCATCCAGATCATCACTGCCTTTGCGGCCGCTGCCGCGATAGGCATTCCTGTGTTTGTAATTACCTTTGTGGCCGAGCGACGCCGAAAGAAGATGCAAGAGCAATTTCCTGTCTCGCTCGATATTTTCGTTCGCGCTCTTCGCTCTGGACATCCCGTAGCATCAGCGATCGAACTGGTGACGCGAGAAATGCAGGATCCGATCGGATCGGAGTTCGGTTTGATTTCGGACGATGTTTCTTATGGTGCCGAACTGACGGAGGCTTTGGATGAGATGGCCGAACGTTGGGACATGGACGATATTCGGATGTTTGTCGTCTCGCTCTCGGTACAGAGCGAGACTGGTGGCAATCTTGCAGAGATTCTCGACAACCTTGCAAAGGTGATTCGCGAACGCGCTTCCTTGTATATGAAAGTCAGAGCAATGAGTTCGGAAGGTAGAATGACCGGATGGATTCTGACTGCCGCACCTATCGTGACATTTCTCGCGCTATTCTCGATGAATCCGCAATTCTACCTGGGAGTTGCACAAGATCCGATATTTTACATCGGGTTTCCTTTGATGATCCTTTGGTATCTGGTCGGGGTCTATTCCATTCGAAGAATGATTGATCTGAAGGTCTGACATGCTCGAACTTCTCGCCAATAACGCAGCTGCACGAATTGCCTTTCTGGCGCTTCTGTTTGTCCTGGTCGCCATTGGCGTTTACACGGCGTCGCGCTTCGGACGCCGGCGAATCGAAGTAAAGTCTGCGTTGCGAACAATCAGTGAAGGCAACAAGGTCGCGAAAAGCACGAGGTTGCGGGAGGAACGCGACAGTGCCTGGGCCGTACTAGCCGACAGGATCGAAAAGGCCGGACTCAATCTTGGTGATACCAAAGCTGACAGCTTGCGCGACAAGCTCCGTGCTGCCGGCTACGACTCCCCGGCAGCAAGCAAAATCTTCACCTTGCTGCGGATCATCCTGGTTCTGGCCCTGCCGCTGCTCTATTTCCTTATCACTGGTATTGCAGGAACCGAACACACGTTTAATTCTTTATATGTCTTCGGAGCGGTGCTCGCGTTGGTCGGACTTTACCTTCCTAACCTTTATGTGGCTGCCAAGGCGGATCGTCGACGCGAGGAAATAACAAATGGTTTTCCAGATTGTCTCGATCTCCTTCTCGTGAGCGTAGAAGCAGGCTTGGGGTTGGAGGCGGCGATGGACCGGGTCGGGCGCGAAATGGTATCTTCTCACCCGCTAGTAGCGCAGATCCTTTCGACCGCGACCTTGCAGATGCGTGCCGGTGCAGAACGCGAAGACGCCATGCGAAAGATGGGCGAGACT
>ENA-ORCV01000528-ORCV01000528.1-marine-metagenome-genome-assembly--contig:-NODE-528-length-23467-cov-4.257161_pt1 | contig 23467 bp, 26 predicted proteins | sample MGYA00237779_ERZ508509 | MGnify/ENA primary metagenome ERZ508509 (study PRJEB26180, sample SAMN06268772) | marine metagenome | isolation source: Bioluminescent Bay, La Paraguera, Puerto Rico | place... | reverse complement strand
GGCATATGCTGGAAGTTATCGAACAGAGCTTCAGCCATAGCAGTACGGGTCAGGTGATAGACCTGCTGTCCCGGCTCAAGACTACGCGCCCACTCGGTGACTTCAGACACAGACACATCAAGATCACCATTCGCCTCCATCACAGCATTGATCTTACCGGCAGCGGTCTGAGCCATGCTGTCGTACATACCAGTGATATCGCTGGCGGTGACTCCATGCTCGCCTAACTGCTTCGCCAGGTTAACGGCTGCGGTCTGGTCGCCCATGACGTAACTGGTCAATGCGCTGTTGAATGCAGCTTCGCCGACTTGGCCCATAGTCCACTGCGCATTCTTGGATGTCTCAGCGTCGTACTGTAGAGCTTCAAGGCCAGCATCAGCCGCAGGAGCAGCGAACGGGTCATCACCGAGAATCTGTCGAATCTCAGTCTCATAGCCTTTCTGGCTGATCAGACCTTGGGACAGCATGTTGTCGAGCTTGGCCTTGTGAGCCGGGTCTACCTGTCGAACATTCATGGTTGTACTTGCACCGGGTTCGTACCAAGTGGACTTAGCACCGACGCCAAGGTCATATGCTTCATCGATGTCGAGGTAAGAACGACCACCACGGCTCATGGCCTGCTGTTGTTTCTGGTCTGCGAGGTAAGCCTCTGTAGCCGCGTCTCGCTGGCTTTCAGTTCGGGCAGTGGTAGGACGCAAGGACAACTGAGCGCGGACGCTGTGATTGCTCTCAGTGCGTACCTGAGTTGTGTTGTTTGTTGATTCGGTCATGGATGGTCTCCAGTTTAGATTCGGGTGAAGACACGGCAACGACCACCACTGAAGGAAGCATGCGTGTCTTTGTAAATTTGATCGATACAGAACTTCGCTACCCACTCAGCGTCGACAAGTTCACCTTGTAGCTGGCTGAAGTAGGCAATGAGTTGGTCAAGGCGCTGACCAGTAGTGGTCGGCCTGAAGTGATCGGCTACGCGATCTGAGAACGGCTTGTAACCGTTGCTGATAGTCGAGACTTGCACGGGTTTCGGCGTGTAGTCGTCTTTGAGTTTCCTCATAGTGATTGATCTCCTGTTGAGATGACCACGCATTGAGTGCAAGGAAGAACCACGCAGCACAGGTAGCGGTCAGCATCAGTTGTTTGGTCATTGATGGTCTCCAGATACGGCACTGTGTAGGACGCCATGTAAGGCGCTGTGAGCAGCCCTTGCTCTATCTGGTGTGGTTGGTTAGGTCAGGCCGGGAGAGGCGCCGAGAGAGACGCTGAGACGGTCTCTGATAGGTGTTGTTATTCAGGTTTAATACGACCATGAATCAGGTCAGTGATTACACGGGCAGCGGCCACCTTATGATCACGACGCTTCTGCTCTCGATCTTGGATACGGGACAGGATAGCGGCGGTCTCTGGTTTCAGGTGAACCACAAGACGTGCAACCACGTTAGGGTTAATGCATTTGTATTCTTCGCCACGGCGATTCATTGAGATACCTCATTGTGTGTTGGGTGTTTCTGTAAAAACAAAGGGGGTTAAGAGTTGTCCTGGGACGTTCTGGGAAAATAAAGACCGACCACTGTAGACACGGAAAAGGAACTACAGCAGTCAGCCAAAGAGACACCTTGAGAGGTGACCCATGAGCAAGGAGTAATGTCGCAACTAACGAACATCATCGAAGGGATAACAATCCTTCAGGTAGCGCCCTACTGACCAGACCGGAGGCAATGGAGACCACCAATACAGCGCGGAGATGGACGCTGAAGACCGGAGCAAGGTAAGACCGGTACAAAGACCGTAGGACGCTATCTAAAAGATTGTCGAAGAGTGAGACAATGGAGAGGAAGACCAAGGAACAAGAGAGACGACAGGTCATAGTTGTTTGTGGTAATTACTACAGACATCCCTGTCTCTAAGATGTCTTAGAGATGACTCTTAGATAATTGTCATTAATGATTAATCACAATAGACAACGATCTTAGTCAGACTCTAAGAAGACTTTTTGACTTCGAGTCATTCCGCTCGCCCCAGGCTACAAGCCCTGATTTCAGGGGTAGATGGTTTGTCACGTTCCACGGTGACGGCGAATATCCCAGTCATACTTCGGCTTGTCGGGGGTCATTACTTCCCTACTGAGCTTTTACATCAGCCACCGCTCAACTCAAGGAATCCATGCGTCTTACTCAAGGAGCGTCATGGGCTTTCGTTGTCGTTGCCATTCAAGGCAGTGTCTGAAGTGAAATACTTCCAGACCCGGACACAATCCACTGTGATAGTGAACGGCTGTCGATCATAAACCGGGCTTTTCTTGTCCTGTGCCGTTGGTACTGGCATAGCGACAGCCTGACCTTATTTGGTTCTGGTCAGGACTTGAGGTTAATCTTGGGGAATCTACGTGCTTCAGGATGCTCTGGTTATCTTACAGGGGGCCAGAGATGCACAGGCGGAAACAATGAAAAGTTGTTCCATAGGTATGCGATGGCCTCAGGCAGCATCGAGAAAACTCTTCCATAGGTGCGGGATGGCCTCAGGCAGCATCGAGAAAACTCTTCCATAGGTATGGGAGTCCCTCTGTCGGAACCGTGATAGTTGTGTTCTGTACAGACATGACACAAGAGAGAACCAGTCGGAACCTGAAGGAACGGCAAGAAGTTGTTCCATAGGAGGGGGAGTGCTTCACGCAGTCAGGCAAGAAGTTGTTCCATAGGTGCGCGATGGTCTCCGCCAGCTCAGGCAAGAAGTTGTTCCATAGGAGGGGGAGTGCCTATCTGGCCACCACAACGGCAGATTGGACAGCTACTGGATCGCTCCAGGTTAGCTTCAGGAACGCTGAGAAAAGTTGTTCCATAGGGATGCGAGTGCTTTTGTTCCATAGGTATGGGAGTCCTCAGGCACCGGCAAGAAGATTATTCCATAGGGCAGGGAGAGCTTGTTATTCCATAGGGTAGCGAGTGCTTTTGTTCCATAGGGCAGCGACCCCCGTCAGATAGATTCTTCCATAGGCGAGGGAGTCCTCAGGCACCGGCAAGAAGTAGTTCCATAGGAGGGCGCTTGCCCTCATGACGCCTTCAGTAACCGGTACAGATGAGCCTTGCTGATGTCGTACTCAGACATGATGTCCTTGATCAAGACACCTTCAGCCCTCTTCTGGCGCATCTCTTCGATCAGTTCATCTGTGTATTCATTCTTACGACCGAACTTCACACCATTGGCCTTGGCCTTAGCGATACCGTCAGCCTGTCGCTCTTTCCTCAACTCAGTCTCGAACTCAGCGATTGCGGCGAGCATCGAGAACATCAGCTTGCCTTGCGCCGTGCTTGTGTCGATGTGCTGATCGATAACCTTGAGATCAATCCCACGAGCCTTCAGGTCTTCCGCTATCTGGTGAAGGTGGACAGTTGATCGAGCCAACCGGTCAATACGGCTAATAACCAGAGTGTCGCCTTTGCGCAGATGACGCAGACAGGCTTTCAGCTCTGGTCGTTTACCGTCGAGACCTGACCGCTTCTCTTGGAAGATGTCACCACAACCAGCGGCCTTGAGTTTGTCGATCTGTACATCGAGAGATTGTCCGGTTGAACTTACTCGGGCGTAACCAATGATGTCCTTGGCCATGATGTGTCTCCTATATCCTTAGCTGTTGTGTTACGTGCATTCTGAGACATAGATGAGACACAGTCAACACGTAGGCAGCAACTAAGTCACATATTGTATACTTTGAGAGACACATAGAATCACTGGTAGTTGATCAATGATTGAACAGACAACGATCAGGACATGGAGACACCACTGATCTCCTCTGTTGTTGTTCTTATCTCTGTCAACTGACAACAGAACAGAGGAGACCAGCAATGGTCATCGGGATAGTCCTCGGGATGAGGCGCAGGGACAGCAGAAGGCAGGGGGAGCGATTCACTGGGGAACCGGCACCCCACCGGGGGAAACTGCCTAAGAGTCGGTCGAGGTGTGGGCGCTCAGATTTTTTCGGTGAAATTATCCAGATAGAAGATATTGCTGTTTGGTGGCTATACCCTTACCTTCATATCGAATAAGGAAAAGTCAGGGATTCTGATGCCATTATTCGGAAACAAGAAAGACCTTACCCCCCCTCTAACTCACTTTCATTTGTCGTTGAACGTAACAAAGATAGAGGAATGGCTGGATAAGCCAAGCCCGATTGGGTCGACCTGGAAAACTGATCGCTTCAACAATCAAGTAGAGACCTACCCGATTACTTTGCTGCCCGTAGCCGAGTACCTTTTCTTTCACCAACGTGCAAATAAATTTGCAACATCGATAGCAGGATTCACGGATTTTGGCAGCAATCAAGAACTCACTGTGAACTGGACTAGGGATAGCGACTTCTTTTACGTGATCGCACGCCAAGGCTACAAAGATAAAAGCCATGTAATCTTTGCGACCCCATGGGGCGAAATCCTTCAGCTCCTCGTGAATAGAGAGATCAGCTCAACGAACTTTAGGAAGGAAATGGATGGGACACTGGTTGATATCAGTGAGGAGATCTCTGAAGGCAACTTTTCGCAAATAAGCCGAAGATTGGCGGCGCATGACGCCGTGGACTATAGCAATGACTTGGCCATCCTTTCAGTTACATGTGAGAGACCTTCCGATATCGTTTCTTACTGATCTAACTCTGACAAGCAGCGCAGAATATTGCACGTTTGTGCCCCACTCCATCAAACTGGCCCTTGGGCTTCCACTGGTGACAGCCACCACAGCGCTTGGTCGGGTAACCGAGTCGGCCCCATGTTTCTTTACAGCTACGACACAACCCACGGCAGTGTCTGGTCTGGGGCCTCTCCTTGCAGAGGATGCAGGGGAACTTGATGAAACCTGAAGCCGGAGCCACAGGCGTTAGTGTTGTTTGTTGGTTCATGGTGGTTGCTCTCGAATGTTGGGCTTGAAGCCGCGGGAAAGGGTTGAAAAGTGAGCTGCGTGACTCAATATTCACGCTTCAAGGTTCAGTGACTGGGGAATAGGAATGAGCGACATCGACTCAATGTATATTCATATAAGTCGATCCCGAGATGCCGTCATATCGCTGGAGCAGTTCGGCGACAGCTTGGCCCGGGTAACCGAGGATGAGAAGCACTGGAAGTTCACACTGATCGCGATCCACAATGCACTGCAGGGGTTTATGACCATAAGCCTTCGAGATGGAACTCCTTACGACACATGGAAAGAAGACACTAAAAAGATCAAGGACAAGGAGCGGTGGCGCGACGAAGCTATCCCCTCTGAACAGAAGAGAGTTCCGCAACTTGACTATTTCATGAACCTCTTCGACAAGGTCTTCCCTCAGAGTGATGGCATCGACAGGAACCTGATCTCTTACCTCAATAAAGTCAGAAACGACTTCAGCCACTTCAATACCGATGGCTATTCGATCTCCAAAGCAGACCTGAAACCTGTATGTAAGGAAAGCTTGAAGGCCATACGGCTCGCGAAGATGAAGGCCAAGGGCATCGTCTTCTATTACGAAGGAGAGGAAGAGGTATATGAAGCAGCTATGCAGAGATCTGAAGACTTGTTACAGCAGGTGGTCGATCCGGCTCTATCGGCAGCCCAGCATTGAGTTGAGTGAAGTTGTGTAGCGACGATTCTAATCTCGTCCCGAAGGAGCTATATTGCTACAAGAATCAGCACCAAGCTGCTACAGAAATCGAAAACCACGCCAGGGGACACCGTTGCAAGCCATTGTTTTATAAGGTTTTTTTGATAAAGGGAAAAGTGCCCAAGGGGTCGGAGGTTCGATTCCCTTCCCACCCAACTCACAAAACAGTCTCACTTAGGGTTGAGCGCTCCAGACATCACGCCATCTCGCTACATCCTTCGCACGACTCGTGTATGTGCCGCAACCTATTGACACCCTGCTATTCCTTGCCAGAGGTACCTACCTTGCCAGTTGGTTCATGAGCCGCCTTATGGTATCTCTAACGAGTTGCAATTGTAGACAGGCATCAACTGCGGCCATACATATCGAAAGGAATCGCCCATAAATTCAGGGTGGCTTTAGCACAAGGAATACAAAGTGAGACATTCGTTACTCCCACCCATAGTAGAGTTCGGGACCGCAGCCAGGTTACTTGATGACGCTGCGGACGCATTTCTGAAGCGGGACTTCGTAGCCGCAAGAGAGCTTGTTGAACAGGCTAACATCCCAGAAATCAGCGTCCACGCCAATAAAGTAGTTGGCAAAATGACTTCAGAAGTTCATAGGAATACTCGCAGGCCCAAATGCCTTCCCAAAGAAGAGCGCGATCCCACCCGAATGCCATCACGGAAGGAGCAGAATGCCATCTTTCAAAGAGATGGTTGGCGATGTAGATTTTGCAATATAAGAGTAATCAGCAAGGAGGCTCGCAGCGTTATCTGCAAGGCTTTCTTAATAGAGTCGAAGTGGACAAGCCTGAACCAACAACGCCACTCTTCTTTATATGCGATGGCCTCTTCTCTTGACCACGTCCACCCTCATGGTAGAGGTGGAAAAAACACGGTAGAGAATTTCGTAACCGCCTGCTATTGCTGCCAATTCGGCCGTGGAGAGTGGACTCTTTCTGAAGTCGGAATTAGCGATCCAAGAGAACGGCCTCCAATAGTTGACTCTTGGGATGGATTGTCACGCATCATTCAAAAGCCTCACAAATGACAGTATAAATTTCGCGAGCAGGAAAGTTGCACCTCAAATCAAGCGTCATCACTGTACGCAGGGGCAACTTATAATAGAGAAACATCACTGCATCTGTGTTCGTAAGGTCATAAGCAATAACCGTAAGGCACTGCGATCGACTTATAGGTACAACAGCCGGCACGCCTTTTTGGCATATTTGTACGGGTGTACCTATATCGGTACGGACTTTTATCGCATTTGGGAGAAAGTCCACAGGCTGAATTTTCCTCAATTTGAAAGAACCTCTAACAATGAAGCACGCTTACTCCAATGGGGGGGGCCGTCCATCAGCTGACGTTTACTTCAATGTAGCAAACGACTGGCAGCCACCGATTGACCGCAAGGTGATAGTCGGCACGATGGCACAGGGCTGGGCATCAGGTAGGCATTAAGGCAGGCGCACAGGCACCCGGTACGGGGGAGAATCGGAAGGCGGTCGGTCGATGTGTGCGCTCAAATCTTTGCTTAAAAATAATCCAGGGTGATCTGCTGGAGTTATCCAGGTTCAGCCCTATCTGTAGTCGGGTCATCTGTAATTGGCCGTTATCGCTTGAGGCTGTTACCCGGTGATGGGTCGCTGATATAGTGGCAGTAATGCTTGCTGATGTGATGGAGCACAGGTAATAAGAACCACAGGGAGTTGGAGAGCAGGCTTGAAAACGATCTTTTACACACTTCTACTGGTACAGCTCAACCAACAAAATGAGAAAGAGCAATTGCCACGTGGATTTTGTATATAGATTGAAGTCGAAGTGCCGGGTTAGGGGCTCAAGCAAAGTAAACAAAAATGTATAAGGATATGTAATGACAATATTTATAAGCTACTCGCATTCAGATAAAGAAGTGGTTGACAATTTGGCTGCTAATATGGTTAAGCGAAATGCTCAAGTTTGGGTTGATACGTGGGAACTCAATGTTGGTGATTCGTTGATCCAGCGCGTTCAAGAGGCGATTACCGAGTCTGATGCTTTGCTGGTCATTCTTTCTAAGGCATCAGTTCAGTCCGAGTGGTGTAAAAAAGAACTTAATTCTGGCTTGATTAGAGAGTTGGACGAAAAGAGAGTAGTCGTTCTACCTGTTCTTCTTGAAGATTGCGAAATCCCACTTTTCCTTCGTGAAAAAATGTATGCTGACTTGAGATCTAATTTTGAATCTGGTCTAAATTCAATAATGGATGCTATTGCCAAGGTGTCCAACTCTACACAAAGTCGGTTTGATGATGAGGGTGATTTCACTGACTGGTCCGAGGATTGGTGGGAGAACGAAGGTTTGTTTCATTTGAGGTTTACAATTGCCAATTCAGTGCAAAAGCTAAGGATGACGCTATTAACTGAAGTTGTGGTTGTTTGTAATGAAGAAGCAACAGCTAGGCAGCATCAATTTCAGGCAGCGGGTCTCGATTGGATAGGGCGAATGGTTATATCGGAAGCTCTTTTCGATTTTGGAGAGGGGAATGATGAATTGAAAGTGATTTTAGATGACTCATTCCCGCAGATAGTTAGGGCTGTCATTGGAGATACAGAGTCTGGAAAGGGGTATTCAGTAATAGCTACCTTTCGTAGGCTTGGGGAAGATAATGGAAAGGATCAACTGGTAAATATTGGTGATTACTTAAAGAGTATAAGAGAGTATTTACGTTCTGTTTCTCGTACTCCTAGTCGGGGAGAGCAGCAGAAATTATATGAAATTTTGTCAGCTCCAGTAATTTAAGTTCTCCAAGTACTTTTGTTGTGTGCTCGAATCATGGCAATCCCATTATGTTGTAACAGAACTATCAGTTCACAGTAAGAGGAGTGCTCGGTTATCTTTATGACGCTTGGGTCAAAAGCGCAGAGTAAGTTTGGTTTGAATTCGCCGCCTCTCGATAGCTTGATATTAATCTGCGGGGCGCCTGATATACTTTTTCGCTGAAGTGCTTAAGCAGATAAGGTTCGCTTTTTGTAGGCAGCCGCTAAGGCTGTGGAGCGATTCACTGTTATTTCAAGTAGGTAAAAGTCGTGGCAGAAACTAATGAAATTGATGAGGTTGAAATAGCCTTCAATTTGTATGAGAAGGTATATACCAAGTTAAATAACGGACTGATTCGGGAGAATAACAAGTACCCTGCGAGTGACCCTGAGCGGGTTGAGTATGATCTAACCGAGCGTGAAAAAGAGTGGCTAGCTCTGCTCAGGGCAAAGCTACATATGGAGATTGCTAGCAAAGTTAATGACACTCTTCGCGAGAGTTCTAGTAGTAGCGATAGATTGGGTATGAAAGTATTTTGGCTAAATATCGTTGTTGCAATATTTACCTTGGTGATGGCAATTTCCGCTGTAGTTGAGCTTACGCAATGAGTGTCACAAGGATTAAGAGTTCGTGCTCGCGGTAGTCAGTAGAGTCGGTCTACGTTGCCTTCAGCAACGCTTACCGTGAACCTTGTATCTCGAGGGTATGTATGTCAGTAATTTACGATGTAATACAGGAGCACCCCGAGTTCTTCGCGTGGTTTTTCGCCTTAGTAAACGTACTTTGGGGGGTGTTTGTTTACTTCAACAAGCAAAGTCACGATCGTTCTATGGTGCGTCTGAAAAATGACTTGAGTCTTGAGGCTGAACGAAGAAAGAAAATATTTGAGCTTAAAGCAAATCAATACGAGACCTATGTGGCCAACCTGGATGCATTTGGAAAGAAGCATCAGGTAGATTTGCCCGCTCGAATGCAGCCTATCTTTGATAAATATCTAGATGACTACCTCGAATCAGCTGATTCAGAGGACAAGCAGAAGGAGCGTGAAGTAATTAGTTGGTTTAGTGCTCAAATCTCAGCGCTAATGCAAGAGGGTTTAGATGACCTCTTGAAGCTTCAGGCGGAGTCGAACCGCCTCAAGCTAACTGCCACCGATGAGATGATTAGCACGTTCACAGAGCTTGAGGAATTGATGCAAACCTCCATGGATGAGGCCAATGAGTTCATGCGTAATTTTACAGAGCTGGTTATTAGTCAAGATCATCAGCGTATAGCGGCGTACCAAGCGAGGCTGAACGAGTTGGGCCTGAAAACAAAGGGGAGGGCTAACCAGTTAATGCAGCAGATGAGGACTGAATTACGTGCAATTTAGCTATGTTATTCAAAAAGATTCATCCATATGATGGAAAAACCTATCGAAATGCAGGAACTTGGCTTTGTGACTCGGGCTGTGGCATTTTTTGAAGCTGCTCTATGCGTTGAAAAACATCTGAGTAGGCCTGGCCATCCAATGACTCCTCTCGCTTCCCACACGGGTGCCTATTATCTAGCAGGCCACTCCCTTGAGCTGCTCTTGAAGGCATTTCTTCTAGATAACGGTATGACAGACCAAGTGCTGCGATCTCGAGAGGTAGGGCATGATCTTGAGGCGTGCTTCAAGCTGGCATTAGATCATGGGCTGGAAGATCTCGCTCCTTTGTCGGACGAAGACAAGGAGCTGATCTCGATTCTCAATAGAGAGTACTCTGACAAAGCATTTGAGTATTATAAGGGGGCTAGGGTTACGCAAGTGCCGAGATTTTCCGCGGTTGAGGGCCTAATGAGGAAACTGTTTCCCCCTATCTGCAAGCATGTGGGAGCGAGACAACCTTCTTTCTAATCGAAAAGTCCCACGCCGTGAGTTCTAAACTCCATTGCAGTGGATTACCGGGAAGTCCGGTTACCAATTGCCCCCGAGTTCCGTCTTGATGCCCTGTCCAACTGCTGCTTCCACATCTACGCTCAGTTGTTCTAGGCTAGGCCCCTGAGAGTACAGGCCGTACGACAGCGATAGGTTACGCGTGTGCCCCATAATCCAGACTGCGCGGTTTTCAGGGACGTCCGCTTTCTCTAGGTTAGTGGCCATGTGAACACGAAAGCTGTGGAAGCCCTTGTGACGACCGCCTGGAATGCCCAGTTCCTTCTTGAGTCGGCCGAACCACTTGCCGAACTTGTCGCCCAATTTGCCGTCCGCTCTTTTACTCTCCAGTGCGGGGAAGATTAGGGTGTGGGTATCGCTGTCTCTCCAGTGCTTCACTTCATCGGCCAGCGTGCTATGTATCGGTATCCGCCGGCCGGCGTTCAGGGTCTTACCCCTATAGCTGTCCACACCCGCAGCGATGGCGATATAGAGCGTATCGCCTTCTTCCCTGATCTGTGCCCGCTGCAAAGAGGCCAGCTCTTCCAGTCGGCATCCAGTGGCATACGCTAGGCGAGGCAACAAGAACTTGTGATAGTCCTTGGGTGACTCCCGGTACTGCGCGGTCGCGTCGAAGATCTTACGTAACTCATCCTTTGTGAACGGCTGGAATGATTGTGCAGTGCCGGTTCCCACTTTATGCCGGGCGAAGGGGTTTGGTGCGCCAGCATCGATCTCACCGTGGTCTTGAGCGGCCTGGAAGACACCAGACAGGAAGGTCAGGCGGGTGCCTATCGTCTTTCCTGCAAGAGGACTGCCTTTGATGAACTTTCGGACATCGGGGCGCGTAATTGATTCAAGGGATATGTCCGCCTTATGCATGTGGTCGAGGAAGGTGTCTACTGCCTTGGTGACGGTGGTGATGGTATTCCGCTTGAGCTTGCTTTCCTTTTCCTCCAAGTACAGGCGGAGAGCATCCCTGAGACTGCATTTGGCCAGCTCGGGGTTGTGACCGAGATAAACGGCTTGCATTGCTGCCCTCCACGCCCGCTCATCAGGTGTTTCGCCCTTGATGTGTTCATACGCATCCCATGCGCTATTCAGCTCTGCTTGAGTGGCGTTCTTCAAATCACGGACATGAGCCTTGAACATGGCCTTTTCGTCGCCAGCCCCAGCGGAGCGAGCCTCCTGTACCACCCGCATGCACTCAGCCAGCATTAGTGCCCGACGAGCCTTGGCCTCGCGTAGGCTGTGGGTCTCCAGGCTACGCTTGACGTACTGCTTGCCGTCGAAGGCGTCGCGGCAGTCACTGGGCACTCTCCAGATGAACTGCCAGAGCCCGCTGGGCTTCTGTTGCAGGTGCTTGGTGTCAGGCTTGGGCTTGGACATGGGGTAGGGTAACTCTACAGATTGTTACCCCAAATGTTACCCCGCACATGCCTCGAGGGCCAGTAATGACGTATTCATGCGCCTTGTAGGGGGGTTGGCGTAGGCTCCCTCCCTCACCGCCATTAAACAAAAAAGCCCGGCAAATGCCGGGCTTTTTTGTTTAACCGCGTTGCGGGCGGGAAAGAACCCTCGCGGGTTCGATCAACTCGCGCCAGCGAGTTGAGACCGAGGCGCAGCCGAGCCCGCAGGGGCAAAACACGCCTTAGCGTGTTTTGAGTCCATCCCTCCCGTATAGTCACCCCGACCCCGATTTGTGCAAATGCCGGGCTTTTTTGTTTAACCGCGTTGCGGGCGGGTGAGAACCCTCGCGGTTCGATCAACTGCGGCGCCAAGTCAATTTAACTGCTCAGGGTCGACACCGGAGAGCCTGGCCATACGGCCGCCGTCGACAATGAATTCCTGTCCGGTTACCCAGCTAGCTTCATCGGAAGCGAGCCAGCTTACCAGGTTGGCAACGTCTGCTGGTGTACCCAGTCTCTGTAGTGGGTGTAGCGCACGCATCAGCTTCCCGACTCGCTCCTTGTCGGTCGATTCTGCAAAGTATCCCTGGTTCAACGGTGTTTCGATCCACCCCGGGCACACCGAGTTACAGCGGATTCCATACTGTCCCATGTCAACCGCGGTGGCGCGTGTCAGCCCGTGAATGCCGGCCTTGGAGGCCGCGTAAGGGGCGTGATCTGGATTGTTGGCGATACCTTCGACGGAACCTAAATTGATAATCGTGCCGGCACCGCTTTTCATCATGATCTGTACCGCATATTTGCTACAGATGAAAACACCACGCAGGTTGACCGACATCATGCGATCCCAATCTTCCACAGTGGTATCCAGAAAATGCTTCTGGAACATTATTCCTGCCCCATTTACCAGGAGGTCGAGACTGCCGTAGGTCCTTGCAATGAAGCTAAAAAAATCGGAGATCGATGCCTCTTCGGAAACATCGAGGGGCTGGTAAGCCATCCTCTCTGAAGAGAGGGCGGCTGGTGGGTTTCTGGCACCGATAATTACCTGGGCGCCTTCGCTTTCCAGCTTTTCAGCAATCGCCCAGCCAATTCCCTGCGATCCTCCGGTCACCACCGCGACTTGATTCGCGTGTCGCATTGTTTTGCTCTTTGGATTGTGTTGCGGAGTATATTTTTGCGCTTTTCAGTACCGTTGTCACCGTTACCGGGCCGGGGGCGTGTCTAGAGTGAGAGTTGATTCGCGTTCTGCTGCAGCCACTCTCTACGCTCCTCAAAATCCGGCATATGCCGTTTTACTTCCCGCCAGAAAAGCGCTGAATGGTCCTGGTAAATCAGGTGGCACAGTTCATGTAGCACCACGTAATCCACCACCGGATTGGGCGCCATGACGATGCGCCAGTTGAAATCAATATGCCCGCCGGAACAACAGTTTCCCCAGCGGCTCTTGAACATCTTTACGCCGACGGTTGCGGGTTTTACCCCTATTTTTTTAGCGAGGCGTGCGGCCTTCTCCCGGAGTTTTGCCTGGGCCTGACACTTGTACCAGCGCACAAGCGCATTGCGCACCAACTGTGGTTGTTCGGTGCCGCAGGGCAGGGTAACCACGAGTTTGCCCTTGATCAGCTTTACCTGCTCCAGCGGGCCAGGCTGGACCATCAGGCGGTAGCTGCGCCCGAGATACGGAAATGTTTCTCCACATGTGTACTGCCAGGTTTTTACCGGTTGGGGTGCGCGATACTGGTGAATATTTTCCTTGATCCAGTGACGCTTGCTGGCGAGCAGTTGGGTAATGCGCTCCTGCGGCAGCTCAAGCGGCGCCACCACAGATACGGCGCCTTCCCGCACCCGGACATGGGCGGATTTTATTCCGGTGGTGCGAATTACCTCGGCAGTAAATCCATTGCCGTCAATATATTCGGATCTTGTACTTATGGCTTCACGCATGGGTGTTTGCAGATTCCTTGAATTCCATTTTTCTGGTCGATAGGCCGATCACGAAACGGTCGCGATTGAATCGATGTCACCGGAGGAAGGCTAAAGAATGGCGCGTTTATTGTGGCTATCAACGCTGAGGATCATTTACCGCAGTAATTCTAGACGTTGATTCCATTTTTGGTTGGAATTTTCGGGTAAGTTTCGCTGCTGCGATCCAGTGGGATATGCGTGTCGCAAAAATAGCTAAATTAAGTCTTGGGGCTGGTAGATAGTGGCACTTCCAAAATGGCGGAGGATAGGGTTAAAAAACTATCCTCCGCCGATCTGCGCGGCGCTATTTTTTCGCGCCATTTTCCATTGTGCGATAGTATTGCTTTAACACTTCAAACGCTTTCTTCTTGTTGCCCTGTTCATCGATTATCCCCTTGCGATTCCAGCCTTCCTGGTATTCAGGGTGGTTCCTTTTCGGGGAGCGGAAGTCCACGAGAATCCAGGGGGCGACGCCGCTGAAGCTGTCCGGCATGCGATCAAACATGGCGATCTGCTCCTGGTAATACCATTCCTGATACTCCTCGCTCCAGCGGGTTTCGCGGTCGGCGTGGAAACCTCCCTTGGCTCCGGCACCGGTTTCACTGATGATCAGCGGTTTGTCGTAGTCCACTTCCCATTGCGCGGTGCGGCACATGTCCGGGGTGCCGCCGTACCAGCCCAGGTACTCGTTGACCGACACGATATCGGTATAGGCACCCAGCGGGTCGTTGATATGGTTGGTTTCCGGGTTGTAATGCACTTCCAGCGCGGCGGACACCAGGCGACTGTCGTCGAGGGACTTGGCCTTTTCGATCAGGGATTTCATGAATGTGGTGCGCACCGGGCTGACCGGTGTCTCGTTGCCCACGGACCAGATAATAATGGACGCGCGATTGCGGTCGCGGTCGATCATCTCTTCCAGTTGTACCTTGGCCTTTTCCAGCACCTCGTCGTTGCCGAAGTCGATGGTCCAGTACACCGGGATCTCTGACCATACCAGCAGGCCCATTTTGTCTGCCAGTCGGGTCATTTCTTCATTGTGCGGGTAGTGGGCGAGACGCAACATATTGGCGTTCAGCTCTTTCGCCCAGCCGAGCAACTGCTCGGCATCTTCTTCACTGTGGGCGCGTCGGACATCCTGTGGCACCTCCTCATGCAAGGTGGTTCCGCGCAGGAAAATCTGCTCGCCGTTCAACAGGATCTTTTTGCCGGCAGTTTCGATCTTGCGAAAGCCGATTTCGTCGGTCAGCGTTTCACCGTTGTAGGTGAGGCTGACGCGATACAGCTTCGGGTTTTCCGGAGACCAGAGGCTGAGGTTTTCCAGCTCGACCTCGAATTCCAGTTTGCTGCCACTGACTGGATAGCGCTGCTCAAAATTCAACTCCGGGATTGTCAGCGTTACATCACCGCTACCCGCTTCGTGGTTCAGCTCGACGTTACCGGAAACGAGGAAGCGGCCATCATCTTTCGCCGTTTGGATATCCTGGGCGGGATCCAGCTCTACCGCATATTGCTGAATAAAGTTATCCGGGGTGATCAGCAGCTTTACATCGCGGGTGATACCGCCGTAATTCCACCAGTCCGTGTTGACCGTGGGGATCTCGTCCGAGTGGCGCTTGTTATCTACCTTCACCACGAGGAAGTTGTCCTTATCCTTGAGGATTTCCCGAGAGATCTCGAAATTGAACGGGGTAAAGCCGCCCTTGTGCATCCCGAGCTTCTTGCCATTCAGGTAGACGTGGGCCTCATAGTTGACCGCGCCGAAATAGATAAACGCGCGTTCCTTTTTCTTGAGCTCGCGGAGGTCAAAGTTCCGCTGGTACCAGATTGTGCCTTCGTAGTAGGTGAGGGTATCGCTCTGCGAGTTCCAGTCTCCCGGCACTTCCAGGGTTTTGGCGCCCTGGTATCCGTGTTCCCGTCGCTCGGACCGGTGCCTGGTTACCGGGTTGTTCCAGTATGCTTCCGGGTCGCCCTCGCTGCGCTCGGTAAAGCGGTAGGTATAGAAGCCGGTCTCGTAGGGGTCGATGATGTAGTTCCAGGTGCCGTTGAGAGAAATGGACTCACGGCTGCCGGTATTGACTATCAGCTTGTCTGTTGCCATGGCGGGAATTGCCATTATGGTCATCGCTAGCAAAGTTATTAATTTTCTTATCATAGGTTTCTCTCTGTTACAGAATTCAGCGTGGCTGGGTTTCGGCGCCTTGGCCACGAGTGGGCCTAACGGATAAAAATTTTATTGCGGAATTGTCTGGTTCTATAGGATGTATATTTGGTGGAGCGGTAATTTTTTATGATGCTGTTGCCGAATTCGGCCTTGACAAAAGTAATACTATATTACGTTTGCGGGGGCGGCAAGGCGATGTGTGGCGGGGGACTGGTTCGGGAGGGAGCGCCGGAAACTGCCTTGCTTCCGGCGCATGTACGACATTGCTTTAGAATGTTGCGGCGTCGATCACATAGCGGTAACGGGCTTTCTTGTTCACCACGTTTTCCCAAGAGTCGTTAATCTGTTCGGCCTTGATCAATTCGATCTTTGGCAGGATCTTGTTGTCCGCGCAGTAGTTGACAACATCCTGAGTATCTTTCATGCCGCCGATCAGCGAGGCGTTAAAGTTGACCCGGGAGGCCGCGAGGGCGAGATTGTTCAGGCTGATTTCAAATTTGTTGGGCATGCCCACGTACGTGAAGTATCCATTCGGTTTGACGGCCGAGGCGTAAGGGGCCACATCATACTGGTAAGGAATCGTGGAGATCATGTAGTCCAGATGTCCCCGGTAGGGAGCGAGTTTTTTCGTGTCGTCCACCACGATGACTTCTTTGGCACCGAAAGATTTGATGTCGTCGACCTTATCCGGGGAGGTGGTGAAGGCGTAGACCTCAGCACCTTTGGATACCGCCAACTTGACTGCCATATGCCCCAGGCCGCCGATACCCGCAACACCAACCTTATCCCCTTTTTTGAGGTCGGCTTTCAGGATCGGGGTGTAGGTGGTGATACCGGCACACAATAGTGGGGCCGCTTCCTGGAAACTGATATTTTCCGGGATATGTACGGCGAAATGGTCGTTCACCACAATATTTGTTGAATAGCCACCCTGGGTTATGCCGGTGGGCGAGCGCTTGTCGGGATAGCCGTAGGTGAACAGGGTTTCACTGTGGTACTGCTCTTCATTCTCCTTCATGTCTGTGCAGTCCATACAGCTGTCGACCATGCAGCCAACGCCGGCGCGGTCACCCACTTTGAACTTGCTCACATTTTTTCCAACAGCTGCCACCACACCGACAATCTCGTGGCCGGGTACCTGGGGGTATTTTTGCTTTCCCCAGTGTCCCTTCATCTGGTGGATATCGGAATGACAGATGCTGGCGTATTTGATATCAATCAGTACATCGTTGTCTCCTACCGGGCGACGCTCGAATTCCCAGGGAACCAGCTTGCCGGAGGTATCAATGGCTGCATAGCCTTTCGACTTGATATTGTTTCCCGGGTTTTGGGCTGCAAGCACGCCTGAGGGGTTGGCCAGTATAGCTGCACCGCCGAGGATTGCCGTGTGGTGCATGAACTGGCGTCGGTTCAGGTCTTTTTTAACGGTCATTCTAATTTTCCTGCTTAACAGATATATGGGACTCAGTCTTTTGCTGTGAGTACGGCTTTAATAGCCTGCTCGGTTCTTGATCCTTTCTGACGGCCGACCGTGTCAGTCAAGGTCCCTGCCAGTGCGGAAAGTTGTTGTTCAGTCAGTCCAACATTAATGGCAATGTGGGATTTCAGCTGTGAATCCAGCCCATCCATGCTCGCAAGAGAAGACACAGTAGCGATTTCCCGCTCATTTACCGTCAGTGAACCGACGCTTTTGCCATTTTTTATGTGCACCTTCCCCGGATTGTTGCCGCGATATTCCGCATCGGTGACTTTTTTCTTCCAGACAACGTTTCCACCATTTTTGCTGCCAGTGATGACAAGGTGAGTCATTGCCGTGCCGGGAATGGCACCGTGCCAATGATCGATATTCGGTGGGCACCAGATCGAGTCTCCTGCCTTGATTTCGATGATTTTTCCATCGCGGGTTCCGGTGAGTCCTGTGCCGGAAGTGACGACCATATGCTGGCCAGCGGGATGGCTGTGCCACGCGGTTCTCGCGCCGGGTTGAAAGGTGACGTAAGCGCCGGAGTAATGGGCGGTGTCATTTGCGGGAAACAGCATGTCAACCTTTACATCACCGGTGAAATAAGTCCTGGGTCCCGTGAACGACTTCTGCGATCCTCCGGCGTATAGGGTCTGGCCTGAACCTGTGGATTCCGCGGCAAGCGAACCACTCGCCTGGCACGCCGTCAGCGCAACCAACAACAAAGCTCTGATAAACGATGGTCTGGTTTGCATGCGTAACACTCCTTGGTGATCGTTAATCCGCTCGAAACAGACTCTCCATCCTCCTGTGGCGCGATGGATGTACCTGTTTGAAATTACGTTAATTCCTAATGTGCGGATGCGGGTAGAACATTCCTGCCGACCTATTGCCTGTTTCTCTATATTGCCGGAATTTAGTCGCTGTTCTTGGCCATCGAGTACGAGTACTGCGTCCTGTTTTAGTCAGGATAGATTGCTCCTCTGGGGGCAAAAATATCGAAAATCCGGTGCTTTAATTGGTCATCCAAGCTCTGCTTTCGGGCGAGGGACAATGCTGGGCAGCTGCCGGCTAAGTATTCGTCTTTTGCTGCTGGGACGGAGGATCGGGCAAAGGGGCGGCAGGAGTGTTCTGCTGTTCTCATTGCGCCACAGCTTAGTCTACACCCCACTGCCAAAGTTGCCGGTTTGAAACTCATCATGGCCACGTAATTAGTGGCGGGATCAGTAAGACTGATTGCTGCCGTGTAAGTCATCGCCAGTGTGCCAACAGCGGAAACTTTCAAACGTCGTAGTTACTGACGCAGCAACCCGGTATTGACCTAATTCAATTATTAGAGGGGCTATCAATACAACCAAATTTGCGGTGGAAGCGATCTCCGAGGTCCTGGCGAAAGAGGTCAAGCCGCTGGGAATCAAGGTCACTATCGTGGAACCGGGTGGCTTCCGTACCGACTGGGCCGGACGTTCGGTGATCGAGTCGGCAACCATCATTGCAAATTACCCTCACGACGAATGATGGCCTGGATCGGTCCCTTCTTGCGCATGACATCCAAGTCCGAATCCAGAGCGCCAAACTTCACCAACCCTGCGGCATGACCAAAACCCTTATAAAAAATAGCCAGGTTTCCCCAGGGCGCGTAATACGTCAGGTCACCGGCATTAGCAGAGGTCCCGGAAGGCGCGCCTTTGATGGATAGCTTCTTGGGGAGATCACTTATTTTTTCGGTGGATGCATAGTCTTCCAGTGTGAGTGACAGAGGAAGAAGGGAGACGAAGTCCCGGGCAGTCTCGTTATCATCGAGGGTTGCGGGTACGGTGGTGCCTTCGATTTCAATAATGATTTGCATGTTGTACTCCTGGGGATTGACGGTCGGATCTCTGACTCCGCAGGCTCGAGAGCAGCACCACGACGCAACCGAAAATGGCGAGGAAGAGATAGCCTGTAGCTACCTCTACCAGGCTAAACCTCCCGGACAGTTGACCCGCGACCAGGGTCGGAACAGCGGCGCCAGTGTAGGAGGTGGCGTAGATAACCGAAAGGGTGCTGGCCCTTTCTTCCAGCGCAATACCGTCAACAAGCGACCGGATGCTGCCACTCAATGCGGCCCCTTGTGCCATACCAGCAATGGCGGCAGCGGCGAGAAGTGGCAGCAACAGGCCCGATTTCAGCGACAACAGCAAACCGAAAACGGCAACCGCAAATATCAACATGCCGGACCGTTGCGCGCCGAGCGGAGACCGCGTACGCGACCACCAGAGACAGGCCTGCGCCAACAAACGAAACCCTGTCGGCAGTATGTTTCATGTCGGTGTACTCCGTTTCGCAGGCCAGTAACCGGTCGCGCTGTTCTTGTCCGTCGACATCCCCCGTTTAAGGCATGTCGGCGGGACAAGAAGTGGTCGACTTATTTGAGGTTGTCGCCAAAGAACGTGGTCAGTTTGTCGAACGGAATCAGGTTGACGCGATCGTACAGATCTACGTGGCCGGCTCCTGGAACAACGAACAGCTCCTTGGGTTCCGCTGCGAGTTCGTAGGCTTCCTCGCTCCACTCACGGGAGTGTGCGTTTTCACCCATGATGAACAGCATCGGACGCGGCGAGATCACCTCGATGTCATTGAACGGGTAAAAGTTCATGAACTTGCTGTTACTTGCCAGTGTCGGGTGTGTTGTCAGCTGTGGAGAGGAACTGGCAGGGGTGAACTCGCCGCGCTCGGTGCGGTAGAAGTCATAGAACTCGCGTGCGATGGGGTGGGAATTGTCGTCCACTTCGTGCGGTGAGCCACCGGTGTACTGGATTTCACCACCGGCGAACTCGGCAGAACGCTGTTCAGCGGATTCGGCGGCCATCGCTTTTCTCTGATCGAGCGTCAGAACCTGTCCGTACAGATTGCGAGTAAACCCGCCCATGTCGTACATGCTGACGGTGGCGATGGCCTTCAGGCGCGGGTCGATTTTCGCTGCGCTGATGGCAAAGCCGCCGCTGCCACAAATGCCGATAACGCCGATATTGTTGCGATCAACCAAGGGCTGGGTGCTCAGGAAATCGACCGCAGCACTGAAGTCGTCGGCATAAATATCCGGCGCCACAGAGTTGCGCGGTTGCCCCTCGCTCTCACCCCAGAACGACAGGTCGAATGACAGGGTGATAAACCCCTGTTCCGCCATTTTGGTGGCGTACAGATTTGCGCTCTGTTCCTTTACCGCGCCCATCGGGTGACCGACGATGATCGCCGGTTTTTTCACTGCTTTATCCAGGTCATTGGGAATAAAAAGGTTGCCGATCACCTTCATTTGATGTTGATTGTGAAAGGTAACTTTTTGCACGGTTACCTTGTCGCTCTTGTAAAAGTTGTTTGCTCCGTTGGACATATCTGCACCTATCGTTGAAGTTGAAATTAACAGGGTCGCTAGTAAGAAAATGAGCCTTTTCGTGGTCGTGGCATCAGGCCTCCAGGTTAGCTTCGCGCGACCCCGCTTCCGTTTGGCCAGAAACCTCCTTGTCGATGGGATCATTATCGGCGGGGATGCTCGTTGGGTAACGGTCAATTCGGCTGAGAATATTGCCTATTTGTCCGGCATCGCGGTCGGGTGTCGTAAAACCTCCCCGGAGCCGGTTATCGGTGCTATTTTGGCGTCAGAAGCGTGACTTCGGGAAATATATTCCATTTGCTGTGTTCTGGCGTATTTCGGCAACCGCGTGGCTCCCTGTATTCTTTCTTTTTAGGAGGCACGCAAGATAGGCCAAAAGTGTCGGATTATTGCCTGATAATCTGGCGATCTGGAGAATGGGTTGGTAGCGGGTGGTCGGAATCGTTAGACTGCCAGTTGGGCGAGCCACTGTGTCTCGCACGGCAACCGAGAGAGGAAATCATGGAAAAGAAGGGTTCAGTCGAGGAGCTGAGTGCGCAACTGGCCGGTGATATTGCTCGTTGGACCGAAGGTGAGCAGGTGGTCGAGACCGCCGTCGAGGGCCTGAACTTTTATCGACAGGTAGCCCCAACCGATTGCTCTGCCTGCATGGTGGAGCCCAGTATTGCGCTGGTCGCCCAGGGTGCCAAGTGTATGGTCCTCGGGGAGGAAAGCTTTCGCTATGACCAGCATCATTTCCTGATTACATCACTGGATTTGCCGGCAGTAATGCAGGTATTGGACGCCAGTAGTGAGAATCCTTACCTGGGGCTCGCCCTGAAACTCGATTTGCGCACGGTGGGTGAGTTGATGCTGCAGGCCCCGGTTAGCGCTAGCGCCACACGGGATCAAGCCCAGGGGCGAGGCATGGGACGAGGCATGGTCCTGGGGCAAACCACGCCCGTGTTGCTCGGAGCATTCCGGCGACTGGTGGCGATGTTGGATGAGCCTGAATCAATCCCTGTACTCGCGCCACTGGTCATGCGTGAAATCTGCTGGCGAGTATTGATGAGTGAGCAGGGCATGCGCTTGCGACAGATCGTATCTGTAGGAAGCCAGAGCCACCGCGTTGTTCGCGCCATTGAATGGTTGAAGGCGCACTATGACGAGCCGCTGCATGTGAAGGAGTTGGCAGAGCTCTCGCAGATGAGCCTGTCTACCTTTCATCACCACTTTCGCGAGCTGACGGCAATGAGCCCGCTGCAGTACCAGAAGTGGCTTCGGTTGACCGAGGCACGACGACTGATGCTGGGTGAAGCTTTCGATGCGGCCAAAGCCGCGTATGAGGTCGGCTACGAAAGTCCGTCACAGTTCTCCCGTGAATATACACGTATGTTTGGCGCATCCCCCAAGCGGGATATCGCCGCGCTGCTGGAACAGTCTGGTGACAGCGCCGCCTGATCTCAGTCGGGCGGGTTTGAAGGCTCAAATATTGGCTTGTATGTGTCTGTGGTTTGCGCAATAGACTGGGATTCACGAGGCGCGCTTCAGGGTTGTTTGGAAATTGTTTTGGGAATGGATAGGTGAGGAGGATCACTAATGGATATGCAGATTTATCGTGTGGGTTCGCGGCCATCGGTGGAAGGTCCAGTTGACTGGTTTACCGGTCGTGTTCGTATCGACCCGTTGTTTAATCCGGCAGAGCCGGCTCGCACTTCAGCTGCCCAGGTCACCTTTGAGCCTGGAGCCAGAACCGCCTGGCACACACATCCGCTTGGGCAGCACCTGATTGTTACTGCTGGATCTGGATGGACCCAATGCTGGGGCGGCCCCAAAAAGGAGATCCGGGCTGGGGACGTGGTATTTTGCAATTGCGGGAAGAAACACTGGCACGGTGCGACGAACACTACCGGTATGAGTCATATAGCGATTCAGGAAGTGCAAAGCGGATCGGCCGTCGACTGGATGGAAAAGGTGAGCGATGAGCAATACCTGTCACCAGTAGAGCCTGATTAAGGTCAACAAGCGCGCAAAAGCCACGACTTTGAATAGTTGCAAGTAATAAAAAGCCCCGGCAAGTTATCTTGCCGGGGCTTTCGTACCGCTGATCTGCTCGTGTGAGGCTTACTCCGCAGCAATAGCCCCACCGGAATTCTTGCCAAACAGCCGACCCAGCAGCATGCCCTTCACCCGTCCGGCCAGCGCGTTGATATCAACCCCGATCGCGTACAGGGCCGGCACCAGCAACAGGGTTACGAAGAACGCCACAAACACCCCGAACGCCAGCGCCACCACAATGGGCTGCAGGAAGGCGGCCTGGATACTGCGTTCCATCATCATTGGCATCAGGCCGACAATGGTGGTCACGGTGGTCAGCAGGATCGGGCGGAAACGGGAAACGCCGGCTTCGACGATGGCTTTCATTGGTTCCATGCCCTTGTCGCGCAGCCGGTTGCACTGGTCCATCAACACCAGGTTGTCATTCACCACCACCCCTGCGGCGGCGGCGATACCGAAGTAACTGAAGATCGCCATGGTCATGCCCATGACGGCGTGGCCAAAGATGGCGCCGACAAACGCAAACGGAATTGCGATCAGGATCAGGACCGGCTGAGAGTAGCTGCGGAAGGCCACCGCCAGCAGGCTGTACATGCCAAAGAAGGCGATGGTGTACAGACCCAGTACTTCCTGGATAAAACGCTTTTCACCCTCGGCCTGGCCGACCGCACCGCGCACGATACCCGGGTAGCGCTTCTCCCACTCGGGGAAGAAGTTTTCGTTGAGGTCCTTCATGATCTCGCCGCGCAC
>ENA-ORCV01000527-ORCV01000527.1-marine-metagenome-genome-assembly--contig:-NODE-527-length-23489-cov-3.643644_pt1 | contig 23489 bp, 19 predicted proteins | sample MGYA00237779_ERZ508509 | MGnify/ENA primary metagenome ERZ508509 (study PRJEB26180, sample SAMN06268772) | marine metagenome | isolation source: Bioluminescent Bay, La Paraguera, Puerto Rico | place... | reverse complement strand
CCAGCGCCGCCGGCGGCGACCCGAGGATCAGGCCTTCCCCAGCGTCCTCTCCGGACGGCGTCGCGAACGGCAAAGGCTCGGCCCCCGCGCCGGCCAGCCCTGCGGCGACCAGATCGTGCCAGCAGCCTTCGTCCACGCGCCCGATCGGGTTCTTCGCTCCGCGCGGGCCCATGCGCCATCCCGCGACGATCAGGTGATCGCGCGCGCGGGTCAGGGCGACATAGAGCAGGCGCAGATATTCCGCGTCGTCCTTGGCGTCGCGCCGCGCCCGCAGCTCCGCCGCCGCGGGTGGATCGTCGCCGGCCGTCGGCGACCAGATCAGGCCGCATTCGTCGTCCGCGAACAGGCCGCGTTCGCCGGGCCGCTTTTTGTAAGCGGTCGTGTCGGGCAGGAAGACGATTGGCGCCTCCAGCCCCTTCGCGCCGTGCACCGTCATCACGCGCACCTCGTCGCGCGCGGCCTCCATCTCCCGCTTGATCTGGGCGGAGTCGGCTTCGATCTCCGCGACGAAACGCTGCAGCGTGGGCGCGCCCCTTCGCTGATGCGCCAGCGCGCGGGCCAGGAATTCCTCCACCGGATCCTCGGCCTCCGGGCCCAGCCGGGAAAACAGCCGGCGGGCAAAGCTCGCGCCCTCCGGCGCCAGCCGGTTCAGAACGCCCGCGAAAAACTCATAGGGCGCGGCGACCCCGACGCTCGCCAGCACGTCGCCCAGGACGGCTTTCGTCTCGGCAAAGCGCGCGTCCTCCGTCTCGCGCAATTCGTCCCACAGGGGCCGCTTCCGGCCGTCCTCGCGCCAGGCCAGATCGAACAGCGCGTCCTCGGTGATGACCGCCTCGCCGCCCGCGGGCTGGAAGAGCGGGCTGCGCAGCAGTTCGGCCAGGGATAGATCGTCCTCGGGCAGCAAAGCGAACCGGCCGAGCGCCAGCAGATCTTTCACCGCCGTCTGCTCGGTCAGCGTCATCCGGTCCGCCCCGGCGACCGGCAGGCCCGCCAGTTTCAGCTGCCGGATCATTTCCTCGAAGAACGGTCCGCGCCGGCGCACCAGGATCAGCGCATCGCCCGCGCGCATCGGCCGCGCGCCGTCCGCGCCGCGCACGCTGGCGCCCGCATCGATCATGTCGCGGATTCGGCGGGCGATCATCTGGGCCAGCGCCGATTTCGGATCGTCGGGCGGCGGCGCGTCGACCGGCGCGGCGGGATCGCCGTCATCGGCGGCGTCCGCGGCGGGCAGCGTGGGCCACAGCTCCACCACCCCCGGCCGGTCGTCGCGATGCGCCGCGTGGCGCATTTTCTCTTCCTGAAAGGCGCGCCCGGATTCGTCCTCCTCGCCCGTGAGGGCGAACATGCGCGCCATCGTCTCGGCCGATCCGAACACCGCGTCCACGGCGGACAGGATATTGGGCGCCGAGCGGAACGAGGTCTCCAGCGGCGGGGCGTGGAAGGTCAGGCCGGCGTCATGGGCGCGCGCGGCGTAGTCCCGGCCTTTCAGCCGGAACAGGCCGGGGTCTGCGCCCTGGAAGCTGAAGATGGATTGTTTCTCGTCGCCGACGGCGAACAGGGTCCGCAGATCGTGCTCCGCGCCGGTGCCGGAGAAGAACTCCTGCGCGGTCTCATCCACGATGTCCCATTGCTCGGCGCTGTTGTCCTGCGCCTCGTCGACCAGAACGTGATCGACGCCGCCGTCCAGCTTGTAGCGGACCCAGTCGCGCGCGGCGCTGTCTTTCAGGAGCGTGCGGGTGTGGTGGATCAGGTCCGCGAAATCCAGCGCGCGCAGCCGCCGCTTGCGCGCCTCATAGGCGGCGATAAAGGCATGGGCCAGCGTCAGCGCCGCGGCGGACAGGTCGGCGCAGCGCGCGCCCTTCAGCTGGGCCTGCACCGCGTCGATGCGGGTGCATTCGTCGCCCGGCGCGTCCTTCGCGCCGAACATGTCCGCGATGTCCGGATGGCTGTCTGCAACGCCCTTGGTGCACAGCCCGCCGGAAAATCGCTCGCCCTTCTGGGTGCGCACCGCGCCGAAATAGAGCGGCCAGGCGATGGCGGGGTCCGCCTCGTCCAGCGCCGCGTGCAGGCGGGCCGCCCGCTCCTGATCCCGCCCGCTTCCGCTTTCCATCGCGCGGGCCGCGGCGCGCAGCCGGTCCTTCGGCGTCTCGGCCCAGGCCTGCGCCATGATCGAGTCCGACGTGGCGTCCGGCGCCAGGTCCAGCTTCGCGCGCAGGGCGCGGACCGCCCCGTCCAGACCGACCCGGCCGAACAGGTCCGACAGCGCGTGGCGGTTCAGCGTGACCCAGCCGAAGGCCGCGTCCGCGCTCTGGTCGCTGCGCGCCGCGGCCAGCCCCTCGAACGCGCGCGCCGCCTCGCCGTGCGGGTCGCGGCGCGCGGCCAGCGCGACGTCGCGCCGCGCCTCGGTCGCCAGCCGCGCGGCGTCGCCCTCCTCCAGTACCGTGAAGCCGGGGTCCAGCCCGGCCTCCACCGGGAAATTCCGCAACAGGCGCTCGCAGAAGGCGTGGATGGTCTGGACGTTCAGCCCGCCCGGCGTATCCAGCGCGCGGGCGAACAGGCGCCGCGCCAGACCCGGATCGGCGGGTGCCCCGCCCGTCAGATCGGCCAGCGCCTCGCGTAGCGTTTCGTCCGGCGCGATCGCCCAGTCGCCGAGGCGCTGGTACAGCCGGTCCTGCATTTCGGTCGCCGCGGCCTTGGTGAAGGTGAGGCACAGCACGCGCGCCGGCGGCGCGCCGGACAGCAGCAGCCGCGCCACCCGGTCGACCAGCACGCGCGTCTTGCCCGACCCGGCGTTCGCCGAGACGAAGGCGCTGGCGCGCGGGTCTGCCCCCTGGCGCTGGGCCGCGACGGCCTGGGCCAGCGCCTCGCCGCTCATGCGCCGTCCTCGCCCATCGCGCCGCGCGCCCATTCCCCGCGCCGGGCCAGATGGTCGTAGTCGCCCCAGTCATTGCGGAACTTGGCGCGCGGCTGGCTGAGATAGGGATTGGCCTTATCGTCGAAGAAGGCCGCGAGCTGGCGCACGATGCGCTCGCCCAGCTCGGCATAGCGCAGCCCGTCCCAGTCCTCGCCGGTCAGCTCGATCGCCTCGTCGGCCTCCCCGGCGCTCGCCATGCGCAGATTGAGATAGAGCAGGCTTGCCGGCGCGGCGGTGAAGGGCGCGCCGAATGCGCCATGGCGCATCATCGCGGCCTGGACCGGCATCTGCAGGTCGAAGCCCGCACGGACCTCGTTCGCGCCGGGGGCCGAGCCGGTCTTGTAGTCGACGATGGCGGCGGCCCCGCCCTTCAAATCCAGCCGGTCGGCCTTGGCGACCAGCGTGAACCGGCCGCCCGGCGCATCGAAGGACCACTCGGCTTTCGTCTCGCGCGCCGCGGGCGTCCAGCCGGCCGCGCGCCGCGCGGCTTCCTTCGCCGCCAGCCATTTCGCCGCGCGGCGGAAGCGCGGAATGGCGAAGGCCAGCTGCTCCGGCCCCAGGCCGCAGGTCGCCAGCGCGGCCTCCCCCTCCGCCGTCAACTCGGCCAGCGCCGCGTCCGCCCCGTCGGCGGCCAGCGAATCGAAACAGCGCTCCAGCGCGTCGTGCACGGCCTCGCCGCGTTCGCGCGCGCCCGGCGCGGCGTCCACCGGGTCCAGTTTGCGCAGGCCCAGAATGTCGCGCGCATAGACTGAATACGGGTCGCGCACCCAGTTGCGCAGGCCCGTCGCGCTGGCGCGCCGGGGCCGAGCGATCAAAGGCGGGCGCGGCAGCGGCTTCGGCGCGGGCCGCGCGTCCTCCGCCCGCACATGGTCCAGCGCCTGCGCCCATTGCAGGGACGGGTCGGCTGGAATCGCCGCGTCGGGGGCGCAGCCGCGCGCGCCGGCCGCCAGCGTCTTCAGCCGCCACAGAAAGCGGCTGGCCACCGCCGGCGCGCCGTCCCGGCGGCGGGCGCGGGACAGGATCACCCGCCGCCCGCCTGAGGCTTGCGCGAAATCGTGCGCTGCCTGGCCGATCCGCCGTTCCGGCGCGTCCAGCCCGATCCCGGCGCGCATGGTGCGGGACAGGAAAGGCTCGCCCCCCTGCACGCCGGGCCAGACGCCTTCATTGAGCCCGGCCAGAATCACCAGATCGGCGCTTTGCAGGCGCGCCTCCAGCGGCCCCAGAATGCGCACGCGCGGATGCTCCCCGCCGCGCGGGCGAACGACGCGGCCGTGCAGCATTTCGGCAAAGACGCGCGCGAAATCCTCCGCGTCCAGCGGCTCCAGCGCCGCGCCGTCCTGCATCAGTTCGGAGACGAGCGCCGCGGCTCCCTCCCCGCCCTCACCGGCCCAGACCCGCGCCGCGCCGCTTTGCTCCGGCGTGCGCGCGAAAGCCTCGGCGCTTTCTGCGAGCGCGCGGGCCCGATCGGGCGCGGGGGCCTCGGCCAGCGCCGCCAGAGGCGCCAAAGCTGCGGCGGTATCATCCAGCAGGGTCAGCATCCGGTCCTGGCGGGCCGGGTCCAGCGTGTCGTCCTCCGCGATCCGCGCGCGCAGATCGGCCGGGCGCGGGCCGCGCAGGAATCGCTTTTCGAGATCCGCCGCGACGCGCCGCAAGGCCTGCCGCTCCCGCCCCAGCGCGCAGAGCGGGTGCTTCCACAGGGCGCACAGGGTCAGCGTCGCGTCCGGCTCGCGCGCCAGATCCAGCAGAAGGGAGAGGAAGGCCGCCGGCGCGGTCTCGGCCAGCGCGCGGCCGGCGGAGGATTGCGCCGCGATCCCCCAGCGGCCGAGACGGACGGAAATCCGCTCGGCCAGCATCGTGTCGGGCGTGACCAGCATGACCGAACCGGCGCCGCCCGGCTCCAGCGCCGCGCGGATCGCCAGCGCGCAGGCCAGCGCCTCTTCCTCCTCGCCGCGCGCCTCGATCAGGGTCAGGCCGTCCAGCGCCGCCTCGGCAAAGGCGTCCGGCGCCATGCCCTGCGCCTCCGCGATGGCCTGCACGCCCGCCAGCATTCCGCCGGAGGCCTCGGCCGGCAGCAGCGCCTGTGCGATCAGGCGCCGTCGCGGCCGCGCGGCGGCGGTTTCGGACGCCCCGGGCAGGTCGGCCACATCCTCCCGCTTCACGCCGAGCCGCGCGGTAAGCCGCTTCAGCGCGGCTTGGGGATGCTGGTCGTCGATGGCGGCCCAGGCGCCGTCTTCGAGGTCCCGGTCCAGCCCGGGCAGGATCACCGCCCCCTGCGGCAGGTTCGAGATGACGCGCAGCAGATTAGCGACGGCGGGCACCACGCCGGTGGAGCCCGCGGCGATCACCGGCCCCTTTGGCGGCGCGGCTTCCCATTGATCGGCCAGCGCGCGCAGCAGCAAAGCGCGCCGCGCGGCCTCGTCCATCGCGCCCAGCTCCGCCAGCCGGGCCGGCCAGAACTCCTGAAGGATTTCCAGAAACGCCGCGGCGTCCTGAAGATGGGCGGGCAGGCGCGCCCGAATGTTCTCGTCCAGACCGGACAGGTCGCCGATTTCGGCGGTCTCGATCTCGTCGATCACCCGCGCCAGTTCGCGCGCGGCGGCCAGCGATGCGGCGGGGTCGGGCGGCGCGCCTTCCGCCCGCATCCGGGCGGCCGTCAGGCGGGACAATTCGAACAGGCGCCTGGCCCCTCCGATCGCCGGGGCGGTGTCCAGCGAGGGGCCGCCGGGCTCGAACGGCGGTTCGTCCGCGTCCAGATCGCCCAGGGGCCGGATCGACGGGGCGATCAGGGCGCCGGCCGCGCCCGAGGGCGCCCCGGCGGCCAGCGCGGTGGTCAGCCCGCGTGCGGCGCGTCGGGTCGGCAGGAAGATCTGGATGTCCGAAAGGTGCAGCGGGTCGCCGTCTGCGATCTGCCACAGCTGGGCGGCCAGCACGTCCAGAAACCGGGCGGACGGTGGAACCGTGAATACGCGCGGACCCGTCCTGTCGAACAGGCTCACCTGTCGCGGCCCGCGCCGGCCCCCAGAGCCGGGGGCGTGTTCAGCCGGGCGCGCGTCTCTTCCAGCGCCTGCGGATCGCCGACATGCAGCCAGTCGCCCTCGAACACCGCGCCGGTCAGCCGCCCGTTTTGCAGGCTGCGGTCCCAGATCCTGTTCAGCGAGAACGGCTCGTCAGGCCAGCCGTCCAGGATCGCCGGATTGAGAATTTGCATTCCGGTATAGAAATAGGGCGCCTCGGCCGCGGTCCCCCGCCGGTTCAGCCGCGTCTCCGGCCCGATAGCGAAATCCCCGGCCCCCTCCAGACCGCTGGCGCGCGACTTCTCGACCAGGATCAGGCGGCAATCCTCGCACTCCGGATCGAAGCCCTGGAACAGGCCGGCGAAGTCCAGCGGCCGGTCCGGCAGGAAGATGGCGTCGATATTGGTGACCAGGATCGGGGCGTCGCCCAGAAGGGCGCGGGCATGGACCAGGCCGCCGCCGGTTTCCAGCAATTGCGCGCGCTCGTCGGAGATCACGGTTTCCGGAGCACGCGTTCGCGTTTTCAGATGCGCCTCAACCATGTCCGCGAAATGGTGGACATTGACCACTGCGCGCGTGACGCCGCAGGCGGCGAGGCGCGCCAGCGCGTGATCGATCAGCGTCATACCGCCGACCTCCACCAGCGGCTTGGGCCGGTCGTTGGTGACCGGGCGCATCCGCGTGCCGAGCCCGGCCGCAAGGGCCATTCCGGTAAGACCTGCGGCGCGGTCCGACCCGGTCATACCGGTCATGCCGCCTCCTTCAGCACCGCCGGGGCGTGGGCGCCGATCCAGTCGCGCACGCCCTCCAGCGCCGGATGCTCAAGATCCTTTGCGAACAGGCGTTCAACGCGCGGGAGGAAGTCGAGATAGCGTTTTTTCCCGTCCCGCATCGCGAGGCGAATAAAAATTCCCAAAATCTTGGCGTTCCGCTGCCCGGCCCAGACCGCCATGCCCTGCAGGAACTCGTCCTGATCGGCGCCGGTCAGCTCCAGATAAGCCCCGATCAGCGCATTGGCGAGCTGCGGGTCCACGTCGCGGCGGGCGTCCTCGACCAGCGACACGAAATCATAGGCGGGGTGGCCGACCAGCGCGTCCTGGAAGTCCAGAAGGCCGGCGCGCGCCGCGCCCGCCCGATCCGGCAGCCACAGCAGATTGTCGGCGTGGAAGTCGCGCAGCACCAGAACCGGCTGTTTCGGCGCCGCGGCCGCCAGTGCGCCGGCCCAGGCCGCTTCCCAGTCGGCGCGCGCCGAATCCGGCACCTTGGCGTCGCGCGCGACGTACCAGTCCAGGAAGAGGTCGGCCTCCGTCATCGCCGCCATGCGGTCATAGGTCAGCAGGTCGCAATCATCGAGCGACACAGGCGCGGGCTGGGCGTGCAGCCGGGCCAGCGCCTCGATCGCCGCGACATAGAGGTCGCGCTCCGACGCGCCCTCGGCGGCCGCGCGCGAATACAGATCGTCGCCCAGATCCTCCAGCAGCAGCAGGCCGGATTCGTGGTCCTCCGCCAGGATGCGCGGCGCGCTGAGGCCGATGCCGCGCAGATGCCGGGCCAGCGCGGCGAAATTACCGACCCGCGGTCCGGCCAGCCGCGCCATGGCGTTATAGCCGAGCGCCCGGCGCTGTTCCTCGTCCGCATCCGGCGGACAGGCGGCGGTCTCCGCCGCGGGCGGGGCGTCCATCAGGACCGCCCGCTCGGCGCCCTCGCCATCGCCGCGCGCTACGCGCAGATAGCGGCGCGTGGAGGCGTCCCCGGCCAGCGGCGCGCAGGCCCCCGCGCCCCATCCGGCGCCGGTCAGGAAAGCGCGGATCAAACCGTCGCGCTCAGAGAAGTCCGTCAATCCGCTCCCTCCAGCGTTGTCCCCGGGCCGCGATCGCGGCCCGGCGCCCGGCCCCCGCCGGCTCCAGCCTTATATCCAGCCTGTCCTCCGGCAGAAACGGCCCGGCACGCTCTGGCCATTCGATCAGCGCCGCCGCGCCGGCGAACGCCTCCTCCAGGCCCAGCTCCTCCAGCTCCGACGGGTCGTCCAGCCGGTACAGGTCGACATGCCAAATCTCCAGCCCGTCCGGGGCCGCGTAGGTCTGCACCAAAGTGAAGGTCGGGCTGGGCGCGTCCATCTCCGGCGCCTCCAGCCGGGCGCGGATCGCCGCGCGGGCCAGGGCCGACTTACCCGCGCCCAGCGGCCCGGACAGGGCCACGACGTCCCCCGCGCGCAGCACAGCGCCCAGAGCTGCGCCCAGCGCCTCTGTCGCCGCGATGTCGGGAAGCGGTCGCGCAAGCGCCGGCGAATCCATTCCGTCATGATAGGGCGTCATGCGGCGGGCGAAACCGGGCGGCGGGGCGCGGAGTCAGGGGCGGAGTCAGGGGCGGAGTCAGGAGCGGAATCAGGGGCGCGCTTGCGCCCCCGCCGCCCAGCGGCTAAGCGCGGCGTTCCTCACTGCAACAGGAATCCGCGCGGTCCATGGTCAAGATCATCTATGTCGAGCACTCCGGCGAGACCCATGAGGTGAACGCCGAACTGGGCCAGTCGGTGATGGAGGCCGCGATCCATAATCTGGTGCCGGGCATCGACGCCGATTGCGGCGGCGCCTGCGCCTGCGCGACCTGCCATGTCTATGTGCGCGAGGACTGGCGGGAAAAGGTCGGCGGGCCCAGCGAGATGGAGATGTCCATGCTGGATTTCGCCGCCGAGCCCCGGGAAAACTCCCGCCTGTCCTGCCAGATCACCGTCCGCGAAGAGCTGGACGGCCTGACCGTCGACCTGCCGGAGGTGCAGGGGTGAGGTCCGGTCGGCGCTAGCCGATCGATCGCTCCAGTGGAGCGATCGAAGGGCCGAACGCTCTCGGGCTATGCCTGAGGGCCGGGCGCCGCTCATGCAAAGCACAAACAGCAAGAGTCCGGCTTTCGCCGGGCTCTTTTCGTTCGGGGCTGGACCCCGGACACGCGCTGTGCGCGTTCCGGGGAACCCCAAGCCTACGTCCGCAGAAGTTCGTTCACGCCGGTCTTGGCGCGCGTCTTTTCGTCCACCTGCTTGACGATCACCGCGCAGGCCAGGCTCGGCCCGCCCTTCGGGTCGGGCAGCGTGCCGGGCACGACGACGGAATAGGGCGGGATTTCCCCGCGCAGCGTCTCGCCGGTCTCCCGGTTCACGATCTTGGTGGAGCCGGAGATGAACGTCCCCATGGCGATCACCGCGCCCTCGCGCACGATCACGCCCTCGGCGATCTCGCAGCGGCCGCCGATGAAGCAATTGTCCTCGATAATGGTCGGGCTGGCCTGCAGCGGCTCCAGAACACCGCCGATGCCGACGCCGCCGGACAAATGGCAGTTCGCGCCGATCTGGGCGCAGGACCCGACGGTGACCCAAGTGTCCACCATCGTGCCCTTGCCGACATAGGCGCCGATATTGACGAAGCTGGGCATCAGCACCGCGTCCGGCGCAACATAAGAGCCGCGGCGCACGACCGCGCCCGGAACCGCGCGGAAGCCGGCGGCGGAAAATTCGGCGTCGCCCCAGCCGGCGAACTTGCTGGGCACCTTGTCCCACCAGTCCGCGCCGCCCGGTGCGCCGGAAATCCGTTGGTTCGGGGTCAGGCGGAACGACATCAGCACCGCCTGTTTCAGCCATTCATGGACAGTCCACTGGCCGTTGCCGCCCGGGGCGGCGACGCGCACCTGGCCGGAATCCAGCAGGCCGAGCGCGGCCTCGACCGCGTCCCGGGCCTCGCCCTTTGTGTCGGCGGAAAGGCTGGCGCGGTCTTCCCACGCCGCCTCGACGGCGCTCTGCAGCGCCGCAATATCGTTCGTCTGGGTCATGGCCGCGGGGTGTCCCCGATGCGGCGCGGCAGGTCAAGCGAGAGGGGACAGGAAGCGCCCGCTCGCTCCACGGCGCGCCGCACGGCATTTCGATAGATTTTGATATCATGCCATATCACTCTGGCGTATCGTCCCTTTTCCTGAAGTGGAGAGGCGACGCCGATGGCCGCAGCGCCCAGGAAATCCTATCCGCTCCGCGCCGACGCCGCGCTGATGGCGGCGATGCAGGCCTGGGCCGACGACGAATTGCGCAGCGTGAACGCCCAAATCGAATACGTTCTGCGCGATGCGCTCCGCGCCGCGGGCCGGCTGTCCGCCGCGCCCGCCGGCGCCGGAGAGGCGGGCGCGGACGAGCCTTTCCTGGTCACCCGCCCGTCCTCGGATTCTGAGGGCGAGGACGAAGACCTCTTCCCGATCCGCCGGGCCCCCGAATAGGCCAAGCTTCGCGTTGACTCGCGGCCCGGCGATCCCTCCAATCGGGCGCAGCAAAACCGGCCGGACAACGGACCGGAGTTCTGGGGAGGACATGATGACCGTGACGAAACGCTTGCTGGCGTGCGGTGCCGGCGCATTCGCGCTGCTGGGCGGGGCGGGCGCCGCCTCGGCGCAGGACTGCGGCCGCGAATGCCTCGAAGGCTGGGTCGACACCTATCTGGACGCGCTGATCGACAACGATCCGGCGGCGGCGAACCTGGCCGACGATGTGCGCTTCACCGCGGACGGCCAGCTGCTGGCCATCGGGGACGGGATCTGGCGCACGATGAAGGGCAAGGGGACCTATCGCCTGTTCGTCACGGACGTGCCGGCCCAGCAGGTCACGGTGATGACCACCTTCACCGAGGACGCCAGCGATCCGGACGACGCGGCCGGCGGCGCCATCGCGCTGCGCCTGAAAATCGAGGACGGCCAGATCGCCGAAATCGAGCAGATGGAGATCCGCAACCAGAGCCTCTACGACCGGCTGGAGTCCTATGGCCGTCCGCGCGAGGCCTATTTCGAGACCGTGCCGGAAGACAGCCGCATGTCCCGCCGCGACCTGATCGAAACGGCGAACAAATATTTCACCGGCATGCAGATGAACGACGGCAAGGGCGACTATCCCTTTGCCGACGATTGCGACCGGTTCGAGAACGGCACGCTGACCACCAACCAGCCAACGCCGGAGGGCGAAACCCGGCCGGACCCGGCGACCTCCACCAATTATTCGGCGCAATGGTCCTGCCGCGAGCAGTTCGAATCCGGCCTGCTGCACTTCGTCGCCCGCATCCGCGATCGCCGCTATGTCGCGGTGGACGAGGAGCGCGGCCTGGTCTGGGCGTTCGGCTTCTTCGACCACATGGGCGGGGAGACGCGGACCTTCACCATCCCGAACGGCCGCGAAGTGACCGCCGGCCCGACCCGGCCCTGGACCTGGTACATCGCCGAGGTCTTCAAGGTCGAAGACGGGATGCTGCACGAGATCGACGCCTATCTGAAAGAGCCGCCCTACGGGATGATCTCCGGCTGGAGCACCTGGGAAGAGGGCATGTCCGACGAAATCCAGAACGAGACGGGTATCGAATAGATGCGCTTCGCATTCGGAAAATCCGCAGCGGCGGGCATGACGCTCGCCGCCATGTTCGCCGCGCCCGCGTTCGCGAAGGACTGCGACCGCGCCTGTCTGGAAAATTGGGCCGAGACCTATCTGGACGCGCTGGTCGACAACGACCCGGCCGCCGCGATGCTGGCCGACGACGTCCGCTTCACCGCGAACGGCCAGCGCCTGGCCATCGGGGACGGCGTGTGGCGCACGGTCCAGGCCAAGGGGGATTACCGCCTCGTCGTCGCCGACGTCCCGGCACAGCAGGTCGCCTTCATGACCACCTTCATCGAGGACGGCCCGACGCCGGATGGCGTCGGCAACGCGATGGCCGTGCGCCTGAAGATCGAAGACGGCCGGATCGCCGAGATCGAACAGCGCGAATTGCGCGAGCCTGAAGCCTATGACCGCTATGTCACGATGGGCCAGCCGCGGCCGGCCCTGACCGAAGCGGTTCCGGCGGACGAGCGCATGTCGCGCCGCGATCTGATCGAGGGGGCCAACCTCTATTTCGCCGGCATCCAGCAGAATGACGGCAAGGGCGACTACAGCTTCCTCGACAATTGCTGGCGCAACACGAACGGGCGCTTCAGCACCCGCCGTCCGGGCTCCATGGACGACGGTACGCCGGACCCGGGGCTGGAGGCCGGCACGGCGGGCGAGGCGACCTGTCAGAGCCAGTTCGAATCCGGCATGCTGCACTTCGTCTCCCGCATCCGGGACCGCCGTTTCGTTGCGGTGGACGAGGAGCGGGGGCTGGTCTTCGTCATGGCCTTTTTCGACCATTTCGCGGGCGACACCCGCACGTTCGACCTGCCGGACGGAACCGAGGTCACCATGGGCCCGACCGAGCCCTGGACCTGGTCCATCGCCGAAATCTTCAAGGTGGAGCAGGACGGCATCCACGAGGTGGAGGCCTATGAGCTGCGCCGCCCCTACGGGATGATTTCCGGCTGGACCAGCTGGGACGACGCCATGTCCGACCACATCCAGAACGCCACCGGCGTCCCGCTGGACTAGCGCTTAGGCGCCGGTCCGGATCTCTCCGAGGAAGGCGCACAGATCGTCGGTGACGTGATGGGCGTGGGGCGGCGCCGCGCCCGGGCCGGCGGGACGGGCGCCCTCCGGCTCGTGGCTCCAGTCGTGATCGGTGCGCACCAGCACGGTGGTGAAGCCGAGCGCGTGCGCGGGCTCCAGATTGCGCTCCAAATCCTCGAACATCGCCGCGCGGTCCGGCGCCACGCCGCAGGCCTCCATCATCCGGTCGAACGCCGCACGCGCGGGCTTGGGCTCGTAGCCGGCCGCGACGATGTCGAACGTGTGGTCGAACAGGCCGGACAGGCCGCGCTTTTCCAGCACGCGCTCGGCGTGGCCGTGACTGCCATTGGTGAACACCACGCGCGTGCCGGGCAGGGCCTCGATCCGCGCGCGCAGCACGCTGTCGGCCTCGACCACGCTGAGGTCGATATCGTGCACGAAATCCAGATATTCGGCCGGCGCCATACCGTGGCGCGCCATCAGGCCTTTCAGCGTCGTGCCGTGCTCGGCGTAATAGCGCTTCTGGATCAGCCGGGCTTCGTCGGCCGGAAGGTCCAGAAACTCCGACACCCAGCGCGTCATACGCGCGTCGATCTGGGAGAACAGATTGCAGTGCGAGGGATAGAGCGTGTTGTCGAGGTCGAAGACCCAGGCGCGGACATGGGTGAAGTCCGGCCCGGCTCCGCCCGCCGCCTCAGCCATTGACCGCCCCGGCCAGCGTCGCGATCTCCGCGCGCAGCGCGTCGATGCCCGCGCCCTTGGACGACGAGGTGGCGTGCAGCACCGGGTGCGCGGCCGGGCGCTTGCGGATCTTCTCGGCGGTGTCGGCCAGCATCTTGTCCAGCTCTGCGCTTTTCAATTTGTCGGTCTTGGTCAGCACGATCTGGTAGCTGACCGCCGCGGTGTCGAGCGCCGACATGACCTCGATATCCGACGGCTTCAGCCCGTGCCGCGAGTCGATCAGCAGGAAGACGCGCGCCAGCTGCTGGCGGCCGCGCAGATAGTCGCCGGTCAGCTGGGTCCAGCGGGCGATCTCCGGCTTCGGCGCGCGGGCATAGCCATAGCCGGGCAGGTCGACCAGCCAGGCGAGTTCGCCCAGCGAAAAGAAATTGAGCTGGCGCGTGCGGCCCGGGTCGCCGGAGGTGCGGGCCAGCGCCTTGCGCCCGGTCACCGCGTTCAGCAGCGAGGATTTGCCGACATTGGACCGGCCGGCGAAGGCGAATTCCGGCGCCCCGCCCGGCGGCAGGCGGTCCAGCGATACGACGGAGGTCACGAAATCGCAGGGGCCGGAGAACAGGCGGCGGCCCGCCTCCAGCTGGCCGGCGTCGAATTCCGGGCTCAGGCCGGAATCTCCATCAGACCCGGGTCTCCATCAGCCTTCGGTCTCCCGCGGCTTGCCGCGCAGCCGGGCGATCAGCGTGTCGATTTGGGTCTCCACGCCGTTGCGCCGCATGATCACATATTGCTGCGCCATCGAGAGCAGATTGTTCCAGGCCCAGTAGATCACCAGACCGACCGCGAAACTGCCCAGGATGAAGGTGAAGAAGACCGGCATCAGCATCAGGATGCGCTGCTGCATCGGATCGGCCTGGGGCGGGTTCAGCGACTGCAGCGCCCACATGGTGAAGCCCATGATGATCGGCCACACGCCGATCGCCAGGATCGAGGCGCCGATCAGCGGCACCACCGACGGGTCGTAGGGCAGCAGGCCGAACAGATTGCCGACCATGGTTGGGTCCGGCGCGCTGAGGTCGCGAATCCAGCCGATGAACGGCTCGTGCCGCATTTCGATGGTCACGAACACGGTCTTGTAGAGCGCGAAGAAGACGGGGATCTGCAGCAGGATGGGCAGACAGCCGGAGACAGGGTTCACCCCCTCCTTGCTGTACAGGGCCATCATCTCCTTCTGCAGCTTCTCTTTGTCCTCTTTGTGTTTCTCCTGCAGCGCCTTCATCTTCGGCTGCACCAGCTTCATTTTCGCCATGGAGGCGTAGGCCTTGCTGGCGATGGGGAAGAAGAGAAGCTTCACGAACACGACCAAGATCAGGATCGCGAAGCCGAAATTCCCGACGAAGGAGTCGATGTGCTCCAGCGACCAGAAGAAGGGCCGCGTCAGGAACCAGAAATTCCCCCAGTCGATCGCCCAGATGAAGCGCTCGATCCCCAGATCGTTCTGATAGTCCTGCAGGACGTCGTATTCCTTCGCCCCGGCGAAGATGCGGGCCGAGGAGGACAGCTGCGCGCCCGGCGCCAGGGTCACCGGCGCGGCGCGATAGGTGGATTCGTAAATCTCGTTCCCCTCGACGCCCGAGGGGTTCAGCGCGCGCAGGCGCAGATCGATGTCCTCGGACTGGTCGGGGATGGCCGCGGCCAGCCAGTATTTGTCCGTGATCCCGGCCCAGCCGCCGATGCCCGAATGCTCCCGCGACTCGCCGTCGGCCAGCTTGCGGTATTTGCGCAGCTGCAGCTCGCCGCCCGCCACGCCGATCCCGCCTTCATGGATGATGTAGAAGGGCTTGAAGTCCGCCGGCAGGCCGTGCCGCCGCACCTGGCCATAGGACGACAGGATGACCGGCGCGCCGGACTCGTTCGACACCGTGTCGGACACGGTGAACATGTAATAGTCGTCGATGGAGATCGTGCGCTGGAAGGTCAGCCCGCCAGTCTCGTATTCCATCACCACCGGCGTTTCGGGCGTCAGGTTCTCGCCGGAGGTCAGCGTCCAGGGCGTGTCCATCCCGGGCAGGCCTTCCGGCCCGCCCTCCACGGTCGCCCAGCCGATGGTGGCGTAGAAGGCGCCGTCGCTGCCGCGCGGGCGCAACAGCTCCACCTGGCCTGCGGTGTCCTGCGCTTCCTTGGCGTCGACGGTGACGTAGTGGTCCTTCAGGTACAGATCGTCGATCCGCGCGCCGGTCAGGGACAGCGAGCCGCGCAGATGGTCATTGTCCAGCGCCACGCGCTGGGTCTCGGTCCGCACTTCCTCGGCGCTGCGGATCACCGGCTCGGCCGGGGCGGCGGCCTGGATTTCCGCCTGCTGGGCCATTTCGGCCTCGCGCTGCGCCGCATCGCGCCGCATCGCCGGTCCGGTGACGAAGGCTTGGTAAAAAACCAGGACCCCGACCGCGATCGCAATCGCGATCAGAAGATTCCGCTGATCATCCATGATGAGTTACGGACGCGGCGTCTGGCCGCTTCCATCGTTCTCCAAAAGGCGGGCGAGGCTTATCAACGCGGTTCGGACATCGTCAAGCAATGCCGGCCATGGATGCGCAGGCGTGGCGGCCCGCGCAACGAACACATAGTCGCACCCGGCCCGCCCCAGTTCCGGCAGCGTCTGGCGCGCGGCCTCCCGCAGGCGGCGCTTGGCGCGGTTGCGCTGAACCGCCCCGCCGATCTTGCGCGTGGCGGTGAAACCGGCGCGCACGCCCGCGCCGGCGGCGTCGGAGCGCGCGGCCTGGACCAGAACGCCGGAACGCACCTGCTTGTGGCCGCGCGCGGCGGCCAGGAAATCGGGACGAATCGTGATGCGGCCGACCGGCAGGCCGGGCGCAGGGGACGGCGGATTATTCGCTGAGCCGCTCATCGCGGCGCGCAGTCGGTCCTAGGCGGACAGCCGCTTGCGGCCCTTGGCGCGGCGGCTGGCCAGAACCTTGCGGCCGCCTTTGGTCGCCATACGGGCGCGGAAACCATGCCGGCGCTTCCGGACGAGCTTGCTCGGCTGATATGTGCGTTTCATGGCGGACGCGCCTCAACTCAAAAAAGGACTGCTTTGATTGCGAGGCGCGGCAATTACAGGCCGAACGCCGCCCGGTCAAGGGAAAGACGCCGCCGGATTTCAGGGCGCGGCGCCCGTGATTTCGCTTGCCGCCCCCGGTCCGCGCTCTAGGGTCGCCGCGCATGGGGGCGAGCGACGGGGCGCATGGCGGCTGGATGCAATGGGCGGCGCGCCTCGCGCCGCTTGTGCTGATCGTCGCACTGGCCGCCGCCGCGATCTATTGGGACCTGCCCCAGCGCCTGGGTCTGGAATCGCTCCAGGACAAGCGCGCCGGGCTCGTGGCCTTCCGCGACCAGCATATCATCTTGATGGTGCTGGGCTTTTTGCTCTTCTACACGCTCGTGGCCGCGACCGTGCCGCCGGGCGGCTTCCTGCTGATGCTGGTGTCGGGCTTTCTGTTCGGCTTCTGGCTGGGCGGCGTCCTGGCGGTGGTGGGCTGCACGCTGGGCGGGCTGGTCACCTATCAGGCCGGGCGCACCGCGTTCGGCCAGCGCTTCGCGGGCAAGTTCGGGAAGGTGGAGCGCCAGCTCGCCGACAACGCCTTCGCCGGGACGCTGTTTCTGCATATTTTCCCGCTGGTGCCGTATTTTGTCGTCAATGTCGCCGCGGGGCTCGCCGCCGTGCCGATCCGAAAATTCATCGCCGCGACCGTTCTGGGCGTCATGCCTGGCGCCTTCGCCTATGTGTCCATCGGCGACGGGGCAGGGGCGGCGCTGGACCGGGGCGACGGGCTGGATCCCGCGCTGCTGGCCAATCCGCAGATCTTCCTGCCGCTTCTGGTCCTGTCGGCGCTGTCGGGCGGCGTCTTCGCCATGCGCCTGTGGTCGAGCATGCGGCAATGACCGGCGCGCCGCTGTCCTGCGATCTGGCGGTGGTTGGCGGCGGTGCCGCCGGACTGTCGGTCGCGGCGGGCTCAGCGCGGCTCGGGCGTTCGGTCGTGCTGTTCGAGCGCGGGGAGATGGGCGGCGAGTGCCTGAACACCGGCTGCGTCCCGTCCAAGGCGCTGCTGGCCGCCGCGGCGCGCCGGCCCGCGCCGGGGCTCGCCGACGCCATGGAAGAAGTGCGGCGGGCGATCCGGACCATCGCCCCGCATGACAGCCAGGAGCGGTTCGAGGGGCTGGGCGTGCGCGTGGTGCGGGAGCATGCGCGCTTCGCCGACCCGAAGACGCTGGAATCCGCGTCCCTCCGCGTGCGGGCCCGGCGGGTCGTGATCGCCGCCGGCTCCCGCCCGGCCATTCCGCGCCTTCAGGGGATCGCGACGGTCCCCTATCTGACCAATGAGAGCGTTTTCGATCTGTCCGCCTTGCCCGCGCATCTTCTGATCCTGGGCGGCGGCGCTGTCGGGGTGGAGCTGGCGCAGGGCTTCCGGCGTCTCGGCGCCGAGGTCACGGTCGTCGAGGCCGGGCGGCCGCTCGCCGGGTTCGAGCCCGCCCATGCGGATCTGGTGCTGGAGCGTCTGCGCGCCGAGGGCGTGCACATTCTTGCGGGCGCGCGGGCCGAAGCGGTGGCGCAGGAGGGCGCGGGTGTCGTCCTGACGTTGGACGATGGCCGCCAGATCGCGGCCTCGCATTTCCTCGTCGCGGCCGGGCGGGCGCCCGCGACGGAGGGGCTGGATTTGCAGGCCGGGGGCGTGGCGACGGATGCGCGCGGCTTCATCCGCACCGACGACCGGCTGCGCACCTCCAATCCCCGCGTCTACGCCGCCGGCGACGCGGCGGGCCGCGAAATGCTGACCCACGCCGCCGGGGCGCAGGCCGCGCTGCTGATCCGCAATTTCTATTTCTTCGGCCGCGCGCGCTGGCCTGCCGCGCCGGTCCCGGCGGCTCTCTATACCGACCCCGAACTGGCGCAGGTCGGCCTGACCGCGGAGGAGGCGCGCAGGCGCCACGGCAAGTCCGTGCGCGTGACCCGCGCGCCCTTCGCCGGAAACGACCGCGCCATCGCGGAGGGCGAGACGGAGGGGGAGGTGACGCTCGCCGCCGGGCGCGGCGGAAAAATCCTGGGCGTCTCCATCGCCGGGCGTGAGGCCGGGGAGCTGATCCAGATCGCCCAGGCCGCGATGGCCGCCGGCGGGGGCGTGAAATCCCTGACCGGAATGATCGCGCCCTATCCCACGCGGGGGGAGGCGGTGCGCCGCGCCGCGTCCGCCTGGTACGAGGATCTGGTGTTCGGCAAGCTGGCCCGGCGCATCGCGGCGCTGGCCGCCCGGCTGCACTAGTCTCGTCTGGCTTAACACGGGCAATTCTGCCGGAATGCAATCTGGTCTAGGATCGGCCCCAGATGACCGCTGATTTCGCCCGCTCCCCTGCCGCCGCCGCGCCGCGCCGCCGCGCGCTGGCCTTCGGCATGTCCGGGCGTCTGCTGCTGTTGACCATCGCCTTCGTGATGCTGGCCGAAGTGCTGATCTTCGTGCCGTCGGCGGCCGCCTTCCGCCTCGGCTGGATGGAGGAGCGGCTGCAGGCCGCGCGCCTGGCCTCGCTGGCCGTGGAGGCCGCGCCCGACCGGATGGTGAACAACGATCTGGCGGCCGAGCTTCTGTCCGGCGCCGGCGTCGCCGCCGTGGCGGTGAAGCGCGAGGGGATGCGGGAGCTGATCCTGAACGCGGCGCCGGAGGGCGCGGCGGCGGAATTCACCGTCGACCTGCGCAGCGAGACCCGCCTGCAGAGCCTGCTCGCCATGCCGGGCGCCTTCTTCCCGGCGCCGGATTCCTATCTGCGCATCGTTGGCGAGGCGCGCATGGAGGGCGCGGACTTTGTCGAGGCGCTGGCCCCGCGCGCGCCGCTGGCCCGCGAGATGCGGGCCTATTCGGCGCGCATCTTCGCCGCCTCCATCGTCATCTCCCTGATCACCGCGACGCTGATCTATGTGACGCTGACCTTCGCGCTGGTCCGCCCGATCCGCCGCCTGACCGAAGAGATGACCGCCTTCGGCGCCGAGCCGGAGCGCGCCGCCCCGCCCGCGCGCCGCAGCGCCCCGCGCAGCGACGAGCTGGGCGAGGCGCAGAGCGCGCTGGCCGACATGCAGCGCGGGCTGAGCCAGACGCTGCGCCAGAAACAGCGGCTCGCGGCGCTGGGCGAGGCGGTGGCGCGCATCAGCCACGATCTGCGCAATGCGCTAGCCTCCGCCAGCCTGGTGTCGGACCGGCTGGCCGGCGATCAGGACCCGCGCATCCAGGCGATGGGCGCGCGGGTGATGCGCTCCATCAACCGCGCCGCGCGCCTGTGCGAGGCGACGCTCAGTTTCGGCGGCGCGGCGGACGCCGAACCCCAGTGCGCCGATCTGGACATCGCCGCCGCGCTGGACGACGCGGCGCAGGAGGCGGTCGAGGGCGGGGCGGTCGTCTGGGACAACCGCATCGGCCCGGGCCTCTCTGTCCGCTGCGACCCCGAACATCTGCACCGCATCGCGCTCAATCTGTTCCGCAACGCCGTCTCGGCGATGGACGGCCGCGCGGGCGCGCGCCTGTCGGTGACGGCCAGCCGGCGGGGTTCGCAAATCTGCATCGCCGTGGCGGACGCCGGGCCGGGTCTCAGCGAACGGGCGCAGGCGCGGCTGTTCCAGCCCTTCGCGGCGGGCGCCGGAAACGGCGCGTCGGGCACCGGGCTGGGTCTGGCCATCGCGCGCGATCTGGCGCGGGCCAATGGCGGCGATCTGCGTCTGGCGAAGTCCGGCGAGACCGGCGCGGTGTTCGAGCTGGACCTGCCGGCCGCCTGATACAGAAAGCCTAGGGCGCGGCGGCGACGCCTTCGCGGCGGGAGTCCGCGCCGCCGGTCAGCGTTCCCTTTGCCGGGTCGGCCTCGATCATGCAGATGGAACCGATCAGCCAGCTGAACAATAAACACACAATAGGCCACAACTCTTTAATACCCTATTCCAGGACGGATGTTATGGAAAACACCACCGGAACAGATTCGATGGAATCCCACTCTTCTGCTTCGGCAGTACCGAATTCACACCAGGTCTACGATGCACTGCGAAAAAGTGAAGAGCGCTACCGGGAACTGGTGGAACACGCCAACTCCATTATTCTGCGATGGGACAAAAACGGCATCATTACATTCTTCAATGAATACGCTCAACGCTTCTTCGGATTTAATGAGCAGGAAATCATTGGGCAGCACGTAATCGGTACGATAGTACCTGAAACGGAAAGTACCGGCCGCGATCTCGCCCCGCTGATGGAACATATCTGCAACCATCCCGAAGAGCACCGCTACAATATCAACGAGAATATCACCAGGTCCGGCGCACGCGCCTGGATCGCCTGGACCAATAAAATTCTTACCGATGACGATGGTAATACCATTGGCGTCCTCAGTATCGGCAGCGATATCACCAAGCAGCGGCAGCTGGAAGAGGAGTTGCGCCAGGCGCAGAAAATGCAGGCGATCGGCGAGCTTGCCGGGGGCATCGCACACGATTTCAACAATATGATTCACGGTATTGCCGGGTTTGCGGAAATCATTCACCAGACAACCTGTGATACCAGGATTTCCGAGTATGCCAGCCAGATTCTCACCACCGCCCGGCACGCGACGGAGTTAACCCGCCAGCTGCTCACCTTTGCGCGCAAAGGCGCTTATCAACTGAACGATTGCAATACCCACGACATCATTCGCGATGTTTGCGCGATGCTGAAGCGCACGATTGATCGCAAGATCCTGATCCGGCAAGCGCTGGACGCTGACCACCCCCACATCAAAGGAGACTCCGCGCAGCTCAAGAGTGCACTACTCAACCTCGGAATTAACGCCAAGGACGCCATGCCATCCGGGGGCACCCTGATTATTCGTACCAGTGACGTTGTCGTAGAAGCTCCGCTTTCAATCTCTGATTTCCAGCTGGATCCGGGAAAATACCTGAAAATCAATGTCAGCGACAATGGCGCCGGCATGCCCGAAACCGTTCGCCAACGTATCTTTGAACCCTTTTTTACCACCAAAGCCAGCGGCCGCGGCGCAGGACTGGGACTGGCTGCGGTGTACGGCACTACGCACCTGCATAAAGGTGCCATCCAGTGTCGCTCAGACATTGGCATAGGCAGCAGTTTTGACCTCTACCTTCCAATTATTGAGAGCTACAGCGAACACCAGAAAAAAGCCGCAAAATCGCCGGGTACAGAAAAGTGCATTCGCATGATGGTGGTCGATGACGAAGCCATTGTGCGCAGCTATTCCAAGACCCTGTTTGAAATGCACGGACATCAGGTCGATGTCTTCGCCTCGGCAGAGGAAGCCATAGAGCACTACAGGAAGTTCGCACACCAGGTAGACCTGGTGCTTCTGGATATGATTATGCCGAAAATGGATGGGCAACAATTATTCAGAGAGCTGAAAAATATCAACCCCAATATCAAGGCCATGCTGTCTTCAGGCTATAGCGTGGAAAGCAAGGTGAAAGACATCCTGCAGGACCGCATCCTCGACTACATCAAGAAACCGTTTACCTACGAGCAATTACAGGAAAAAATTGCTGACCTGCTGGAAAATGGACGGCTTGCCCTCGTCGAAGACTGAAACCGGGTATGGCTTACTGTCGAGTAAGGCGCTTAATAGTGGCGAAGCTTGACGATTTTTTCGCCGTTATCGCACTCCCCGACCACTTCCGGCTCTGCCAGTTTGGAACCGGCCTGTATCACCTTGTTATTGGGGTAGGATACAAAGCAGGCGACCGTAAAATTGACGGCCCAATTGCACCGGATAATCCCGTCATCTTCGTCATAAAAGCGCTCCTGACAAAAACTCAGGGAAGGACTCCGGCCGCCGCCCACCTCCTGCACAGATTCACCACTCTCCTGCGCAACCAGCGGCATCGCAAACACCAACACAACCGATACACCAATCCAAAGCCAACGGAACATACCGTCACCCGCTCTGCCAACATACTTTCCCTTTCAGACTAGCAGCTGCTGGCGCAACTTTCCCTGATACTTACCCAGATACTTAATTCATATACTTCCCGGGAGTCTCTGACCAACTGGTCCGGGGCAGCTGCTATCCACCCGGCCACAACTGGTATCATTCCCGCCCTCGCGCCAACCCAGAGATATGACCAATGTCCCGAGACTGCCCCTGCGGTTCCGAAAAGCCATTCGAGCGCTGCTGCGACCTCTACCTGTCTGGCAGCACCTATCCGAATACCGCCGAGGCGCTGATGCGCTCGCGCTACGCCGCGCATGTGCTGGGCGACATGGACCACATCGAGCGCACCTGGGCGCGGCCGGTGCCCGCCCGGCGGGATGCGGCCCCCGACGATACCGGCGACGGCGTCAAATGGGCAGGTCTCACGATCTTCGAGGCGACCGGCGGCGGGCTGGAGGACGAGACCGGCACCGTCACCTTCGCCGACCCCCGCTCGGCACGCACCACCGCCACCTTCTCCGAGCTGGGGACTTACACCCTCCGCCTGGAAGGCCGCATCGACGACCTGGCAGCCTCCGACCAACTCACGGTGCAGGTGATGTCCCCGCCCGAGGACGAGCGTCTCGACGTCGTCTACACCACCCCCTACCGGATCGACAACCCGCTGTGGAGCGGCCGGGCGAGGGCCCTGATCGTCAACTGGATCCCCCACTGCATCCGGAAGATCGAGGACCGGGGGCTCAACACCGGGGGAATCGACAACTTCGTCGAGGCGGCGAAGGCCCTCGCCGGCCAAGCGCACGAGGGCCACAAGGGCCTGGTCTTCTCCAACGCCTGGGTGTTGCAGACGGTCGAGTCGATGTGCATCGCCCTGATGGTGGACGCCCGGGGCGACCGCGAGATCCTCGAAGCGCAGCAGCAATTCCGCGAGACGCTGGAGAACTGGATCCCCACGATCCTGGCGGCCCAGGAGCCCGACGGCTACCTCCAGACCGCCTACACCCTGGCCGACCGCAGGCACTGGCCGGAGAAGTGGAATCCGGCCCAGCGCCAGAATCACGAGGGCTACATCGCCGGCTACTTCCTCGAGTCCGCGATCAACCACTACATGCTCACCGACGGCACCGACACGCGGCTCTACGACGCCGCCAAGAAGCTCGCCGACTGCTGGGTCGAGAACATCGGCCCCGAGCCCGGCAAGAAGGCCTGGTACGACGAGCACCAGGAAATGGAACAGGCGCTGGTGCGCTTCGGCCGCTTCGTCAACGACATGGAGGGGAACGGTCGCGGGGACGCCTACATCGGCCTCGCCAAGTTCCTCCTCGACAACCGCGGCGGCGGTCACGAGTACGACCAGAGCCACCTCCCGGTGCAGCAGCAGTACGAGGCGGTCGGCCACGCCGTGCGCGCGAACTACATGTATGCCGGCATGGCGGACATCGCGGCGCTCAAGGGGGAAAAGCGCTACCTCACCGCCATCCACGCGCTCTGG
>ENA-ORCV01000525-ORCV01000525.1-marine-metagenome-genome-assembly--contig:-NODE-525-length-23591-cov-4.375861_pt1 | contig 23591 bp, 26 predicted proteins | sample MGYA00237779_ERZ508509 | MGnify/ENA primary metagenome ERZ508509 (study PRJEB26180, sample SAMN06268772) | marine metagenome | isolation source: Bioluminescent Bay, La Paraguera, Puerto Rico | place... | reverse complement strand
TTCGGCGCTGGATCCGATCCTGGGCGCCACCGGCCCCGCCGTGATGCGCACGATCGTGGCCGCCTATTGGGACGCCGCGCAGGACATGCTGGACACGCTGTCCGCCGCCATCGACAGCGGGGAGCAGGACTCCATCCGCCGCGCCGCGCATGCGCTGAAGGGCGCGTCCTCCAATGTCGGCGTTGGCCGCGCCTCGCGCATCGCCGCGGCGATGGAAAGCGCGGACGCGGACGAGGCCCGCAACATGTTCCCGATGCTGGAAGCCGCGCTGGAAGACACGCGCGGTGCGCTCGACGCCACGCTCAGCGCGGCGGCCTGAAACCCGAACGTTCCGGAAATCGCTACAGAAGCGCCCGCGTCTGCTCCAGACGCTGGGACCGGTTGATCTGCGCCGACAGGATGATGCCGAACCCGGCCATCACCGACAGCATCACCGTCCCGCCATAGGAGATCAGCGGCAGCGGCACACCCACCACGGGCGCCAGCCCCGCGACCATCGCCACATTGATCAGCACGTACAGGACGAACGTCGTGGTGATCCCGGTGACCGCCAGCCGGCTGAACTGGCTGCGGCAGTTCACGGCGATCCATCCGGCGCGCGCGGCGATCATCGCGTACAGGCCCAGGATGAACAGTCCGCCGGCCAGGCCGAACTCTTCGCCAATGGTGGTGAAGATGAAGTCGGTGTGCTTTTCGGGAAGGAAGTTCAGATGCGATTGCGTCCCGGCCAGGAAGCCCTTGCCCCACGCCCCGCCGGACCCCAGCGCGATCTTCGACTGCAGGATCTGATACCCCGCCCCCATCGGATCGGCCTCCGGGTTCAGGAAGGTGAAGACCCGCTCGCGCTGATAGTCGTGCAGCACGAATTCCAGCGACAACGGCGCGGCCACCGCGACGGCGGCCACCGCCAGCATCACGACCCACCAGTTCAGCCCGGCCAGGAACACCACCGCCCCGCCGGTCAGCACCAGCAGCACCGCGGTGCCAAGGTCCGGCTGGTGCGCGATCAGCGCGGCCGGTGCCGCGATCAGCAGCAGCGGGATAAGCGTGCCCAGGATGCTGCGCGCCCGCTCCGGCGACAGGCCGTGATAATAGCGCGCCAGCGCCAGCACGAGCGCCACCTTCATGAATTCCGACGGCTGCATGCTGACGGGTCCCAGGTCCAGCCAGCGCTGAGCCCCCATCCGGTTCGCGCCGAACAGCTCCACCGCGATCAGCAGCACCATCGTGCCGCCCCAGGCCGGATAGGCCGCCATCATCCACAGCCGCGGATTGATCAGCGCCAGCCCCATCATCAGGACCAGACCCGCGGCGAACCGGATCGCGTGCTGCATCGCCCAGGGCGACCAGGACCCGTCCGCCACCGAATACAGCATCGCCACGCCCGCCCCGCCCGCCAGGCACAGCAGGACGACCAGCGTCCAGTCCAGCTCGACCACCGCGCCGCTGAGGCTCCGCGGCGCCTGTTCCGAATAGAAGATGGACGCCATCAGAGAGACGCCAGCGGACTGTCGGGCCGGCGGCCCGAATTGCGCTCCAGCGCATGAACCAGGATGTCGCGCACCATCGGCCCGGCGACGCGCGACCCGCCGCCGCTGGCGTGCTCGGCCACCGCCGCGCAGGCGTATCGCGGCTTGTCGAACGGCGCGAAGCCGATGAACAGCGCGTGCTCGCGGTGCTTGTACGGAAGGCGCTGGCTGTCGGTCAGGCCCGCGGCGCGCTCGGCGGCGGTGATGCGGCGCACCTGCGCGGTGCCGCTCTTGCCGCCCATCTGCATGTCGCCATAGTTCAGCCCGCCGCCCAGATAATAGTTCGCCGTGCCGCCCACCTCCTCGCACACCTCGCGCATGCCCTCGCGCACCACGGCCAGCCAGTCGTCGGCATAGTCCATGTGTTCGAAGTCCGGCGACGCGCCGTCCAGCACCAGGCGCGGCATGACCATCCGCCCGCTCGCCATGCGCGCGGTCATCAAGGCAAGTTGCAGCGGGCTGGCCGTCACATAGCCCTGCCCGATCCCGGCGTTCAGCGAGTCCCCGGTCGTCCAGGGCTCGTTGTACTGGGCGCGCTTCCAGGCCTCGTCCGGAATATTGCCCGCCCGCACGCCGGGCAGCGGCAGGTCCGGCGCGTGCCCCATGCCGAATTCGCGCGCGACTTCCGCCAGCCGGTCGATGCCCAGCCGCCGCGCCACTTCATAGAAATAGATGTCGCAGCTGCCCTTGAACGCCGCGCGCATGTCCACCGCGCCATGGACCTTCCAGCAGTGGAAGCGCGCCCGGCCGAGGGAGACCGAACCGCCGCAATGAATGCGTTCGTTCGGGTCGATCACGCCATGGCGCTGCGCGGCCATCGCCACGACCGGCTTGAAGGTGGAGCCCGGCGGATAGGTCCCGGCGAACGCCTTCTGGAACAGCGGCTCGCGCTCGTCCCCGCGCAGCATGTCGTACTCGGTCTGGCTCATGCCGCGCGCGAAATGGTTCGGGTCGTAGGCGGGCTGCGACGCCAGCGCCAGGATGTCCCCGGTCTGCACGTCGATCACCGCGGTGCTGGAGGCAAGCTCCGTGGAAATGCGCTCCACCGCATACTCCTGCAGCTCCGCGTCCAGGGTCAGGCGGATGTCGCCGCCGGCCTGCGCCGCGGTCTCCGGATCGGGCAGCTCGCGCACCACCCGGCCGAACGCGTCGACCTCGGTCTTCAGCGACCCGGCCTTGCCGCGCAGCTGCAGGTCCAGCGCCCTCTCCATCCCGTCGCGGCCGACGCGGAAGCCCGGGCTGCGCAGCAGCGGATCGTTGCCCGCCGTCGCCTCGTCGGCCTTGCCGACATAGCCGGTGATATGGGCGAAGGCGTCGCGGCGCGGATAGAAGCGCGTCTCGCCCACGATGGGCAGAACGCCGGGCAGCTCCGGCGCGTGCAGATTCACCTGCGCGAATTCGCGCCAGTTCAAATCGTCGACCACGGTGATGGAGCGGAAGCCCGGCGTGCGCGCGATCTCGCGCAGCACCTGTTCCTTGCGCTCCTCGGACAGCGGCGCGACCTCGGCCAGCCGGTCCAGCACCGCCTCGGCGTCCTTGGCGTTCTCCGGAACGATCAGGACGGTGTAATTCTCTTCATTCTCGGCGATCGGCACGCCGAACCGGTCCAGGATCCGGCCCCGACTGGGCGCCAGCAGGCGGTAATTGAACTGGTTGTCCTCGGACAGCAGGGCGAACTTGTCCGCGTCCCGCACCTGGATCTGGTACAGGCGCAGGCCCAGCGTCGTGAAAACGGCCCCGATCCCCGCGCCCAGCACGATCGTGCGGCGCGTAAACGTGTTCTCGGTGTCTTTCGATTGCTCGAACTTCACGCTCGCCCCCGGCCCAGTCCGGCGCCGCGCCCCAACGCGAAAAACGCCGCTTCGAGAACAGGATACGTCAAAACCGTCAAAATCAATTGAACAAGTTGCAGCCATGTCGCCTGCACGGGCCGGTCCGCCGCCCCGAACGCGATCAGGCCCGCCACCGCCACCGCCGCGGTCGCTCCGGCCATCCCCGCCATGCGCCGCCACAGGTCCGCGCCCAGTACATAGGGCCGCAGGATCCGCGCCGCCCCGGACGCGGCCAGCAGGCCCAGCGCCCAGAACCCCATCGGCGTCCAGGTCAGCAAATCCATCGCCAGCCCGGCGAAGAAGGCGGCGGCCGCCGGCATCAGGCTCGGCCGCGCCACGGTCCAGAAATACACCGTCATCACCGGCAGAAGCGGGATCGGCACCGGGCCCAGCGGCCGCGGCGCGGCGAACAGAAGGATGGAGGCCGCCAGCGTCACCATCGCGATGATCACGGCCATGGAGGTCGGGCTTTCCGCCTCGAACGGCCGGACGCGGATCATTCGGGTTGCCCCTCGCCCGCGGTCGCCGCCTGCTGCACCGGCGTTTCGGCTTCGCCGTCCGCTTCACCCTCTGCGGCTGCGGCGTCCGCCGGCAGCGCGTCGGCGGCGTCGGCCCCGCCGGGCGACTCTTCGTCGCCCGCGGCGTCATCCGCTGCGGTCTCGTCCGCCGCCGGTTCGGCGGGCGGCGGGGCGACCGGCGTCACCGCCTCGGGCGGCGGCGGCGCGATCGGCTCATAGGGATAGACCCAGACCGCGTCGATCGGCTCGCTGTCCGAATACAAGGCCACGCGCCACAGCTCGTCGCCCGTCACGCCGGCCACGCCGATCGGCAGGCCGCGCGGAAACACGCCGGCGTCGCCGGAGGTCACGATCCGGTCGCCCTCCGCCATCCGGCGGGAGCCGCTGGCGAACTCCAGCTTCGGCGCATTGGTGTTGTCGCCCCACAGGACGGAGCGGACCTCGCCGTCCTCGGTCATCACCGGCACCCGGCTGGTGGAGTCGGTCAGCAGCAGCACGCGGGACGACCGCTCCGCCACGCTCACCACCCGGCCGACCAGGCCCCGGTCGGTCAGCACCGGATAGCCGGGCTTCACGTTCTTGTCCTTGCCGACGGTCATCAGCCGGGCGTGCTGGAACGGCCCGCCGCTCTCGGCCACCGTCCAGGCCACGACCGGGTCGACAAAGGCGACCCCCGGCACTTCCAGGATCGCCTCATAGGCCGAAACTGTATCGCGCAGGGACAGGGCCAGGTCGCGCCAGCCCTCCATTTCCTCCAGCCGGGCGCGCAGCGCCTCGTTCTGGTCGTGGACGGCCCAGTGCTCTTTCAGGTTTTCGCGCAGGGAGCGGATGCCCGACAGCGGCGCCGAAACCCCGCTCATCACCGGGGCGGCCAGATCGTCCGATCCCGCGCGCAGCGTGTCAAAAAAGGCGGGCCGTGCGGCCGGACGGTCCAGCAACAGCAGGACAATGGCCGCGACGGCCAACAGGCCGTACGTCAAACGCGTCCAGCGCGTTCGGCGTCTCCACGACCCCGGCTCGATCACTCCATAGCCTCCTGTCCGCGCAGGGGACCCCGGACCGGACCGAAATTAGACGGCCGCGGCCAGCAGACCCCGCATCTGCCGCGGGTTTTCAAGAACCTTGCCACATCCCAGAACGACGCAGGTCAGCGGATCGTCGGCGATCGCCACCGGCAGTCCGGTGCGGTCGCGGATCGCCTCGTCCAGGTTGCGCAGCAGCGCGCCCCCGCCGGTCAGCATGATCCCCTTGTCGACGATGTCCGCCGCCAGCTCCGGCGGCGTCGATTCCAGCGCGATCTTAACGGCTTCGACGATGTGCTCCACCGGCTCGGACAGCGCCTCGGCGATCATCCGCTCGGTCACCTCGACCTCCCGCGGCACGCCCTGCATCAGGTCGCGGCCCTTGACCTCCAGCACCATGCCTTCGCCCTCCTGCGGGGCGACGGCGGTGCCGATCTCCTGCTTGATCCGCTCGGCGCTCGTCTCCCCGATCAGCAGATTCTCCGACCGGCGGATATAATTGATGATCGCCTCGTCCATCATGTCGCCGCCGACCCGGACGGAGCGGGCATAGACGATGCCCTGCAGCGACAGCACCGCCACCTCGGTCGTGCCGCCGCCGATATCGACCACCATGGACCCGGACGGTTCGTGGATCGGCAGGCCCGCGCCCAGTGCGGCGGCCACCGGCTCCTCGATCAGCGCGGCCTTGCGCGCGCCGGCGGCCAGCGCCGATTCATGGATCGCCCGGCGCTCCACCGCGGTCGCGCCCGACGGCACGCAGATCACGACCTGCGGGCTGACGAAGGTGCGCCGGTTATGCACCTTGGCGATGAAGTGCTTGATCATCTCCTCGGCGACGTCGAAATCGGCGATCACGCCGTCGCGCATCGGGCGGATCGCCTCGATGTTTCCGGGCGTGCGGCCCAGCATCAGCTTGGCGTCCTGGCCGACGGCCAGCACCCGCTTGCGGCCGCTGTCGTTGCGGAAGGCCACGACCGACGGTTCGTTCAGCACGATCCCGCGTTGTTTGACGAAGACCAGCGTGTTCGCTGTGCCGAGGTCGATCGCCATATCGGCGGACATCAGGCCGAAAAGACTTCCGATCATAAATACCTAACCTGCCAGGGCCGGGGCGCGCCCCTCGTTCGCGCCCACCATGAAGACGGGCGCATTTTTCTATTGCCTGCCAATAGTTAGCACAGTGCAGAAGAATCCTGACCCGGCGTCCCTTGTGCGACCGATACTTGGCGATTTCAAGGCCCGTTCGGCGGCTCCTGCACAGGCTCTCCGCCCTCGCGCCGCTTGAGGAATCGCCGGGCGACCAGCATCCCGCCCAGCCACAGCGCCGCGCCGGCCGCCACGAGCGCCGCGGCCTCCCAGCTGGCGGCCCGCAGCATGACCTCCATCAGGCCTTTCCCGGCGAAGGCGACCAGCGCGATTTTCGGAATAATGCCCAGCCCCGTCCCCGCCATGAAATGGAAGAACGTGCTGTGGCTCATGCCAAGTCCCATATTTACAACGATAAATGGGGCGCTCGGCACGTTGCGGATGGCGAAGGCGGTCCAGAATCCGTTGCGCCCGACAAAGCGGGAAAACCGCTTCACCGTGTCCCCGCCATAACGCCGGGCCAGCCCCGCCCCGGACAGCCGGCCCAGCCAGAAGGTCACGCTGGCGGCCACCATGGTGGCGACCCAGGAATAAAGTCCGCCGGTCACCGGGCCGAACGCGACCACCGCCGCGGCGAACAGAAGGAATTGCGGCGCCCCCAGAAACGCCAGCGCGACGAAGGCCGCGATGGTCGCCGGCAGCGCCCAGGGCGAATCGGCCACGCCCTCGAACCACTCCTCCAGCGCCGTCTCGTCGCCGACCCCCAGCCCGATCTTGCCCAGCGCATAGATCGCCGCGACCCCGGCGAACAGCGACAGGCAGATCAGGATCGCGCGGCGGGCCTGCGCGTCCTGGTGGGTGAGAAATTGAATCAGGCGTCGCATCGCGCGGCGCGTCCCCCTTAACGTCCGCCCCTGCCTAACCCAGACCGGCCGCGCGGGCGAGCGCCGCTTGTCGCCCTGCGGCGGCTGGCGCACAACCGGCCCTGAAGGAGACTCCAGCATGGACGCCAGCCCGGCGGGCCGCATCGCCATCGTCCGCGACCCCGCGCCGGAGGGGATCGACTGGGACGCGCTGCTGGCCTTCCTCCACGCCGCCTTCGCCTACATGCACGACCGCATCGATCCGCCCTCCTCGCTGCTGGCGATGGACGCCGCCGCGCTGCGCGCCAAGGCCGCTTCCGAGACGCTCTTCGTCGCGCTGGATGACGGCGCGCTCGTCGGCTGCCTGTTCGCCCGGCCCAAGGACGGCGCGCTCTATGTCGGCAAGGTCGCCGTCGATCCGCGCCGTCAGGGCGCGGGCGTCGGCCGCGCGCTGTTCGCCGCCGCCGAGGCGCTGGCGCGCGAACTCGCGCTGCCGGTCATGGAGCTGGAGACGCGGATCGAGCTTTCGGAGAACCACGCCATCTTCGGCGCGCTCGGCTTCGCCATCGTGTCGCAGCACGCCCATCCCGGCTTCGCGCGGACGACCTATGTCCGCATGCGCGCCGGCTGCGCCGCGCCGAACTAGCGCCCAGCGCTAGAGCCCCAGCGCGCCGGCCAGCGCCGCCGCCGCGCCCGGCCCCTGCGGATTCACCTGGAGCCAGTCCGCCATCTGGTTGCGGATCCAGGTCCGCTGGCGCTTGGCGTATCGCCGCGTCGCGATGGTCGCGCGCTCGATCGCCTCGTCCAGATCCATCTCGCCACGCGACGCGGCGGCGAACTCCGCGACGCCCAGCGCCTTCATCGCCGGCAGGTCGGCGTCCAGCCCCCGCGCCTCCAGCCGCGCCGCTTCCTCCAGCCCGCCCATCTCCGCCATCACGCGCAGCCGCGCCGCGATCCGCGCATTCAGCGCCTTGGGCTCCAGCGCCAGCGCCGCCCCGCGCCACGCGCCGATCTCCGGCTGGTCCCCGCCATGCCCCTCCGCCTGCCACGCGCTCAGCGTCCGGTCCGTCCCATAGGCGACCGCGACCGCGCGCATCAGGCGCTGCCGGTCGTTCGGCGCGATCCGTCCCGCCGCCTCCGGGTCCAGCCGCGCCGCCTCCGCGGTCAGCGCATCGATGCCGCCCGCGTCGAACACCGCCTGCGCCCGCCCCTTCGCCTCCGCGCCCGGGTCCGGCACCGCCGCCAGCCCCCGGGTCAGCGCCCGGAAATACAGTCCCGTCCCGCCGGCCAGCACCGGCGTCCGCCCGCGCGCGCGGATGTCCGCGATCGCGCCCAGCGCCTCGTCCAGCCAGCGTCCGACCGAATAGCGCTCCGCCGCATCGACATGACCGAACAGATGATGCGGAACGCTCGCCGTTTCCGCGTCCAACGGCCGCGCGGACAGGATGCACAGGTCCGCATAGACCTGCATGGAGTCGGCGTTTACCACCTCGCCGTCCACGCGCCGGGCGATCTCGACCGCCAGCGCGCTCTTGCCTGACGCGGTGGGTCCGGCGATCAACAGCACAGGATGACTCTCGCTTCCCATCACGCCCGCTTCGTCGTGCTCGCTTCGCCCGGGGCGGAGGCCGCCCTGCGCGCGCTCGGCCTGGACCCCGCGCCGGACGGCGCCCTGCTGCGCGCCCATACCGAAGACGCGGAGGCGGCGCGCGCCGCCCTGCGCCCGCTGCCCTTCGACTGGAGCGTGCGCGCTTTGGGCGCCCCGGCGCCGAAAGTCTTCGTGTCGGACATGGATTCGTCGATCATCGGCCAGGAATGTATCGATGAACTGGCCGATTTCGCAGGGCGCAAGGCCGAAGTCTCCGCCATCACCGAACGCGCCATGTCCGGGGAGCTGGATTTTGCCGAGGCCCTGCGCGCCCGCGTCGCCGCGCTGAAGGGCCTGCCCGAACCGGTCCTGCAGCAATGTCTGGAAGAGCGCGTGCGCCTCAATCCCGGCGCGCGGGAGCTTCTGTCCGCCTTCCGCCGCGCGGGTGCGCAGACGGCTTTGGTCTCCGGCGGGTTCGACGCTCTGGTCGGCCCCGTCGCCGCCCAGGCCGGCTTCCATCACAGCCTCGCCAATGTGCTGGCGGTGCAGGACGGCGCCCTGACCGGCGGGCTGGCCGGCCCCATCGTCGGCGGCCCGGCCAAGGCCGCGATGCTGGCCGAGCTCGCCGGCCGCACCCGCGCCGCGCCGGAGGAGACGGTGGCGATGGGCGACGGCGCCAATGACGTCCCCATGCTGCGGGCCGCAGGCTTCGCCGTCGCCATCGGCGGCAAGGACGTGGTGCTGGACATCGCCGACGCCGCGGTGCGCCAGGGCGACCTGTCGGTCGTCGCCCGTTTCCTGGACATCGCCTAAGCGCGCGTCCCGTCACGGCTTCTCCTGACAGGCGAACGCAGCCCGCCGCCATTTGCCCTCGCCGCACGGCTCGATATATTCGCGGCGCAGGGGGCGTAGACGCTGGAATTCGAATGCGATCGATTCTGACCGCCGCCATCGCTGTTTGCTGCGCCGTGACCTCCGCGCATGCGCAGTTTCTCCGCGACGAAGAAATCGAGACCATGCTGCGGGACTACACCGACCCGCTGCTGGCGGCCGCCAATCTGCGGCCTGAGGACACGCACCTCTATCTGCTCGGCGACCGCAGCATCAACGCCGCGGTGTCCGGCGGCCAGAACATCATCATGAACACCGGCACGATTATCGAGGCCGAAAGTCCGAACCAGCTGAAGGGCGTGATCGCGCACGAAGTCGGCCACATCGCCGGCGGCCACCTCACCCGCTCGCGCGGCGCCCAGACCGCGGCGATGGGCACGATGCTGGCCACGATGGGCCTCGGCATGCTGGCGGCGGTCGCCGGCGCGCCGGACGCCGGCGTCGCCGTCATGTCGGGCAGCACCCAGATGGGCTACGCCACCTTCGCGCGCCACACGCTGGTCCAGGAATCCGCCGCCGACCAGGCCGGCGCCTCCTATCTGGAATCGACGGGCCAGTCCGGCGAGGGCCTGGTGAGCTTCTTCGACAAGCTGCGCGTCACCGAAGTCCTGCGCGACCGGGAGACCGGATCGATGTACGGCGACTTCCTGCGCAGCCACCCGCTGTCCTCCTCGCGGATCGCCGCCCTGCGCCAGCGCGTGGGCTCCAGCCCCTATCGCGACGCGAAGGACCCCGAGGCCGACGTGCACCAGCTGGAGATGATCCAGGCCAAGATCATCGGCTTCATGGACAGCCCGAACCGCGTCCTGCGCCGCTACCCGGACTCGGACAAGAGCCAGCCGGCCCGCTACGCCCGCTCGGTCGCCCACTTCCGCAACGGCGTGCTGGAGCGCGGGCTGGAGGAAATCGACAGCCTGATCGAGGAAGAGCCGGACAATCCCTATTTCTGGGAGCTGAAAGGCCAGATGCTGTTCGAGTCGGGCGAGCGCGAACGCGCCATCGAGCCGTACCGGGAGGCCGTGCGGCTGAAGCCGGACAGCGGCCTCTTGCGCGCCGGCCTCGGCCAGGCGCTGGTCGCCACCAACCGGCCGGAGCTGGACGAAGAGGCCACCGAACAGCTGAAGACCGCCCTGCGGGACGAACCGGACCTCTCCATGGCCTGGTACCAGCTGTCCCTGGTCTATGACCGCGCCGGCGACCGGCCGATGGCCCAGCTCGCCGTGGCCGAACAATCCTACGCCATGGGCGACTATAACCGGGCGCGCGAATTCGCCATGCGGGCCCGCGACGACCTGGATCATGGCGGCCCCGACTGGCGCCGCGCCACCGACATCATGGCGGCCAGCGAGTCACTGTCTCGTGATCGGGACGGCGGCGACCGGCGCAGCAATATCGGTTTGAATTAGCCGGTCGATAAGCTTTCTTTGCTAATCGCCGCCGGATGGAGCTTTCAATGAAATTCGCGCCCTTCGCGCTCATCGCGGCCGCGCTCAGCCTTGGCGGCTGCGGCGACGGTCAGGCCCAGAGCCGTTCCGAGGAACAGGTTCGCCAGATCGTCCGTGAGTATCTGCTGGATAATCCGGAAATCATCCGCGAGGCGCTGATCGAGCTGCAGAACCGCGAACAGGCCGCCGCCCAGCAGGAAGTGCGGATGGCCGCCGCCTCGATGCGCGACGAGATCGTCTCCGACCCGCGCGTCCCGTCCATCGGGCCGGACGACGCCAAGGTCACGATCGTCGAATTCTTCGACTACAACTGCTCCTACTGCAAACTCGCCTCGTCCTGGGTCGAGGATACGCTGGAGCGGCATCCCGAGGACGTGCGCGTCGTGTTCCGCGACTATCCGATCCTGAACAACCGCACCGGCACCTCGATCGAGGCCGCAGAGGCCGCGCTCGCCTCCGCCAATCAGGGCAAGTTCCGCGAAATGCATTTCGCTCTCTACGGCGCCACCTCCAGCGTCTCGTCGGAGGAGATCGACGCCATCGCGGAGGACGTCGGCGTCGACGTCGAACAGATGCGCGCGGACATGGAGACCGGAAATTACGGCGAGCTGCTGGCCGACACGATGGTGATCGGCGAACAGATCGGCATCGAGGGCACGCCCTTCTTCATGGTCGGCGACCAGATCGTCCCCGGCGCGGACATGGAGAGCCTGGAGGCGCTCCTGATGGCCGAACTGGCCGAAGACTGATCTCCGGCCCGGCCGCAAACATCAGGGCCGGGACTTGCGCCGCGGCCCGGCTTGCCTCTCGATATCTGCCCATCATGGTGAGTCGCGCTGCATCAGCCCTGATCCTCGCCCTCACGGCCGCTCTGGTTCCGCCGCCGGCCGCCGCCCAGGACTGGATCGATTTCGGCGACGACGCCGGCCGCTGGGCGCTGGACGACGAATGCGACGACCCGCGCTTCTACGGCCGGGGCATGTACGGCTCCATCCTCGACGACCATCGCGGCCACGACGCCACCGACTGCCGCGCCGGCTATGAGGGCGGCCAGCTGCAGATGCGCTCCGACATCATCAATTTCGGCAGCGACTCCGGCCGCATGGCGCAGGACGGCGTCTGCGACGATCTGCGCTTCGAGGGCGAGACGATGCGCAAGATGCTGTTCGCCGACCATATCGGCAATGACGGCTCCGACTGCCGCAAGGCCTGGGACGCCGGCGAGGTTGCGCTGCGCATCGACAATATCGTGTTCGGGGAGGATTCCGGTGACGGCGCCAATGACGGCGAATGCGCCGACGCCCGCTTCCAGGGCCCGGGCATGGCGCGTCCTTTGCCCCGCGGGCGGGAGGGACGCGACGCCACCGACTGCCGCGCCGCCTATCTGGCCGGCACGATCGAGCCCTCGGTGCGCGAAGGTCTGTACGACGTCGCGGTCGTCTCGGTCTTTGACGGGATCGATTTCGGGGACAATTCCTCGGTCCGCTCGCAGGACGGCGTGTGCGACGACCCGCGCTTCGCCGGCGCCGAGATGCGGCCGGAGGACGACATGTCGCCGGAGGACAAGCTGCGCGACGCCTCCGACTGCGCCTCCGCCTATATCGCCGGCCGCATCACGCTCGCTTCGGATTAAGGCGGCGCCTCAGCCCGCCATGCGCAGCTCCGCGCCGCGCCCGACCTCTTCGATCATTTCCGCCAGCTGGGGCCGGATGCGCATCTGCTCGGCATAATGCCGCTTCAGCGCCGCCATCAGCCGCCCGTCCCGGCCCAGCATCGCGTCCGCCATCCCGACCATCATGGAGTTCGGCCAGGCCTGCGGGCGGATCTGGCGCAGATGCGCGAACACCGCATCCTCCTCCATCCCCGGCCGCGCCTCGGCCATCAGGATCGCCATGGAGGCGGTGGAGCGGGAAATGCCCGCATGGCAATGGACCAGAAGATGGCTCAGCGGATCGCCCGCCTCCCCGGCGAGCCCCGCGCCGAATTCCAGCAGCGCCTCGATATGCGCCGCCTCCGGCGGGTCCTGCACGCCGTCCGGCGCGATGATGTCGTGAAAGCGCAGGGTCAGCCGCTTGTGCGGTCCATAGGCGGCAAAATCCTCCGGCTCCGGATGGTCGGGGTCCAGGATGGACAGCACATGCGTCACCCGCGCGTCGCAGAACTCGCCCAGCTCGGCCAGGCCGCAAATGCTGAGGCTTCGGGATGGGGTTTGCATATGCCTCTTATCCCTGAATCGCCGCCGCCGGGAAATCACTATCGGCGCCGTGGCGCAGCGCTCCCCGCCGCCCTAGCCTGACCGGAAACGGGAGGGGGATTCCGATGCGCGTTCCGTTCGCCATTCCGGCCTGTCTCATGGCCGTGCTGACGGCCTGCGCGACCGCGCCGCCGCCATCCGCAACGGTATCCGCCGGTCCGGATTTCGGCGACGACAGCGGCGAGTTCGCGAAGGACGGCGAATGCGACGACCCCCGCTTCGCCGGCCCCGCCATGGTCACCGACGGCTTCGACAGCCAGGCCTTCCGCGACGCCACGGACTGCCGCGCGGGGCTCGAGTCCGGCGGCCTCGCGCTCAAATCGGCGGAGGACCTGCTCGCCGCCGGTTTCTTCACGGGAATCTATGACGGGATCGATTTCGGGGACAATTCCGGCGTCTACGCCCGCGACGACGAATGCGACGACCCGCGCTTCAAGACCGCCAATGGCGCCCCCGGCGCCTTTCCCGACCATGAATATCACGACGCCGCCGACTGCCGGGACGCATACGCGTCTGGAACGGTCACGCTGCTGCTGCACGGGATCGACCCGATGGCCGCGCGCTTCGACGGAATCGATTTCGGAAACGACAGCGGCGAGTTCCCGCGCGACGGCGTCTGCGACGACCCGCGATTTGCGGGCCCCGGCATGGGCGGCACCGCCATGCTGCCCTCCGACGTGGGCCGCGACGCGCGCGACTGCCTCGCCGCCTGGATGGACGGCGACATCACGCTCGCGGAAACGGAAGACTAGATCAGGCCGGCCAGCGGGCTCGACGGATCGGCATAGCGCTTCATCGGCATCCGCCCGGCCAAATAGCCTTGGCGCCCGGCGATCACCGCGTGCTTCATCGCCGCGGCCATGCGCACCGGGTCCTTCGCTTCGGCGATAGCGGTGTTCATCAGCACCCCGTCGCAGCCCAGCTCCATCGCTTCCACGGCGTCGCTGGGCGTGCCCACGCCCGCGTCCACGATCACCGGCACGGACGTCTGCTCCACGATCAGGCGGATATTGACCTTGTTCTGCAGGCCCAGCCCGCTGCCGATCGGCGCGCCCAGCGGCATGATGGCGCAACAGCCGGCATCCTCCAGCTTGCGCGCATAGACCGGGTCGTCGCTGCAATAGACCATCACCTGGAAGCCGTCCTTGATCAGCATCTGGGCGGCGCGCAGCGTCTCTTCCATGTCCGGATACAGGTGCTTCGGGTCGGACAGGACCTCCAGCTTCACCAGGTCCCAGCCCCCGGCCTCCCGCGCCAGGCGCAGCGTCCGCACCGCGTCCTCGCCGGTAAAGCACCCCGCCGTATTCGGCAGGAAGACATAGTCCTCCGGGCTGATGTGATCGACCAGCATCGGCTGGTTGGGGTCGGACAGATTCACCCGCCGCACCGCCACGGTGATGATCTCGGCGCCGGAAGCGCGCAGCGCCTCGGCGTTCTGGGCATAGTCCTTGTACTTGCCCGTCCCGATGATCAGCCGCGAACTGAAGGTCCGCCCCGCGACGACCAGCGGATCGTCGCCCACCGCGGGCCGCGCGTCGTCAGGCATGCCGCCTCTCCATTCTTTCCGTCCCCGCTGCGTGGCCCAGCCATTCGCGCACATCGTGCAGCGACCGCGCAACGGCCACGCACAGGCCGTGCATCTCCTCGGTCGGCTCCAGCAAATCGGGCACCATCACCGTCATCATCCCGGCCGCGCCGGCGGCGCGCACGCCATTGTGGGAATCCTCCAGCGCCAGACAATGCTCCGCCGGAACCTCCAGCCGCCGCGCCGCCTCCAGGAACGGATCGGGATGCGGCTTGCCGCGCGCATAATCGCCCTTGGCCACCACCGCGTCGAACCGCTCCAGCATCCCGTGCGCGCCCAGATGCGTGCGCACCGACGCATGGCCGGAGGACGTCGCCACCGCCCGCGGCAGGCGCAGGTCGTCCAGCGCGTCCAGAATTTCCGCCACGCCATCTTTCAGCGCGATGCCAACCTTCGCGCGCTCGGCCATCAGCTCCGCCACCCGGTCATGGAACACGCCGGTCGGAAAATCCTCGCCCATCCAGTCGCGCAGGCGCCGCTCGCACTGATCCCAGGGCAGGCCGATCAGCCGGTGGCACATGTCCGGCGCCAGCGGCCGGCGCATCGCGTCGGCGGCGATGATCATGGTCTCGTGATAGGCCGCCTCGGTGTCCACCAGCAGCCCGTCCATGTCGAAGACCACCGCCTTCGGCGCGCGCGGCAGGCTCACTCACCCGCCCCCGATAAAATGCACGATCTCGATCCGGTCGCCGTCGGACAGCGCGGTTTCGCCGTACCGGGATTTCGGCACGATCTCCAGATTCCGCTCCACCGCGATCTTGCGTTCCGGCAGGCCCAGCGTGGCCAGAAGGCCCGAAACCGTGGCCCCGTCCGGCAGGTCGCGCGCATCGCCGTTAACCGTCAGTCTCATGGGTTCCGCTTGTAGCTTCGGCTCATGCTACGTAAAACCCCGCCCCGCAGAGGGAGGCGCAGCAATTCGCCCATGACCAAGCCGGTCTACATCCTGAACGGCCCGAACCTCAATCTCCTTGGGGTCAGGGAGCCGGAAATCTATGGCGCCGACACGCTCGGCGACATCGAATCGGCCTGCGCGGAAATGGCGTCGGAACTCGGGGTCCAGATCGTCTTCCGTCAGACCAATCATGAGGGCGAGCTGATCGACTGGATCCAGGAGGCGCGGGAAAAAGCCTCCGCCGTGGTGCTGAACCCGGCGGGCTATGGCCACACGTCCGTGGCCCTTCACGACGCCCTGAAGGCGCTGGACGCGCCTTTGATCGAGGTCCATCTTTCCCAGCCCGCCGCCAGGGAGCATTTCCGGCGCCGGTCCTACGTGTCCCCTCTCGCCGCCGGAACGATCAGCGGTTTCGGTAAGTTGAGCTATCTACTCGGGCTGGAGGCGGCGGTCAGCGCCGCCGGGAAATAACGGCAGGCATGAGCGAAGACTCCCCCATCGACCCGCAGCTGGTGCGTGAACTGGCCGCGATTCTGAACGAGACCGACCTGTTCGAGGTCGAGGTCCGCCATGGCGATCTGAAGCTGCGCCTGTCGCGCGGACCGGCGCAGAGCGGCTACGCCGCGCCGGCCTACGCGCCGCCTGCCCCCGCGCCCGCCCCGGCCGCGGCCCCCGCTGCGGCGCCCGCCGCGCCGGCCGCTTCCGGCGGCGAGGCCGCCCCGGAAAACGCCGTGACCTCGCCCATGGTCGGCACCGTGTATCTGCGCCCCAGCCCCGAGGAGCCGGCCTTCAAGGACGCCGGCGCCGACGTGAAGGAAGGCGACACGATCCTGCTGATCGAGGCGATGAAGACGTTCAACCCGATCACCGCCCCGCGCTCCGGCAAGCTGACCCGGCTGATGGTCACCGACGGGCAGCCGGTGGAGTTCGGCGAACCGCTGTTCGTGATAGACTGAGGCCAGACGGAAACAGGCCGATGTTCGACAAGGTCCTCATCGCAAACCGGGGCGAGATCGCCTTGCGCATCCATCGCGCCTGCAAGGAGATGGGGATTCAGACCGTCGCCGTGCATTCGGCGGCCGACGCCAGCGCCATGCACGTCAAGCTGGCCGACGAAAGCGTCTGTATCGGCCCTGCCCCGGCGCGCCTGTCCTATCTGAACATCCCGGCCATCATCGCGGCGTGCGAGATCACCGGCGCCCAGGCCGTCCATCCGGGCTATGGCTTCCTGTCCGAAAACGCCCGCTTCGCGGAGATTGTGGAGGCGCACGGCCTCACCTTTATCGGGCCGAAGCCAGACCATATCCGCCTGATGGGCGACAAGATCGCCGCCAAGAAGGCGGTGATGGACGCCGGCATCCCGGTCGTCCCCGGCTCCGACGGCGGGATTACCGACGATGACGAGGCGATTGAGCTCGCCGACTCCATGGGCTATCCGGTCCTGATCAAGGCCGCCGCGGGCGGCGGCGGGCGCGGCATGAAGGTCGCCAATTCCCGCGCCGAGGTGAAACAGGCCCTCTCCACCGCGCGGCAGGAGGCGGAGGCCGCCTTCGGCGACGACGCGGTCTATCTGGAAAAATATCTCGGCAATCCGCGCCACATCGAAATCCAGGTCATCGCGGACGAGCACGGCAACGTCGCCCACCTTGGCGAGCGCGACTGTTCCCTCCAGCGCCGCCACCAGAAGATTCTCGAAGAAGCCCCCTCGCCCGCGCTCGATCCGGAGCAGCGCGCGAAGATCGGGGAAACGACCCGCCAGGCCATCGCGAAGCTCGGCTATCGCGGCGTCGGCACGGTCGAATATCTGTATGAAAATGGCGAGTTCTATTTCATCGAAATGAACACCCGCCTGCAGGTGGAGCACCCGGTGACCGAGGCGATCACCGGCATCGACCTGGTGCAGGAGCAGATCCGCATCGCCAGCGGCGCGAAGCTGTCCTTCCAGCAGGAAGACATCCGGTTCAACGGCCACTCCATCGAGTGCCGCATCAACGCCGAAGACCCGCGCACCTTCGCGCCCTCGCCGGGCCAGGTCGTGGAATTCCACGCCCCCGGCGGCCTCGGCGTGCGCCTGGATAGCGGCCTGTACGCCGGCTATCGCATCCCGCCCTATTACGACAGCCTGATCGGCAAGCTGATCGTCCACGGCGCCACCCGCGCCGAAGCGCTGGCCCGGCTGGAGCGCGCGCTGGGCGAGATGGTCGTCACCGGCGTGAAGACCACCACGCCGCTCTTCCTCGAACTGCTGGGCGAGCCGGACATCGCCGCGGGCGATTACGACATCCGCTGGCTCGAAAACTGGCTGAAGGCCCAGCAACCGGCGGCCGCCGCCGCCGAATGAGCGGGCGCCCGATGATGGGGCCCCGATGAAGGCGTTCGGTCCGCACGAGCTTCTGGACTGCTACCGCCGCGGCGTCTTCCCCATGGCGCGGGACCGCGACGACCCCACGCTCTACCTGATCGATCCGGACGAACGCGCCGTCATCCCGCTGGACGGCTTCCATCTGTCCCGGCGCCTCGCCCGCACCGTCCGTAACACGGGCTTCACCGTGGAGACGGACCGCGATTTCCGCGGCGTGGTGGAGGCCTGCGCCGCCCCCGCCCCCGGCCGCGAGAGCACCTGGATCAATGACGGCATTCTGGAGCTGTACAGCCAGCTCCACAAAATCGGCCACGCCCACAGCGTGGAGGTCCGCGACAAGGACCGCCTTGTCGGCGGCGTCTATGGCGTCTCCATCGGCGGCGCATTTTTCGGTGAAAGCATGTTCTCCACCGCCACCGACGCCTCGAAGATCGCCCTGGTCCACCTCGTCGCCCGCCTGCGCGCCGCCGGTTACCGCCTGCTCGACGTCCAGTTCATGACCGACCACCTCCGCCAGTTCGGCACCGTCGAAATCCCCCGCGCCGACTATCAGGCGCTGTTGGGGCACGCCCTCACGGCCGACGCGGCCTTCGGCCCCGCCGGCCCGGCGGTCTCCGGCGAAGAGGCCGTGGAGCTGGTCCAGTGACCGCCGCCAAGCTCGACGTCAGGAAAGCGGACAAGCCGCTCTACACCGCGCCGAAAAACGCCTTCTTCGAGATCGACGTCCCGCCGATGCAGTTCGTGAAGGCAGACGGCGCGGGTCCCCCAGGGCCGGATTTCCCGGCCTACGCCGCGGCGCTCGAATGGCTCTATTCGGTCAGCTATCCGATGAAGTTCGCCGCAAAGGCGGCGCTCGGCCGCGACTATGTCGTGCCGCCGCTCGAAGGCCTCTGGTGGGCGGACGACCCGTCCGCCTTCACATCGGACCGCCGCGACGAATGGCGCTGGACGATGATGGTCCGCGTCCCCGACTTCGTGCCGGAGGCCCTGTTCGCGGAGGCGCTGGAAAAGGCGCGCGCCAAGCTGGGCGAACCGCCAGCCACGCTGCGCTTCGAACCCTATGCCGCACGCTGCGCTTCGAACCCTATGCGGCACGCTGCGCTTCGAACCCTATGCCGAGGGCCGCAGCCTTCAGGCGCTCCATGTCGGGCCGTACAGTCAGGAAGGGCCGCTGCTGGCGGACCTGCATGACCGGCTGATGCCGGACATGGGCCTCGCCTTCAACGGCCCCCATCACGAGATTTACCTGTCCGACGCGCGAAGGACCGCCCCGGAAAAGCTCCGCACGATCCTTCGCCAGCCGGTGCGCGCCGCCTAGCGCTTGTCGACCACCACGACGCCGTCCTTCAGGACCACCGCCGTCTCCAGGAAGTCGTGGAAGTCCTCGTACGGGTTGCCGTCCAGGATCACGATGTCCGCCCGCTTGCCGGGCTCCAGCGTGCCGATCTCGTCGGCCATGCCGACATAGGCCGCCGTGTTCGGCCCGATCACGCGGAAGAAGTCGCGCGGCGACAGCACGACCATGAAGGATTTCAGCTCGTGCTCGAACACCGCGCGCACGCCGTAATTCTGGTCGCTGCCATAGCCCAGCGCCGTGCCGTTGGAGGCGTCCCACAGCGTCCGCGCATTGACGATCTCGTATCCGCCCTCGACGCCGGTCGGCCGGCCCTTTTCGTCGACGACAGCGCCCGCGATCGTGTCCGGCCACGCCCCGCCGGTGCGGAAGCGCGGCGTGTTGTCCTGCTCGAACACGTCGATGATCGGCGCGCCGAAACTGATCGCGTCCAGCACCAGCGTCCCGGTCGCCGCCAGCTCCTGCGCGTCGTCGATGGACATGAAATCCTTGTTCGGCAGGTGCACCTGATAGCGGATGCCGACATCGTTGGTGTCCATCATCGCGGGGGTGGACACAGCGTGGACGTTCACCTGCACGCCCTGCTTCTCGCCCTCGTCCAGCGCCGCGCGCAGGACTTCCAGCTCCGCCTCGGTCGCGCCCGGCTCCGGCGTCACCGGGATCTCGCCGGTATGGGTGATGCCCTTGGCCGCCATGTCGCGGATCGCCTGGCGCGCTTCTTCCGGCGTGCCGGCCAGATTGACCCGGCCGGACGCGATGATGCGCGGCCCGTTGATCTCGCCCGCGTCGATCTGCGCCGCCATGGCCAGCGCGCCGTCGTCGGACCCGCCGCCGGACAGCACGGTGGTGAACCCGTTCTCGATCAGGTCCAGCGCCATCGTCCCGCCGTCGTCGAACGCGACGTGTTTGTGGCCGTCGATAAAGCCCGGCGCCACGGTCATCCCGGCCGCGTCGATCGTCTCGCCGGCGGTTTCGGCCGGCGCGCCCGCGCCCACCGATGCGATGCGCCCGTCGCGCACGACGATGGAGCCGTTCTCCACCGGCGCGCCGTCCGGCATCACCAGCCGCGCATTGATGATGGTGACGTCCTGCGCGAACGCCGGTCCGCCCGCCGCCAGCAGAGCCAGCGCCGCATAAGCCGTGATTTTCATTGGTTCCTCCCCGAACCTTTGTGGTCCTTGCCGGGGAGATTAGCGCGAAACGTCCGCGCGGTCAGTCCGCCGGGATTTCGTCGTCTTCGGCCGCCTCGTCCAGCGGCGCGGGGCTTTCCAGCGCCGCGACGTCGCCCGGCGTCTCCGCCGTGTCCGGCTCGTCCTGCAGCAGGCAGGTCACCGGCCACACGTCATAGACCGGGTGCTCCAGGCCGTGCAGCGCCGGGCTGGAGCCCAGCATCCAGCCGCTGAAGATCTGCTGGCCGTATTCGCCGGTCACCGCGCCGTCGAACGTGCGGTCATAGATTTCCAGGAAGACGAACGTCTCGGGGATCAGCTCCGGCGGCCGGCGGCTGCAATAGCGCGTCACCACGGTCAGCGACCCGAACTGCAGCGGGTCGTCGAAATTCACGGTGAAATCCTGCGTCGCCGCGGTCACCTTGTTCAGCGCGCGCAGCACCACCCGGTCGCCCTCGACCGTGTTGCGGAATTCCTCCTCCGCGTCGTCCTGGCCGGAATCGCCGAAGGGCGAGTTTTCCGGCGCGAACGGCGAGTCCGCCTCCTCGGCCGCCCCGTCCTCGAACGGATTGGGGAACGGCGACTCCTCGTCCTGCGCCAGTGCGGGCGCGGCGGCGGCCATGGCGGCGGCGCCCAGAAGGGCGGAGGTCAGAACGAGTCGGACTGATTGCATCGCGTGCGATCCTGATACGCCAATACGGCGGCTTTTTGACGCTTCGCAAACCCCGCGCATGCCGGCGCGGTTCCGGAAAACTCAGCCCTCGGGGCTCCAGGCCTCGTAATCGCCGGTCGCCGCCGGGGTCTTCGCCCCGCGCCACAGGCTGCCGGGCGGGCGATAGGCGTACAGCGTGCCGGTCAGGTTCGGCTGGTGCTCGGTCTCCCACGGCTTGGCCGGCAGCGGCGCCACGGTCGGCGGCTCGGCATAGGTGTGGTGCAGCCATCCGTGCCAGTCCGGCGGCACCTTGGAGGCGTCGGCATAGCCCTTGTAGACGACCCAGCGCCGCGGCCAGCCCGGACGGCTCGCCTTGCGCTCTTCGAAATAGCGGTTTCCGTATTCGTCCTCGCCCACCGGCTTGCCGGCGCCGCGCAGCGTCCACATCAGGCCGAGCGTCGCCCCGCTCCACCACACGAATATCCGCTTGAAGAATTCCATTGGCCCCGGCCACTGTGATTGCGGGGCGAATATGGCGGTTGCCGCCGCGTGCGTCCAGCACGCCGCCACCGCACAGACAACATCGCCTAACTATCGGCTAACTGTTTGTTAGGGGTGCAGGTTTTAGCTTCCGCCGCTGGGGAGGCATGGACTATGACCAAGGGGCAAGTCGAACAGACTGTCGCCGGCGGACGCGATTCCGGAATCGCGGACGTCGATTACCTGCTGTCCCACTTTCCCGGGGCCGTCAGCGTCTATGACGCCGACCTCAAACTCATCGCCGCCAACGAACAGCACTGGGAGCTGACGGAGATCCCGCGCGCCGATTTCGGCCCCGGCGCGACCTATGAGGATATCGTCCGCTATATCGCCAAGCGCGGCGGCTATGGCGAGGACGTGGACGTCGAGGCCACGGTCGCCGAGCGCATGCTCGCCGTGCGCCAGGACCACTGGAAGTTCGAGCGCGTCCAGCGCGGCCGCCACATCGCCGGCTACACCGCCACCACGCCGTCCGGCGGCGTGATCTGCTGCCAGCAGGACGTCACCGAGGAAAAAGAGACCGAGCAGCGCCTGATCGCCCTGACCAAGGAGCTCGGCTCCGCCCGCGACCTCGCCGAGGCCGCGAACAAGGCCAAGTCCGAATTCCTGGCCATGATGAGCCACGAGATCCGCACGCCGCTGAACGGCATTATCGGCATGTCCGAACTGCTCAGCGCGCGCGCCACCGACTCCACCCAGAAGACGCATCTGGACGTCATCCTGAAGTCCGGCCACGCCCTGCTCGCCATCATCAACGACGTCCTCGACCTGTCGCGGATCGAGGCCGGCCGCCTGGACCTGCAGGCCCGCCCCTTCAACCTGCGGGCGGAGGTGGAGGAAGTCGCCACCCTGCTCGGCTCGCGCATCGAGAAAAGCGATGTCGACCTGGTCGTCCGCTACAACCCGTCTCTGCCGGACTGGTATGTCGGCGACGCCACGCGCATCCGCCAACTGCTCGTGAACCTGGTCGGCAACGCCCTGAAATTCACCCATGAGGGCCACGTCCTGCTCGACGTGGACGGCGCGGTGGAAAACGGCCGCACCTCGCTCACCGTCTCGGTGCGTGACACCGGCATCGGCATTCCCGAAGAGCACCAGAACGCCATTTTCGAACGCTTCGAACAGGCCGGCTCCGGCTCCACCCGCCGCTATGGCGGCGCCGGGCTCGGTCTCGCCATCTGCCGCCATCTGGTGGAGGCGATGCAGGGAAAGATCGACGTGGAGTCCGAGGTCGGCAAAGGCTCGCGCTTCTGGTTCTCCGTCCGCCTGAACCACGCCGAGGGCGAGGCCGAGGCGACGCCCGACCTCACCGGAACGCGCGCGCTGCTGCTGGACGACATCGCCGCCAATTGCGACGCCATGGCCGAGCTGCTGCGCCATTGCGGGGCGGAGGTCGACGTCATCGACAACGTGCCGGAGGCCACGGCCCTGGCCATGTTCGCCGCCGCCAGCGAGCGGCCCTACGATTTCATCATCCTGGACTGCCATCTTCCGGGCGTTGAGGCGCTGGCCTCCGGCGCCTGGGTCCGCGGCCGCCGCCCGCCGGTGGTCGCGCTCAGCACCGCCGCGGCCGGCAAGCCGGTCGACGGCATGGACCGCTACGCCGCCTGCCTGCTCAAGCCGCTGCGCCGCAGCGCGCTTCTGACCGCCGTCGGCGGGGTCCGGCCGCGCACCCCCGCCCGCGTCGCCTGACGCGCTGGCCTCTCCCGGCAACGCCCCATATCTTGTGGACCTGCTGCTCCGGCGGCCGAGATGCTGTTGATTTTCGGCCCCGCAGGCCTACCTTTAGAGGCCGCGAAACGCCGGGCGGACGCTGGAAATTTCGATGCGAATTGGCCGCTTCTATACGAGCGAGGGCGAGGACGCCTATGAGGGCGTAACCTTCGAGGCCCGGCGCTGCGAACTGCGCAACGCCGAGGGCGAAATCGCCTACGCCATCGACGGCGCCATGATGCCCGGCGGCTGGAGCCAGACCGCCTGCGACGTGCTCGCCCGCAAATATTTCC
>ENA-ORCV01000522-ORCV01000522.1-marine-metagenome-genome-assembly--contig:-NODE-522-length-23753-cov-4.604198_pt1 | contig 23753 bp, 24 predicted proteins | sample MGYA00237779_ERZ508509 | MGnify/ENA primary metagenome ERZ508509 (study PRJEB26180, sample SAMN06268772) | marine metagenome | isolation source: Bioluminescent Bay, La Paraguera, Puerto Rico | place... | reverse complement strand
GCAGGCTTGTGAGACACGCCGTGAACCCATCCCTGGGGGCTCTTCGAAAACGTCCCTGTTTTCGAAGGTCTCACAAGCCTGCACCCGGTATCGCCACCTTCGCGGAGAGATTCGAGGTGTTCTATCCGGATCAGAAAATTTTTAAAATTTTTTCGCAATCCGGGGAACCTCTGGCAGATAGGTCCCTCTAACTAAGCAAGATCGTTGAATTGCAACATCATCCCCCGAAAGCTTAGTCAGAAGCCCCTCGCCCCGAGCTACCCCCTTCGGGGCTTTTTTTTGTCCGGTGTATTTGCCCGCACTTCCTGTCCAGTGAAAATTGTCCGCTGCCTGCTATTTGTACAGCGGTTGCCGGTTTTTTGAGCGCCGAACGACTTTTTTAAGTGATCCGACGACAAAAGTCTCATAACCAGAATTTTTTGCCCGCAGAAAAGCGAATGGTGGGATAGAGTTGCGGCATCCGATCGCTGGAAAAATTGTGGGGAACCATCACCGTCCAGCTTAGTCTTTGTACTGAACGCAATACATCGGATGTAGTGGAATTTGGGTGAGAACCCAAAGGCGTGCCCGTCCCCCTGGGCGCGCCTCCCAAGTGCCCATCCCCAAGGGCACTGACCCCTGGCCGGCAGCTGCAATCTGCCGGCTTTTTTTTGCCCGCTTGTTGCGGGTGTGGCTATTCGCGCCGTTTCATAACTTCAGTCTAGCCCAAAACTGGCGGAATCTAGTCGTCCAGCGGCGCCTCTTCTGACTCGCCTTCCCCCTGCTGTGGCAGTGCCAGCCAGGTATTCAGCCGTTTTTCCAGTTTATCCAGTCCCTTGCCCTTGGTCGCGGAGAAGATCTGTACCGTTACGCCGCGGTCCAGTTGCTGTTCCTTCAGGGCCTTTTCCACCGCAAAGCGGGTGTTGTTGGCGGGGCCGTTCTTCAGTTTGTCGGCCTTGGTGAGCAGGATATGTGCAGGCAGGCCGGACTCCACCGCCCAGGTCAGCATGTGCAGGTCAAACTCCTTCAGCGGCTGGCGGATATCCATCAGCAGGATCAGTCCCCTGAGGCAGCGGCGCTGCTCCAGGTAGAACGCCAGGTTGCGCTGCCACTCGTCCTTCATCGAGCGCGCCACCCTGGCGTAGCCGTAACCGGGCAGGTCCACCAGGCGCTGGTTATCGCCCACCCGGAAGAAGTTGATCAACTGGGTGCGGCCTGGTGTCTTGGAGGTGCGCGCCAGCTTGTTGTTGCCGGTCAGGGCATTGATGGCGCTGGATTTGCCCGCGTTGGAGCGTCCGGCAAAGGCCACTTCGGCGCCGGAATCATCCGGACATTCCGTCACCGTCGGCGCGCTGATCAGAAACTCGGCGCGGCGATAGTTGATTCGTTCTACATTGGATTCAGACATAGACCTTCCCGGTACACTCGAATGGCGCGCAAGTATATAATGCCGCGGTTTCAGGCACCTATGGTTTGGCCGAATCCGTTTTGAACAGCGGAATCGAGGCCTGAGAGCCGCAGGTGTCTCGCGCTGTCGCCGGTTGGACTGGTCGGTTGAACCGATCGTTCATGACAGCGCGGATCGGATGCATAACTTCAGCGCGCAACAGGACGACGTATGAACAGCATTATAAAAAAGGCCGCTCTGGCTTTGGGGATGGTAGCAGCAGCGCAGATGGCGCACGCCGCCGGTGACGCCAGCGCAGGACAGGCCAAGGCTGCGGCCTGCGCCGCCTGTCACGGCGCTGACGGCAACAGCCCGGCCCCGACTTTTCCGAAGATTGCCGGCCTGGGTGAGAAGTACCTGCTCAAGCAGATGCACGATATCAAGAGCGGCGCGCGCCAGGTGCCGGAGATGGTTGGCCAGCTCGACAACATGAGCGACCAGGATCTGGCGGACATCGCCGCCTACTTCGCCAGCCAGAATATCCAGCTGTCCGGTTCCGAAGCGTTCTCCGTGATGCTGAACAACGGTGACAATGTGGATGGCCTGGCACTCGGCCGCGAAATCTTCCGCGCCGGCAACAGCGCCAGCAATGTGCCCGCCTGTATGGGCTGTCACTCTCCCACCGGCAAGGGCAACGCGCCCGCGGGCTACCCGCGGCTTTCCGGCCAGTACGCCGAATACGTGGAAAAGCAGCTGAAAGCCTTCCGCGCCGGTACCCGCGCCAACGACGGTGACAATCGCATCATGCGCAGCGTGGCCAAGCCGCTGTCCGATGCCGAGATCAAGGCAGTGGCCAACTACGTGGCCGGCCTGACCGACTGATGCCGTCAGGCAGCAGAAAAACCGCACTAGGTGCCAGGAGGCCGGTCATTGACCGGCCTTTTTGCATCCGCTGGTCGACAGCGGCTTGCACCGGCTAGCGGGAACTTCAATAATTTCTGCGGTCTACAGTAAATCCTGATACCTTTTTCGCCTTCGCCCGGCCAAGATTGCCGGCACCAAGAATAAAAGATTGGAGTACAACACTATGCGAGCCGTCGCCGCACTCTTCACCATGCTGCTGAGCCTGGCAGCCTGCGCCCAGGACACCAATGCCATTGCCGAGGGGCAGCACTACCAGGTACTGCCGCAGGCAGTATCCCAGGACGACGACAGCAAGATCGAAGTCACCGAGCTGTTCTGGTATGGCTGCGGCCACTGCTATCACTTCGAGGCGCCGCTGAAGAAGTGGCAGAAGACCATGCCGCAGGACGTGGCCCTGAAGAAGGTCCCCGCCATCTGGCAGCCGGTGATGGAAGTGCACGCGCGCCTCTACTATGTCGCCGATGCCATGGGCGTACTGGACCAGGTGCACGGCCCGCTGTTCAGCGCCATCGCCCAGCAGCGCAAAATGTTCGCTACCCGCGACGGCCGCGAGTGGAAGCCGGATGAGGCTGCAATTGCCGCGCTGTTCAACGACAACGATGCCGACGGCGCCAAAGCGGTAAAACTGATGAATTCCTTCGCCATAAACAGCAAGGTCAAGCAGGGCATGGCCAAGCAGCGCGCCTACCAGCTGTCCGGCACCCCGGAAATGGTGGTGGCGGGCAAGTACCGCGTGAGCACCTCTTTCCCCGCCTACAAGGGCAAGTCCAATGCCCAGCAGATGATGCTGGATACCGTGGACTTCCTGATCGCCAAAGAGCGCGCGGAAAAGGGCTGATCCCCAGGGGCAGCCGCTGATTGAAAACCCCGCAATTGCGGGGTTTTCTGTATCTGCCCGTCGCAAAGCTGTCCCGGCTTTCCGGCCCCGTGCCGCGGATACCGGACTGCTACGCTAAAAGCAGGCCTGTTAAAACGACTGCCAACCATCCATGGCCAGATATTTCCAACTCACACTCTGCGCGCTGCTGTTCGCCCTCGGCTGTACCGGTGTCCGGGCACAGGACGACCCGCAGGTTGACCCGCAGACGGAACAGCAGAACGCCCCCCGGGAACTGGCTGCCAGGTCCATCAACCTGCTGTCGTTTATCGCCGTCGACTACCCGGAGGCGGTGGCCGACGGTGCGGTGCGGGACCCGCAACTCTACCGCCAGTTGCGCCGCTATGCGGAACGGGTCGGGACGCTGTTGCAGCAGCTGCCGGAGCGCCCCGGGCGCAGCCAGCTGGACGCCAATCTCGCGGAACTGAGCGATGCCATCGAGCAGCTCGCCGACCCGGATCGCGTGCGCCGTCGCGCCAATGGGGCTGCCGACCGCATTGCCGCGCTGTACCAGTTGCCCCGCTCGCCGCTAGAGCTGTTGCCGGAGGGGGATGAAGCGGCCGCGGTGTACCGCGAGCGCTGCAGCCACTGTCACGGTGCCCGGGGGGAACAGGCAAACACCGGCGGCAGTGATCTGGACAGCCGTGAACGCATGGCACGGTTCAGTCTCTACGACCTGTACAACACCATCGACCCCGCCAGGGACGATGCCCACGGGCAGGCCATCGACGGCGATCTCAGCAGTCGCCAGCGCTGGGCCCTGGCGGTGCTGATTGCAGGCTTTTCGGCACCACCACAGGCGCCGCCCCAGGCACTGGCGGAGAAGTACCCGGCACTGGTGGCACTGCCGGGGCTGGCCGTAACCCGGCCTTCGGAATTGCCACAGGAAGCGGCGGCGGCACTCATCTGGTGGCGCGCCCATCCGGAATACACCCGCAGGCTGCAGCACCCGCTGGCGCGGGCTGCGGGGCTGATCCAGCTGGCGCAGACCAGTTACCGCGGTGGCGACAGCGCCACCGCCTACCACCAGCTGATGCTGGCGCTGCGGGAGGGGTTTGCCCCGGCGCGGCTGCCGCTGGAGGAGCGGGACGCGCCGCTGGCGAACCAGCTGGACCAGCAGTGGCGGGAGTTGCGGGAAGCGATACTGGGCGAGGCCCCGTCCAACGAAGTGATCGAAAAATTCCAGCGCCTGCAGGCCGCGGTGCTGCGTGCCCGCGAGGCGCTGCAGCCGACACCGAAGCAGGGGCTCTACGGCTGGTCTGCGCTGTTGTTTGCCGCAGCGCTGCTCCTTGGAGGGCTGCTGTGGTGGGGGCTGCGGCGCCACTCCCGCCGCGACTGAGACGGGCCTCCCGGGCGCAACCCCGGCACCGCAATTACCGCGCAATACTCAAGTTGGCGCCGCACTGGAACCTGTGCCACGGCAGTTGCCCGGACCCGCTACAAACCGGATAACTGGTGTCTCGTGGCGCGAAAACAAAGAATTTTGTCGCATCTGCTGCCACCGTTGAGATTAACGACTAGGCTTTTATTTAGACGGTTCAAATAACCGCCAGTCGTTGAACCCAACAGAGAAGAGTGCCGCATGAAGTATTTGCGTCAGTTGTCCTTCCACCCCGTTCTCCTTTCCCTGCTGCAGGCCTACGCCATCGTGTTTGTGGTGTTCCTGCTGATCCCCGCGTTCGCCTCTGCCCAGGAGCAGACCCCGGACCAGGCCGCCGCCAGACAGTGGGTCGGCAACTGGCTGGTGGTCGGCCAGGGCGACGAACAGTTGGTGTGGCAGCTCAAATCCGATGGCAGCGGTTACGCCCACGGTTTTCGCGCCGACGGCCAGTTGACCCACGGCTTTGCCATTTCCTGGCGCATGGACGGGGATACCGTGCGGATTCGCACTGGCGGCACCCTGCATTGCAACAGCGGCATGGTGTACGCGCAATTTACCGGCTGGAGCCCGGTGACCCTAGACTTCCACGTGATCGACGGACGCCACTGGCGCCAGCAAAATGGCGGTATCCTGGCGTTCCAGCGCCGGCTGGCGGATTGGCAGACCCCCAATCACGGTGCCGAGTGCCCGAACCTGTACGGGGATCGCGACATCCCCGAGCAGACCGCTGCCACCGGTAACTGAATACCGGTGGTGGAGGCAGCGATTGCGCGCCGGCCGCACCGGGAGGGTGTCGCCGGCGGCAGTGTCGACAGCAACCAGTTTCAGGGACGAGGTAGGTGGATCCGGAGCGGGGTTGTGATGCAGCGACGCTTTATCTTCAAGGCTCTATTGATAGTGGCGCTCCCGTGGTTGCCGCTGGCGAGCCCCGGTGTTGCCGCCGCCGACCACCCACAATCCACACCCCCCGACGCCGACAAGGGCACCACCGATCCCGCCCAGTATGACGGCTGGGACGTGCAGTCCCGCCTGGAGGCGGACCAGTGGGTGGGCAGCTGGCTGATCTCGCGGGATGGCGAGGCGCAGCATGTGTGGAGCCTGAATGCGGACGGCACCGGCCGCTCCTACGCGTTCGCCAAACGCGGCGATGACATGCACTTTGCCTACGGCTACGACATTCGCTGGTACTTCGACCCCTATACCCAGATGGCCAACATCAAGACCGAGCGGCGCATCGTCTGCCGCGGCGGTCGCCTGTACCCCTATTTCCTCACACTCAAATCCTACGAGAGCGATTACGCGGTCAAGGGCAAGTACGCCTGGCAGACCACCTGGACCGAGGCCAGCATCGGCCGCAACTATCTGCACAAGTCCCTGGTGGTGTTTGTGGCGCCGCTGTCCGGTTGGCACAACCCGGAAAAAGACGCTCCCTGTCCGGAATTCCCGCAAATGGCGCTGGAAAAGGATATCGACCGCGCCCTCGACACCTGGGAAATAGAAGCCCAGCGCGCCGCCACCGTGGTGGACACCACCCCGGCGGAGGGGGAACCGGAATTCGAAGGGGAAGAGTTTGGCCCCGCCCCCCAATCGCCGCCCCGGCAACCGCGTAACGGAGCGCACAAAACGGGGGATGAAAAACCCCGCAAACACAAATCCCGGTCCCCCAACTGACAGCGAGCACCACCGATGAACGCACAAGTACAGATCGATCGTTTACTGCAGCGTCTATCCCCGATTCTGAACCGGCAGCAACTGGCGCTGTGCCCGCTGGAGGAAGCACAGTTGCAGGATCTGCTGGGTGACTGCCTGTCCGTGTTCCGCGAGCGCGAGGGGCTCTGCGCCCTGTTGCCCGCGGCCGTCGCCAGGGAGCGGGGGTTGCGATCGGATGGCAGTTACCGCCAGATCACCCTGCATTGTTCCCAGCAACTACCGGTTCCCGGACTGGCTGCCGCGGTGGTCAGGGCACTGGCGGAAGCCGGGTTGCACGCGAGCATGGTTTCCGCCCGCTGCCACGAACACATCCTGGTGCGGGAAGAGGACACGGTGTCTGCGATGCAGGTGCTGAACGGAATCAGCAACCGCCTGCAGTACAGTTGAACTGATTCCCTGAATCCCGGGTGTTGCGCACTTTTCCCATGCACATCGCCTATCCCGCGCCGTTGCCCCACGGCCACATTGTGCAGCTGCTGCCAGACTTCTACGTAGTCAAGGGCACCGCGCGCATTGCCCCCGGGATCACGGTCAACCGCAATATGGGCATAGTGCGCACGGGCGACGACCTGCTACTGGTCAACCCGGTGCGCCTGCGCCGGCGCGAGGAGGAGCGGCTGTGCGACCTCGGGCGGGTGCGCCAGGCGGTTCGACTGGGCTACTACCACGGCTGTGACGACCTGTATTACCGCGACCGCTTCAACGCCTTTTTCTGGCGCCAGCCGCACTCGGACCACTACCCACTGCCCCCTGCAGACGAGACCCTCAGCGACGGCGGACCCTGTCCGGTTGGCGGCGGCCGGGTGTTCGAGTTCAGCAACAGCAATGTACCGGAGGCGGCACTGCTGGTGCCGCTGTCCGGCGGACTGCTGCTGACCTGCGATGCGCTGCAGTACTGGGCCGGCTGGGACAGCTGCAGCTGGGCCGGCAAGTGGCTGTTGCGATTCAGCGGCGTGCACCGCGGCATGCAGGTGTCGTCGGCCTGGCGCCGTCGCGCCACCCCGCTACAGGAAGACAGCCAGCGCTGGCTGGCGGCGGACTTCGAGCGCCTGCTACAGCTGCCGTTTATTCATCTGCTGGGTGCCCACGGTGACTTCTGCGCGGACCGCGCACACGAGCTGGTCGAACGCGCGGTTGCCAGCAGCTTTGTGCGCATGCGCGGTGCGACAGCCGGTGCCCGCCGCCGGCGAACGCAGAAACCCCACCCGCAGCGGCCCCCAACCGGTGGCGAGGGTCCCCCCGGTAGCCTCTCGGCGCCGCGGGTTGTCATACGGCCGCAGCCAGGACAGCGGCGCCGGCCTTAAACCACCGTGTACCCGCTGCGGATCGTGATAAGCTGGCGCGATTGTCCAGATAATTCGCCTGTCCCGGGTCACCATGAAAATAACCAGCATCATTGGCGGTGGCGTGCTGAGCGCCGTTTTGGCTGCCTGCAGTAGCAACCTGTTTTTCCCCATTCCCAGCGCCAACAGCGACAACATCCGCGCCCATGTGGAATACCTGGCAAGTGACGCCCTGGCGGGGCGCCAGACCGGCAGCGCCGGTTACCGCGAGGCCGCGGACTATGTGGCCGACCAGTTCAGGCGCCTGGGGCTTGAGTCCATAACCGGCGACGATTATTTCCAGCAGGTGCCATTCCGCCGCGCTACCTGGGGCGAGCACACTGCCACCTTTCAGTTGCACGGGCGGGAGGGCGATATCCGTTTCGACGCGGGCCAAGACTTTTTCGCCGCCCCGCCCATCACCGATGAGGACACCGCGGTCTCCGCCGGGCTGGTTTTTGTCGGCTACGGCATCGAAGCGCCGGAATACGGCGTCGACGATTACGCCGGGCTGGACCTGCAGGGCAAGATTGCCGTGGTCCTGGACGGGCGCCCGCGCCAGTTGCCCACCGAAGTGGGCGCACACTATGCCTCCGGGCGCACCAAGCGCGAAACCGCGGCCCGCCACGGCGCCGTCGGCTATATCGTGCTGAATACCCCGGCGCGGGAGGCGCGCCGCCCGTTTGCGCGCTCCGCCGCCCATATCAACGATCCGCAATTTGACTGGCTGCGCGCCGATGGCGTTCCCGGCAACGCCATCCGCGGCTTCCACCCCGGGGTGGTGCTGGATATGCCCGCCGCCAAGCAGCTGTTTATCGGCGCCCCGCGCAGCCTCGACACCGTGTTCACCGAGATGGAAAACCACCTAGTGCCGAAGGGTTTCCCGCTACCCTACAGCGCCACGCTCTCCAGTGGCGCCGAGCACGAACAAATCGCCAGTGCCAACGTGGTCGGCCTGCTGCCGGGGGCGGACCCCAGACTGCGGGACGAATACGTGGTGTTTTCCGCACACCTGGACCATATCGGCATGGACCGGCCCGCGGGGGGCGACGGCGGCAACCACGACCTGATCAACAACGGTGCCCAGGACAATGCCGCGGGTATCGCGGTGATGCTGGAAGTGGCGCGGCTGTTTGTGGAGTCCGGTCGCGCGCCGCGGCGTTCGATCCTGTTTGTGGCGGTCACCGGCGAAGAGGAGGGCCTGCTGGGTTCCGATTACTTCGCCCAGCACCCGCCGGTACCGCCCAAGTCCCTGGTGGCCAACATCAATCTCGACATGCCGATGCTGCTGTATCCGTTCCGGGATGTGATCGCCTTCGGTGCCGAGCACTCGAGCCTGGGCGAAACCGCAGCGCACGCGGCCGCGCGCGCGGGCCTCAAGCTGAGCCCCGACCCGATGCCGGAGCAGGTCATTTTCGTGCGCAGCGACCATTACAGTTTTGTGCGCCGGGGGGTGCCGTCCATTTACCTGATCAGCGGCCGCGAAGCGATCGACAGCAATATCGACGGCACCGAGGCGCAGGTGAATTTCCTCAAGACGCGCTACCACAGCCCCGGGGATGAGGCGGACTCACAGGTCAATTACGTGGCCGCTCAGCAGTTCGCGGAAGTAAATTACGTGATTGCGCGGGAAGTGACCGACGGCGACAGGGCGCCGCGCTGGAACCGGGGGGATTTCTTCGGCGATCTGTACCGACAGCAATAAACCAACCGCAATAAACCGGGGGCGCCTGTCCGGTCACCGCGGGCCTGGTTCATACCGTGAATGTGAAACTGGTAGTGGTTGGTCAGTTTGTGTACCATTCCCGGCCGCAAAAGTGGGTGCGGTAGGTTTCCCCGCCAAATAAATCAACAAATTCCAACAGGGATGCCGGCAGCCAGGGCTAGCGCCGGCTCCTGTGTCATTGAGGGGGGTGGGGCACGTCTCCATTGATTAGCTGGTGCCAATATTCACGATTTCCGCATGGCGCGCCTGGGCGCCCGGCGTCAGTGATCCTGCCGACTGGCAGCGCTGGCGAGCAGGGGCACTGGGCTTTGCCGACGAGGGGGTGGCCGACGTCAGCTTTTTGCCGGCAATGCAGCGCCGCCGCCTGAGCCCGCTGTCGAAAGCGGCCATGGCCACGGCACACCCTCTACTGGCGGGCCGCGATATGCCGGTGCTGTGCTGTTCGGTGCACGGCGAAGCCCGGCGAACCTACGCGCTGCTGCAGGATGTTGCTGCCGGTGAACCCCTGTCGCCGACCGCGTTCGGTCTGTCGGTGCACAACGCCATCGTCGGCCAGCTGTCTATTTCCCTCGGTATTCACTCGCCGGCAATGGCGCTGGCGGGCGGCGATTTCCCGCTGTTGAGCGGCTTGCTGGAAGCCACCGGCATGCTCGCCGAAGGCGTGCCGGAGCTGTTGCTGCAGTTTTACGAAGAACCGCTGCCCGAACTCTACCTGCACAACACCGAAAGCCCACAGCGGATCTGCGCCACCACCCTGCACCTGCGGGCGATCAATGACGCAACACAATCTGCGGGTTATACGGCGGAACTGAAAAACGGATCACCGGCGGACGCGGATTCCGCCTTTGCCCGGTCCGAATACCAGCTGCCGCTGATTGCCGCGCTGGTCGACGGCAGCGGCTGCCTGCCCCTGGGGCAGGGCTGGCAACTGACTTTGGGACGCGACTGACATGAGCGGGCATCAGCTGCAGGCGCCGCCTGTAAAACGTCAGGATCGATACTGGCTGCGCCTGCTGGCCACCGCCTGCGCCTTCAGCCTGTTCGGGCTGGGGGGGCTGGTACTGCGGTTTGTGCTGTTCCCACCGCTCAAGCTGGTTTACCGCGATCCCCAGGTGCGCCAGCGCAAGGCGCGGGACATGATCCAGAATGCGTTTCGCACCTTTATCGGCTTTATGCACGTTACCGGGATTTACACCTATCGCATCGATGGCGAGGAACAATTGCGCAAGCCGGGGCAGCTGGTGCTGGCCAATCACCCCTCGTTGATCGATGTGGTGTTTCTGATTTCGCGGATTCCCAATGCCAACTGCATCGTCAAGGCGAGCCTGTTCCGCAATCCGTTTATGCGTGGCGCGGTGACCACTGCCGGGTATATTCCCAATGACGACCCGGAGAAAATCATCGCCATGGCGGCGGCGTCTCTGGAGCGGGGCGAAAGTGTGGTGTTGTTCCCCGAGGGCACGCGTACGGTACCCGGCAAGGCACTGCGGCTGCAGCGCGGCGCAGCCTATATGGCACTGCGTGCGAAAGTGGCGCCGACCCTGGTGACCATTCGCTGCAATCCGCCGATGCTGATGAAAAATGTCCCCTGGTACAGCATCCCGGCATCGCGCCCGCATTTCGAATTCAGCGTGGCCGCGGGCAAGCAACTGATTCCGGTGGCGGAATTGCAGGAAACGCCGCTGGCGGCGAGAAAAATTACCAATCAATTAAAAAGCTATTTCACTGAGGAGTGTGCGGCGTGAGCAACCTGGTCGAAGAACTCAAGGTTCTGATTATCGATGTACTGAATCTTGAAGATGTCACCCCGGAAGATATCCAGGCGGAAGAGCCGCTGTTCGGTGAAGGGCTGGGACTGGATTCCATCGATGCACTGGAGCTGGGCCTGGCGCTGCAGAAAAAATACAACATCAGCATTGACGCTGAAAACGAAAACACCAAAACGCATTTTGCCAGCGTGAACAATCTGGCCAAGTTTGTTGCAGAAAGCCAGAACGCATAAGAGACATTGACGATGTTTGAGAACAGAGAAGCAATTTTTTCCAAGCTGCGGGAAATCCTGGTGGAGATGTTCGAAGTGGACGCGGAAGACGTGCGCGAAGATGCGCACCTGTCCGATGACCTGGATATCGACAGCATCGATGCGGTGGACCTGATCGTGCGCCTTAAAGAGCTGACCGGCAAAAAGATTGCGCCGGAAGAGTTCAAGAGCGTGCGCACCGTGGGTGACGTGGTCACCGCTATCGAAAAGGTGGTGGCGGAAGGGTGACCAGACTGGCGCAGGTCATACTGGTGCTGGTGGTTGCCGCCTATCCGTTTGCGGTGTACTTCGGCATTCAGTTTCTGTCCCTCGGCTATCTGCTGGCAATGCTGCTGGCGGTGGCCGGCCTGCGCCTGTTACTGATGCCCGCGCAAAAAAATGCCGCCGGTGGCCGCCTCGGTGCCGGCGCGCTGGCGGCGATCCTGGTAGTGATTGCCGCGGCCAGCTGGCTGCGCGGCGACAGCACCGGACTGTTGTGGTATCCGGTGCTGGTAAACCTGGTGATGCTGGGTATTTTTGCCTTCAGTCTCACCCAGCCCCGGAGCCTGATCGAACGCCTGGCGCGTGTGCGCGAGCCGGATCTGCCCCCCAGTGGGGTCCGCTATACCCGCCGCGTGACCCAGGTGTGGTGCGGTTTCTTCGTGCTCAACGGGGCGGTAGCCGCGGCAACCGCGTTGAACGGTGACCTGGAAGTGTGGACTCTGTACAACGGTATGATCGCTTACCTGTTGATGGGCGCGCTGCTCACCGGCGAATGGCTGGTGCGACGGAAAGTGCGGGCGAACGCATCCGCCGCGGCCGGCAAAGAGGCTGCGTAACTCATGCAGTGGCAACAGGTGTTCGGCTATCGCGATGACGATGCGCTGCTGTGTATCGCAGCCGATGGCAGCCGCATCAATTTCAAGACCTTCAAGCGCGACCTGGCCTGCGCCTGCACACGCCTGCAAGCACTGGACATCCGCGACCCGCGAGCTGTCGCCGCACTTTATTGCAGCGACAGCTACGCATTCTGCGTGTGGTTTTTTGCCGCACTGGCGCGCAATTTCAAACTGGTGATTCCCGCCAACAACAAGCGCAGCACGGTTAACGCACTGGGCGATGTGCAAGTTTGGTTGGGGGAGTGGCCGCAGGCAGCGGCAGGGCAGGCTGTACACCTGCAGTTTCGGCCCGCCGATTCCTCCGCGATCTCTGCAGAACCGCCGGAGCGTTTTACCGGCGAGCTGCAACTGTTTACCTCCGGCAGCAGCGGCGAGCCCCAGCGAATCGATAAAACCCTGGTACAACTGCTTGCGGAACTGGCGGCACAACAGCGGCAGTGGGGTGAACAGATCGGTGATGCCCGCGTCCTGGCCACCGTCAGCCACCAGCATATTTACGGTCTGCTGTTCAAACTGTTGTGGCCGCTGCACAGCGGACGCGCCTTTGTCAGCCGCACCTATGTGGATGTGGCGGCACTATTGCGGGATGCCGAACAGTTCACGCCGGCGATCTGGGTGGCGAGTCCGGCACAATTGAGCCGTCGCAATTTGTCCTGGCCCTGGGCCAGTGGCCAGAGCCTGGCGGCGATTTTTTCCTCCGGCGGTCCGCTTGCCGCGGAAGACGCGGCGGCGATTGCCGAACTCAGCGGACACTGGCCGACGGAAATTTACGGCAGTACCGAAACCGGTGGCATTGCCTGGCGCAGCCAGCGGGATGGCAACGTGCAGTGGACGCCGCTCAGCGGGGTAGCGCTCCGCCTGAGTGATACCAACCTGCTGCAGGTGCGTTCACCGTGGATTGCTGGCGAGTTTGCCAGCCAGGATCGCGCACGGATACAGGGCGAGCGTTTCGAGCTGCAGGGGCGTGCGGATCAGATTGCCAAGATCGAAGAAAAACGTATTTCACTGACCCAGGTAGAACGGCTGCTGCAGGACAACCCCTGTATCCACCAGGCCAGGGTGCTGGTGCTGCCCAAAGGGGCGCGGCGGACGCGGGATCTGTTGGGTGCCGTGGTAGTGCCGACGGACAGCGGCCGCGCGCAGCTGCAAAACCGCGGCAAGTCCGCGCTGGTGCGGGACCTGCGCCAGTGGCTGGCGCCGGACCTGGAGGGGGTGGCACTACCGCGCTCCTGGCGGTTTGTCAGCGCCATGCCGGTCAACCAACAGGGCAAGAGCCCGAGAGAATTGTTGATGCAACAGTTTGATTCCAACCTCGATACCGACGGGCGGGACACCCCGCAGGCAATGCTCCCGCAAGTCACCGCATCCAGGCTGCTGGACGGGGACGACGCCTCGGTGCAGCGCGCCCGGGTTTCCCTGCGGATTCCCGGCGACCTGCCGTGCCTGCCGGGACATTTTGCCGATGCGCCGGTGGTGCCGGGGGTGGTGCAGATCGACTGGGCGGTGCACTTCGCGCGACAGTTGCTGCAGGTGCCCGGTGAATTTTCCGGGATGGAAAACATCAAATTCAAACAGCTGCTGGTGCCGCAGGAACAGGCGGAGCTGGAGCTGGCATTCGATCGCGACAAGCAGCGCCTGAGCTATCGCTTTTTCTGGCAAGCGGACGAATTCAGCAGTGGTCGGGTGAGTTTCCGCCATGACTAACCCCTGTTTCGTTATCCCCGTGTACAACCACGAGGGCGCTATCGGCAGCACGCTGGAATCCCTGCGCGGCTTCGGCCTACCCTGCGTGCTGGTGGACGACGGCAGCGACACGCCCTGTCGCGAGACCCTGCAACAGCTCGCCGGGTCACAAGCGGACTGGCTGCACCTGGTGGTGCGGGAAACCAATGGCGGCAAGGGTGCGGCGGTAAAAAGCGGTTTGCGCGAGGCACTGAAACTCGGCTACAGCCACGGCATCCAGGTGGATGCGGACGGCCAGCACAACCCGGACGACATCCCCCAATTCCTGCAGCAGAGCGCCGCCAATCCGGCTGCGCTGATCTGCGGCTATCCGGTGTACGACGAGTCGGTACCCCTGGGTCGCTTTATCGCCCGCTACCTCACTCATGTATGGGTGTGGATCAATTCCCTTTCGCTGGAAATCCGCGATTCCATGTGTGGCCTGCGCAGCTATCCGCTGCGGCAGACCGTGGCGTTGCTGGATGAGGAGTTCACCGGCGACCGTATGGATTTCGACCCGGAAATACTGGTGCGCTGGCACTGGCGCCGCTACGGCCTGGTGCAGTTGCCGGTCAAGGTGCGCTATCCGGTAGACGGCGTATCCCACTTCCGCGGCTTTGAAGACAATATGCTGATCTCCGCGATGCACACCCGGTTGTTTTTCGGCATGCTGGCACGGTTGCTGCGCATCCATGCCTTCCGCAAAAATACCTCGCAGGTGTCGTCGTGAGCGCACTGCACTGGTCCCGCTACCGCGAGCAGGGTTTTTATCTGGGGATCAAATTCCTGTTCCTGCTGCACCACCGCCTCGGGCCCATCGCGTTCAAGATCGCGGTGTATCCTGTGGTGCTGTGCTACTTTCTGAAAAACGGCGCCGGGCGGCGCTCGATTGTTGAATACCTGCAGCGCTTTTCCGCGCGCTATCCCGAAAGCGGCATCCGCGCAGACTGGTATACCGCGTTTCGCATTTTTCTCAATTTTGCCGACAGTGCGCGGGAAAAACTCGAGGCCTGGTTTGTGGGTATTCCCCGCAGCTGCATGAATTTTCCCAACCAGCAGGATCTGCATCGGCTGGGACAGGAGGGCCGCGGCGGCATCCTGATCGGATCGCATCTCGGCAACCTGGAAGTGTGCCGTGCACTGGGCAGTTTCCACTCCAGCATGAAGGTGAATGTGCTGGTGCACACCAAGCATGCGAAAAAATTCAATCGCATGATGAAAATGCTCAACCCCAGCAGCCAGTTGCGCCTGACCCAAGTCACGGAAATTTCCCCGGCGCTGGCGATGCAGTTGTCGGAATCGGTGGAGCGGGGCGAGTTTGTGGTGATCGTTGGTGACCGCACCCCGGTCAATTCGGTGGGCCGCACCTGCGCGGCAGAATTTCTCGGTCGCGAGGCGGCTTTCCCCCAGGGGCCCTATATTCTCGGCGCGCTGCTGCGCTGCCCGGTATACACCCTGTTCTGCCTGCGCAGCGACAGCGGCTACGACATTTATTTTGAAAAGCTCTGCGACAAAGTGGTTATGCAGCGGGGCAATCGCGAAGGCCATATTCGCGAACTGATCGCGCTCTACGCGGAGCGCCTGGAACACTATTGCAGCAAGGCTCCCCTGCAGTGGTACAACTTTTACCCCTTCTGGAATCAGGCTTTATGAACAGCGCAGTTATGCAGCGTACGCCGGTCCTGTTCGATGGCTCAGCACTCAGCGTCGAGCAGATCACCGCCATCGCCCGTGGCAAAGCGGAAGTAAAACTTTCTACCGACGAACAGTTTATATCGCGTATCGAAAAGGGCGTGCAGTTCCTCGATCAGCTGTGGCAGCAGGAAGGGGTGATTTACGGGGTGACCACCGGCTACGGGGATTCCTGTTCGGTGAATATTCCCGGCGACCTGGTGGAAGAGCTCCCGCGCCACCTGTACACCTTCCACGGTTGCGGGCTCGGTGATGTGTTCACCCTGGAGCAGAGCCGCGCGATTGTCGGCGCGCGCATGGCGAGCCTTGCCCGCGGCAGTTCCGGCGTGCGCTACGTACTGCTGCAACAGCTGGAGCTGCTGTTGCAGAAAGACATAATTCCGGTGATTCCCCAGGAGGGCAGCGTCGGTGCCAGTGGTGACCTGACGCCGCTATCCTACGTGGCCGCGGTGCTCGCCGGCGAGCGCAGGGTCTGGTACCGGGGCGAGCAGCGCCCCACCGCGGAAGTGTTTGCGGAGCTGGACATAGCACCGCTGAAGCTGCGCCCGAAAGAGGGCCTGGCGATCATGAACGGCACCGCCGCCATGACCGGCCTCGCGTGCCTGGCGTTCAGCCGCGCGGAATACCTGTGCCAACTGAGCGCGCGCATTACCGCACTGATGAGCGTCGCCCTGCAGGGCAATGCCTACCATTTCGACAATGCCCTGTTCGCGGTCAAGCCGCACCCGGGACAGAACCAGATCGCGCGCTGGATCCACGACGACCTGAACGTGGGCGATGCGCCGCGCCAGAGCAGCCGCCTGCAGGACCGCTATTCCCTGCGCTGTGCGCCGCACGTGATCGGCGTCGCCCAGGACTCGCTGCCGTGGTTGCGCCAGTTTATCGAGAACGAACTGAACAGCGCCAACGACAACCCCATCATCGATGGCGAACACGAGCAGGTACTGCACGGTGGCCACTTCTACGGCGGTCATATCGCGTTTGCCATGGACAGCCTGAAAAACGCGGTGGCCAACCTCGCCGACCTGCTGGATCGCCAGATCGCCCAGCTCGCGGATATCAAGTTCAACCACGGCTTGCCGGCCAACCTCACCGGCGCCACCGGCGAGCGCCGCCCGCTGAACCACGGTTTCAAGGCGGTGCAGATCGGTGCCAGTGCCTGGACCGCGGAAGCGCTCAAGCAGACCATGCCGGCGAGCGTGTTCTCCCGCTCCACCGAATGCCACAACCAGGACAAGGTGAGCATGGGCACCATTGCCGCGCGGGACTGTATCCGCGTTCTGCAGTTGACCGAACAGGTGGCTGCGGCGGCGCTGATGATGTCCTGGCAGGGGGTGCAGCTGCGCCTGCGCAACGGCGAGGTAGAGCACGTGACCCTGTCCAGTGGTATCCAGACCACTCTGCAACAGGTGGGCGCGTCGTTTGAACTGCTGGAGCAGGACCGCGAACTGGAGCCGGACCTGCGCAACTTTGTTGCGCTGATCCAGCAGCGCCACTGGCGCCTGTACCAGGGCGGGTAATTGCCATGGGTTCCAAACGCAATATTCCCGACCACTGGAGTGCGGAAACAGAACTGCAGGTGCCGTTCCACGATGTGGACATGATGGAAATCGCCTGGCACGGCCACTACGTGAAATACTTCGAGATCGCGCGCTGTGTGCTGTTCGACCAGCTGGATTACAACTATCGCCAGATGCGCGATTCCGGCTATGCCTGGCCGGTGATCGACCTGCACGTGCGCTACGTGAAACCGCTGCGCTTCGGCCAGTGGGTAAAGATCCGCGCGCAGGTGGCGGAATACGAAAACCGTCTCAAGGTGGTGTACCAGGTGTTCGACCGTGACAGCGGTGAGCGCCTGACCAAGGGCCACACCATGCAGGTGGCGGTAGATATGCACAGTGGCGAGATGCAGTTTGCCTCACCACCGGTGCTGTTACAGAAGCTGGGGCTGGCGCAATGAAAATTCTGCTCGCAAGTGCCGCGCTGCTGTCCTGTGTCCTGTTCATGCCTTCCGCAATTGCCGCGGAACAGCAGGCGGCTGCGCCGGCCAGTGAAACGGAAATCCGCCGCGAACAACTGAGTCAGGCGGCGCTGCAGAGCATTTCCGTGCAGCTGCAACAGCCCGCGCAAATGCTCGGTGAATTCCGCCAGAAAAAAATCCTGCCGAACCTGCCGAGGCCGCTGCAGTCCAGCGGTGTGATCGCGCTGTCGCAGCAGCACGGCATCAGTTGGCACACCAAAGCGCCGGTGTCCTCCCACCGCATAATGGGAAAGGGCCAGGGTGACAGTGGCGGCAGCGCCTTCGCCCGTCATATGGGCGAACCGATGATGCATATCCTGCGCGGCGACTTTGCCGCGCTGCAGCAGATGTTCTATGTCGACGCCGGCTACATCGAAACCGCAGACGCCGACCTGGAAAAGAACTCCTGGAAAATTTCCCTGCAGCCGCGCTCTCCGCGCCTGCAGAAATACCTCAAGGTTATCGAACTGTTCGGTACCGATACCGTGCATCGCATCCGCCTGCTGGAAGGCAACCAGGCCGTGACCGAAATCGAGCTGCTGAACATGCAGGATGTCGCCGCGCAGGACCCGCAACTGCTGGCGGAATTCCGCCCCAACTGAGCGCGCTATCGAGATGAAACTGCGAATTGCGCTCTGGTTGCTGCTTTCCGTTACCCTCGGGGTGGCGGCAAAACTGAATTACAGCGACCACTGGCTGCAGACGGATATCGTGGCACTGGCCCAGGACGAGCTGGCGTCGTTGCCGGATGCGGCCGCGGTCAAGCGCGCCAACCGGCAGTTCCAGCAGAGCCTGGTGTGGGTGCTTGTCGGTCCACAAAGTGACACCGACACACTGGCAGTGGTCACCGCACAGCTGGCAGAAAAAATTGCAGCCAGTAATCAGGTGCAAGACGTAACCTACCGCTGGGCAAATGACGCAGAGCGCGCTGCCTTCTGGGAATTTCTCACCCCGCTGCGCGGGCAACTGCTGACCCGCAGTGACCGCGCAAAGCTGCAGCGGGATCCTCAGGCTGCGGTGCAACAGCAGCTGTCGTTTGTCTACAGCCCGCAGAGTGCCGGTGCGCCGCTGGATTTCGCGCGCGATCCGTTTCTCACCCTGCAGAATTTCCTCACTGCCGAGGGTGCCGCAGTTGCCGACAATGTCGCAGCGCTGGTGGACGATATTCCGGTGTACGCGTCGGCGCAGCAGAACTTCACCCTGCTGCGCAGCGTGGCCGCCCCCATGGACATGCGCGGCAGCATTCGCCAGCCGCTGCTCGAATTGCGCCGGTCGTTGCAGCAGTGGGCGGCGCAGCGCGGGCTGACCCTGCTGGTGGCCGGTGCACCGCTGCACTCGGAATACGCCGCCGCCGGTGCACAGCGGGAAATCCGCCTGATCGGTGGTCTGTCGGTACTCGCCATCTGTCTGCTGTCGCTGCTGACGTTCCGCTCGCTGCGACCGCTGCTGGTGTCGCTGTTTGCCATCGGCAGCGGCATCGCTGCCGGTACCGCCGCGGTGATCGCGCTGCTGGGGCAGATGCATATCCTGGCATTTGTGTTCGGCACCACCGTGACCGGGCTGGCGATCGATTACGCCTTCCACTTTGTCTGCAATCGTTTGCGCGGCGGCAATTCCACGGAACAGCAGGCCCTTGACCGCGACATCATGCCCGGCCTGTTGCTCGGCCTGCTGTCCAGTTGCCTGGCTTTTTTTGCCCTGGCTCTGACGCCTTTTCCGCTGCTGCAGCAGATGGGGGTTTTTGTCGGCTTTGGCCTGCTCGGCGCCTGGCTCACGGTGGTGCTGTTGTTCCCGGCGCTGTTGAAGGTGCGCCCGCGGCCGCTGGATTTTTCCCGCTATTTTCCGCCCGCGCCGCGCTGGGTTTATTCCGCGGCCGTGGTGCTGCTCACTGCTGGCGGCCTCGGCGGTATCTGGGTGGCCAAGCCGGCCAGCAACCTCAGTCTGTTTTACACCCCGCCGGAGTTCCTGCGTGCGGATGAGCAGCAGTTGAACCGGCTGTTGCCGGTACGCCCCGCGTCTTCCTATTTCCTGGTGCGGGGCGACAGCATCGAACAGGTACTGCAGCGGGAGTACGCGCTGGGCGATCGCCTGGCGACAGCGGTGGATGCCGGACGCCTGAACGGATTTGATGCGGTGAGCGAGCGCATGCCGCCGCGTCAGGTGCAGTTGCAGGACCGGCAGCTGTTACAGGAATTTTATGGCTCCGACACGGTAGCCGGGTTTTACCGCCAGCTGGGTTACGGTCAGGGCGAAACCATACGGATCACCGGGGACCTGCAGCGACCGCTGGCTAGGATTGAATTCGGTCACTGGCTGGAGCAGCTACCGGCATCCCAGCGCGAACTGTGGTTGGGGTGCGGCCCGGGCGAACAGCAGGGCCAGTGCAGCTCGCTGGTGCGACTGTTCGGCGTACAAAACGCATTTGCCGGTGAGGCCCTGACGGAGGGCCTCGAGGGCGTGAGCTACCGCAACCCGCCCCGGGCGATTGCCGAAGTGCTGGGCAAACAGCGCGACCAGTTGCTGCTGTTGTTGCCGGCGATCCTGTTGATCGCCACCCTGGTGATTGCCTTGCGCACCGGCTGGCGCGCCGCGCTGGGGATCGCCGCGCTGCCGCTGGCATCGGTATCGGCGGCATTTGCGGTGGCCGCCATTACCAGCCCGGGAATCAACCTGTTTCACGTGGCCGCGCTGCTGCTGGTGTTTGGTATCGGCGTGGACTACGCGGTGTTCGGATATTTTTCCCGGCGCAGCGAGGCGAGCTACACGCTGCTGGCCATTGCTCTTGCGGGGGTGACCACACTGCTGAGCTTTGGCCTGCTGGCACTGTCACAGACGCCGGCGATCGCGGATTTCGGATTTACCCTGGCGGTGGGCACGGTCACCACCCTGCTGTTGGCCGGGCTGTATTTTTCAACGAGTATTTTTGGAGGTAACCGGTGAAGGAATGCCATGCGGATGTATTGATCATAGGTGCCGGTCCTTCCGGGGCCATCGCCAGTGCGCTGCTGGTGCAGAAGGGCTGGAAGGTGGCGGTGATCGAGCGGCAGGAATTCCCGCGTTTTTCCATCGGCGAAAGCCTGTTGCCCCAGTGCATGGAATTTATCGAACAGGCGGGCATGCTGGAGGCGGTGCAGCAGGCGGGCTTCCAGTTCAAGAACGGCGCCGCCTTCGAGTGGGATGGTGCGCGCACCGCGTTTGATTTTACCGACAAGTTTTCCCCCGGCCACGGCACCACCTTCCAGGTGCAGCGCGCGCGTTTTGACAAGCTGCTGGCGGACGAGGCGCAAAAGCACGGCGCGGAAATCTATTACCGCCACACCATCGTGTCGGCGGATATCGGCGCGGAAAAATCCCGCCTGATTGCCGAGTGCGATGGCGAGCAGGTGGCCTTTGAGGGGCGCTTTGTGCTGGATGCCAGCGGTTTCGGCCGCGTGCTGCCGCGGCTGCTGGCGCTGGATCGGCCGTCGGATTTTCCGGCGCGGGAATCCGTGTTCACCCACGTGCAGGACAATATTGACGATCCCGCATTCGACCGCGACAAGATCCTGATTACCGTTCACCCCGAGCAGCGGGACATCTGGTACTGGCTGATCCCGTTCGCCGGCGGGCGCGCCTCCCTGGGAGTGGTGGGTGAGCGCCACAAGATTGCCGCCCTGGGCGAGAGCCCGCAGGAAATCCTGCGCGCGGCGGTGGCCGCGGCGCCGCAACTGGCCAACACCCTGGCCCATGCCGAATTCGACACCCCGGTGCAGCGCATCAGCGGCTATTCCAGCGATGTGACATCCCTCACCGGCCCCGGCTTCGCCCTGCTGGGCAACGCCGGCGAATTCCTCGACCCGGTGTTCTCCTCCGGTGTCACCATCGCGATGAAATCCGCAGCGCTCGCCAGCGACTGCCTTGACCGCCAGCTGCGCGGGGAAGTGGTGGACTGGCAAACGGATTTTGCCGCGCCGCTGAAAGCCGGTGTGGATGTATTCAAGGTATACGTCACAGCCTGGTACCAGGGCACTTTCCAGGATGTGATTTTCCACCCCAGGCCGCAGCCGGATATCAAACGCATGATCTGTTCGATTCTCGCGGGCTACGCCTGGGACAAGGACAACCCCTATGTGGCGAGCGCCGAGCGCCGCCTGAAAACCCTCGCGGAGATCTGCGCACCGGCGTAACCGCCAACAACGCGTGAACCAAAGCTTATGCCCGATTACTACCTCAATCACATGCGCCTGGCCTGCGCCCTCGGCAGCGATGAAGACGCCGTTGCCGAGCGCCTGTTTTGCGGCGATGTCTCCGCCATGCAGCGGGGCAGCCGCTGGCTGGGCCCGGACCACAGCCGCTTCGGCGTGATCGCGTCTGAATTGCCGCAGGTGCCCGCGGCGCTGGCGGAGTACGACTGCCGCAACAACCGCCTGGCACAGCTGGTGGCGAGTGGACTGGAAGGGCCGCTGGGCGACCTGAAGGCGCGCTTTGGCAGCGACCGTATCGGCGTGGTGATGGGTACCTCTACCTCCGGCATTGCCAGCGGCGAACAGCGGCTGGGGGAACAGGGGGAGATCGGGTCCGGCAAAAATTATCGCTACCGCTATCAACAACAGATGGCGGCACTGGCAGAATATGTCGCCCGCTATCTGGCGCTGCAGGGGCCGCGGATCACCGTGTCCACCGCCTGTTCCTCCAGCGCCAATGCCTTCGCCAGCGCGCGCCGCCTGCTGGCGGGGAATGTGTGCGACGCCGTGGTGGTGGGAGGGGTGGATACCCTGTGCGGGATGACGGTCACCGGTTTCAACGGCCTCGGCGCCCTCAGCGCGGGCCACACCCGGCCGTTCAGCGCTGCGCGCGACGGCATCAACTTGGGTGAAGCCGGGGCCATGTTTATCATGAGCCGGGAACCGGGCCCGGTGCGCCTGTGCGGGGTTGCGGCCAGTTCCGATGCGCACCACATGTCGGCCCCCGATCCCGAGGGCCGCGGCGCCGAGGCGGCCATGCGCGGCGCACTGGCGGACGCGGGGCTGAATGTAGCCGATATCGGCTACCTGAACCTGCACGGCACCGGCACACCGCAGAACGATGTGATGGAGGCCCTGGCAGTGAGCCGGGTACTGGGGGAACACACCCCCTGTTCCTCCACCAAGCCCATGACCGGCCATACCCTGGGAGCCGCCGGCGCACTGGAAGCGGCCTTCTGCTGGCTGGCCCTGACCCGCGGGCAGTTGCCGCCGCACTGCAATGACGACGACTACGATGCACAGCTGCCACCGCTGCAGCTGGTGCGAGCGGCCATACCCGGTGTCGATACCGGCACGGGAGCCGCACCGCGATATGTGATGAGCAATTCCTTCGCCTTTGGCGGCAGCAACTGCTCACTGATTCTGGGAAGCTGATGCAAAACATTCATTCCTATACCGCCGAGGAGCTGGTGCCCCACAGCGGCGATATGTCCCTGCTGGACGAAGTGCTGGCAGTGGCCGAGGAAACCCTGCGGGCGAGGCTCACCGTGCGCGACGACGGTATTTTCAGCCGCGGCGGCCGCGTGCCCGCCTATGTGGGCATTGAATATATGGCGCAGGCGGTGGCCGCATTTTCCGGTTACCACGCCCGCGAGGCGGGCAAGCCGGTGGAGCTGGGGTTCCTGCTGGGCACCCGCCACTTCACCACCAATGTGGCGGCTTTTGACTGCGGTAGCGAACTGCAGATCGCGGTGGAGCGCCTGCTGCAGGCGGACAACGGCATGGCCACCTTCGAGTGCCGCCTCAACGGAGAGGGCACCGAACAGGTGGCGCGGCTGAACGTGTATCAGCCGGACAACATCGAAGAATATCTGAAGGAAAAACGCTGAATGTCTGAATGGGTACTGGTTACCGGTTCCAGCCGCGGTATCGGGCGCGCAATCGCCCTGCGGCTGGCAAAAGACGGGTTCAATATCGTGCTGCACTGTCGCAGTCGTCGGGAGGAAGCCGAGCAGGTCGCGGCAGAGATCGCCGCGCTGGGGCGTGAGAGCCGCATTCTGCAGTTCGATATCGTTGACCGCGACGCGGCGCGCAGCGCGCTGGAGCAGGACGTCGAGGCCCACGGCGCCTACTACGGTGTGGTCGCCAAC
>ENA-ORCV01000521-ORCV01000521.1-marine-metagenome-genome-assembly--contig:-NODE-521-length-23764-cov-4.176637_pt1 | contig 23764 bp, 19 predicted proteins | sample MGYA00237779_ERZ508509 | MGnify/ENA primary metagenome ERZ508509 (study PRJEB26180, sample SAMN06268772) | marine metagenome | isolation source: Bioluminescent Bay, La Paraguera, Puerto Rico | place... | reverse complement strand
ACAGCGGCGCGATCGCCGAGGCGATCGTCGCGGCGGTGAATGGCGGGCCCAATCCCGGCGGCATGACTCTTGAGGATCTTGAAAATTATACGGCGGTAAAGCTCGACCCGGTCTGCGGACGCTATCGCGCCTATCAGATCTGCTCCATGGCGCCGCCGAGTTCGGGCGGGGTGACGACGCTTGAGATTCTGGGCCTTCTCGAGCCGTTCGATATCGCCGGCGCGGGCGCCCATTCGATCGAGGCGCTGCACCTGATCTTTGAAGCGAGCCGCCTCGCTTACGCCGATCGCAACCAGTATCTCGCCGACAACAGCATGCTCGGCGATGAGGGCGGCCTGTCGTCAGCAGACGTCATTACGGGGCTTCTGAACCCGCCTTATCTTGCAGCGCGCGCCAAGCTGATCGATCCGCTGACCGCCGCTGCGTCCGTTTCGCCGGGCGATCCGTCGCAATTCGCCGCCGACGAGGCGGTCGGCAAATGGAACGGCCTTGGCGCGGACGCCTCGCCCGAGCCGCCGTCGACCAGCCACTTTGTCATCGTCGACGGCGAGGGGCGGGTCGTTTCGATGACGACGACCGTCGAATTCGCTTTCGGCAGCCACCTGATGGCGGCGGGCATGATCCTCAACAATCAGCTTACGGATTTTTCGTTCCTGCCTGTGCGCGACGGCAGGCCGGTGGCGAACGCCGTAGCGGCCGGCAAGCGGCCGCGAAGCTCCATGAGCCCGGTCATCGTCTTCGATGAAGACGGCGCGTTCTGGGGCGCGCTCGGGTCGCCCGGCGGGCCGGCGATCATCGGTTATGTGGCGAAGACGATTATCGCAATGATCGACTGGGGGATGTCGCCGCAGGAAGCGATCGAGCTGCCGAACGCCGTCTATCCGCGCGGCGCGCCCTTGCTTGAGGAGGAGGGGTTCAACGCGCAGATCATCGCCGGCCTGAAAGCGCGCGGTCAGGATGTGAAAGAGCAGGCGCTCAATAGCGGCGTCCACGCCGTGCGCGTCACGCCTGACGGCGCCTTTGTCGGCGGCGCCGATCCGCGCCGCGAGGGCGTCTGGCTAACCGGCGTCGTGGAGGCGGCTGACTAGGGCTTTTTCGCCGCCGGCGCCGGAAGCGCGGCTTTGAACTCCGTGCCTTCGGAGCCGGTGCGCACCAGCGAGAGCTCGCCCCCATGGGCGCGAATGATCTCAGCGGCGATGGCGACGCCCAGCCCGGAACCGCCGGGCTTTTGCGATCCTTTGAAAGGCTCGAAGAGTTCCGGCATGGCGTGCGGCGGGATGCCGGGGCCGGTGTCCGTTACCAGAATAGCGATACGCGCGCCGGCCTGTTCGGCGCTGACGGCGACCGCGCCGACCGTTGCGTCGGGCGACGTTCCCTCAGCGTTTTCGCCGGCCCGGGGCGCCATCGCCTCGACCGCGTTGCGTACGAGATTGAACAGGCTGCGATAGAGCTGGGTGCGGTCGGCGTCGACCGTCAGGTCTTCCGGCACGAGGTTTTTCGCTTCGATGCCCATCGCCGCCGTGTCGTCGAATATCTCGTCCACCAGTTCGCGCAGGGGAAATGGTGTCCGGTTGAGCCGGCGCGGTTCCATGCCCCCGAAGGCCAGCGTGTCGCGGGAGAGCGCGATCGCCCGGTCAAGCGCTGAAATAAGACGGGGGCTGAGCTTTCTAACGCGCGGGTCCTCGCTTTTCGCCAGACGGTCGGACATCAGCTGCGCTGAGGCGAGGATGTTGCGCAAATCGTGACTGATCTTCGATATCCCGGCGCCGACGGCGGCGAGCCGGCGCCGCTCGTTCAGCAATTCATGAGTGCGCCGCTGCATCGCTTCGAGACTGCGCTCGGCGGCGCCGATTTCATCGAGGCGGTTGCTCGGCGCGTGAATGAGCGCTTCCCGGTCGGGATCGGATTCGAAAGCCGCCATGTCATTCGTGAGCCGCTTGACGGGGCGCACGATGATCAGGTTGAGGGCGCCGTAAACGAGGAGCGCCGTCAGCGTCGAGATGACCAGCGACAATCCGAGGATGTTGCGTGCGTAAAGATGAAGGTCTTGCCGCAGCGCGCGCTGGGATACGATGATGTTGACGACCTGGTCTTCCACATAACGCGGCGTCCCGGCGACCTGGATAAGATTGTCGCCTTTCGAAAACATCGTCGCCCAGGCGTTCGAGATCATCGATGACGGGGAGTGATCGTCGAGATTGACGGACAGCATTGTCGGCGGCCCGTGCGGATCGAGCTGCGGCGCCAGGATCAACTTGTGCATCTTGCCGTAATTGACCGTGACCCCTTGAATGTTCGCGGTTTCGAAGAGCTGGCGAAGCACCTCGTCGTCGATCATCGCTTCCTGCGCGCCTTCAAGGGCGACGGTCACGAGATAGGCTTCCTCGATGCGGGCGTTCAGCCAGTCCAGCCGCTGGTTCGAAATGGACGGGACGAGCACGACGAATTCGGCGATGAACACGAACAGCACCACCAACAAAATCAGCTTTGTTGACAGGGATCGTCTGGCGAAAATCGCAAGCGCGTTCATGGGGCCGCCGGTCAGTCGAACGTTGAAAGGAAGGATATCAGCATTTTTGTTCGTTTTGAAAAGAGGACCGGCGCGAACCACTCTCCCGCGACCCGTTTGGCGATTTCGCCGCGGGTCGGGTAGGGCGCGATATAGCCGGTAAAGCTCTTGATCTTGCGCCCCTCGGCGAGCGCCTGCGACCAGGGCTGAATGAGATCCCCGGCGCCGTGGCCGGCGATCGAGACGCCGAGAATGCGGCCCCTGTTGTTTGTCACGACTTTTATGAGGCCTTCGGCGTTTCGTTCGGCGCGGGCGCGGTCGTTTTCCCTGAACGGCCAGCGCGTGATCCTGACATCGCCTTGCTCGCGCGCCTGCGCCTCTGTCAGCCCGACATGAGCGAGTTCGGGATCGGCGTAGACGACGCCGGGCGCGAGATCGTCCCGGTTGGCGGCGGGCATTTTGAAAAGAATGTTCCGGATCGCGATGGATGCATGATAGCCGGCCACATGGGTGAACTGGCGGCCGCCAATGCTGTCGCCGATAGCATAGATGCGTTTGTTCGTCGTTCGCAGACGGCGGTCAACCTTGACGCCCTGATCGGTGAATGCAACGCCCGCGGCCTCGAGATTGAGACCGTCGAGATTGGGCTTGCGCCCCGTGGCGACGAAAAGGTGCGAACCCGTCAGCGTTTCGCCGCCCGTTGAAACGGAGACGCCGCCGTCAATTTTTTCAACCTTTACGGTTTCCCGGTTTTCGAGAACCGCAACGCCTTCGTCGAGAAGCCGGTTGCGGATAATATCGACAAGCTCCGGGTCGTCGCGGTTGAGGATTGTGTCGCGCTCGATCAGCGTGACGCGCGAACCCAGCCTGCGGAAGGTCTGCGCCATTTCAACGCCGCCCGGGCCGCCGCCGAGAACGATCAGATGACCGGGGAGCGTTCTGTTTTCGAAGAGCGTCTCATTGGTGAAAAAAGGTACGGCTGAAAGCCCCTCTATCGCCGGGATCGCCGGCGAGGAGCCGGTGGCGATGACGAAGTGCTTGGCGCTGACGGTCCTGCCGCCCGCCGTCACCTGACGCGGACCGGCGAACGATGCGTGTTCGCGCAGCACGGCGACGCCCAACCCTTCAAAGCGTTCCTGACTGTCGATCGGCGCGATCTCCGCAATCACATCGTGGACATGGTCCATGACCGCGTTGAAGTCGATTTCCGGCGCGGCGGCGTTGACGCCGAAAGGCGCGGCGGTGCGGATGGCCTCTGCGCGCGCGGCGGCGGCGATCAGCGCTTTTGACGGCACGCATCCGGTGTTGAGGCAGTCGCCCCCCATTTCGCCTTTTTCAATGAGCACGACCTTGCGGCCGAGTTGCGCCGCGCCGGCGGCGACGGAGAGGCCGCCGGAGCCTGCGCCAATGATGCAGAGATCGGCGTTGAGGGTCTCACTCATGAGCGGCGCGTTCCGTGTCGGCGGCCCGGCGGCTGAAGCGTTTGATGACGACCGGCAGGAGCGCAAGCAGGGCGAGCCCGGCGATCGGCGCCAGCGTTTCGGGTTTGAAGAGAATACCCTGAAGGGTGACGTCTTGACCGGCGGCGAGCGCAGCGCTCGCCGCATTGCCGATGCTCGCATAGACGAAGGACCCGGGAATGATCCCGAAGAAAGTGCCGATCAGAAAGTTGCGCGTGCTGACGCCGAGAATGCCCGCCGCGATATTGATCGCCCAGAATGGAAAAACCGGGATCAGGCGCAGGATGAACATGTAATTGAGTTCGTCCTCGCGAAAGCCTTTCTCCATTTTTCCGACAAAGCCGCCTGCGTTCTTTTTCAGGAGATCGCCGAGGGCTGTCTTCGACGCGAGAAAGATAATCGTCGCGCCGAGCGTTGCGGCGAAGACGATCGCCGGCACGCCGGGCAGCAGCCCGAACAGGAACCCGCCGAATACGGTTAGGATCGAGGCGCCCGGAAACGAGATGGCGACCGCCCCGGCGTAGATCAGGATAAAGACGCCGAGCGCGAGAACGGGGGAGGCGCCCGCCCAGTCCTTCAGGGCCGCATGATTGGCCCGCAAGGCGTCGAGGGTGAAATGGCGGTCGAGATCGAACGCGAAGAACAGCCCGAGGGCGAGCGCGACGGCGATCAGCGGCGCGGCCCGCATCAAAAGCGGCCGGCGCGCGGCTTCATCGGCTTTGGCGGTCATAGGCGTATTGCGTCCCCTGTCTGGCGTTTCCGCCCTCGATACCCTCAAAACCCCGATTCCATGGGTAAACTTAATCGCAAGCGCGGTCACAAGGGCGGGAAACCGCCGGAAGGCGCGGATTTAGGGCGATTTGCCCCTCGAAATCGCCGGGAGACAGTTGACGGGGCGGGCCCTAATGTCTATTCCCCCGCCTTCGCGCGGCGCGCCGCGACGACATCCGATATGACGAGGACCTGAACGATGAAACGGACCTATCAACCGAGCCGGCTGAAGCGCAAGCGCCGTCACGGTTTCCGTGCGCGCAAAGCGACCAAGGGCGGCCAGAAAGTACTCGCGGCTCGCCGCGCCAAGGGCCGCAAAAAGCTCTCAGCCTGAGCTTGAACGGAAAACCCATTGAAAAACAGGGGGATGGCGCGATTTCTGCGCCGCTCGTTGTGAACAGCATTAAAAATCGCCGGGATTTTCTCGCGCTGCGCGGCGCCAGGGGCGTTAACACGCCTTCATTCCTGATGGTTTCGGGGCCGACGCCTGGCGGCGGCGAGGGCGCGCGGGTCGGCCTTACGGTCACGAAAAAGCTTGGCGGCGCGGTTGTGAGGAATCGCATCCGCCGCCGTCTGCGGGCCGCCTCCCGCGAGGTTTTTGCGCATCACGCCGCCGCCGGGACCGATTATGTCCTGATTGCGCGAAAAGCCGCATATAGCCGAAATTTCGCTGCGCTCCTTGACGATATGAAGCGCGCCCTTTTAAGGCTCGGGCGCGACACTAAATAGAGGCGAGCGTGCGAGCGGGCGCGCCCTCCGATCAGCATTCATTCGAGCCAGTAATCGAGACTGTACATGGACCGGAATTTAATCTTGGCGATCGTCCTATCGATGGGGATTCTCTTCGGCTGGGACCTTTTTGTAGCGGGTCCGCAGCGCAAAGCCGCCATCGAAGCGCGCGAAGCGGCCGCGCAGGCTCAGCAGGCCGGTGAGAATCAGGACCTTTCCGATTTCGAAGGGGCGGGTCTCGCCGATGCGCCCTTGTCCCTGGAAGAAGCGCTCGCCAAGGCGCCGGGGCGGGTTCCGATCAGGACGCCGAAACTCGACGGCTCGATCAATCTGCAGGGCGGCCGTCTCGACGATCTGAGGCTTCTGGATTTTCACCTGACGCTCGACCCGGAGAGCCCGAAGATTCGCCTGCTCTCGCCGAGGGAAGCCGAGCATGGCCATTATGTCGAGCAGGGATGGGCGATCGGAAACAAAGCCGGCGACAAGGCGGTGTGGACGGCGCCGGAAGGCGCGGTGCTGACGCCTGACACGCCTTTGACCCTGACCCGCGAACAGGACGGCGTGCATTTTGAGAAAAAGATTTCGGTGGACGAAAACTACATGTTCGTCATCGAACAAACCGTGCGCAATCAGGATGCGAACGAAAAGGACCTGACCCCTTACGCCGTCGTTATCGAAAGAGGCAGTTCCGAAGCTTCGGGGCGTTCAGGACGCAGCAGCGCCTATATTATGCATGAGGGGCCGTTAGGCGTCGTCGGCTCTCGCTTGTACGAGCGAAAATATAACACGCTTAAAAAGAACAAGAACAAGGCTGTCGAAGGCGCGACCGGCGTCGGCGGTTGGGTCGGCATCACCAACAAATACTGGCTCGCAGCGGCGATCCCTCCGCAAGACGAGGAGATGACGGCGAGCCTTAAAAATGTCGGCGATGAAAACGAGCCGATTTACCGCGCTTTCTACTCGCTGACACCGCGCCGGCTGGCGCCGGGCGAAAGCCTGACGCTGACATCGCATATTTTCGGCGGCGTGAAAGATGTCGACATCCTTCAGTCTTATGAAGCTAAGCCTGAAAAGGGCGGTCTCGGCGTTACCGATCTCGACAAGGCGATCGACTGGGGCAAGCTCTTCATCCTGACGCGGCCCATGGCCTATACGCTCAATTACTTCGGCGATCTTGTCGGCAATTTCGGCGTCGCCATTCTCATCCTCACCGTCATCATCAAGCTCCTGCTCTTCCCGCTGGCGAACAAGGGCTATGATTCGATGTCGAAGATGAAAAAGCTGCAGCCCAAGATCGAGGAGCTCCGCAAGCGCTATGCGGACGACAAGATGAAGATGCAGCAGGAGATGATGGATCTTTACAAGAAAGAGAAGATGAACCCGATGGCGGGCTGCCTTCCGATCCTGTTCCAGATGCCGATCTTCTATGCGCTCTACAAGACGCTGTTCATGACCGTCGAGATGCGTCAGGCGCCGTTTGTTCTGTGGATCAAGGATCTCTCCGCGCCGGACCCGACGACGATCTTCAACCTGTTCGGCCTCCTGCCGTTCGATCCGACCAGCGCGCCGGTGATCGGCGCGTTTCTCGGCATCGGCGTTCTGCCGCTCCTGATGGGCGTCGCCATGTGGTTCCAGACGAAACTCAATCCGCCGCCGGCCGATCCGGTGCAGGCGCAGATCTTCGGGATGATGCCGTTCGTCTTCGTTTTCATCTTTGCACCCTTCGCGGCGGGCCTCGTGCTTTACTGGTTCTGGAACACGGCGCTCTCGATCCTGCAGCAATGGTTCATCATGAAGCGCAACGGCGTCACCATCGACTGGGGCGAGCGGCTCAAATTCCCCGGACGAAAGAACACGCCGGCGCCCGGCGAATAACGTTCAATGACCGGCGAAAACGGGTTCAGCGCTGAAGCGATCGAAGCCGGGCGCAAACTTTTCGCGCGCCCGTGCGACTTCATGCTCGGCGTCGTCAAAATGGACGGACTGCCGGACGAAGGCCCGCCGGAAATCGCCTTTGCGGGCCGCTCGAATGTCGGCAAGTCGACTCTCCTGAATGCGCTTACCGGTCAGAAAGGACTGGCGCGCGCATCGAACACGCCGGGCCGCACGCGCGAGATCAACTATTTTGATCTCGCCGGCGCGTTGCGGCTCGTCGACCTGCCCGGTTACGGTTACGCCCGCGCCTCGCGCAAGGAATCGGATGGCTGGAAACGCCTGACGCGGGATTTTCTGCGCGGCCGGTCGGTGTTGCGCCGGGTCTGCTTGCTTGTCGATTCCCGCCACGGACTGAAAGCGAGCGACGAAGAGGTCATGGACCTCCTCGATGAAACGGCGGTCAATTACCAGCTCGTGCTCACCAAGACCGACAAGATCAAGCCGACGGCGCTGGAGGCGCTGGCCGCGGCGACGGCTGAAAAAATCAAACGCCGACCGGCGGCTCACCCGGTGATCCGGCCGACCTCCTCGGAAACCGGCGAGGGGATCGATCTTCTGCGCGCCGACCTCGCGGCGATTGCGGAGGCCTAGCCCCTCGTAAAGGCTTTCTTAACCTTGGCGTCGCCGAGTGCGTTTATGGTCCCTGCTGAAAAAGCTCCTGACGATGGCGCGCTTGCGCAATGGCGGGCCCGTTTTGAGGAACATCTGAAGTCCGAAAGGCGGGCGAGCGCCTATACGCTGCGCAATTACGCCGCGACGCTCGCGCGTTTCGACGGTTTCCTTATCGGTCATCTCGGGCGCGCCGCGAATCTCGATCATCTGGCGGCGCTTGAGACGAAAGACTTCCGCGCGTTTCTCGCCATGCGGCGCAATGAGGGATTGTCGCCGCCGTCGATCAAGCTCGAGCTTTCCGCCATCAAGACCTTCTACAAGTTTCTCAACAAACGCGCCGGGGTTGATAATGACGCCATTGCAACCATGCGCGGCCCAAAGGCGAAAGAACGCCTGCCGCGCCCGGTCGATGCGGATGACGCAAGCGCGCTGATCGAGGCGGCGCAGACGACGAAGACCAGCCGCGCCAAGCAGCCATGGGAAATGAAGCGCGACGCGGCGCTCATCATACTGCTTTACGGCGCCGGCTTGCGCATCTCCGAAGCCCTGTCGCTGAAACGCGGCGACGCGCCGATCGGCGATACGCTGCGCATCAAGGGCAAGGGCGCGAAAATCCGCGACGCGCCGGTCGTGCCGGCGGCGCGCGAGGCCGTGGACGCTTATCTTGAAACCTGCCCCTATGGGACGGCGCCGGGCGATCCGCTGTTCTTTTCAAGCCGGGGCAAGGCGCTGTCGCCGCGCCAGGCGCAACGAACGATCGCCTATTTGCGCGGCGCCCTCGGGCTGCCCGCGTCGGCGACGCCGCACGCCTTGCGTCACGCCTTCGCCACGCATTTGCTGGCCGCGGGCGGCGATCTCAGGTCAATTCAGGAACTGCTCGGCCATGCCTCGCTCGCGGCGACGCAGCGCTATACGAAAATCGACAAGGAAAGCCTTTTGAAGGTTTACGACAAGGCGCATCCGCGGGCTTAGCGTCTCGTCAATCCGCTCATTTCGGCTTTCGCCGGGATGAGCGGCTGTAGTAACAGTTAAAGCCCGTGCTTCGCCTCATACGCCTTCATGTCGCGCTTTAATTCCGGCAGCAGGAGGTAAAGCGCGATGATGTTCGGGATGCACATGCCGAACAGCATGGAATCAATGAAGTCGATGATCGACGAGAGCGAAATCGCGGCGCCGGTGGACAGGAGAAAGCACAAGGTCAGCTTGAAAATCACATCGACCCGCCTGGTGGCGCCGAAGAGATAGGCGGCCGCCTGCGCGCCGTAGAACGACCAGCTGACAAGCGTTGAAAAGGCGAACATCACCGAGGCGAGGAGCAGAATATAGGGGAACCAGGTGAAGGCGCTTTCAAACGCCGCCGACGTAATCTCGATGCCGAATTCGCTGCTTCCCATATAGGGGAGGTAGGCGCCGGTCACGACGACGACGAGGCCGGTGAGGGTGCAGACGACGACCGTGTCGATGAAGGGTTCGAGCAGCGCGACATAGCCCTCCGTCAGCGGTTCTTTTGTCCTGACGGCCGAGTGAGCGATGGCGGCGGAGCCGACACCGGCCTCGCTTGAATAGGTGGCGCGCCGCATGCCGTTGATGAGCGCGCCGACAAGCCCGCCGCCGGCCGCGTCGAGCCCGAACGCGCTCTGGAAAATCGTTGAGATGGCGGCCGGAATAGCAGGGACGTTCATCAGCAGGATGATCAGGGCGGCGCCGACATAAAGCGCGCCCATTGCGGGCACGATAATCCGCGCTGATCCGCCGATGCGTTTGATGCCGCCGAGAATGATATAGGCGACGCCCGCCGCCATGATGACGCCGAAGATCATCGGGACATTCATTCCGGTCACATTGGCGAACTGCGCATGCGCCTGATTGACCTGAAAGACGCTGACGGATGCGCCCATCGCCATGATGGCGAAAAAGACTGCCGCGGCTTTGCCCAGCGTTTTAAGGCCGATGCGTGAGAAGACTTCCTCGATGTAAAACATCGGCCCGCCCAGCGTGCGGCCGTCGGGCAGCACTTTGCGATATTTCACCGCCAGCGCGCATTCGGCGAATTTCGCCGACATGCCGAAAAACCCGGCGAGGACCATCCAGAAAATGGCGCCGGGCCCGCCGAGGGTTACGGCGACAGGCACCGAAGCGATATTGCCGAGACCGACCGTGCCGGAAAGCGCGGCGGAGAGCGCCTGAAAATGCGAAATCTCGCCGGGCGAGTCGATATGTTCGCGCGGATTGAAGACCAGATGCCAGCCATGGCGAAAGCCGCGCAGGTTCACGAATTTAAGCCCGATGGTGAGGATCACCGCCGCCGCCATGAGCCACACCACCACCAGCGGCAGCGAGACGCCGAAGACATCGACCGAATAGAAAATGATAGACGAAATGAAATCGCTGAAAGGCGAGAGCGTGCTGTCGATGCGCTCGGCGAGGCTAATTGCAGCGGCTTCAGTCATTGGGAATGGTCCTTTCGACGGTCGCGCCGCTTTATTTACTTAGTTCTCTCTAATCATCATGCCGTCGCGGTGGCCGCCAGCATAAAGCCATGAACCGTCTTCTTTGACAAATACGTCGCTGAAACGAAACTTCGCCGTCAAGGTCTCGCCTTTCCGCATGACATCGCCATTTCTGCGGACTGTATCGTCGCCGAGCCACTGATATTCTTCATCGATGATGTAATGGGCAATCGCTGTCTTGCCGGAGGCGTAAAATACGACTTCCACCGGCAAAACATCTATGCGGATCGTTTTTTCGTTTTTCTTGATCTGATTCCACAGCGCCGAAAAATCATCTTTGTTCATCAGCGCCGACGTTCTCAGCGTCCAACGGCGAAAATCTGGGTGATAGATTGCCATGTGGGCTTCGAAATCGTCACTCGCCCATGTGGCGTTGCGCGCTTCGACGGCTGCCCATACTGCTGCCTCATCGGTTGTTGAGCTGTTGGGCGTGCAGGCGGAAAGCAAAACGACAAGCGCGGTGAGAATAACCGGTAATCGCATGATGGAATCGTCCTTTCAGAGTCCCGCCAACGCATGTTCGAGGTCGCGGCGGAGGTCGTCAAGGTCTTCAATCCCCACCGAGAGACGCACCAGCGCATCGTCGACGCCAAGTTCGGCCCGGCGTTCCGGCGGGATCGATGCGTGAGTCATGATGCCGGGATGTTCGATCAGGCTTTCAACGCCGCCGAGACTTTCCGCAAGGGTGAAGAGTTCGACCCGCTCCAGCATCGCCTTCGCCGCATCGAGACCGCCTTTCAGGAAGATCGTCGCCATGCCGCCGAAGGCGTCCATCTGGCGCGCGGCGACCTCGTGTTGCGGGTGGGATTTAAGGCCCGGATAATTGACGCGCGCGATGGCGGGGTGGGCTTCCATCCATTCGGCGAGCGCCATCGCATTCGATGATGCGCGCTCAACGCGCAGCGCCAGCGTTTTCAACCCGCGCAGGGCGAGAAAGGAATCGAACGGGCCCTGCACGCCGCCGACGGAATTCTGCAGGAAGGCGAGGCGGTCGCCAAGATCCCTGTCGTTGACGACCAGCAGGCCGCCGATGACGTCCGAATGTCCGCCGATATATTTCGTCGCCGAATGCATGACGATGTCGGCGCCGAGATCGAGCGGGCGCTGACAATAGGGCGAGGCGAAGGTGTTGTCGCAACCGACCGTAAGCCCGTGTTTATGAGCGATGTTCGCAATCGCTTCGATGTCGACGATTTTGAGGAGCGGATTGGTCGGCGTTTCGATCCAGACCAGTTTCGTTTCCGGCCGGATCGCCGCTTCGAGATTTTCCGGCCTTGTCAGGTCGACATAATCGAAGGAGAGACTGGCGCTCGCTTTGCGCACCCGTTCGAACAGGCGGAACGTGCCGCCATAAACATCGTCCATGGCGATAATGTGCGAACCGGCGGGAAAGAGCTCCAGCATGGTTCCGATCGCCGCCATGCCTGACGCGAAGGCGAAACCGCGCGAGCCGTTTTCGAGGTCCGCGATGCAGCGCTCATAGGCGAAGCGCGTCGGGTTCGCGCCGCGGGCGTAGACGAAGCCCTTGTGAACGCCGGGGCTTTCCTGCGCATAGGTCGAGGTCTGGTAGATCGGCTGCATCACCGCGCCGGTGGTCGGGTCGTGTTCCTGGCCGGCGTGGATGACGCGCGTCGCGAAGGCGGGGCGGTTCTTTTTGTCCATTCCTTGAATCCTTTGGTCTGAAGGCCGCTCGGTAGCATTATCCCAGTGGTTCCGAAAGCTCATATCCGGTTGTTTTGAAATCGCAATCACTTAATATGTGATAGAGCGCCGCTAACATTTTACGGACCATACAATATTATGACAGTAGGAAATAAATTATCTGCACGTGACAAACGCTGGCTGGAAATTCGTGAAGAAAAATGGCGCGCCTATGAAGAATGCGGGCACCCATTTCCAGTAGATGTGGTCGGCATAGAGACGGTCGGGAGTTGTAACAGAGCTTGCGGGTATTGTCCGGTTTCCGTGCATCCAAAGCGCCAAGGCAGGTTGAGCACTGAAGTAGTGGAAGCTTTCTTCGATCAACTTGCAGATTTGGGATTTGAAAAGAAAATTGTCTTTCATTTTTATAACGAGCCTATGCTCGAGAAACGACTGAATCATTTTGTAAAATACGCAGCTGAAAAGATGCCGAGAGCCATAAAGTGGTTGAGCACAAATGGAGATTTGCTCGATAAAGAGTCGCTGATTCGTCTCATTGATGATGGGGCGAGCGCAATCAAGGTTTCTTCCCATGATGCTGAAACATTCGAACGGTTTCAGGAGTTACATCAGGCCCTGGAAAGTGAGTATGCGGAAAAGCTGTTAATTCGTGATTTTTATAAGGTAGGGGATGGAACAAAGGCCCGGAAGATTACAAACCGCGGCGGATCCATCGATTTGAGCGCTTATGGAGACGATGTAACTCTAGAAGCTGCGAAAACAGGTTGTGGACGTGTTGAGTTTTACGTTGATTATTTAGGTAACGTCCATCCCTGCTGCATGGATTTTAACGGTGGGTATATTCTGGGTAACATCCTGGAATCAACAATTATAGATATCTGGAATGTATCGAAAAATCAGTATAGGGAACACTTTTTTGGAAGCTATACAAAAGACGTGTGTCTTAAATGCGCTGGTTTGAGTAGCGCCAAGGCTGAAGGCGCTGCTGCTTTAGCGACGGTGTTGGGCGAAGGTTAATCACGCCACAGTTTTAGCTGGCTTTGATGCCGTATTAAACTCCAATGGTGTTTGTGAGTAATTTCGAGCGCGCTACTTTGATGATCCGTCGATCTTAATAAATAGGTGCGCCAGAATATTGGCTACTGCGAGTGCAGGAATGGGGTAGCGGAATGTCTGTCTCAATAACCTGCCATATCAAGATACCCGCAATCTCATGTCATCCAAAGTTGAGTAGGCTGAAAATGCACGTATTTTTGCGCGGCTGCTAGGCTTCGCGTGCTTCAACCTTTTTTGTTTTCGCTTCAAGCGCCGCCGGGATGAGCGGAGAAGAGGGCCTAACCCAGCAGTTCTTCCTCAACGTCCTTGGTCCAGCCGGCGAAGACCTGCGTCGGGCCGTTCTCAATAACCGGGCGCTTGATGAGCGTCGGGTGTTCGGCCATCAGCGCGATAGCTTTCTTGTCGTCGACGTTTTCTTTCTCGCCGGCGGCGAGCCCGCGCCATGTCGTCGAGCGGGTGTTCAATAGTTTGTCCGTCCCGACCGCTTTCGCCCAGCGGCCGATTTGCGTTTTCGTCGGCGGTACCTCGCGGATGTCGCGAAAGTCGTAACGCACCGATGCGCCGTCGAGCGCCTTCATCGCTTTGCGGCAGGTGTCGCAGTTTTTAAGGCCGTAGAGGATCACTACGCCACCTGAAGCCTGAGATAGTTCAGCAAGTCCGATCTCGTGATCAGGCCTTCGAAGCGGCCGTCCGTCAGCACCACGGCGACATGGCCTTTCGCGAACACGGGAAGCAGCTCTTCGAGCGGTTCGGCGGCGTCCAGGGTTTCGACGCGATAGGTCATCGCCGACTTCACCGGGTCCTGGAACTTGTCGCGGTTTCTGACGACCGCGAAGAGCAGGTCCTCTTCGTCGAGCAGCCCCGAGACCTTGCCGTCATCGTCCAGCACCGGCAGTTGCGAGATGTCGTAGAGCTTCATTTTGCCATAGGCCTGCATCAGCGTGTCGTCGGGCTTGACGGTGACGGTCGCGCGTTCCGAATGCCGCCGGGAGATGAGATCGGTCAAATCGCCCTTCGGCGGGCGCTTTAAAAACCCCTGATCGTACATCCAGTAATCGTTGAACATCTTCGAGAGATATTTGTCGCCCCGGTCGCAGACGAACGCGACGACGCGCTTTTTCTCTTTCTGTTCGCGGCAATATTTCAGCGCTGCGGCGAGGATTGTGCCTGAGGACGAGCCCGCCAGCACGCCTTCCTTCTTCAAGAGATCGCGCGCGGCCTCGAAGCTTTCCCTGTCGGTGATCGAATAGGCTTTTTTCACGTGGGAAAGGTCGGCGATATCGGGGATGAAATCCTCGCCGATACCTTCGACCAGCCACGAGCCGAGTTCGTTAGGAATGGCGCCGGTGTTCACATAGTCGGTGAGGATCGACCCTTTGGGGTCGGCGAGGATGACTTCCGTTTTCGGCGATTTCGCCTTGAAGAATCGCGACAGGCCGGTGATCGTTCCCGCCGAGCCGACGCCGGCGATGATGGCGTCGACGTCGCCGTCTAGCTGTCCCAGTATTTCAGGACCGGTGCCGCCCTCGTGGGCTTTCGGATTGGCCTCGTTGCCGAACTGGTTGACGTAAAAGGCGCCGGTCTCTCCGGCGATGCGCTCGGCCATGTCCTGATAATATTCAGGGTGCCCCTTGCCGACATCGGAGCGGGTGACCCGAACATCGGCGCCGAGCGCTTTCAAGTGAAAGATCTTCTCCTGCGCCATCTTGTCGGGAACGACGATGATCGTCTTGTAGCCCTTCTGGGCGGCGACAAGGGCGAGGGCGAGGCCGGTGTTGCCGGCGGTCGCTTCGATAATCGTTCCGCCGGGCTTGATCTTGCCCGCCTTTTCCGCCGCATCGAGCATCGCGACGCCGATGCGATCCTTGATCGAGCCGCCGGGATTGTTGGATTCGAGTTTCAAAAAGAGCTCGCAAGGCCCGGTGTCGATATTCGAAACCCGGATCATCGGCGTCTTGCCGATGCCCTCGAGCACATTGTCGAAGACGGGGCCGTAGGGCGTTTCCTTCATGGAGAAATCCTCTCAAGGCTTTTAGCCGGGCTTAGCCCAAAGCCGCCGCTCCCCGCAAGGCGAGGTCAGGCCAAAGCCGCGGCTCCCGCGCGCTTGAGGTCGCGGATGAAAAACCGCGCCGGATGCAGCGCCTCGTAAACGGCGGCGGAAACAGGCGAGGGCGCCCCGGCGAGCTCGGCGACGAGCATCGCGCCAAGGAGCGGCGCGGTGACGAGGCCGCGCGAGCCAAGGCCGGTGAGGAGGAAGAGGCCGGGAGAGGATTCTCCCCGCGGATAGTCGTGTTTTCGCCCGTCGCGGAGGCCGTCATAGGCGCCGCCGTAAAAGCCCCAGTCCGGCGCCGGCCCGGCGATGGGTAGGCGATCCGGCGTCGTGCAGCGCACCGCCGCGCGCGGCGTGGAGCCCGACGCCGCCAGTCCGGCGACAGCCTCCGGCAGGTATTTCGCAACCGCCTCGATATTGCTTTGCGTCGCTTCCGTCGTGAAACCCGGTTCCTCGCCGATAGCGGCGGGCGCATAGGTTGCGCCGATCACGAGACCGCCCTTCGGCGCGGGCGCGGCGTAAGGGCCGAAGGCGTGCGCGGATGGCGGCGGCGGCGCGTTCTCGAAGCAGTCGATCTGTCCCGCCGAACCGGAAAGGGGAAGCGAGCGCGCCTGGGCAAAGCGCAACGCGTCCAGACCATTTGCGATAATAACCGCGTCGAATGCGTGTGCGGCTTGCACAGTCTCGACGCGCCACCCGCCGTCTTCATGGGAAAGGCGCGTGACTTTCTCTTGCCTGACAGTCGCATCGCCAAGCAGGGCGTCGACGAAAGCGGGAGGGTCGACGACGCCGCCTTGCGGAAAGAACAGCCCGTCGCCTTCCGGCGTCATCCAGCCTTCGGGCAGCGCGCCCATGGCGAGGAGTTTTTCCTGACGCTCTTTCTCCTTGCCGGTTGTCGCATGAAGTTTGACGCCGCAAGCGTTGAAGACGCCGCTTTCAAGCGTGGCGAGCAATTGCGCCGTGTAAAGATAACTCTGGGCGAAGAATTGCGCCGCCGGTCCGTCGCCGGCGTCGAGCCGCGGCATAATGAGCCCCGCCGGATTGCCCGAGGCGCCGCTCGCCGGCGCTCTCGCCTCGAACACCGTCGCGGCGAAACCGGCTGCGCGCAGATGATAGGCGGCGCTCGCCCCGGCGATCCCGGCGCCGATCACGGCGACGCGTGCGCCGGGCTCAAGGCGCGCGGCGCTGCGGGTGTCGAACCAGGGTTTCCGGATGGGGCGCGCCGCAGGTCGGTCGAGGCGTCCCGCCAGCATCTCCCGTTTGCGGCCGTAACCGGGCTTTTTCTCAAGCGTGAAACCGGCGTCGGTCAGCGCGCGCCTTACGGCGCCGGCGACGGTGAAGGTGGCGAAACTTCCCTGAGCCGCCGTCAGGCGGGCGACCTCGCGCATCAGTTCGGGCTGCCACATTTCCGGGTTCCGGTCCGGCGCGAAACCGTCGAGGAACCAGGCGTCGATCGCGGCTTCGGTTTCGCTCAGCCCCGTGAGCGCATCGCCGATGAACAGGGTGAGGGTGACGCCGTCATCGAGATAAAGGCGGTGAAAGCCGGGATGAGCGGGCGGCCAATGGGCGCGGAGTTTTTCGGATAGCGGCGCCAGCGCCGGCCAGTGCGCATGCGCCCTGGCGAGATCTTCGGCTTTGAGCGGAAACGCCTCGACGGAAAAGTAGTCGAGCGTCGCGCCGGCGGGCTTTTCAGATTTCAGGAACGCTTCCCAGGCGACGAGAAAATTCAGCCCCGTGCCGAAACCGAGCTCGCCGATGACAAACCGCGCCGCGTTATCGAAACGCTGCGGCAGGCCGTTGCCGCCGAGAAAAACATGCGCCGTTTCAGCAGGTCCGTCCCCGGAGAAATAGATATCGCCAAACGCGACCGAGCGCGGCGCGCCGTCCTTCCAGTCGAGCTCGGCGTTTTCGATATTCAGCGGTTTGACCATCGCTTCATGAGTAGCCGATTTAGGCGCATGCTACACCCGTTCATTCCCGCTTTTGCGGGCAGGAGCGGAACCGCATTCGACCGAACCGGCGCATATAAAAAACCGGCGCGCTGCTGTTGCGGCGCGCCGGCTTGAATTGCGAAGAAGAGGATTAAATCCGCCTTTAGGCTTTCGCCGGGAAACGGAAGAAGCTTTCAAAGGCCTTGACGTCAAAGACCGGCGTGAAGTCGCCCTGAACCGGGGTCAGGTTCTCGCGCGCGGCTTCGACGGAGACTTCCGTCAGCTCGCGGGCGCGTTCCATGCGGGTCTCGAAGAGGTTTGTCCAGTAGCCGCGCTGGATCTCGAGGGCGTCGGCGAAGGTTTTCGCCTTGGCGAGATCGTTGGCGAACTGAACGGCGTCCGCGGTTTCGGTGCGGGCGGCTTCAACGAGGCCGGCGTTCACGTCGGCGACGCGCTTGCTGGTTTTCTCGAACCGGCCGCGCATTTCCTCGGCGATTTCGGTGACTTTGCCGCGCACTTCGTCGGCGTTGCCGGTGAAAGCGCCCATAAGGGTTTCGAACTGTTCCTGGGCGGCTTTGGTGAAGCTTTCGGCGGTCATGAATGCATCATTGGCGGCAGGCGCGGATTTCACAGTCGCGTCGCCATTGGGTTTTGCGGTTTTCGTCGCGGTTTTCGCGGCGGGTTTACGGGTCGCAGCAGCCATTTCGGCCTCCTGTCATAGGGTCAAACGGGGCGCTGCGGAGATTTGTGCGCCGCAGCATGGAGGCTCACATAAGGGTTCTTGTGCAGTGCAGCAAGAGGGGCCGTGGAAAAAATTTCAGAGCTTCAGGGCCTCGAGCGCGGCGGCCGTCGCATAGCCGTCGGCGGGCAGGCCGTTGTCGCGCTGCCAGTCTCTGAGAGCCCGTTTGGTGCCGGCGCCGATAATGCCGTCGACAGGCCCTGGATTATAGCCCTTGTCGATCAGCGCCTGTTGCAGCGCTTTGCGTTCCTCAAGACTGAGAGGACGTTCCTCCCGCGGCCAGAGGGTGACGATGGCGCCGTCGCGGCCCGCGATTTCCTCGCTCAGAAGCCCGACCGCCAGCGCATAGGCGGTTGAGCGGTTATATTTCAGGATCGCCTCGAAATTCTCAAACACCAGAAAGGCTGGGCCGCGCCCGCCGGCGGGAAGGATCAGCCGCGCGCGCATATTCGGGTCGAACCGCTCGATCAGCGCTGTTCCGCGCATCGGAGAGAGACCCATCGCGGACCATTCGACTACCGCCTTGCTGGTGTTGGCGTCGGCGAGGCCGTAATCAAAGTCGCCGGGCAGGCGAACCTCGACGCCCCAGGCTTCGTCGCGGCGATAGCCTGATGCGCTCAGATAGTTGGCGGTGGAGGCGAAGACGTCGCCGAGCGTGTTCCAGATATCGCGCTTGCCGTCGCCGTCATGATCGACGGCGTAGGCGAGATAGGTGGTCGGCACGAACTGCGTATGGCCCATGGCGCCGGCCCATGACCCTTTAAGGTCGTTGCGATCGGCGTAGCCGTTCTGGATGATCTTGAGCGCGCCGAGAAGTTGCGTGCGGCCATAGCCGGTGCGGCGGCCTTCATAGGCGAGGGTCGCGAGCGCCTGGATCGCATCATAATTGCCGAGGATCGCGCCGTAGGATGACTCAAGTCCCCAGATGGCGGCGATGATTTCTGCATCGACGCCATAGGCCTGTTCGATCAGCGACAACAGGATGCGCTGTTCGGCGATCCGGGCGCGGCCGTCTGCGATCCGCCGCTCGGAGACAGCGCTGTCGAGATAGTCCCAGATCGCGCGGGAAAATTCCGGCTGGTCGTCATTCAGCTCATAGACCCGCTGATTGATCGTCACCCCGTCAAACGCCTCGGCGAGGACCGCGTCGGAAATCCCGGCGGCGGCGGCTTCGGCGCGGAAACCCTCGAGCCAGGCCTCAAAATCCGAGGCCTGCGCGGCGCTGGTCATGGCGAACGCGGCGCTCAGAATGATCAATAGTCGTTTCATGCAAAGTCCCCTGAAACAAACGCGACAAACGGCTATCAACCAAGGCATATGCCAAGCCTAATGCTCCTGCAAGGCGGGATTATGGCGGACTTTCTATAGGTTCCGCAAACCGTTAATGTCCCGGCCAAAATCAGGGCGCTCGCCCTTTTTAACGATTGCCGGGGCAGGAGATTAAATCCCATGAAAAAGTTTATCGCCATTTCGCTGATCGCGCTCGCAGCCGCCTGTTCGGGCGAACAGAAGCCCGCCGCGGAGGCCGGCCCGATTGAGCGCGGCGAGACCGCCGCCGCGCGGCATGACGATCGCGCGAGGCTTGAAGCCATGCGCGCGCAATTCGCTGTCGTTGAGATGGATGCCGACACGTCGTTCCTCACCGATGAGGAGCGGGCGGTCGTCAACAAGCTCAATCAGGTCGGCAATCTCATGTCGGAGATCTATCTGCGCCAGCGCAGCCCCTATAACCCAACCTGGCGGGCGGAAATCGCAGCGAGCGGCCTCGGAGACAAGGACCTCCTGCTCGACCTGTTCGATCTGCATTTCGGCCCTTGGGATACGCTCGATCACAACCGGCCGTTTTACGGTGAGGGCGAGATGCCGGCGGGCGCGGGATTTTATCCCTCAGACATGACCCGGGAAGAGTTTGAAAACTGGATTGTCGAACACCCGGAAGATGAGGAAGCCTTTAAAAGCGGCTACACCGTGATCCGCCGCGAAGAGGGCGGGCTGGTCGCCATTCCCTATGCGGAATATTATCGCGAATGGCTCGAACCCGCCGCTCAGTTGATGCGCGAGGCGGCCGGCATCACCACCAATGAAAGTCTCAAGAATTTCCTGACGCTGCGCGCGGACGCGTTTTTGTCGGACGATTACTATCAATCCGAAATGGCGTGGATGGACCTTGAAGGCCCTATCGAAGCGGCGATCGGACCTTATGAAGTCTATACGGACGGTCTTTTCGGTTACAAGACCGCCTTCGAAGCGTTCATCACCGTCAAGAATCCGGAGGAAAGCGCGGCGCTTGCCAAATACAAGAATTTCCTGCGCGACATGGAAGCCAATCTTCCTGTTGAGGAAAGCTACAAGAACTTCAAGCGGGGTTTCGAATCGCCGATCGCCGTCACCTATCAGCTTCACGGCGGCGGCGACAATGTTCCGGCGGTGCAGACCATCGCCTTCAATCTGCCGAATGACGAACGGGTGCGCGAGGCGAAGGGCGCCAAGAAAGTGCTGTTGAACAATGTGCTCGGCGCCAAGTTCGACCGCATCTTGAACCCCATGGCGAAAGATGTGCTGGTCGCCGATCAGGCGGGGCTGCTGGTCAAGAAATACATGTCCGCCGAAACCCTCTTCCATGAGCTTTCGCACAGTCTGGGGCCAGGCACGATCACGAAGGACGGTGTGGAAACGAGCGTCAGCGCGGAGTTGAAAGAGCTCTACACCCAGACCGAAGAAGGCAAGGCGGATGTAATGGGCGCCTATAACATTCTTTACATGATGGAGCGGGGCGAATTGCCGGCGGCGGAGAAGGAGAGTTTTCTCGCCACCTATTTCGTCGGCCTGTTCCGGGCAATGCGGTTCGGTATCAACGAAGCGCATGGCCGCGGCGCGGCGTTCCAGTACAGCTATTTCAAGGAGGCCGGCGCTTTCACTGTGGACGGCGGAAAGTACCGTCTCGATTTTGCAGCGCTTGAACAGGCGGTCACTGATCTCACCCGGGATGTCGTTATCGTGCAGGGCGACGGCGACTATGCCGCCGCGAAGGCGTTTCTCGACAAATATGCGCATCTCGACGCGGACGCCGAAAAGGTCATCGCATCGCTCACCCACCTGCCGGTCGATATTCAGCCGGTCTACAAGGACGAGATTTAGGGCTGTTCTGTGCTCGGAGGCTTAGCGGTAAGCTGAGCCTTCGAGTTCATCGACATTTCGCAAGGCTTCGAGCATGCCGCGTAATTCCGGGATGCGCGCATAAAAATAAATCGCGCTCCAGAGCGGCCAGTCGAGCCATTTGAGATATTGCCCGCCGACGCGCAGCGCGGAACCCGCCTCGGACTTCATGCGCCTTGCGGCGAGACCGGGAATGCGCGCGGCCTGGGGATCGTGCAGCATTTTCATATCGGAAAAGCCGGCGTTCCGGCGCACGTCGTTGACGAATGAAACGCCGCCGATTGCATGGCGCGTCAGCGCGTCCCGGCGAAAATAGAACTTGAGGCCTGCGGCTTTCATCTGTTCAAGGCGCAGCCGGGATGAAAGAAACGGGGTCGCCGCCGGCGGGTAGGGAAATTTCTTGAGCGTCTCCGTCCGGTAGAGGGCCGCATTGTTGGAGACGTGCCCGGACTCGCCGGAACGTCCCCGGTCGTCGAAGCTGCGGTCGAGGAGGTTGAGCGCCCGCCGCCACGATGTCTCTTCGCCGTAATAGGTCCTGCCGTTGATAATATCATAGTCCGGATTTTCGCGCGCAGCTTCCGTCACCAGGCGAAGCCAGTCCGGCTCCGGCAGCGCGTCAGCCTCGAAGACGGCCACCCAGGGCGTTTCGCAAAGCGAGACGGCGTGATCCTTGAGGACAGCGGACGCGCCTGACGGATGATAGACGATCTCCGCATCCGGAAGGACGTTGATCAATTCAGGCGGCGGCGGCGAGGCGCGCGACGTCTCGTTTTCCGCGATAATCACGCGAAAAGGTTCTGCGATGTCCTGGGCCGCCAGGGCCTTCGCCATCGCGATCTCGTCGCCCCATGTTTTTTGCTCGGACGCTTCATAATCCGAGACGACGACGACAGTGAGTTCGGGCTGTTTGTTGAGCGACATAACGCCTTCAGGGACTTTTCATTCAACTGCTACTGTTTAATTCGTTAATAGACGCTTTATCGCCGGCAGGTAAGTTGCATCGCCTGCAATCCGTAAATGAAACAATAACCGCCCATGCCGTCCCGCCGCCGGAAAGTCCTGTTCATCTCGCCGTCCTACTGTTGCGCGCCGCTAAATGGCGGCGGCCAGCGCACGCAGCTCTTTTTCGAAGCGCTGAAAGCGGCCTGTGATGTCGACGTCCTGATCGTCGGCGGCGCGAATGACGCACGCGCCGCCTCGGCGTTTCCCGGCGCCGGCGAGATTTTCTTCGGCGTTAACCGGCAGCCGGGACGGACGCTTCCGTTCTCGCTGGTCCGGCGGTTCAGTGAACGAAAAGTCGACCAGATCGCGACCGCGCTATTGCCTACCGAAAATCTTTACCGCGCCGACGGTGCGATGAACGCCTCGCTCGAAGCGCTCGACCTCTCATCCTATGCGCTGATTGTCGGGCGCTATCTTCGCACAACCGCGCGCACGGGCGTCTTGGCGCGCGCGGACGCGCCGCCGGTCCTGGTGGATATTGACGACCGCGATGACCATCCCTTCGAGGAGCGTCTCGCTTCGCCGGATCTCTCGTTTGGGATGCGTATGATCCTGAAACGGCATGTCCGGGACATCCGCCGCATCATGGCGCCGTTGGTTGCGCGGGCGCGGGGGCTTTGGGTGACCAGCGAAGCCGATGCGCCGCATATGCGTCATCCGTACGTCGCTGTGTTGCCCAACATTCCCTTTCACCAGCCGGGCGACGGTTACAATCTCGACGCCGCCGCGCAGAGCAGAACGCTTCTCTATGTGGGCACGTCCGGTTATGCGCCGAACTATGACGGCGTATCGCGGTTCCTTGAGCGATGCTGGCCGGCGATCGCCGCCGCGGACCCGCAGGCGCGCTTTCGCATTGTCGGCGGCGGCTGGGAGCGTCTCGGCGCGTTGGCGCAGAAAACTCCGGGCGTCGAACTCGCCGGTTTTTGCGACGATCTGACAATGGAATACGAAAACGCGGCGTTTTGCGTGGCGCCCGTTTATTACGGCGGCGGCACCAAGATCAAAGTGATCGAAGCGCTGGCGTTCGGGCGCGCGGTGGTTGCGGCGACCCATGCGGCCTATGGCTTTCCGAAAGAACGGATCGGCGGCGCGCTGACGACAGCCGATGACGACAAGGCGATGATCGACGCCTGCATTGCGCTGCTGCAGGACCCGTCGCGCCGGATGGCCGCGAAGCAGGCGGGCGAGGCGCTCGCCGCCGCCGGTTACAGCCGCGAAGGATTCGCCCGGATCGTCCTGTCGTCATGCGAACGCGCGCTCGCCGGCGCCTAGCCGCAGGCCGCCCGGCGCGCCAGCGTCACCTTTGATGCGGGGTTTCGCCCGAGCTTTTCGGAAATCCAGAGACTTGTTTCGATCAGCGCATCGAGATCGGTTTGCGTATCGAAACCGGAGCCATGGAGCATGTAGACAACGTCTTCGGTCGCGACATTGCCGCTGGCGCCCGGCGCGTAAGGACAGCCGCCAAGACCGGAGACCGATGAGTCGAAGGTGCGGACGCCTTCTTCGAGCGCCGCCCCGATATTGGCGACGGCTTGCCCATATGTGTCGTGAAAGTGTCCGGCGAGCGCCGCAACGGGGACTTCAGAAGCGGTGGCCCTGATCAGCGCTCGCGTTTCGCCTGCGGTTCCGACGCCGATCGTAT